>Ga0224723_1001477_pt1 | contig 14113 bp, 12 predicted proteins | sample Balambano_FR2_Me_FD_161647 | JGI IMG/M metagenome (GOLD analysis project Ga0224723, IMG submission 161647) | Freshwater sediment microbial communities from Lake Towuti, South Sulawesi, Indonesia - Balambano_FR2_MetaG | ecosystem: Environmental > Aquatic > Freshwater > Lake > Sediment | place...
ACAGGTGCTGATCCCTGCCGACGGCACGATCCTGCGGCCGCTGCTGCTGTGCCTTTCCGCCAGCGCGCCACATCTCCGCGGCGCCCTGGCCTTCATCGACTTCGCGCTTCGGCCGGAAAGCCAGGCCGCGCTGGCCGCTTCGCTTTATGTCGCGCCCGCGCGCGCGGGCGTCGTGCTGCCGCCGGCGGTCGAGGCGCGCGTGCCTGATCTCGGCGCCGCCGGCACGGTGTTGCTGCCTGATGCAGCATTCATGGCACGCCTGCGCGGCGCGATGGCCGCCGCCCCGCCCGAGCCATCCGGCACCGAGGCGCGCGCCCGCAACTGACGACACCCCGCCCGGCCCTCCTTGCCGGACGCGCGGCCCGCCCCTAGCCTCTGCCCCTCAGTCAGCTGCCGCCGCACCGGGGGACAATGCCGCGCTATTCGGGCTGGAAGATCCTTGTCGAGGGATTGCGCGGCAATGGCGGCTGGACGCCAGCCTGGCGCAAGCCGGAACCGAAACCAGCGTACGATGTGATCGTCATCGGCGGCGGCGGGCATGGCCTGGCCACCGCCTGGTACCTCGCAAGCGTGCACGGCATCACCAATGTCGCGGTGCTGGAACGCGGCCTGATCGGCCAGGGCAACACCGGGCGCAACACCACGATCGTGCGGTCGAACTACCTGTTCCCGGAAAACCACCATTTCTACGAGCACAGCCTGAAACTGTGGGAAGGGCTGGAGCAGGACCTGAACTACAACGTGATGATGAGCCAGCGCGGCGTGCTGAACATTTTTCACAGCGACGCGCAGCGCCATGCTGCCACACGGCGCGGCAATGCCATGCGGCTTTCCGGCATCGATGCCGAACTGCTGGACCGCGAGGGCGTGCGGGAATTCTGCCCGCTGGTCGATCTGGACAATGCGCGCTTTCCGGTGATGGGCGGATTGTTGCAGCGGCGCGGCGGCACCGCCCGACACGATGCGGTTGCGTGGGGCTTCGCCAAGGCCGCCAGCGACCGCGGCGTGGACATTCTTGAGCATTGCGAGGTGACGGGCATCGACATAGCCGATGGCGCGGTCATCGGCGTGCAGACCACGCGGGGGCCGATAAGGGCGAACAAGATCGGGATCGCGGTGGCCGGCCATTCCAGTCAGGTTGCTGCGATGGCCGGCATCCGGCTGCCGATCGAATCGCACCTGCTGCAGGCCTGGGTTTCCGAGGGTCTGAAGCCGATGATCGACGGCGTCGTGACGTTCGCAGCCGGCCACTTCTACATCAGCCAGTCCGACAAGGGCGGGCTGGTGTTCGGCGGCGGGCTGGATGGCTACAACTCCTATTCCCAGCGTGGCACGCTGACCGAAATGCGGCATGTGTTCTCGGCCGGCGTCTCGATGATCCCCGCGCTGTCGCGGACCCGCGCGTTGCGCAGCTGGGCCGGCGTGATGGACATGACGCCGGATGGCTCGCCGATCATCTGCAAACTGCCCGTGCGCGGCCTGTACATGACCGGGGGCTGGTGCTATGGCGGCTTCAAGGCGACGCCCGGCAGCGGCTGGTGCCACGCCTGGACGATCGCGAAGGACGAGCCGCACCGGCTCAACGCGGCCTTCACCATCGATCGGTTCAAGAACGGCATGTGGCTCGACGAGAAGGGCGCAGCACCCTTCTTCTGGATGCAATAGGCGATGCGCATCACCTGCCCGTATTGCGGCCCACGCGACGAGGCCGAGTTCGCCTTTCGCGGCGATGCCACCGTGGCGCGCCCGCCGGCGGAGGCCGGAGCCGATGCCTTCGCCGCCTATCTGTACGACCGCGCAAACCCCAAGGGCTGGCATGTCGAGTGGTTCCAGCACGCGCTTGGCTGCCGCCAGTGGCTTCGTGTCGAGCGGCATACGGTGACGCACGAGATCCGCTCGGTGGTCGCCGCGGTCGGAAGCACGGAATGAGCCGCATCGCCGCCGGCGGGCGGATCGACCGCTCGCGCTCGCTGCACTTCCGCTTCGACGGCACGGCGTTCGAAGGCCATCCCGGCGATACGCTTGCCTCGGCGCTGCTGGCCAACGGCGTGCGGCTGGTCGGGCGCAGCTTCAAGCTGCACCGGCCGCGCGGCATCTTCTCGGCTGGTGTCGAGGAGCCGAACGCGCTGGTCGCCTTGCGCAGCTTCGCCCGGCACGAGCCGAACACGCGGGCCACCGTGGTCGAGCTGTTCGACGGGCTGGTGGCGGAAAGCCAGAACCGCTTTCCATCACTGCGGTTCGACGTGATGGCGGCAAATCAGCTGCTGGATCGGTTTCTGTCGGCCGGTTTCTACTACAAGACCTTCATGTGGCCGAAGAGCTTCTGGGAAACAGTGTACGAGCCGCTCATCCGGCGTGCCGCCGGCCTGGGCAAGGCCACGCAATTCGCCGACCCCGATCGGTACGACGCGATGCACGCGCACTGCGACGTACTGGTGGTCGGCAGCGGCCCGGCCGGCCTTGCCGCCGCGCGCACGGCGGCCGAGGCCGGGTGTCGCGTGATCCTGGCCGAACAGGATTTCGAGTTCGGCGGCGGGATCCTGCGCGAACCAGCGCACGAGGATTGGCGCGCGGCGCAGCTGGCCGCGCTGGCCGCCATTCCCGATGTCACGCTGCTGTCGCGCATGACCGTATTCGGCGCCTATGAGCATGGCGAGTTCGGTGCGGTGGAGCGCATCGCCGACCACCTGCCCGAACCTCGGCCGCATCTGCCGCGCCAGCGGATGTGGACCATTCGCGCGCGCGAAGCGGTGATCGCCACCGGCGCGTTCGAGCGTTTCGTGGCCTTTCCCGGCAACGACGCACCGGGCGTGATGCTGGCGGGCAGTGCCGCCAGCTACGCCACCCGCTTCGCGGTGCGTGCCGGCGAGCGCGCGATCCTGTTCACGACGCACGATGCCGCCTACGACGATGCCTTTGCCTTGCAGGATGCCGGCGCGCAGCTCGCGGGCATCGTCGATCCCCGCCCCGACAGCGCCGCCCAGCAGGCCGCGCGCGCGCGCCACATCACCGTGCACGCGGGCTGCGAGATCAGTGCGACAGGAATCGACCGGCGCACGCTGTCGTCTGTTACGGTACGCGAACGGAAGGATGCCTCGCGCGAGGTGGTGCCGTGTGACCTGTTGATGGTCGCCGGCGGCTGGAACCCGGCGGTGCACCTGCTGAGCCAGGCCGGCACACCACTCACGTGGCACGAGGGCATGGCCACATTCGTTCCCGGCACGATGCCCGCCGGCCTGCACGCGGCAGGGCTTGTCGCGGGCGCGTGGGGCATTGCGCAATGCGCGAGCTCGGGTGCGGAAGCGGGCGCCACCGCCGCGCGCGCCTGCGGCCGCGACGCCGTGGCGCCCCACCTGCCCGCCGCGGGAGCGATCCCAGACACGTCCGTGATGCCGCTGTGGGAAGTGAATGGGAAGGGCAAGGCGTTCGTCGATATCCAGGACGACGTGACGGCGGACGATATCCGCCTGGCGCATCGCGAAGGGTTCGATCACATCGAACTCGCCAAGCGCTATACCACGCACGCCATGGGCACCGACCAGGGCAAGACCGGCGGCATCCTTGGCGCCGCCGTGCTGGCCGAGGCGCGCGGGGAGCCCGTTTCCCGCGTGGGCCTGCCGAAATTCCGCCCCTACACCGCGCCGGTGACCTGGGGCGCGCTGGCCGGCGAGCACGTCGGCCGGCATTTCCAGCCGACGCGCCGCACGCCGCTGCATGACTGGCACGTGACCCGCGGCGCGGTGATGATGGAAACCGGGCTGTGGCTGCGCCCCGCCTACTATCCCGTGCCCGACGATGCCGACGCTTGGGCCAGCGTGATCCGCGAGGGTCGCGCTGCCCGCCGCAAGGTGGCCGTGGCCGATGTGTCAACGCTCGGCAAGATTGCGGTTTCTGGCCCCGATGCCGGAAAATTCCTCGATCTGCTCTATACCAACACGTTCTCGAACCTTCCGATCGGCCGCGCGCGCTACGGGCTGATGCTGCGCGAGGACGGGATCGTGTTCGACGACGGCACCACCAGCCGCTTCGGCCCGCACGACTTCTACATGACCACCACGACCGCCAACGCGGCGGCGGTGATGAGCCACATGGAGTTCCACCATCAGGCGGTGTGGCCCGAGCTGGACGTGCAGTACAGCTCGATCACCGACCAATGGGCTGGCATGAGCATCTGCGGGCCGTGCGCGCGCGCGGTGGTCGGTTCGGTCGTTGATCTCGACATCGCGAACCAGGCCTTCCCGTTCATGGCGGTGAAAAATTGCCGCGCGGCCGGGGTGCCAGCGAAACTGTTCCGCATCAGTTTCTCGGGCGAGATGGCGTATGAGCTGCACGTGCCCGCCGGCTACGCGCTGCACGTGTGGGAAGCCGTGCTGCGGGCGGGCGAGCCGCACGGCATCGCGCCCTATGGGCTCGAGGCGCTGGGCCTGCTGCGCATCGAGAAGGGCCACGTGGCCGGCAGCGAACTCAACGGCAACACCAGCGCGCACGACCTGGGGATGGAGCGGATGCTGAAGAAGCGCGGCGACTTCATCGGCCGCACGCTGGCCGACCGCCCGGCGCTGAAGGACCCCGCACGACAGCGGCTGGTGGGTGTGCGCCCGGTGCGCCGCGACCAGAAGATTTCCGGCGGCTACCACCTGGTCGCCCGCCTGGGCGAGACGCAAAGCCAGGGCTTCATCACCTCGGTGACGCAGGGCGCGGAGGTGGACGGCTGGCTCGGCCTCGCGCTGCTGGCCAACGGGCCGGAGAGGATCGGCACGCACATGATCGCCGCCTCGCCGCTGCACAGTGCCGAGGTGCCGGTGGAAATCTGCTCGCCGCATTTCGTCGATCCGGAGAACGCGCGTGTCCGCGCCTGAGCCGGTGCATCCGCTGTCCGGCGTGCTGGCGCCTGGCCGGCATGGGGCGGAAAGCGAGTCGCCGCTGCGGCTCGATGCCCCGGCGCGCGACGTGGTGCAGGTGCTGGCGCGGCGCGGCCGTGCCGGGCGGATAGCGGCGGCCATGGGCCTGCCGGGGCCCGGCTCCAGCAGCACGACACCGCTTGGCACCGCGCTGTGGCTGCAGCCTGGCGTGTGGGCGATCGTTGGCCCGCGCGGACCGGAAGGCGCGCTGGCCGGAAACCTCGCCGCGGCACTTGGCGAGGCGGCTGCGATCGTCGATCAGTCGCATGGTCGTACGGTGATCGGCATCGAAGGCCAGACGGCGCGCAGGATGTTGGCGAAGGGCATCCGCATCGACCTGCACCCAAGCGCCTTTCCGGTCGGTGCAGTGGCGGTGACCGACTGCACGCACCTGGGTGTCGCGCTGCTGCGCGCGGCCGAGGATCGCTACGAACTGATCGTGTTCGCCACATTCGCCCGCGAGCTCTGGCACTGGGTCACCGAGGCGGCGGGCGAATTCGGTTACACGGTGGCGGCCGCCGCGGACGCCCACTGAACCGCCAAGAATGGGCCGGCCTTTACCGTCCGCGCGGAATCTCGACGCGCACGGGCACGCAGGTTCCCTCGATCTTGTCGCACAACCCCACTTCCGCGGCGATATAATGCGACCGCCCAGCTGGAAGTCGGACGAGAACACCATCCGCGGCGGCCGCTGGAAGGGCCAATTGGCATTCACGTGCGGCCCTATCACTCAGGACGATCCCATACTCCACATTGAGCGTGTTGCCAGCCAACACCGGGACCAGCGCCAACCCAGTTCGGTCAAAGGTGACGGCTACCCCGTCTTGCTCGCGGGCGTTCCGTAACGAGGATTGAGGCGCTACGGAAACGCCGGTGCTACACGGCGGCAAGCTCTCCGCGCTCGACGGCAGTGGTGCCAAACATACAAGCGCCAATGCGGCGATGCCGAGACGGCTCACGGGACTTACGCTGTTCCGGTGAGCTGCTTGATCGTCCGCAGCATCTCGGAGTCCCAGGCAGCGGTGCCCCAGACGCCAAGCACTGGAGTTTGGTCACGCATCAGTATGAAGAATGGCAGGCCTCGCCGCTGACCTGATGAAATGATCGCAGGACGCAGTTCCTTGATCTCGTCGGGCCAACCCCAGCCGGAGCTGAACGCGCTGCGCAAGGCGGGAAGGTCGATCTGTCTAAATGTCAGTCGTTGAGCGGCCTCACTCGATAGGAATCCTGGCTTGCCGTAGTTGCTCCACACCGCACACCAGGGGCAGTCAGGAGCACTCAGATAAAACAGCTCTACCTTTTCACCTTCACGGGCGGGTTGCACAGGCCCCCTCCGCGCTTCCCAAATCGATTCAGTCGTCGCGCTGCTCTGAAAAGCTTGAGGATTTTGGCAGCCCGGCAGAGCCACGGTCACCAATCCGGCGACGCCGAGAACGTGCCGTCGTCCGAGCAATGATCCCGGGTCGAGAACCCTTCGTCGGCTCACAGATGGAACGTTCATTCCCATCCCTACTTTCACACAAAAAAGGATAGTCGTTGCAGCTAAGCGCTGGCAACCAACTTTGGGTTGTAATCCAATTTGTTGCCGTTAACCCTGCTCGCTGCCATGCTATGTCGCACGAAGTTAGGGATCGGTAGTTTTGGGAATAGTGGCCGCAGAGTCTGCGGCTGGCACGTCCGCAAAGGAAGTGCCGTCCGTGCTGGACGTGCGCGATTTGGCCGTACACATCCCTCTTCCCGCCGGTCGCATGTTGCGCGCGGTCGATGGCGTGTCGTTCGTGCTTCGCCGCGGCGAGACGCTGGGGCTGGTGGGCGAAAGTGGCTCCGGCAAGACCATGACGGCGATGGCGGTCATGCGCCTGCTGGAAGGCCCCCTGGCCGATGCCGTGCAGGGCGAGGTGTGGCTCAACGGCCGGAACCTGCTGGCACTCTCCGAAGCCGCCATGAGCGACGTGCGGGGCGCCGCGCTGGGCATGGTGTTCCAGGAGCCGATGACCAGCCTCAATCCCGTGATGCGGATCGGCCGGCAGATTTCTGAACCGCTGCGGCGGCATCTGGGGCTTTCCGCGAACGAGGCGGCGGACCGGGCCGAAGCCATGCTGGCGCTGGTGAAACTGCCCGATCCCGCGCGCGCCATGCGGCTCTATCCGCACGAACTGTCGGGCGGCATGCGCCAGCGCGTGATGATCGCCATCGCGCTTGCGTGCCGCCCCGCCGTGCTGATCGCCGACGAACCGACCACGGCACTGGACGTCACCATCCAGGCGCAAATCCTGGCGCTGCTTGGCGACCTGCAGCAGCGCCTGGGCACGGCGATCCTGCTGATCACGCATGATCTGGCGGTGATCGCGGAAACCGCGCACCGGGTGGCCGTGATGTATGCCGGCCGCATCGTCGAGATCGCCCCTGTCGAGGTGCTGTTCGCCGCACCCCGTCATCCCTATACACAGGGCCTGCTCGCCTCGATACCACGCATTGATCGTGTGCGCAGGGACAGCCTGCACGAAATCCGTGGCAGCATTTCCGACGCAGCCCGCGTCGAAGGCTGCGCGTTCGCCCCCCGCTGCCCGCGTGCGGCATCGGTCTGCGCGGTGGCGCCCGCGCTGGAACCGGTCGGCGCCGATCATGACGTCGCGTGCTGGAGACACGCCGATGCCTGAGGCACCAGTGCCCGAGGCGCCGGCGCTGCTGGAGGCTGAAAATCTCACGGTGCACTTCCCCATCCGCAAGGGCCTGCTGCGCCGCCGCGTGGGCACCGTACGCGCGGTCGATGGGGTGTCGCTGGTGGTACGAGGCGGCGAGACGCTGGCGCTGGTCGGCGAAAGCGGCTGCGGCAAGACCACCACCGGCAAGGCGCTGCTGAAACTCATCGAACCGACCGCCGGCACGATTTTCTTCGAGGGCTCCGATATCACCGCGCATGATTCCCGGCGCATGGTGCCGCTGCGGCGCAAAATGCAGTTCGTGTTCCAGGATCCGTTCGCCTCGCTGAATCCGCGCCAGACGGTGGGGGCGATCCTGGCCGCGCCCTTTGTCATCCACCGCATCGGCGCGCGCGCCGATCACGGCGATCGCGTGGCGCGCCTGCTGCGCATGGTGGGGCTGCCGGTCGAGGCGGCGCAGCGATTCCCTCACGAATTCTCCGGCGGCCAGCGCCAGCGCATCGGCATCGCCCGGGCGCTGGCGCTGGAACCGCGGCTTGTGGTGGGCGACGAGCCGGTCAGCGCGCTGGATGTCTCGATACAGGCGCAGATCGTCAACCTGATGAAGCGCCTGCAGGATGAGTTCCGCCTGGCCTACCTGTTCATCAGCCACAACCTTGGCGTGGTCGCGCACATTTCCGACCGCGTCGCCGTGATGTATCTGGGCCGCATCGTCGAGACCGGCACGCGCGAGGAGATCTTCTTCGGCGCGCGCCACCCCTACACGCAGGCGCTGCTGGCCGCGGTGCCCGAGCCGGTGCCGGGCGGAAGGCGCGATCGCAAAGTGCTGGGCGGCGACGTGCCCAGCCCCGCCAACCCGCCCGCCGGCTGCCGGTTCCATCCGCGTTGCCCCGTGGCAATCGCCGCCTGCCGTAGCGAGGTGCCCGCGGCGCGGCGTGTGAGTGCGACGCACGACGTGGTGTGCCACCTGGTGGCCACGTGAGCGTGCGACACCGCCCCCTCCCTGTCCCTCCCCCGCTGCGCGGGAGAGGGAACGGTATGGCACCCTCCGTGTTCGGTCCCCTCTCCCGCGTAGCGGGGGAGGGACAGGGAGGGGGTGCTGGGCCAGCCCCGCCGTCGCCATGATCCCCTACATCCTGCGCCGCATCGCCCAGGCCATCCCGCTGCTGGTCGGCGTGTCGCTGATCGGCTTCGGGCTGATGCACCTCGCCCCCGGCGGGCCGCTGGCGGTCTATACGCTGAACCCCACCATCACTGCCCAGGACATCGAGCGCATCCGCATCATCTTCGGCCTCGATCAGCCGATCCATGTGCAGTACCTGAAATGGGCCAGCGGCATGTTCAGCGGGAACTGGGGCTACACCTTCTTCGGCGGCCGGCCGGTGCTGGACGTGATCCTGGAACGGCTGCCGGCGACGCTGATCCTGATGGGCAGCGCGCTATCGCTGGCGATCGTGCTGGGGCTCTCGGTCGGCACGCTGGGTGCGGTGCGGCGCTATTCGGTGTTCGATGCGCTGGCCACCACCGGTGCCGTGTTCGCGCTGTCGTTTCCCACCTTCTGGTTCGGGCTGATGGCGATCTATGTGTTCGCCGTGCAGCTGCGCTGGCTGCCCTCGGGCGGCATGTTCGAGCTGGGCAACGAGGGCGATCCGCTCGACCTGCTGCGCCACCTGATCCTGCCGACGATGGTGCTGGCCCTGGTGCTGACCGCGCAATGGAGCCGCTATGCCCGCAGCGCCTTCCTGGAGGTGCTGGGCCAGGATTTCCTGCGCACCGCGCGGGCAAAGGGGCTGACGCAGCAGCAGCGGCTGTGGCGCCATGCGTTTCCCAACGCGGCCAAACCGCTGATCGCGCTGCTCGGCATCGAACTGCCGCTGCTGTTCTCCGGCGCGCTGGTGACCGAGACGATCTTCGCCTGGCCGGGAATGGGGCGGCTGTTCGTCGATGCGCTGACGATGAAGGAATACCCGATCCTGATGGGCATGATCATGTTCACGGCGATCTTCGTGATCGTCGGCAACCTGCTGGCCGACATCGCCATCGCGCTGATCGATCCGCGCGTCAGGATGGGCGCATGACCGCGGCGCTGGAAGCCTCGCCGGCGCAGCGCGTGATGGCCCGCTTCGCGCGGCATCGCCTTGCGCTGTGGGGCGGCCTGGCCGTGATGCTGCTGTGCGCCGCGGCGCTGTTCGCCCCCATCGTCGCGCCGCACGACCCCGTGGCGCTGGATACCTCGCGCCGCTTCCTTGCGCCGTTCCAGGACTGGCGGTTCGTGCTGGGCACCGACGAGTTGGGGCGCGATACGCTCTCCCGCCTGCTGCATGGCGGGCGCATCAGCCTGACCGTGGGCTTGGTGGCGATGGCAACCACCATCCTTACCGGCGCAGTGATCGGCATCCTGGCGGGCTACCTTGGCGGCATCGCCGATACGCTCCTGATGCGCTTCGTCGATACCATGCTGTGTTTCCCGCAGGTGTTCCTGCTGCTGGTTGTCGCCGCCTTCATCCCGCCCACCCTGTTGTCGATCAGCTTGATCATCGGGCTGACCAGCTGGATGGAAGTGGCACGCATCGTGCGGGCCGAGATCCTGCACCTGAAGGAGCAGGATTTCGTCACCGCCGCGCGCGCGCTGGGCGCCTCGCCGTTTCGGATCATGGCGGTGGAGCTGGCGCCGAATGCGCTGGCGCCGATCCTGGTCGCGGCCACGCTGAAGGTCGCCTCGGCGGTGCTGATCGAGAGCTACATCTCCTACCTGGGTTATGGCGTGCAGCCGCCGCTGGCCAGTTGGGGCAACATGCTGACCAACGCGCAGGGCTATTTCGATACCCTGCCCTGGCTTGCCATCCTGCCCGGCGCGATGATTACGATCACCGTGCTGGGCTTCAACTTCCTGGGCGACGGGCTGCGCGACGCGCTGGACCCGCGGCTTCGGATGGACCCGTGAACAGAACAACAGGAGAGGCTGAAATGAGGATTACCCGCCGTACGCTTGGCCTTGGTTCGTTGGGCCTTACTGGCGCCTCGATGCTCGCCGCGCCGGCGGTGCGGGGCCAGGCGATCAACCGCGACCGAATCATCCTGTGCATGACGCAGGAGCCGGTGCAGTTCAACCCGCTGCTGTTCGTCAATGCCGGCACCGAGAACGTGCCGGAAGCGTGCATGTTCGATGCGCTGTGGGACATCGACGACAGCGGCAACTTCATCCCGAACCTGGCCGCGCGCGTGCCAAGCCGCGAGAATGGCGACATCAGCGCCGACGGCCTGACCTGGAAGGTAAACCTGAAGCGCGACGTGAAATGGAGCGACGGTGCGCCCTTCACGGCGAAGGACGTGGAATTCACCTACCGCACGATCATGAGCCCGAACGTCGCGGTGCGCAGCCGCAGCGGCTTCGACCTGATCGCCGACTTCCGCGTGATCGACGACCACACGGTGGAGATGCGGCTGTCGCGCCCGTTCGTGCCCTTCCTGTGGGCATGGCAGAACATGCACATCGTGCCGCATCACATCCTGTCGAAGGAAGCGAGCATCCAGACATCGACGTTCAACAGCAACCCCATCGGCACCGGACCCTTCGTGCTGCGCCAGCGGGTTGCCGGCAGCCACATGATCTACGAGCGCAACCCCACCTATCACCGCGGCCCGGCCAAGGTGCGCCAGTTCATCCACAAGATCGTGCCCGACCTGAACGTCGCCTATGCCCAGGCGCGCACCGGCGAAGTGGACTATTTCGGGCTGCAGGGCGTCCCGAACGACCGCTGGCGCGAGGCACGCACGATCGCCAACCGCGACTTCCTGGTGCATCCCACGCCGAACGTGCAGTTCGTGTACTACAATTGCGGCAAGCCGCAGTTCCGCGACGCACGCGTGCGCAAGGCGCTGACCATGGCGCTGGAGATGCAGAAGTCGCTCGACGACGTCTATCACGGCACCTGGCCGCGCACGCTGTCGTACCTGCACCCCACGCACTGGGCCTACAACAACAAGCTGCAGGACTACACCGCCAACCCCGAGGGCGCGGCGAAGCTGCTGGATGAAGCAGGCTGGCGCGTCGGGCCGAACGGCATCCGCGCCAAGGACGGCGTTGAGATGAAGTTCACCATGAGCACCACCGCCGGCAACATGGTGCGCCAGAGCACCCAGGCGCTGTTCCAGGCGAACTGGAAGCGCATTGGCGTGGAGATGGAGATCCGCAACATGCCGGCATCCGTGGTGTGGGGCGAGTTCACCACGAGGAGCCAGTTCGACACGCTGCTGGTCGCCTGGGATCCGACGGTCGGGCTGGACCCCGACTACACCGCCCGCGCGCACTCGAAGCAGATCCCGGCGAAGCACAATGTCGGCAGCAACTACGTGCAGTACGAGAACACCGAGGTCGACGGCCTGCTGGAGCGCGGTGTTTCCGAGATAGACCGCGAGAAGCGCATCGCGATCTACCACCGCATCCAGGAGATCCTGCACGAGGAAGTGCCGTTCGCGCCGCAGGGCGGCTCGGTGACCGGCCACATGAAAAAGAAGGAACTTACCGGCCCCCGCCCCAACCAGTACGTCACGGACATCACCTGGAACGTCCAGGACTGGCAATGGAGCTGATCAGGCCATGCTGATGCGCGAGCGGGCCCGCGGCACGTGCCGCGGGCCCGCCGGCCGCATCCAGCGTGGGCAGGAGAAGGGATCAGCCGTTGCCGTTCGTCATGCTGTAGACGAAGCTGCCGGTGCGGATCCGGGTGCCGGCCCAGGTGCCGCGCGGCGCGGCGGTGAAACTGTCGCCGTAGTTGCCGGCGTTGTTGTACTGGAAGCTGGTGCCCTGGCGCATCGCTTCGCTGGCCGAGGCCATCATGCGGGACATGAAGCCGGAAGCGGTCACCTTGGGTTCGAACGTGCCCTCGCCGGCGAAGGCAGGGGCGACGGAAAACGCGGCCAGCGCGGCGGCGGCGATGATCAGTTTGCGCATCGGAAGTCTCCTGTCGTTGGTGCGGGCGGCCCATCCGCCTCACGACAGGTAATTCGGCGGCCAAGGGCATTTGGATGCGCAACTTTTCCGGCATCGCGGCAATGCTCGCGATGCATCGCTGCATGTGCGAAACGGCACGACGCCGACGCGAAAAGGGCCCGGAGGCGATGCCTCCGGGCCCTTGCGGGCGGACGATGATGGGGGGAGCAAGCCGTCAGCCGTTCCCGTTCGTCATGCTGTAGACGAAACTGCCGACGCGGACCGGCGCACCGACCCGGGTGCCACGCGGTGCGGCGGCGAAACTGTCGCCGTAGTTGCCGGCGTTGTTGTACTGGAAGCTCGTGCCGTTCGCGGCAATCGGGCCACGCACCGGGCCGAAGCCGGAGGCCGTGACGGTCGGCTGGAAGTTGCCCTCCATCGCGAACGCCGGCGCGGCGGAGAGTGCCGCAAGGGCGGCGGCGGCCAGGATGAACTTGCGCATGACGTGATCCTTTGTCTCGGGTTGATCCGGTTTTCGATGCGGGGCGTTTCGTCTCGCCTCACACAGACCACTACGGACCAGCCTGCCGCCGGGATGTGGTGGCGGGGCGCAGGGCTTCCGTGCCGGCTTGGCATGAAACCCTGAACACCCTTCCACCGTATCAGCCGTTGCTGCCGGCGTTGTAGCTGAACGCACCGGCACTGATGCCCATGCGGGCAGTATCGTGGGCGTTCGCGCCCCGCGGGAAGGCCGGGTTCTGGCCACCGTCGCCCTGGCTGTAGACGAAGCTGCCGCCGATCGGCGCCGATGCCGTCGCGCCGCTCGCGGGAGAGGCCACGACAGCCGGTTCGAAAGTACCCTCGCTGGCGAAGGCAGTAGCCGCGGGCAGCACCAGCAGGGACAGGGCCGCAACAAAGAGAGACTTACGCATGATCGATACTCCGTTCGTTTGCTTCAGGCGGGGGCGGACAGCCCGCCCTCGTGGCCGCAAGATTTGCGGCTGTTGCTTTGCCGAGGGATGTCGCAAACGCACGGAGTTTGTTTCCAGCGTGACGCAACCGTAAGTAGAGCCTGGTGTCCGAAACGCTCTCCCTACAGCCGCGATGGCGTAGCGCTGAGCGCATCCGCCGGCACCCAGCCGCGCCGTGCCCGCCAGTCGGGCGGCAGATTGCCGAAGCGGGCGAGCGTGAGTTGCGACAGGTCGGCGAAGTCGCAGGTGCCTTGCGTCACCAGCTGCGCCAGCGCCCGCCCCGATGCCGGCGAGAGGCCGAATCCCACCGAACTCATGGTCGCGATCACCACGTTCGACGGGTCGGAAAGCCGCTCCAGGATCGGGCGGCCATCGGGCGTGTTCTCGACGATCCCGCCCCAGCTGCGGATGACGCGCACGGGCGGAAGTTTCGGGAACAGTTCCGCCAGCCGCCGCGCCAGGCTTGCCACCACCGGCGAATTCACCGCCCGCGGCGTGCCCGCGCCGTCGAGGTTGATCCACTCATGCGGGCCGCCGCCGTAGGCCAGGTTGCCGCGCAGCGTCTGCCGCCCATACAGGCCGTTGCCGTCGATGCCTCCCAGTTTCAGGAGTGGCAGCGGCTCGGTGACGATCATCTCGACACGC
>Ga0224723_1001478_pt1 | contig 14111 bp, 9 predicted proteins | sample Balambano_FR2_Me_FD_161647 | JGI IMG/M metagenome (GOLD analysis project Ga0224723, IMG submission 161647) | Freshwater sediment microbial communities from Lake Towuti, South Sulawesi, Indonesia - Balambano_FR2_MetaG | ecosystem: Environmental > Aquatic > Freshwater > Lake > Sediment | place...
CTTGTGCTAACCAACCTTTCGGTCGCGGCGGGCATTTCAATTTTGGGACGTTCAACCGATCCTGACCATCACCGTTCCAGCCATCATGAGTCCCACGACTCTGGCAATGTTGGCTCAACGATTCGCAAAATTGGCTTTGGCGTTGGCATCTGGACGCTGATTAGCGTTAGTTTGGCGCTATTTATCGCCTGCTATCTGGCAGTGCAGCTCAGCTTGCTCACCAGTGCGGGTCTGGGTGCGATCGTCGGTCTGGTGATCTGGGCGGCTTATTTTTCGCTGCTGGTGTGGGTGAGTTCCACGACCGTTGGCTCGATGGTGGGTTCGGTGGTGCAGGCAGCAACTTCTGGCTTCCAGGCTGTTTTTAATACCGCCACAGCGGCGATCGGTGGACAGGTGGCAAAGCGTCAAGCCGTTTCCACCGCAGAAGCAGTTGCAGCAGCCGTGCGGAATGAAATCGGCAGCGCGATCGATCCAAATCAGATTCGCCAGTCGATCGAAGATTACGTGCAGCGGCTCAATCTGCCCAACTATGACATGACCAGAGTGCGGCGCGATTTTGAGAACCTGCTGAATGATCCAGAAGTGCAGGCGCTGGCAGACAACGATCGACTGCGCCATATCGATCGCCAGACGTTTGTAGACCTGGTGAGTCGTCGCACCGACTTTTCGCCGCAGGAAGTGAATCGATTTGCGGATTTGCTGGAAGGCGTGTGGCGGCAAACGTTGGGCAGGCGGCAGCGACGTGATCAGCTCGCGGAACTGACCAGCTATCTGCAAAACACTCAGCCCGGACAGCTTCAGATCGATGAGCTAAACCGCAAGATCGATCGCCTGACCGAGGAACTGCGGCAAACCCAGGCAACGAACGCAAACCTGGCAGCCAGCATCAGCAGTGCAGGAAGCAGCGGCGACCAGGGCAGCAATCAGGGCAGCAGCCAGGGCATGATGCAGAACGTGATGAATCAGGGCATGATGCAGCAGACCGCAATGACAGGTCTGAATACGCTGATTGGTCTGGTGATGGGACGCACCGATTTGTCTGATCTGAATGTAAATCAGATTATCGATCGCCTCAGGTCTGCTTCTGGAACCGTTTCTGAGCAAACCAGCAAAGTCGTTTCGCAGGTGAAAGGCGATAACCAGCCTTCTCCGATTCGCACTGATGTTGAGCAGTATCTGCTGAATACCTATTCCTGGCAGATGACTCCAGAACGGCTCGATCGCGAGTTCCGCGAAGTGCTGTATGACCCGGCAGCCGACCCAAATGCAGTGATCAATCAGGTTTCGCGTTTGAATCGCGGCATGTTTGTGGAATTGCTTTCGTCACGCGGGGTGTTTACGCCTTCGCAGATTGAGGAGATTGCCGATCAGCTTGAGCGCATTCGTCAGGAAGTGATTGTAGCTGCCAGAGCTGAGAAAGAGCGCGAGGTCACAACCGATTTGCGGCAGCGAATTGAGATTTACCTGACGTTAACGCCCAAAGAGCAGCTTTTCTCAAACGACACGCTGCCTGCTTTTTATGCGATCTTGCACGATGCTGATGCAGACTACGAAACCACTTCTCTGCGGCTGGCTCCCTACAGCCGCGATACCCTGCGCCAGATTTTGATGCAGCGTCAGGACATTTCGCCCGACGAAGCCGAAGTGATTTTGAACGCACTGGAAGCAACTCGAAATCAGGCGCTAGAAGAATCTCGATCGCTCGACCAGCAGGCAAAAGAGCGGCTCACTACCCTGCGCGATCGGTTTGCGAACTACCTCAGCAGCACGGGCAAACCCGAACTCAGTCCTGAAGGCATCAAGCGCGATCTGCAGCTTTTGCTGAACGATCCGCAAACCGGAGCCTCTGCGCTGCGCAATCGCCTGGGTCACTTCGATCGCGATACGGTTGTGCAGCTTCTGCGCCAGCGTCAGGACTTGACCGATGCAGAAGCAAACCAGATTGTAGCTCAGGTTGAGTCTACCTGGAATTCTGCTGTTCACGCGCCGCAAACTGCAGTGGATACCGTGAAAGACAGAACCAATCAAACGATCGACACCCTGGCTCAATACTTGCGGAACACCAACAAAGAAGCCCTCAATCCTGAAGGCATTCAGCGCGATCTGCAAACCTTGCTGCACGATCCGAAAGAAGGTTCGATCGCCCTGCGACAGCGACTCTCCAGTATCGATCGCGATACGCTGGTGAGACTTCTCAGTCAGCGTCAGGATTTGAGCGAAGAGCAGGCAAATCAGATTATTGACCAGGTGCAAAACTCGATCGCCCAGATTACCCGCGCTCCGCGTCGTCTGGCACTGAGAACGCAGCAGCAAGTGATGGGCTTTGAGTCGATGCTGGAAGACTATCTGCGCAACACCAACAAAGAAGAGCTGAATCCGGAAGGCATCAAGCGCGATCTGCAGCTTTTGCTGAACGATCCCAGAGCCGGAATGAGTCAGCTTTCCGATCGCCTGTCGCAGGTTGATCGATCGACGCTGGTTGCGCTCCTGTCCCAGCGGCAGGACATCAGCCGTGAAGAAGCCGAGCGAATTGTGGATCAGGTCAACTCGACCATCATGCAGTTCCTCGATCAAATTCGTCAGGTGCAGTTCCGCATTCAGTCCACCATCGACAGCATCCTCGACCGGATTCGCAGCTATCTGAACTCGCTCGATCGCCCTGAGCTGAACTATGAAGGCATCAAGCGCGATGTGCTTCAGCTATTCGACGACCCGCAGGCAGGCTTTGACGCACTCCGCGATCGGCTGAGCCATTTCGATCGGGGTACGATGCTGGCAATCTTGGGCGCACGCTCGGATATTCCCGATTCCTATGCAAACCGCATTGTGGATCAGATCGAGTCGGCGCGGATGGGCGTTCTGCAGCGGGCAGAGCGGGTGCAAACGGAAGCCCAGCGTCGGGTCGAAGCGGTTAAATATCAGGCGCAAAAGCAGCTTGACGAAACGCGCAAAGCCGCAGCAACGGCTGCCTGGTGGCTGTTCTTCACCGCGGTCGTGTCTGCCGTGACCGCCGCGCTTGGAGGTTCGATCGCCGCCAGCTAAACGTACCAATACAAACTAAACCAGAGGGCATGGCACGGCTGTGCCTTTTTCTGTGAACTTGATGATTGACCCGAATCGTTTAGTCCCAATTGTTTAATTTCGAGGAATTGCAATGATTTCCAACCTGGTAGAAGACGGATGGCAAATTATTTATCACCGTGCCCATGCGCTTTTAGCCGCACAAATCGCCGGACACTGGAAGCGATCGGATGCGCCCATTCGCCTTTATGAAACGATCGCCGCAATTTCTCATCACGATGATCTGGAAAAAGAATGGGAAGGCAAGGAACTCACTCCTGCAGGCGCACCGCTTGACTTCACGCTGGATCAGAAACCGGACAGTGAAGCGATCGCCCAGATGCGCGGACAAATTACTAGCGCTCGCTATCGGGGACGCTTTGTGACGCTGCTGACCTCAAAGCACCTGACGTTTTTGAGCCAGGATCAGTGGGGAGCTTCCAAAGAATGGGACGAGTTTTTGAATGAGCAGATCGAGCTGCAAACCCGCTACCAGAAAGAGCTGGGCATCAAAAAAGATGAAGCAGAACGCGCCTATCAATTTATGCGCTGGTGCGATCGGCTGTCGCTGATTCTGGCACAGCAGAAAATTCCCGACATGGGACGGGCGATCGAAATTACGAGCGGGATCGATGACGTTCGCTATGATGTGCGCCAGCTCAAAGACGGCAAACTCACGGTCGAACCCTGGTGTTTTGAAGAAGATGAATTTACCGTCAATGTGGAAGCCTGTCACCTGAAACAGCTCCAGTTCAAAGACAATCAGGAGCTTGTTGAAGCTCTTCAGTCTGCCCCGATCGAAGTTTTGGAATGGACGTTTACGAAGGTGGCGTAGGGCAATTCTCAACCGAGGTAACATAAACTAAAATCCGTCCCAGTTCGCCCCCGCTTCCATGACCTACCTTCTTAACAACCCTGCAATCGTCTGGAACCTGTTGCTAGAGCACCTGACGATGACGGGTCTGACGCTGATTCTGGCAGTTCTGGTGGCAGTGCCGATCGTGCTGCTGATCACGCGCCTGCCCTGGCTCAAGGTTCCGGTTTTGGGGGGGTTGGGGCTGCTTTACACGATTCCCAGTCTGGCATTAATTATTCTGCTGGTTCCCCTGCTGGGACTCAACGCGCGATCGGTAATTGCCGCAATGGTGATCTACAGCCAGGTGATTCTGGTACGCAGTCTCACGGTGGGGCTGCAGTCGATTCCCCCGCAGGTGATGGAAGCGGCGCGAGCAATGGGAATGAATGGCTGGCAGCGCTGGTGGCGGGTGCAGGTTCCACTGGTGCTGCCCGTGTTTCTGGCAGGCGTGCGGCTGGCGACTGTGGTGGTGATTGCGATCGCAACGATCGGCGCAAAGTTTGGGGCAGGTGGCTTGGGCACGCTCTTATTTGACGGCATCGCGCAAACCGGACGCTATGACAAAATCTGGGCAGGGGCGATCGCAGTGTCCCTTCTGGCATTGTCGATGAATGGGCTGCTGCTGGGGCTGGAACGGCTCACCAGTTTTACCTACAAAATGAAGCGATCGCAGCCTCTGGCACTGGATTTCCCTTCGCTCGATTCGCCTACTCCGTAATTTCCCAGCAATATTACGACCGCCCCTTTCTCCGTATTTTTTTCAGCTTTCGGTTTCTTCATCAAGCTTCCGTAAACGGCTAGACGAATTTGTCAAAGTTATGACAGGTTTACTCTCAGTGCGGGGAAAGCTAGGGCAGAAGCAATTGGGGCAATCGATATGCAAACAAGAGCCGATCGCGATAGCCAACTGGGCGGAGCAAGACTCCTTGGCTCTTCTACCAGAGATTCTCTAAGACAAAAAACTGACCTGGACGATCTTTATCGCTTTAGTGTCAGTGGACGCAGCCGCGTTGATGTTGAACTGTCAGGGCTTGCCCGCAGAACAAATGCAGATATTGAGCTATATCGGCTGACGCGCCCGTTTAATGATGCAGTTCGCAGCATTGGCAAAATTAGTTTTAGAAAGCTCAGAGGCAATCAGCGAAACGCAAACTTGCAGTTTATTGGTGCATCCAGGCGAGGCAGAAACAGCAATGAGCTGATCAGTGCAGAACTTGACTCGGGCGACTACATTGTGCGCGTTTTGCAGCGTCAGGGCAATCCTAGATATCAGCTCAGGTTGTCCAACACGCCTGTTTTGTTGCCCGAAGTTCCGCCTGTGCCGCCTGCGCCGCCCGAAGTCCCGCCTGAAGTTCCACCCGCGCCGCCTGCGCCGCCCGAAGTTCCGCCTGTACCGCCTGCGCCACCTGGTCCGCCTGCCCCCATTCCGCTGACGGTTCCCACAACAAGCCCGGTGGTGGGTTCGGTGAGCGATGCGGCTCAGGACACGACCTACTCCTTCAGTGTTGGCGCAGATAGCGACTATCTCTTTAATCTGTCAGGTTTAACGGGGGATGCTGACCTGCAAATTCTGGCAGCCGATCGCACCACGCTGGTCAAGACCTCAGCAAATCTGGGCGCAAACCCGGAGCAGTTTATCCAGCCGCTGCTGGCAGGCAATTATTTTGTTCGGGTTTTCCAAAAAGCACCGGGAGTCAACGCAAACTATCAGCTCACGGTCAATCCCCTGACGGACAACGTCAGCAACGCGCAGAGTACGGCAACTGCGATCGCCGGACTTTCGGGCAGCACGCTCACGCGCAGAAACTATGTGGGTGCAGGCTCCCGGTCTCCGGTGGACTATTACGAATTCACCACCCCCAACACCGGAAATCACTTCCTGACCGTGGAAATGATTGACCTGTTTGACGACCTGGATGTCGAGCTTTATGAAAAACCTGCGGATCCGAATGCGGTTCCTGATCCGCGAGACATCGCACCATCCAATAAACCGGGCACAGCCGCAGAAACTTTTGGGGGAACGCTCAGCGGCGGTAAAACTTTTATTCTCAAGATTCTGCCGGGTGCAGAAGCCACCAGTGGATCAACCTATCGTTTGAATCTGCGCCTCTCCCCGACCCAGTCTCGCCCCAGCGTCACTCGCGATATTGCCTTTGGGAGTTCTGGTTCTGGTGCATCTAACCTCACTTCAGTAGGAAGCTTTGCTTATTTCACGGCAAACGACGGCACGGGCAATGCGCTGTGGGTCAGCGACGGCACGCTCGATGGAACCCGCAGACTGGGCAAGTTTAATACGATCGGCGAATTTTCCTCAGTCAACGGCACGCTTTACTTCACCGCAGATAACGGCACAAGCGGACTGGAACTCTGGCGATCGGATGGAACGGCTGCCGGAACGCGCATTGTGGTGGATAAACTGCCGGGAATTAATAGCTTTAACCCCAATCAGTTTACGCTGGTCAACAATCGCCTCTACTTCTTTGGGCAACCTCAGGCTGCTGCCGGATCAAAAGGGCTGTTTTATCTCGACGCTTTGGATACTTCCAGCGACCCGATCAAAGCAGTTGTCGATGCTACAAATAATGCTGCATTTAATCCGCTGTCGTTTAACAACCTGACTGCGGTGGGCAACACGCTCTTTTTCACAGGCATTGAGGGCGCAAACGCAACCAGCAAGGGCATCGAGCTGCTGAGGATTCAAAACGCAAGTACATCGACCACGATCGACACGATTGATGTCAACAACAATAACAATACGCTGCCTAACGGTTCCTCTAACCCACGCTTCCTCACTGCAGTTGGCAACACGCTCTTTTTCCAGGCTCGCGCTCCCCTGAATGGTGAGGAACAAACCGAACTTTTCCGCTTGAATGCAAATGGTTCTATTACAGCATTTGATTTGCCACCCGAACCGCGCAACTCGAACCCCGCCAATCTGTTTGAAATGAACGGTACACTTTACTTTGCAGCAAATGGCGGCGATGGCACAAATGAATTTGGCGTAGAACTGTGGGCACTGAAAGATGCAGAAACGGCGACTGGTACAGACTCACAGGTTCCTGTGCGGGTGAAAGATATTAATCTGGGTGCTGGCTCGTCAAGTCCGTCTAATTTTGTGAATCTCAACGGCACGCTTTACTTCATAGCAGACGACGGCACAGACGAGTCGCTCTGGCGAACGGTGGTCAATCAAACAGATGAATCGATCACCGCAGAAAAAGTATCTGCAGTGAATAACAAACTGAGCGGTGTAACCGACCTCAGCAATTTAACTGTGGTGGGTCAGGGTGCAGACGCACGCCTCTATTTTGTGGCAACGAAAGCGGGCGATACTGAAGTCTGGTTTACCGACGGGACAGTCGCCGGAACGGGCTTCTTTGATGTCAATGACACTACCTCGTCAAACCCAGAGCAACTGACCGATATCAATGGTCGCCTGTTCTTTATTGCTTCCACCCCCGATCGCGGAGCAGAACTTTGGAGCTTCTCAGGAGTTCCAGTTTCCTCCTAGCCTGCTTTCAGAAATTGAGTTGAAGCAGGGAGATGAGCCGAAATGGTTGATCTCCCTTTTTTCTGGACTTTGCTGAATCGGAATGCTTATAGGTTTTGATTAATTGGATCACCTCCATGCTCAAGACTTCCTCTGCTTCTGAGTTTGGCTGTCAGCCTGCTGATAGATTATCTTCGTCTGTCAGCTTGACATCATCGCGAATCGCTTCGTAGTACTGTCGCAGCTTCTTGATTGCACGAGAACCCCGCTGGCGAGTTGTGCCGTGGGAGACAGGCGATTCCCCTGATAGCGATAGTGACTCACTAATTTGCTGCCACGTTAGCTCCTTCAGAATCTTGTCGTGCAGAAGCTGCTGTTCATCAGGCGTCAGTTTTGTCATCGCCAGCTTCATCGCTGCCAGATCCTCCTGAAGCAGAATTTCAGCAAAAACTGCATCACCCGGTTCGCAAGCAGTCGGATCGAGCTTGGGATTCTCTGCCCTATCTTGCTTCCGCCGCAGATCGCGAATGACATTAAAGCAAGTGGTGCGAAGCCACGCTAGAGGAATGCCAATCATTTCGCCTGACTCGATGAGATCAAGCCCCCGAATCACCGCTTCTGTGATGATTTCTCGCACTTCATAGGTTTGGCTCAGGCGAAACTGATAAAGTTTGTGAGCAATGCCTGCATAAAAGCGATGAGCAGAGGGATTACCATCCCTAAATAGCGGTTTAACCTCTTTGATGAAGTTCCGCTTATTTGCTGCACGTTCCCGATCGATCTTTTTGATCGCTTCCAAGCCAGCCGTCTTCAACCATGCAACTTCAATTTCATCGATCGTCCCAGGTTTCGACTGTTCCTCCTGCTGCATCATTACCTTGATCAGGATATCATCGGGCTTATATCTCCCATCCAGTTTGTGTTCCTCTAGTGATTGCTGGAGAAGAACTTTGACAGGATGCAAACGTGGACTTTCGAGGTCATATGACATGAAAATTTCCTCTTCGCTATCAATATGGATCGGTTCTGAACTGAGATCACGGTGCTGAGATCACGGTTATCGAAGTTGAAGAAGAGTGAATCCAGAACTAATGCGCCTAAAAAATCGAGAAATGTATCCTGGTTAAGGATCTCAGATGATATCTTTGACACTCAAAGCGGATACCAACAGAAATAAGTGAACCACTTCCACTTGCTAGCTTTGCCTGAAAAAGCTATTCACACCACAATCACTTGAAGATCAAACTTATGAAAATTAAACTCAGTCTCGAAGGGCTGCATAGGTTTGCCGATCGGGAACGCCATCATTTCTGAGATTGAATCGACGCTGAAAAGCCTGAATCGCATTCACAGATTGTTCACCAAGTTCGCCATCAATCTTGCCGCTGTAAAAACCTTTCTGCCGCAATAGCTCCTGAATTGTCTTGCGATACTTTTTCACAGCCTTGCGGGTGCGATCGCCCCACACTCCGTCCACTGGTCCTTCATAAAAACCAACTTCCTTAAGAAACTTTTGACCTTCAACCAGGTAATCCTGCTCGAATGGAATCTGCTCTAGATGCTCTCTGAGCCAAGCCTGCTGATTCTTGTAGCTCTGAATAAACTCATTGCTAAATAACCCGGCTCGATCGCATAAAATCTCATCCAGCTTGGTGATAAAGAAGTTGAGCAAAGGATCCTGTTGAGCTTTGGTATAGATTGCTTCTATTCGATCGGCTTCTTCATCCGTCAGTTCAGCGCGTGACCACAGGTGACTGTATTCAGACAAGATGCCCTGATACAGTTGTCCGACTTGCAGCAGGGCATCATTAAACTCTTCGGCTCGGCGTTCCATCATGTCCTCCTTTCCTTGGTTTATCGCTTTTTTCACTCTGGTTAGGGACAGGGGGTGTGGGGGCTTTGCCCCCACGCAGGGGCTGCGCCCCTGCACCCCATTGCTTGTACTTCATTAGCCTGGAAAAGGCTGTATGCGTTCATGAAGAGGTAACGATAAAGACCCAGAGGCTGGGCAACGTTGCCTTTCCCGATCGCTCTATTTCCGATCGCTTTATTGAGTTGTGCTAATTTCATCGCGAGTGTGACATCCAAATTTCAAAATTTACATCGCGTTACGCCAGCATTTTGCGATCGAATTCATCACTGCCTGTAACAGAAGGTCGCTCACTTTCACAACCATACGAGGGCAAACCGAGATTGCCTGAACAGGAGAAGGCTGTCATGAGTGTCGCACTGCGATGAGAGAAGGAAATGTAATGGTGAATACAAAGACAAACAAGGCGGCAGATACGAGGGGAATGAGGAGGGATTTTATCCCTCTATCAATTTATAAAAACAATCAGGAAAGCTTGACTTTCGATCAATCGCAAAACCTTGTATTGATGATTCATCAATGGCTATCTCCGTGCTTAGTTGATTCCTTAGCAGAAGCTCAACAGAATTGGATTAACTTGCTGGAACCCCACTGGCTTGTTGAGGTGTACAGCTTAAACTTGCTGGGTGTTACCCATGAAACGAATTCCCTGAAACACTGCGATATCACGATCGCGGAAATCGTTAAATTGACTTCGCAGGCGCAATACCAGCATTTTGTGGTTGCTCATCAACCTTATTACTGCTACACCTGCTGTTTACACATTGCGGGTTTAGGCAGAGTCCGGCTTGTAATTGCCTTTGATAACCCTGAAAGAACGGGAAACTATGGTGTTTTGCTGACGAACGGTTTAGCCTGGTCGCCTCAAACGATCTTAAGCCGATGGCTTGAGAAATACCCGCTGACGCTGCTATTTCGCAGCCAAATGTTTGAGCAACAGTCGAACCAGATTAAGCGACTCTTCTAAGCGTTTTTCAGCGATGCGTTAGTGCAAAAGTTCAAAAGGCGATCGTTCTGCCTAGCAGAAGCACGTTCTACCAGGCAGATTAACAGCAAATAAAACGACTGGATCAATTGCGAATTGGCAAAAGTTGGTTGAGATGTTTGCGATTCATTCGCGTTTTGTACCGTGATACAAAGACCAGAAATTGATACGGCGGATTGAGATGCCGTCCTCGCTGGCGAAGCTGTTGTCGCATTTTCATAGGGTTCCTCCTTTTGTTTGCTTTTGATTGTTTGCTTTTGGTTATTTGCTTTTGATTCTTTGGCGGCTTAATCCTGCTCCAGCAGAGGACTAGACGGGTTTTATCAGTAGGGAGATGTTTCGCCTGCCAACGATGCGAACAAAGTCACCGGGATATAGCTCGAAGTCGCCATTCGGTTTCGCAGACCAAAACTTTCCCTCAAACTCAACTCGCCATAGTCGCTTTTGATGTACAATTTTGTAAACGATGCCAACTCCCAGATCGACTTCTTCTGTTTCCCTCCTTGTTTCCGATCGCTTCACGATTTCCATCCTCTCTACTGTTGTAATTTGCATCAGTTTTTGCTGTTTCTATAAGTAAGTGATGCGATCGAAAAGGATGTTACAGATAAGCTTTAGTTCATTGTTTTTGTCAATTGATGTCACTTTGTAAGGGAATCTTGTACTAAGAAACAAGACACAGAGGGATAATCAGACTTTACGACAATAAGAACAAATGTTTAAGCGCCTGTGAAAAGCTTCGACCGAGCCTACATGCAGTTATCTTGATCGCAAGTAGTAGTCATTCACAAAATTTTTCCACTTAAACTTTGTAAAATCAGTACCGTAGAATGGGAGTCTCAACCCTTGCCACTCAAGGAGCGTTTTCCCCGTGTACATGATTGTCTGACATCAGATGTTACAGCTTGGCTGCTGAGTCATCTTTGAGCAGCTCTTGGCGCAAACGATAAATCACTGTTTCCCGATCGACCTGATGCAAAATCTCCTGAATTACCGTATCTGCGCCTTGCGGCCCCCAGGTGCAGCCCTGCTCTAGATAAACCTGCGCTGCTTTGCCCACACGGTAGGAGCCGAAGCCTGCCAGGGTTGCCTGAGCGACTGCCGTAGTACCGTAGGTTATGATGCCGTTGACGCTATCAAAAGCTGTAGCAACCGCTGCCCCGCTTTTGCCCATGCCGAGCAGCATCCCGCTTCCCACTTCGCCCAGCAGCAAGCCGCCCGAACTAAAGAGAATTGCCTTCAGCAGCTTTCCGGCTTCGTAGCTGGTCATTGGAAGACCGTAGAGTCTGGCAAGGGAGCGAATCATTAACAGGTCGGTAACGGCTCCGCCCATGAGATCCAGGACGGCGATCGGGTTTGCGCCAATCGCGATCGCTTTCCATTTGGTGAACTGCCAGACCAGATCCTCGGCGGCATCGTGGTGCAGTTTCACGGTTTTGCGGGCGATCGATCCTTCGGTTTCGCTGGCTTGCCGCAGGGCATTGAGTGCCAGCAAGGATTTGCCTTCGCGGTTCAGAATTTCGAGCAGCTTCTCGCGGAGAGAATCAATCTGCGGTTCCGGCACGTCCCACTCGGACTCCACCCGCCCATCGGGATACTCGACCCGAACTTCCATTGGCGCGGGTTCTGCGGAAACCAGCACAATATCCTGCGGACTGAGGCGCGGTCTGAACTGATCGCTGTCTCCACTTTGGGCAAAGAGCGACTGAAGTTTTTGAAAAATCGACTGGCGATCGACTCGCGGATACAGATCCACTTTGTTAAAAACGAGGACGATCGGCTTATTCGCCTGCTGAAGATCGGTGAGTGCGCGGTATTCCGTGCGGGTGATATCGCCTGCCACCACAAACAGAATTAAATCTGCTTCGTTTGCCACCTGTCGCGCCATATTTGCCCGCGATTCGCCGCCAACTTCATCCAGCCCCGGAGTGTCAATGAGTTCCACGGGCATCCCGTTCGGAGCCGACCAGTACACCAATCGCGGATACTGCGTCACGCCGTTAATTGGTCCCGTCTGCAGCACTTTTTGTCCCAGCAGCGCGTTCACCACCGCCGACTTGCCGCGACTCACCAGCCCAAATACTGCAATCCGAATCAGCCTTTGATCCAGCTTTTCCAGACTGGCAGTCAGGCGATCGATATCGGTTTTGAGGGCAGCCTGTAGCTCTACTGGCGTTCCGGGTCTACGAATCCGCAACTGCTGGGCATAGCGACTGATTGCCTGCTTCAAGCTTGTGCGGGCACGATCGAAGTGAAAATCTTGCAGCCGTGCCGGAGTTAGCCCCATATGAGAACTGGCAGAGGGTTGAACCGATTTAGCAGAAGGACGAGGCGTTTCCATGAAAAGGCGATCGAGGTGAGAAAGGTAATTCTATTCTCACTCAGACAGGGAAGATAGGGCGATCGGATAGTACGAAGCGGGGCGTAGAAAATGCCGTTATCGCAGGAGGCAAGCGAAATCAAGAATAGGAAGCGATCGGCTGTGGATAGGGTTTGGCAAAGGTAAAGGCGGTTTCTGAGTCTCCGTGCTGATTGAGATAATCGAGCTTTTCCCTGGCTTCTGCCACCGAAGGAGTGTGACCTGCGGGAATCCACCACATCGCGAAATGTGCTCCCGGATACTTCTTAAACCAGGTGCGGCGACGTACAAAAAACTCACCGTGTAAGCTCTGGTAAACGTAAGTTTTAAGTGACTCCACACTTTGCCAAACTGATAGATTGACCAGAATATTGGGGTCATCAAAGGCTCGGATATTAGTAGCGTTCCCTTCTGCGTCTTCTAATCGCCACACAAATCCAGGGCTTCGATCGGCAACAGCATTGACCGCATTCAAAGCGTTCGCAAATTCAGCCATAATTGGGTCATGAAGTGGAGCTTTCATGAGAGCAATATTGATCTGAGCAAGATAATAAGCCTGTAATGAACTGGTTTGAGAAATCATCGATTTTAGGATGTTGTTGACGATGATCTCTAGTATTAAATGTACTCAGAAATCTGTCTTGAATGATATTGACATTCGCTCTGGCATCCACTCTGGCATCCACTCTAGCATTCATGCTGGCATTTGTTTGCAGCTTAAAAATGGGCATGACGATATTGTCCTGGTGTCACGCCTGAAATTCGTTTAAAGTGGCGATTTAAGTGGCTTTGGTCTGCCATTCCGACCGCGATCGCCGTCTCTGCTGCCGACATTCCCTGACGAAGCAGCTCTTTTGCTTTTTCTACGCGCACCTGGTTGAGATATGCATAGGGTGGCATTCCAACCGCTTTGTGAAACACTCGAATCAAATAAGAACGATTTAGACGGGTGAGTTCAGCAAGCTGTTCTAGCGAAACGTTTTTGCTGTATTGCTCGTGGAGATATGCTTTGATTAAACCGATCGCCTGATGCTCTTGATCGGGTCGAAGCGATCGAGGTTTGATTCCGGCATAGTGAATCACAACAAGAGATAACACTTCAATGAGTCGAGATTGCTGTTCAAGTTGATTGTTTGAAGAATCAAGAACTTGATGCAGCGCAAACAGTTTTGCCGTTAAAGCCTGGTTTTTGACAACAGGAATTTTGAAATCAGGAAATGAATTGCTTTGAAATTCACCTGCAATCTGCTCCATGAATTGCACGCTGGGATAAAGCATTCGATAAGTGAGCGGCTGCTCTTCTGCAGAATAGCCGGTGTGAACTTCTTCTGGATTCATCAGAACAACACTTTGAGGCGGAGCCACTGCTTGACTGACAAAACAGTGTGGGCTTGAAATAAAAGCTAGGAGGGAAGCGGAGCCTAGTTTAAGCTGGAAAGTTACCACGCTCGACAGCAAAAATAATGGCTTCCACTTCCCGACTCTATGATG
>Ga0224723_1001479_pt1 | contig 14095 bp, 13 predicted proteins | sample Balambano_FR2_Me_FD_161647 | JGI IMG/M metagenome (GOLD analysis project Ga0224723, IMG submission 161647) | Freshwater sediment microbial communities from Lake Towuti, South Sulawesi, Indonesia - Balambano_FR2_MetaG | ecosystem: Environmental > Aquatic > Freshwater > Lake > Sediment | place...
GGCGGGCGGCGCCGGGCGGGCCGCGACATCCTCCGGTCGGGGGCCGCTGTCGGGCATTACGCCGCCTCCGCCAAGATCTGCCCGGCGGCGTTCCAGCCGGCCGCGCCGTTGATGCCGCCGCCGGGGTGGCTGCCGGCACCGGCGAGCCAGAGGCCGGGCAGGGGGGTGGCGTAGCGCGCGGCGTCGCGCAGCGGGCGGTTGAACAGCATCTGCTCCACCGCCAGTTCGCCGTGGTGCCAGTTGCCGCCCGCCATGCCGAAGCGCGCCGCGATATCCTGTGGCATCAGCATCTCGGCGGCCACGATAAGGCTGCCGAGGCCGGGGGCGTGGGTCTCTAGCTGCGCCAGCGTGGTCTTCAGCATCTCGGCCCGCGCGGCCTCCGTCCCCGCCTTGGGCGCATGCGGCGCGAACTGCACGAGCGCCGACAGCACATGGTGGCCCTCGGGCGCATGGCCCGGCTCGTGCGCCGAGGGAAGGACGATCTCCATCACCGGTGCCTCGGGCACCTCGCCATACTTGCCGGGGTTGAAGGCGCGCTCCACCGCCTCGGAGGACGGCGCGATGACCAGGCGCGAGCGCAGGTCGGCACCCCGGAAATCCGGCGTGCCGGCAAGCGCGAGGGTCAGCGTCGCCACCGCGCCGCGCGCGCGGATCTGGCCGCTGCGGGTGAAGAAGCCGGCATCGAGGTGGCGCGGGCCGACCAGATCGCGGAAGGTCGCGCGCGGGCCGGCGGCCGAGACGACCAGCGGCGCGCGCCAGTCCCGGCCGTCGGCCAGCACGACGCCGCAGGCGCGGTCCGCCTCGACCAGCACCCGGGCGACCGCCTCGCCCGCCCGCAGCTCGGCCCCGGCCGCCCGCGCCGCCGCCGCAAGGCTTGCCGCCAGGGCCGCCATGCCGCCCTTCGGCAGCAAGGGGTCGCTGCCCATCGAAAGTCGGTTCAGGTAGAGGATCAGCGAATTGGGCGAGCGCGGCCCGAGCCAGCTTCCGAGCGTCGCATCGAAGGCGATCAGCCCCCGCAGGCGATCGTCGGTCAGGTCGTCCTGCACGACATCGTGGATGTTGATGAGGATCATCCGCAGGAACTCGCGAAACTCCGCGCCTCCCATCCTGCGAAGGCCGAGGCCGGCGCGCGCCAGCGGGCCCCAGTCGTTGCCGCGCGCGGCCAGCCGGGGCGGCGTGAGCGCCCGGAACGGCGCCAGGGCCTGCGCGAAGCCCGACAGCTTGCGGTGTAGCGCCGCGAAGGCGGCTGCGTCGGGGCCGCTGGCGGTGCCGCCCCGCACGGTCCGGTGTGCGCCGGCGGGGTCGAGCGCGGTCGTGGCCAGCGCGGGATGGAAGGCGAGCCCGTGACGGTCGAGGCCGAGGCCCGCCAGCAACCGCGGGTCGAGGCCCTGCGTCGTATGGGCCAGCGCCGGCGCGCGATAGCCCGGCGCCGGCTCGGTCTCGCCGGCCCCGCCGCCGAGCCTGCCCTGTCCCTCGAACAGCACCACGCGGCGGCCGGTCGCGGCCAGCCGGGCGGCGCAGGCGAGGCCGTTCACGCCGCCGCCGATCACGATCGCATCACAGGACGGCATAGGCTTCGCTCATCCGGGCCGGCCGTTTCATCGCGCGCAGCACCTCGGCCGCGGCATTGCGCCCCGGCGCGCCCATCACCCCGCCGCCGGGATGGGTCGAGGAGCCGCACATCCACAGGTCGCGGATCGGTGTCTGGTATTGCGCATAGCCCGGCACGGGGCGGTTGAACAGAAGCTGGTCGAAGGTCAGCTCGCCCTGGAAGATGTTGCCGTCGGTCAGCCCGACCTCGGCCTCGAGCTCACGCGGGGTGCGCACCTCGACATGCAGCACCCGGTCGCGGAAGCCGGGGGAGTGGCGTTCGATCTGGTTCAGGCAGGTCTCGCCGAAGGCGTCGCGGTCAGCGTCGGTCCAGTCCCGGCCGGCGATCCTGGGCGGGGCGTATTGCACGAAGCAGGACATGTAGTGCTGCCCCGACGGCGCCATGGTCGGGTCGATCAGGGTCGGGATCATCACGTCCTGGAACGGGTCGGCGCTGAACCGGCCGGCCTTCCAGTCGTCATAGGCGCGCTCCATCCGCTCGATCGAATCGGTGAAATGCAGGTCGCCGCGGATGTTCGGGGCGTCGGGCGGCAGCGCCGGAAACACCGGGGCGGAGGCGAGCGCGATGTTCAGCTTGCCCGAGGACCCGCGGGTCTTGAAGTTGCGGACCTGCCGCAGGAAGTCGCCGGGCAGGTCGTCGGGATCGACATGGCGCAGGAAGGTGCGCTTGACATCCATGTTGGAGATGACCCGGGCCGCGCCGATCTCGTCGCCGTTGTCGAGCGCAACGCCGACGGCCCGTCCGCCCTGCACGAGGATCCGCTCCACCCCGTGGCCGGTGCGGATCTCGCCGCCCGCCGCCCGGAACGAGGCGGCCAGCGCCCGGGTGATCGACCCCATGCCGCCCCGCGCATAGCCCCAGGCGCCGATGTTGCCGTCCACATCGCCCATATAGTGATGCAGAAGCACATAGGCCGAGCCGGGGCTCATGGGCCCGAGCGCGGTGCCGATGATCGCCGAGACGGCGAGATAGCCCTTGATGACGGGATGCTCGAAATACTCGTCGAGGAAGTCTGCGATCGACATGGTCCAGAACCGCACCGTCTCGGCCAGCTGCCGCTCGGACAGCTCGCCAAGGCGGCGGCCAAGCCACAGCATCTCGGCCAGATCGCGCGGGCGGAAGCGCGACGGGTCGGGGGGCGTGCGCAGCAGCAGCGGGCGGATGAAGCGGCAGAAGCGAAGGACGTCGCGGGAATAGCGGTCGTAGGCTTCCGCGTCGCGGCGCGAATGGCGGGCGAATTCGCGGCGGTTCGCGTCATGGTCGCGGAACATGCCGAGACAGCCGCCGTCTTCGGTGAACACCGCACCGCCCTCGTAGGGCAGGATCTGCAGCCCGTGCCGCGGCAGTTCCAGGTCGCGCATGATCTCGGGCCGGAACAGCGAGGCGACATAGGAACAGTTGGAATAGGTGATTCCCGGATAGATCTCGCGGCTGACCGCGGCGCCGCCGATCCAGTCGTTCTTTTCGACCACGCAGACCGACAGACCGGCACGGGCAAGGTAGCCGGCGGCGACCAGCCCGTTGTGGCCGGCGCCGATCACGACGGCATCGTAGCTCATTGCGCGGCCTCGGGTGCCAGCTGCTCGAGGGTCAGATCGACCGCCGTCTCGAAGGCCGACAGGGTGTCGGTCAGGCAGGCCGGATCGAGGCCGTGCGCCTCGCACATGAACCAGGGCTCGCGGCTGTCGGGCTCGACGATGATGCAGAGGTCGTGCAGGTGATGCGCCAGCCGGTCGTAGAAGCTGTAGTCCGAGGTCTTCCAGGCGCGATAGTTGTCGGGCGGCGCGGCGGCGAAGAACAGGCCGAACATCGAGGGATGGCCGGAATAGCTGTGCACGATGCCGCGCGCGTCGAGAATGCGCGAAAAGCCCGCCATCAGGGCGCGGCCGTGGTCGGCCAGCGTCTCCAGCGCCGGGGTCTCGTCGAGGATGCGCAGGCATTCCTCGGCCGCCGCCAGCGAGACGGAATGGGCGGTGTAGGTGCCGCCGTGGGTGGCGCCGCCGTAGCGGATCGTGCGCATCACCTCTTCGCGCCCCGCCAGCACCGCGATCGGATAGCCGTTCGCCATCGCCTTGGCGAAGGTGGTGATGTCCGGGCGCACGCCCATCAGCCCCTGGATGCCGCCGCGCCCGACCCGGAAGCCCGACTTCACCTCGTCGATGATGAGAAGGACGCCGTGGCGGTCGCAGAGCTGCCGGGCGAGATGCAGGTAGTCCGCCCGCGCCATGATCGAGCAGCAGTTGCCCTGGATCGGCTCGATCAGCATCGCCGCCAGCCGGTCGCCGTGGCGGCGGAAGCTGTCCTCGAGCCGTTGCATGTGGTTCATCGGCACCACATGGGCGAGCGTCTTGATCGTCTGCGGGATGCCCTTGCCATAGGGGATCAGTTCGGGATCGCGGTCTGACCCTGCGTCCCAGTCGGCGAGGTTCGCCTGCCACATCGCGGCGTCGAACAGGCCGTGATAGCTGCCCTCGACCAACAGGTAATGGTCGCGCCCGGTGTGTGCGCGGGCGAGCCGCAGGGCGGCCATCACCGCCTCGGTGCCCGAGTTGGAGAAGCGCACGAGTTCCGCCGCGGGCACCATCTTCGCGATCCGGTCGGCCACGACCAGTTCGCGCTCGGTAGACAGCGCGAAGACGCCGCCGACCTCCATCCCGCGGCGCGCTGCCGCGTCCACTCGGTCGTCGGCATAGCCGAGGATCGCCGGGCCGTAGCCGAGCCGGTAATCGACATAGGCGTTGCCGTCGATGTCCCAGGTGCGGCCGCCCTTGCCGTGGTGGACATAGATCGTCCGGTCGTCGCCCCAGTAGCGGAACGTCGAGGCCACGCCGAGGGGCAGGCGCTTCACCGCCTGCTGGAACTGGGCGTTCGACCGGGCGAGCTGCCGGACCGGCTTGGTTCTGGCGGGCGGGCGGGCCAGTGGCGTGGGCATGGGACCTCTCAGGGCGGCGGCGACCTGCCTGCAGGCTGGCACGTCATTGACTGGACTGTCAATCAGATTCCAGTTGCCCCGTCGGCCCGGCATGTTATCTCTGCGCGGCACCGCAGCAGGGCAGGAGGCCGCGCGACGTGACCGACCCCGTGACCGCCGAACGACCGGAGGACCCTCCGCCGCCGCCGCGCACGCGGAGCCGCGACGCCCGCCGGGTGCAGCTGATCGAGGCGACGATCGAGACGCTGGCGCAGCGCGGCTACGCGCGCACCACCCTGACCGAGGTGGCCCGCACCGCGGGTCTGTCGCACGGGCTGGTGAATTTCCATTTCGCGACCAAGGAGCGGCTTTTGGCCGAGACGCTGGCCTATCTGGCCGAGGAGTATCTGGCGAACTGGACGGCGGCCCTGGCGGCGGCGGGCGACGCGCCGGCCGAGCGGCTGATCGCGATGGTCGAGGCCGACTTTGCGCCGCGGATCTGCACGCCGGCGCGGCTGTCGGCCTGGTGCAGTTTCTGGGGCGAGGCGCAAAGCCGGCCGCTGTATCAGGAGCGGTGCAGCGCCAACGACACGGCCTATATTGCGGCGCTGACCGGCATCTGCGCCGAATTGGTGGCCGAGGGCGGTTACCCCGGTGATCCCGCCCGCATCGCGCGCGTCATCCGGGTGACGGTCGAGGGCGTGTGGCTCGACCTGATGACGATGTCCGAGCCCTATGGCGCCGCCGAGGCGCTGGCGACGGTGCACACCTGCCTGGCGTTGTGCTTTCCGCGACATTTCTCCCATGACGGCCACAGCCTTCGCGACGGCGGCGGGGTCGCGTGGCGCGGGGCGTCTTGACCGGGTGCAGCGGGGGCGGTTGCGGCCGGGCGCCCCGCGGCCACCCCCGTCCCGGAGCAGGGCACGCCCGGTCCGGGCGGGGTTGGCCCTCGCGCTGCGGTCAGGCGCCTGCTATGGCGGCGCGACGTAATGGCGGGAGGGGAGAGGCAGCATGTTCGATCTGACGGGCAGGGCGGCGCTGGTGACGGGCGCGTCGGGCGGGATCGGGGCGGCGGTCGCGCGGGCGCTGCATGGGGCGGGCGCTTCGGTGGCGCTGTCGGGCACGCGCGCGGCGCCTCTGGAGGCGCTGGCGGCGGAACTCGGCGGGCGGGCGCAGGTGATCCCCTGCGACCTGTCGGACGCCGTGGCGGTCGAGGCGCTGCCGAAGGCGGCGGCCGAGGCGATGGGGGCGGTGGACATCCTGGTGAACAACGCCGGCATCACCCGCGACACGCTGGCCATGCGGATGTCGGACGAGGACTGGCAGGCGGTGCTGGATGTCAACCTGACCGCGAGCTTTCGTCTCTGCCGCGGCGTCCTCCGCGGCATGATGAAGGCACGCTGGGGGCGGATCGTCAGCATCGGCTCGGTGGTGGCAGCCACCGGCAACCCCGGCCAGGCCAACTATGTCGCGGCCAAGGCCGGGCTCGTGGGCCTGTCGAAGGCGCTGGCGGCAGAGGTCGCGAGCCGCGGCATCACCGTCAACTGCGTCGCCCCGGGATTCATCGCGACCGCCATGACGGAACGGCTGACCGACGACCAGAAGGCGCGCATCCTCTCCGCCGTGCCGATGGGCCGGATGGGCACGCCAGAGGAGGTCGCCGCCGCCGTGCTCTACCTGTCCAGTCCCGAGGCCGCCTATGTGACCGGCGCCGTGCTGCATGTGAACGGCGGGCTGGCGATGGTCTGACCGGGGCGGCGGGACCGGTCCGGAAAGCGTTTGCCATGGCCGGAGGCGCTTGCTATAGGCGCGCAGAACCGGCCGGGGCGAAGGCTGCGGCCGCCCGCCGGAACCGGCGGCGATGCCGCCTTCGCGGGGCACGGGACAGCGCGGGCCGGAAGCCTGCCAGTTGAGGGGAAGTGACATGAGCGACATCGCCGAGCGCGTGAAGAAGATCGTGGTCGAGCATCTGGGCGTCGAGGCCGACAAGGTCACCGACAACGCCTCGTTCATCGACGATCTGGGCGCGGACAGCCTCGACACGGTGGAGCTGGTGATGGCGTTCGAGGAAGAATTCGGGATCGAGATCCCCGACGATGCCGCCGAAACCATCCAGACCTTCGGCGACGCGGTGACCTTCATCACCAAGGCCGCCTGACCAGGCGACAGATCCGAACCGGCCGAACGGCGTCCGCGGGGCGCCGCTTTCGTTTGTCGGAGGCCAGCGCCGCTGCGTCCGGCGCGATGCCTGCGGCATTGGCGCTCGACCGCCGGCGGCGTTAGGGATTTTCCTTGCGCTCGCGAACGACTATGCTTGCGGCGACAAGCGCGGGACAGGAGCGATCGGGATGCGGCATCGGGGCGGATGGAGGGCGCTGGCCGCGGTGGCGGTGGCGGCGGCGGCTCTTGGCGGACCGGCGGCCGCCACGCCCGAGCGGGTGTGGCTGGCGCAGAACGAGCCGGCGGCCGGGAATGCCGGGGCGATGCAGATGCAGGCGGAACTGATCGACCAGTTGCGCCGGGTGCAGGTGGAGGTGCCGGCGGGCATGGTGATGACGCTGGACCAGATCAACCGGCTGAACGCGCTGTTCGCCCTCAATGAGGGGACGGTCGCGACCCGCGACGGCGCGAAGCAGATCCTCGGGCTGGACTGAGCACGGCCGCGCGGGCAGCAGAGGATTTTCGGGCGGACGTCCGCCGGGTGCGGGCGGCCACGGGGGCGCGAGGCATCGGGCAACATGGCGGGCGCGGCATCGGCGGACCTGAACATCCTGATCCAGACAGCTGATTTCGCTGTCAAATATGGATTTCTTGCGATCGGCCTCCTGCTGATCTTCGTGATCGCGCCGGCGATCTACAAGTTCTCGCAGGCCAAGCTGATCTCGCTGGTCGCGGTCAGTTTCGGACTGGCCTTCGTGATCGCCTTCGGCACGCTCGACCTCGCGAGCCGGCTTTTGCGCGACCGGATGCTGGTCAGCGGCACGGTGCTTGGGATCACCAACGGCTATCAGGTGCAGGTGCGCTCGGACATCCGGCAGGCCGGGCAGGCCTACACCAAGCGCGAAGTCGATCCCGAGAACGGCAGCATCTTCAACTTTCCCTTCATCCTGGCGGCGCGGGATGTGCCGGGCTGCCTGGTGGTGTCGATCGCCAGCACCGACCCCAGCTCGGACCGGATCTTCGCCTTCAACATCGCGCCGCTCCGGGGCGACGACCTGCGCGCCGACACCGAGGTGGTGATCGAGGTGGTGCCGGGCGAAGGCGACACGATGGCGCTGAACGTGTGGCGCGAGCAGGGGCAGAAGCGGGTGGGCGCGGTGGAGACGAAGGCGCCGCTCGGCCCGACCGAGCGCGACTGCAGTCGGGCGGCCGCCCAGACCGCGTTCGACTGGCTGGCGGGGCCGGCCTTCGCGCAGGACGGTGACCCCGCCACGCTGGAAAGCCGGCTGAACAGCGACGACACCTTCACCCGCCGCGATGCACGGATCGAACTGGCGGCACAAGGACCGGCCGCGTTCGACCGGATCGCGGAATTCCTCGCCTCGGGCAATCTGCGCCTGCAAGTAGGGGCGCTGGTGGCGCTTGGCGGCATGCCGCCCGAGGCGCGCTGCGCGGCCCCTGCCGGGCTCATGGACGCGGCGCGTTCGTTCGCTGGTTCGGGCGACGAGGCCGTGCGCGAGGCCGCCCAGGGCGCACTCGCCGGCTGCTGAGCGGAGGCCCGCGCGACAGGGGCCGCGGCGTTGCCTCGCCGGAAGGGGGCGTGTAAGAACGCGCGCACCCAGAACGGGCAGCAAGGGCGGGGAACGGTCATGCGTCGGGTGGTGGTAACGGGACTGGGCATGGTCACGCCGCTGGCCTGCGGCGTGGAGGAGACCTGGCGCCGGCTGATCGCGGGGCAGTCGGGGGCCGGGCCGATCCGGCGCTTTGATCCGGCGAATGTGGTGACGCAGTATGCCTGCGAGATCCCCCTTGGCGACGGCAGCGACGGGACCTTCAACCCCGACGACTGGATGGAGCCGAAGGACCGCCGCAAGGTCGACGAGTTCATCCTTTACGCGATGGCGGCGGCGGAGCAGGCGGTCGAGGATGCGGGCTGGACACCGACCGCCGAGACCGAGCGCTGCCGCACCGGCGTGATGATCGGATCGGGGATTGGCGGGCTGAACGCGATCGCCGAGACCGCCGTGCTGATCCGTGAGAAGGGGCCAAAGCGCGTCAGCCCGTTCTTCATCCCCTCGGCGCTGATCAACCTCGCCTCGGGGCAGATCTCGATCCGCTACGGCTTCAAGGGGCCGAACCATGCGGTGGTGACGGCCTGTTCGACCGGCGCGCATGCGATCGGCGACGCGGCGCGGCTGATCCAGTGGGGCGATGCCGACGTGATGATCGCCGGCGGATCCGAAAGCCCGATCTCGGAGATCGGGATCGCCGGCTTCAACGCCTGCAAGGCGCTGTCGACGAAATGGGCGGAGGCGCCGGAGCGGGCCAGCCGGCCCTATGACATGGACCGCGACGGCTTCGTGATGGGCGAGGGGGCGGGCGTCGTGGTGCTGGAGGAATACGAGCACGCCCGGGCGCGGGGGGCGAAGATCCACGCCGAGGTGCTGGGCTATGGCCTGTCGGGCGACGCGCATCACATCACGGCACCGTCGGAGGACGGAGACGGCGCGTTCCGGTCGATGACGGCGGCGCTGAAGCGGGCGGGGATCACGCCGGACCGGGTGGACTACATCAACGCCCATGGCACGAGCACCATGGCCGACACGATCGAGCTGGCGGCGGTGGAGCGGCTTCTGGGCAATGCGGCGGCCAAGGCCACGATGAGTTCGACAAAATCGAGCATCGGCCACCTTCTGGGCGCGGCGGGGGCGGTCGAGGCGATCTTCTGCGTGCTGGCGATCCGCGACCAGATCGCGCCGCCGACCATCAACCTCGACCATCCGGCGGTGGAGCCGGTGATCGACCTCGCGCCGAAAGTGGCGCGGCCGCGCGAGATCGACATCGCGCTGTCGAACTCGTTCGGCTTTGGCGGGACCAACGCCTCGCTGCTGCTGGGGCGGGTGCCGGACTGATGTGGCGGTCGGTCGCCTCGAACGCGCTGACCCTGTTCGTCGTGCTTCTGGTGGTGGCGGCCGGCATCCTGACCTGGGGACGGAACCAGTTCGCGGGGCCAGGGCCGCTGACCGAAGCGATCTGCCTGAAGGTGGAGCGGGGCGCATCGCTCGCGTCGGTCAGCCGGATGCTGGAGGCGCAAGGGGCGATCAGCGATGCGCGGATCTTCCGGATCGGGGCGGAGTATGCCGACCGCGCGGACCAGCTGAAGTTCGGGAGCTACCTGCTGCCGCCGGGCGCGGCGATGGCGGAGGTGCTGAACATCCTGACCGCGGGCGGGCAGTCGACCTGCGGGCGCGAGGTGAATTTCCGGATCGGCGTCACCGGCGCCGATGTGGTGGTGCGCGAGCTGGACCCGGCGACCAATGCCTATGTCGAAGTGGTGAAATTCGACCCCGCGGCCGAGGCCGTGCCGGCGGCATATCTGGCGGCAACGGAGGACGGCGACCCGCGCTGGCGGGTGACGCTGGCCGAGGGGGTGACGAGCTGGATGGTGGTCGATGCGCTGCAGCGGGCGGAGTTCCTGAGCGGCGAGATCGCCAACGTGCCCTCCGAGGGCTCGCTGGCGCCCGACAGCTACGAGGTGGAGCGCGGCGCCGACCGGGCGGCGCTGGTCGCGGAGATGCAGGCGCGTCAGGCCCGGATCCTGGCCGATCTCTGGGCGGCCCGGGCCCCGGGCCTGCCCTACGAAGGCCCGGAGGAGGCGCTGATCATGGCCTCGATCATCGAGAAGGAGACCGGAGTTGCCGAGGAGCGGCGCCGGGTGGCGAGCGTGTTCGTGAACCGGCTGCGCGACGGGATGCGGCTGCAGACCGACCCGACCGTGATCTACGGTCTGACCAACGGCGAGGGTGTGCTGGGGCGCGGGCTGCGCCAGACCGAACTGCGCCGGGTGACGCCCTACAACACCTATGTGATCGACGGCCTGCCGCCGACGCCGATCGCCAATCCGGGGCGGCTCAGCATCGAGGCGGCGCTCGACCCGGAGACGACGGACTACCTGTTCTTCGTGGCGGACGGCAGCGGCGGGCATGCCTTCGCCGAGACGTTGGCGGAGCACAACGCGAACGTCGCCAGATGGCGGGAGATCGAGGCGGAACAGTCCCGGCAGCGGCCCGAAGCGGCCTCGCCCTGAGCGGCGGGGCGGCGTGAGGCCGCCGAAACCTTACCGAGAGGTTAAGCCGGAGAACGCCAAGCCATTGATCCGCCGAATTTTTTCGATTGACTTTGCGGGCGGTCTCGGCTATTGCCTGTGACATGCTAGGAGAACTGGGTGAGCGGCACGGGGAAACCCGGCGCCGCTTTTTCGTTTCGCTCGGACGGGGTGGCACGAGCAGCAGGTGCACATCCGATGACCATGATCACTCCCTTTGACAAGACCGGGGCACCCGAAGAGGTGACGTCGGAAGCCTACCAGCTTTACGCCCTCGCCACCGAGGTTCTGACCCAGATCATCGGGGAACTGCAGGCGACGGGCGACGCCAAGAGCGCCAAGGAGATCAGCGTCTACACGAAGGAGCATCGTGAGGCGCTGCGGCTCGTGATGACAGAAAGGGCGAATGTTGAAAAACTCCGCAAGCTTGAATCCGGAATTGCCTACGACTACGCCCTCGACTTCGACGCGGCGCGCGATGAGATCGGGCGCCGCCTGGCTCGCCTCCGCGACGCCGGAACAGGTGGATGAGTTCCTCGGGGGCTTGAGCGACGGGGCGCTGATGGCGCTGCCCTGGCTGTTCGAGTTTTGGGCGCTGCCGCACCAGCTGCCGCCCGACGGCGCCTGGAAGACCTGGGTCATCATGGGCGGGCGCGGCGCGGGCAAGACCCGTGCCGGGTCGGAATGGGTGCGCGCCGAGGTGGAGGGGGCAAAGCCGCTGGACGCCGGGCGCTCGAAGCGGGTGGCGCTGGTCGGCGAGACGATCGAGCAGGTGCGCGAGGTGATGGTGTTTGGCGACAGCGGGATCCTCGCCTGTTCGCCGAAGGACCGCCGGCCCGAATGGGAGGCGGGGCGCAAGCGGCTCGTGTGGCCGAACGGGGCGGTGGCGCAGGTGTTTTCGGCGCATGAGCCGGAAGGGCTGCGCGGGCCGCAGTTCGATGCCGCCTGGGCGGACGAGCTCGGCAAGTGGAAGCGCGCCGAGGAAAGCTGGGACATGCTGCAGTTCGCGCTGCGGCTGGGGACGCATCCGCGTCAGGTGGTGACGACGACGCCGCGCAATGTCGGCGTGCTGAAGGCGATCCTGAAGAACCCCTCGACGGTGGTAACCCATGCGCCGACCGAGGCGAACCGCGCCTATCTGGCGGCGTCGTTCCTCGAGGAGGTGCGGACGCGCTATGGCGGCACCAGCCTTGGCCGGCAGGAGCTGGACGGGGAGCTGGTGGAGGAGGTTGAGGGCGCGCTGTGGACCTTTGCGCGCCTGGAGGCGGCGCGGCTCGAGATGGCGCCGCCGCTGAGCCGGATCGTGGTCGCGGTGGACCCGCCGGTCTCGGGGCACAGGGCATCGGATGCCTGCGGCATCGTCGTGGCGGGCGCGGTGACGGAGGGGCCGCCGCAGGACTGGCGCGCGGTGGTGCTGGAGGATGCGACCGTCACCGGAGCCTCGCCCGATGCCTGGGCGCGGGCGGCGATCGCCGCCCTGCACCGGCATGGCGGCGACCGACTGGTGGCCGAGGTCAATCAGGGCGGCAACCTGGTCGAGAGCGTGATCCGGCAGATCGACCCGTTGGTGCCGTTCCGGGCGGTGCATGCCGCGCGCGGGAAATCGGCGCGGGCGGAGCCGGTGGCGGCGCTTTACGAGCAGGGCCGGGTCGCGCATCTGCGGGGCATGCCGATGCTGGAAGACCAGATGTGCCAGATGACGCCGCAGGGCTTTGCCGGCCGGGGCAGCCCGGACCGGGTGGACGCGCTGGTCTGGGCGCTGACCGATCTGATGATCGAGCCGGCGCAGGGCTGGCGGCGGCCGCAGGTGCGGTCGCTCTAACCGCGACTCAGCGCCCGGCGGGCGCGGAGCTCGGAGGCGGATCCAATCCGACCGCGCCCGCCGGGCCGCGGTCCCGGCGGTCACGGCCGCAAGGCAACAGGAGCTTTCCCAGATGGTGTTCGACTTTCTGCGGCGCGGGGCGGGCCCCGGTCCGGACCCCGTGGCGGTACCCGAGACGAAGGCCTCGGCGACCGGGCGGGTGGTGGCGATGCAGGGCGGCGGCCGGGTGGTGTGGAGCCCGCGTGACGCCCTGTCGCTGGGCCGGACCGGGTTCCAGAGCAACCCGATCGGGTTCCGCGCGGTCAAGCTGATCGCGGAATCGGCGGCGGCGCTGCCGCTGGTGCTGCAGGATGCCGGGCGGCGCTATGAGCTGCATCCGCTCCTGGACCTGATCCGGCGGCCGAACCACGTGCAGGGACGGGCCGAGTTCCTAGAGGCGGTCTACGGGTTCCTCCTGCTGTCGGGCAACGCCTATCTGGAGGCGGTGCCGGGCGCCGGCCGGATGCCGGGCGAACTGCACGTGCTGCGGTCCGACCGGATGGCGCTTGTGCCGGGGCCGGACGGCTGGCCGGTGGCCTATGACTACTCGGTCGGCGGGCGGCGGCACCGCTTCGACATGACCGGCGAGACCCAGCCGATCTGCCATATCCGGAGCTTCCACCCGCAAGACGACCACTACGGCTTTTCGCCCTTGCAGGCGGCGGCGGTGGCGATCGACGTGCACAATTCGGCCTCGGCCTGGTCGAAGGCGCTCCTGGACAACGCGGCGCGGCCGTCGGGGGCGATCGTCTATCGTGGGGCGGACGGGCAGGGGGCGCTGACCACCGACCAGTACGAGCGGCTGGTGAGCGAGATGGAGACGCATCATCAGGGGGCCCGAAATGCCGGGCGGCCGATGCTGCTGGAAGGCGGGCTCGACTGGAAGCCGATGGGGTTCAGCCCGAGCGACATGGAGTTCCAGCAGACCAAGGAAGCGGCCGCGCGCGAGATCGCGATCGCCTTCGGCGTGCCGCCGATGCTGATGGGGATCCCGGGCGATGCCACCTATGCCAATTACCAGGAGGCGAACCGGGCCTTCTTCCGCCTGACCGTGCTGCCGCTGGCGGCGAAGGTGACGGCGGCGATGTCGCACTGGCTGTCGGGGTTCAGCGGCGAGCCGGTGGAGCTGCGGCCCGATCTGGATCAGGTGCCGGCGCTGGCCGTGGAGCGGGACCAGCAATGGACCCGGGTGGGCGCGGCCGAGTTCCTGACGCAGGCGGAGAAGCGCGTGCTGCTCGGCCTGCCGCCCCTGGCGGAGGAGGCATGACCGGGCGGGCCCCCGCGGGCGGCTCGCGCTTCCTGTTCGACAGTTTCGACGCCGCCGCCGCGCGGATCGAGGCAAACGAGCGGGTCGCCGAGGAGCGATGGGCGGCGCTCGACTATCGGCTGGAGCTGATCGACCAGGCTCTGGAGCGGCTGGAGCGGCGGATCTGGCTGGGGGTGACC
>Ga0224723_1001480_pt1 | contig 14095 bp, 8 predicted proteins | sample Balambano_FR2_Me_FD_161647 | JGI IMG/M metagenome (GOLD analysis project Ga0224723, IMG submission 161647) | Freshwater sediment microbial communities from Lake Towuti, South Sulawesi, Indonesia - Balambano_FR2_MetaG | ecosystem: Environmental > Aquatic > Freshwater > Lake > Sediment | place...
TCCTTGCAATCTATTGCTGGCAGCGTGCCTTGTACCCCTGGCGGAATAAACTAAGGGGATGGTTGTGCAACTAATCGCCCCCGATCGCCCCTCTGCTGCCCATGAAGTTCCGCTCCTTTCTCAACCTTCTCATCGTTGCTGTGCTGGCACTGCTGTCGATCGGCGCAGGCGGCTTTTTTTGGCTCGTCGCCCAAAATCCGCTGACGGTGCTCCAGTCGGGGCGCAGCAGTCCCGAAGCGGTGATGTTTGTGCCCCGGCAGGCTCCGGTGATGGTGTCGCTGCTGGTCAATCCCGATCGCCTGGAATCATTGCGGCTGGCAGCCGCCTCGGTGGGCGATCGGCGTCGTGCCAGAGCCGAACTCAATCAGCTCAAGCAAACCCTGCTGGGTTGGACGGGGCTGACCTATGAGCAACTCCAGCCCTGGCTCGATAATGAAATGACGCTGGCGGTGACGGCTCCTGACTTCGATCGCAATACTGCCAATGGCGCGCAGCCCGGCTATCTGCTTGCCCTTGCGAGCAAAAACCCCGATCGAGCGCGTGAGTTTTTGCAGCTCTTTTGGCAGAAGCAGGCGATCGCTGGGGTTGACCTGGTTTTCGAGCAATACGCCGGAGTCAAAATCATTCACGGCAATCAGGCAGCTAGCGCCACCGCTCGCACCGTGCCCGCACCGCTCAAAGCGCAGCCGCTTGCCACCGCGCTGGTGGGCGATCGGTTTGTGCTGCTGGCAAATCATCCCAAGGTGCTGCGCGATGCCATCAACAATGTGCAGGCTCCGGAGCTAAGCCTTGACAGCACTCGTTTTTATCAAGAAGCGCTCAAAACCTTGCCTCAACAAGGGGTTGGCTTGACGTTTGTCAATTTGCCTCAGGTCAGACAATGGCTGGAACGCGATCGAGCAGCCAGAGCCGATTCAGCGCCCCCCCTCTATGAAAATTTAGTTGTGGCGTGGCAGTTAAACCAGCGCGGGCTGATCGGAGACACTGCCCTGTTGACCGCAGATGGACAAACCCTGCCGCCCAATTCACCGCGATCGACTGCCCCCGTCAACGCGCTCCAGTTTATCCCAGCATCCAGCGCTTTAACCGCTGCTGGCACCGACCTTGGGCAATTCTGGGAGCAGTTTTCTATCGGGTTGCAGGGTTACAGTCAGGCGGCAGCGCTGGTCAACCAGTTTGTCAGCGACCTCCAGAGCCGCTGGGGGCTATCGCAATCGGATCTGTTTGACTGGCAGGGTGAATTTGCGCTGGGTCTGATTCCGCAGGACAACCGCGCTCAACCCGACTGGCTATTTGTGGTCGAAAAATCTGCTGCTGCCGCTGCTGAAATCGATCGACTCAATGCAATTGCTGAGCAGCGCGGGTTCAGCGTTGGTTCCATTACACTAGAAAATCAAACCGTGTCTGCCTGGACAAAACTATCGGCAACGGCTCCAGCCAGTAAACGCTCTGAAGCGGTGGCACTTGCTGCGGAAGTGGCAGGTGTTCACGCGACAATCGGCGATTACGAGATTCTGGCTAGCTCGATCGCCGCAATGGATCAGGCGCTCAAGGCTCCTCAATCCGCGCTGCTCAACACTGCCGAGTTTCAGCAGGTGATCGCCGCGCTCAAGCCAGACAACGACGGCTATTTGTATCTCGACTGGGAGCCGCTGCAAAATCTGGTAGAACAACAGTTGCCCTTGACGCGGCTGGTCAAAGCCGCAGGCAAACCGCTGTTTGACCATGTGCGATCGGTGGCGGTGAGCAGCTATGGCACCGAAGCAACGGTGCGGCGCGGCGCAGTCTTTTTGCATCTCAAAAGCTAATCGCCAATTTTTGCTTTTCTAAATCACACTCTGCTCATGCTGTATTTTCAACCGCCTGGATTTGGGCAACAGGCAATTCCTTTGCACGGACGCAATAGTGCAACTTCCGCGGGCGTTCTTGCTTACTACACGCCCACGGCTACGTTCTGGCAGTCCGCAGTGGATTTGCCACCGCTGATATTTCTGCACAGCCTGGGCGGCGGGTCTTCTGCTTACGAATGGTCTAAGGTCTATCCTGCCTTTGCCGCAGATCATCGCGTCATTGCGCCCGACCTCTTGGGATGGGGACAATCCACGCATCCGGAGATCGACTATCAGGTTGAAGATTACTTGCAGGTGATCACACAGCTCATCGAGCAAACGGCGGGTCAAGCGATCGTTGTGGCTTCGTCGCTCACGGCTGCCCTGACGATTCGTTTGGCAATCCAGCGACCCGATTTATTTGCTTCGTTGTTTCTGGTATCCCCATCGGGCTACGACGATTTTGGCATTAATTACGGACGCGGCATTCCCGCCCGCCTTGCCGGAATTCCCGGACTCGATCGCCTGATCTACGCGCTGGGAGCCGCCAATGAGCTGGCAGTCCGCAATTTTCTCGAACAGTTTTTGTTTGCCGAGCCATCGCGCCTGACGCAAGAAACTGTGGATGCTTACCTCGCCTCTGCTCAACAAAGAAACGCCGAATACGCCGCACTTTCGTCGCTGCGGGGCGATTTGTGCTTTGACCTGTCGCTCTACATCGGGCAACTGCAAATTCCCACAACGATCGTCTGGGGCGAAAAATCGCGCTTTGGCAGTCCTACTGTGGGGCAGCGGCTCGCCAGACTCAACCCCCAGGCGGTCAAAACCTTTGAAACGATCGCAAACGTCGGCGTTTTGCCGCATCTGGAGCTTCCGGCTGTCGCTATTGGCTTACTTCAGCGCCACTTGATGCAGCAGTCTCCGCAGCAGAAAGGCTGAGGAATAAAGGCGTTTTCATTCGTCCTTCATCCTCGGAGCGTAGACGTTTTTAAAGAATGTAACGAAAATGAGAGTAATCCTATACTCAAACTTCTGCACCCATCATGGCAACAGACGATCGCAAAAAGCGCATCATGGAACATCTCGCTCGCAGTTCAGGAGAGTTTGTCAACCCAACTCCCAGAAATTCTGAACAGCGCAAACAGCAAATCATGGACCACGTCCGTCGCACCAAAGGCTAAATTTTAGTCTGGCTATGAACTGTTGGCAGTTTGCAAATTGAGAATTGCGAACTGCCAACAGCCATCTCAAGGTTCGTTTCTGGTCGCGTTTGCAGCAGCATAGCGCTCTCCAAAATACGCGATCGATGAGCCGTAAAGCTTCACTGCTGTTGTCAGATTCAAGACGAATCACAATATGGTGATGGTTCTGTATCTAGCGGTGCGCCCACAAGCAGCGGTTACGAGCAACGGTTCACGCAGAAGGAAAGATAACGTCCTGTTCTGCCTCAAATTGATTATTAAACTAATCACCGTCGAGTCGATCGGAACCAGCAGTTGCGCCGTTTCAGGGCGCTGGCGTTGAATGAGAGAACAGAACACAATACTCTTTTCTGCCCCTATCTTTTCTGTCTTAAGCCTTCTTTCAACACTTCTGAACGATACGCACTCACTCCCACAAGCAACATAGCAATCGAGCAGAATATGTAAAGTAATGCAATACCAGAGCCGCTTTCTTGTCCTACAAGAGGGCTAAAAACGAGAGAAAAATATTTATTGGATTTCATTAAGGGTTCGAGGAGAGTGTCTGCGAGAAAACCTGCATTTAGAAAAGCGATCGCCGATACCGCTTGGATCACCAAAGCATTTGCAGCAAACACCCGTCCCTGTAACGCAGATGGCACATTCATCATCCAAATTGCCGTTTCAGAACTTCCTAAAAGCGGGAAATTCAGAGAGGAGCAAAATTGAGCAGGAAGCCAAACGAGAGGTGATCGCCCCAGACCAAATATCGTCTTACTGACCCCTGCTCCGATGAATCCCAAGAGCATTCCATCAATCTGGCGTTTTGCACCGCCCCACGCACTAACAATCAGTGCACCAACCACACCCCCAATTCCTGCTGCTGCGGCAGTGCTTCCTAAAATCGTAGCGTTGCCATCCGTCCGTGCAAGAATCATTGGATCATAAATTGCACCACCTAAATCATGGGCAAACCAGAACAACGCGGTTGTGATCAGTAATGCTCGTAAGCCTGGATGCCTCCAAATGAACCGAAAGCCAAACCCTAGCTGATGACCAATAGACTCTGAGGTTCGTTCACCATTGCTCTGCACTTTGGGAATATGAATCGAGAGAAGGGTGGCGACCGCCACTACAAATGTAATGCCATCCATCAGCAACAATCCCAGTAGCCCAATTTGGGGATAGAGGACACCTGCCAACCCAGGAGCCACGATCGCAGAACCATAATGCACCATCGACCCCATGCTGTTAGCACGAGTATAAAGTCGTTCCGGGACAATCAGTGAAATGGAGGTGGAGTAGGCTAACTGTTGAATTTGAGCAAAACTTCCCGTTACTGCACTCATTGTGTAGAGATGCCAGAGTTGCAGACGGTGAGTAAGAAGCAGGAGAGCGATCGCCCCAGTTGCCAGCCCTGCAACCGTGTCTCCTAAAATCATTAGAAATTTGCGGCTGATGCGATCGACAATGATCCCGGCAAACAGGTTGACAACAAGTTTGGGCAGTTGAGCGGAGAAGCCGACCAGGGCAAGGGGGGTTGCCTGTCCCGTCAGCTCCCATGCCCATAGCGTCAGGGCGAACTCTGTCATATAGCTGCCCATAGTTGAGACAATCTGTCCTAGCCAGATGACGGTAAAGGTACGCACAAGAGCAAGATGGGTAAAGGATTCAAATCCGATTGAACTGGCAGACCCGATACTGTTTGACAGGTTCTAGAAACTCATCACCACCCGATTCGCCTTTGGTCATCACCGTTCCCGTAGCTTCAACTTTGGCTTGATAGGCTCCCGATCGCTGCCCATCTAATGAAATGAATTGAATTTGTACTTCACCCCAATCCTCCTCCCATTCTTCATGGTCTGGATCAAGGGCAAGGCTTTTTCCGGCTTTGCAATAGCTGAACCAATCCCAACCTTCATGCATCCATGCCTCGCGTTCGGCAATCTGTTCAAGATGCATTAAACCCGCCCAACCTCGATAGGCAGCATAGAGATCTCGGACAGAGCCAGTGTGGTAAATCAGTGAATTCAGAAGCTGCGGTTCGAGATGCCCCCAAAATTGTCCTGCAGGGAGGTCAATTAAGGTTGGGGCAAACCGATGTCCACCAAAATGGCTGCATCGCCAAACTCGCAACGTTTCACTGGCGTAATCATTACGCAAAATTTCATAAATGGGATAGCCAAAGCGAGCGCAGGCAACATCAACATTGCCGTGTGTACACACCAGAATGTCTCGCGTCGGGCGAGGCGACTGCTGATAAGCTGCTAACTGAGGAATCGAAGCACGCTGCATCAGAGCGATCGCCACATTCACAACTTCTTCTTTTGGCACTAAAAATTCTTGCTGCTCGTATGCGGCAAAGAGTTCAGTCGGACGATAGTAATGCAGGATGCGAGTCCGATCGGGGTGCGAATAGTCGCGATCGGGGGCGGTCGCCAGCGCCCTGACCCACTGCCCCTGTTCCTCATATCGTGCATCAATGGCTTGAAAAATAGGACTAAGAATTGGGTGGGTCGTTCTGAAATTATTTTCCCAGGGTTGAGCCACCTCAATCAATAAAAACTGATCGCAGTGGTCGGCAGACCCAATCGGATCTTCTCCTACTGCTTTAGACACCACCGAGCAAAAGCGACAGTCAGCCAGTGTTTCATCTAAAACCATAATTGTATTGTCCTGTCATGATAGCCCTTATTAACTTGATGCAGGATTGTTTGACTAGTAGGCTGAGCCAACAGTCCACATATCATGATTTATCCCCAGTGAATGACCAATGACGAAGCAGAAATGGTATGCTCACGTTTGCTTTAGCGTACTAGTGGTAACAGCATTTCTGGCAGTTTTTGCAAAATTAATCGATCGGTCATGGGTCCACGTGTGTTGCTACCCCAAAGCCGATAGTCTACAAAGAAAACACGACTTTCCTGAAATGCAGGGATCGCTCGCAGTAATGTATTCTCACTCCATTCCTGTTTCAGGGCATCCTGTGGATGATAAAAATCCTCATGCCAGGACATGACAAAAATGATATCGGCTTCCAGATCCGGCATTATTTCTAATGAAATTTCTGTCGAATTGAAGGAGGTTGGATTGACACCTTCTGGAACGACGATTCTGAAACCACTTGCCTTCAGGAGTTCTGCTGCTGTGCTGTTATAGGCAACTTCGATACTCCGGGCAAGTTGGTTGGAGCTAATCACCAATATGTTGGGATACATCGCCGCAACAGGAGCCAGTTTAGCTTGAGTTGCAGCAATTTGTCGGGGAATTTCTATCAGGAGTTCCTGAGCAGCTTCTACGCGATCTAGAGCTTTGGCAATGCCTTCAATGTCATTCGTCCAATGCTGGTACTCTCCTTTAATGTCACTAAACAGTAAAGTTGGAGCAATTTGTGACAGCAATTGATAGTTTCCATACGTCCAATCTTCCCCTAGAATTAAGTCGGGTTTGAGTTGTGCTAACAGTTCGAGAGAAGGACTTTTGCGATCGCCCAAATTCGCAGGTTGAGTAGTTACAAAGTTCCCCAAATGCGGAATCTGCTCACTGGGGTTATCAAACCGCCGCACGTTCAATTCTGTACTTTCGGCATAGGCAACGGGCTGAACCCCCAATGCCAGCATACAGTCCAAAATATGAGGACTTAGGGCTGCGACTCGCTGTGGTTGCCCACATACTTCGGTTTCCCCCACTGCATGTTCAACCACTCGACAGTTATCTGCCAGCGAAGGGGTTGTGGCGGATTCAGAGAATGATGAAGGGCTACAGGCTGTGACTAGCACAAATGCCAGAATACTTAATAGGAACGATCGCCAGCCCATCCAGATTGAGAGATAGCAGCGAGAATGGTTTTGCCTCTTTCGGCTCAAGATAACCATGATGTTAGACTAATTTAGAACCTGTAGGAGAACGATGCAACTACATTAAAGGGCGCACCGGGATAAACAATGTCAGCCCCCTGTGCCGTTTCGTAATATTCCACATCAAACAGGTTATTGACGTTAAGCTGTGCCCGCCAGTTGTCGCGTTCATAGTAGATGGCAGCATCAGTACGGAAATAGCTGGGTAGCTCGAATCCAGGCGGGTCAAAATTGGCAAAACCGGGTCTATCGTCTACAAAAAAGAAGCCCAACCCAAATCCTAATCCCTGAAAATTACCGTTCTGAATTTCATACTTTGTCCATAAGCTAAAGGTGTTCTCTGCAACATTTGGAAACGGACTTCCCTCCGGCAGTTCATTATCTTCAGTTACTTCAGCATCGGTATGGGCATAGGAGGCAATAATGTCCCATCCAGGTAGAATTTCACCTGACACATACAGCTCAATTCCCTGGCTGCGCTGTTCACCCACCTGAATGGAGAAGTTAGGGTCGTCTGGATCAATGGTTAACACATTCGTTTTGGTCAAGTGATACGCCGCTAGAGTCGCTGACAGTCGTTCATTCAGCTCAGCTTTGATGCCAATTTCGTACTGAGTACCGCGCTCTGGGTCAAAGGCTGACCCATCACGAGAGAGTCCAATAACCGGAAAGAAAGAGCGACTGTAGCTGGCGTAAAGCGAGATTGGCTCAATCGGTTGGTAGACAATTCCTACCCGTGGACTAAATGCTGTCTCAGATTGAGAACTGCTGGTTCCCTCCAGTGTCACCACCTGATCTTGTTCGGTGAAATCAACTCGTCCGCCCAGCAGCAGGATGAGATTGTCCGTTAAGTCAATCTGGTCTTGCAGGTACACCCCCAACAGATCGGAGCGGGATACTTCGCCATAACGGGGTTGCAGCTCATCTGGAGCGTCAATATCGTAATTTGGATCGAAGATATTTAGGGGAGGCAGATCGGCAGCTTCGGAATCGTAAGCAAAGGTCGTTCGGCTCAGGTCAACGCCAAAGAGGAGTTCATGTTGAATTGAACCTGTGGCAAAATTACCGATTATGTTCGTTTGCAGCCCGTAGTTTTCTCTGGCACTCTCATCATCGCGGAGCTGACGAGGGATAAAGCGATCGTCAATTAATCCTCCATTCAAGTCGGCACGCGCTCCACCCTGTTCAGCCGAACTAATCAGTAAGGCATTCTCAATCCGCCAATCCTCACTAAATTCATGCTCAAACCGATACCCAAATCGAAAAATTTCGGTTGTGAACTCATCGAGCTGCGGATAGCCCAGAAAGCGATCGATGGGGAGAACGAGAGAGCCATCACTGAGAGCGGTAACGCCGCGATCAAACACGGGATCATTGTACAGATATTCAAACTCAACGGTGAGTGATGTTGTGTCACTAATATTCCATTGCAACACTGGAGCGACAAAAACTCGCTCGTCGCTGACTTCATCTCGAAAACTACCTGAGTTTTGATACGCCAGATTCAACCGATACAGCAGGTTTTCGTCATTCGTCAGGGGACCGGAAATATCTATCTCACTCCGATAGAAGCTGAACTGTCCTGCTGCCAGGTCGATCGCATAGGCAGGAAAGGGGAGGGGTTGTTCTGTAACAATATTAACGATGCCACCTGGCTGTACTTGACCAAACAAAACGGATGCAGGACCTCTGAGAACTTCGATTTGCTCAATATTGGCAATCTCTGGAACGGAATAAAAATCGCTGACTCGAAATCCATTTCTAAAGAGGGTTTCTTGAGAGAATCCTCGAATCACAAAACTGCCTGAACCTGTGCCACCATAGTTTCCATCTGACGTGACACCTCCTACGTTCTGCAAAGCGTCTCGCACTTCTACAACCGCCTGATCCTCCAAAACCGCTTGCGGAATGACTTGAATTGCCGTGGGAATCTCTTGAATGGGCGTATCGGTGCGGGTGGCAGTGCTGGCATTGGGGATGTAATAACGGTCTGTTTCTTGCTCGCCTGTCACGACGATTTGGATCGATTCCTGCTCCTGAGCCGCCTCTGTTTCACTATTGGAAGTGATGCTGAGAGTCAGGTTTTGGGGGTTGGCGACCGCCTGTGCAGCAGGGGGAGCAGTCGTTCCCGTAACCACCAGCCGTACTTGATTATCTGGCAGGTTTGTTGCTGATAGAAAGGCAATCCCCTCGGCTGGGCTGGCTGTCTGAAATTCGTTGCCATTTGGCAGAACCAGTACGGCATTGGGAATCGTGACAATCAAGGCATTTGCAACAGTGGAAGTGGTAGGTATTGTGATTGGATTGGCTGCTTCCAGAACAACTTCAATGCCCTCTGGTGTTTCCTGAAGTTGAATATTCCTGATTTGGGCAACACCTGACGCCTGTGCCATCTGAGTCACCCAGTCCCCGACGGTGGTAGCCGATTGCGGTGTCTCATTCAGGCGAGGAACTTCGGTTTCGTAAATGATTGCTTCAGCCCAGGCAGGTTGAGCAGTAGCCATCACAACTAGTCCAGCAACAATGGTAATGAACTGCGGTTTTTGCATTCCTTCCTCACACAACAATTGGGGCTGAATGGAATTCAGCCAGCAGTAGGATTAAGCAGTAATTGAGAATAATTTTTAATAAGCTTACAGTGATTGCTCAGAAGTATTGAATCCAGACATAAAACTTCATACTTCACTGGGCAAGTGCGTCTGGCAGTAAATCATGGCTCCTGTAAACGTTTGAGCCTCACATCGCTCATGAAGAAGTCAAACACCAAACGCGAGTTGGGCTAGTTGCGGCTGGAATTGGCATCACATTGATCGATTGAAGCGACAACACCCCACCACTGCTCAGATGCTCATTCCAAACGTTGCTTGTTTGTCACGGCGACGTTGCCCAAAAATCGAGTCTGCGCGACTCAAAGCTGTGACCGCAACTCCGAGCGGCTAACCCAGCCGACTGAACACACCAGTTAGGAGGGCTAATCGAGCTGTTGGACAACTCATTAGCCACCCCAGAGTGACTGAGGAAGCCCCTGATCGCGCCCCTTCTGTCAACCTGCGATCGGGTAAAAAATGAGATTTCCCTGACACCATCCGCATTGCTGCCGATCGCCGCTGTAGTATCGAACAACTCAGGGCAAGCATTCAGCTTCGTGAGCCGATTGGGTTTGTCTACAGCACAAACAGGTGAAGCAACATGCAGGATAACTTTTCGAGTGCGATCGTCAAGATTTGGCAGAATTTTGTACAAAGAGTGCAGGGTATTCGATTCTCAAAATCACCCTCGCCTGATGCAAGAGCCTTACGCAGACTGTCTCGCAGAATTACCAGACTCGCTCAAAAAACCAAAACGCAGATCAACACGGTCGATCGACGCGTCAAGGATTTAGACACCGAAAAGCTTGCCTGGATGCAAGACAAGTTTGACGCAAGTGCCTATCGAAAATCGCTGGAAGCGAACGTATACGGACATGTACTCCAGCGTGTGCAAACCGTGCTTTGGGCTGTAACCCTTTTGGGTGGAGCTGCAATCTATACAGGACTGGAAATTCGGTTAGGAAATCAGCTAGAAACCGAGGTTGATGCTGCCGTCGAGAAAACAATTGCCAAAGAACTTGATCAGCGCATTGCCGATGTGCTGCGGGATTTAGAAGAAGGGCGCAGAGACAATCTTTTGTCGCTGCTGCAACAGGCAGCGGTTGCAGACGAAGGCGGCTCTTTTGCCAGAGCCAGAATCGAGCAGTATAAGCAAGACGAGGAATATCTGAAGCTGTTGCAAGATTTTATCAGTATCCCTAAGATTCCTGAAGAACAAGAAATTGCCGTCCGGTATTTGCAAACCAACCAGGATGCTGACCTTCAGACGGTGCTAATTGAAGCGTTTAGAAATCGCAACACTGACCCAGAGATTCGCGCTCAAATGTTTCAGGCACTGCTGAAGTACCCCAAAGATACCAAGCTGAGAGCTTTAGAGGTGATTCGTCAGGAAGCTACAACCGAAAGTTCGCTCTGGCAGGATGCAATCGAAACCCTGGCAACTGAGCGAATCAACAGTCCGATCGCGGGCGACATTATGCGAATCGCCTTGCAGGATGACGAGCCAGACATGAGCCGTTGGGCAGCAACTTTCTTTATTCTCAATCCCAAGCAGTGGAAAGCAAGCGATGCCAATATTGCCATCAAAGCCGACCTGCTCACTGGTGCCGTTGTTCAAACTCTGGTCGAGGCAAACAAAGCAGACGCAGAGAAAGAGCAATCGGCAGACACTCCAGTTGTGCTATCACGCGCTCAGCAAAAGCAAGTCATTGACACGCTCACTAATTTGAGCGATCAGACCAACAACTCTTCTGATCTCACTCAGAATCAAGTGTGGCAAACGCAGTTTGAGGCAATTCGTCGATCGCTGGCTTTGACGCTGCTGCACGCGGGCAGCCCCAATTTATTTGAAGAGGTCAGCAACAATAACGGATATTACGCTTATGAGGTTTGGCTAGATGAAGTGCTGCCCTGGTTTGATAACTTTAAGCTGGATCAGGACAAAGAGCTGCGTGCTGCAGCCACCGAAGAAGAGCAGCATTCCAACCAGTATCAGTTGCTGATGCAATTGGGCAACTCTTACTGGGACACAGCCACCCAAAAATATCAGATTTTTGAGGCAGACCAGCTTGAGCCAAAGTCGATCGATCGGCTCAAGCAGGGCGATGTCAGTTTGTTTTTGCGGCTGATGGCATCAACTTACTACAGTTCTGCTGATCTGTGGCGCACCCAGGTGCTGCCGCTGTTTCCAGATGCGGTCAAGCCAAACCAGACTGTGTTTGCGGCTCCATCAACAGGGACAAACGAAGAGCAAGACGCTCTGTGGAACTGGGTGCAAGCTCAATCAGACCAGCTTGTGTGGAATGACCAAAGCAAGAAGTATGAGCTGCAACCTGCACCTACTGCTGCAGGCGGTGGACGCTAGAACGGAATATCGTCAAAATCTTGCTCAGGCGCAGCCGCTTTGGGAGCTGCGCTGCGACCCACAGGCGTATATTCTGCCTCTGTTGTATCGGAAGCGGTCGATCGCGCAGCGGGTCGGCTCTGAGCCTTGGTTTGGGCGTGAGGCTGGGCGGCAGGCTGCGCTGCCCGACTATTTGCTGCTGGACTATTTGCCGCTGGGCTATCAGCAGGGGCAGCGCTATTGGTCGTCACGCTGGCTCCCTCCAGACGATGGATGCGTTGGGCAGTCAGCTCTGCTCGCTTTTCTTTAAAGCCTTCGGGACGATCGATCATGTTCATGCCCAGCCGACCTTCGATCACCACATGGTCGCCCGTGTGATAGTGCTCTTGAATTTCTTGCGCAAGGTTGCCCCAGCCGACGACTTTGAGGGTTGCTGGTGGATCTTCGTCGCGCAGACCAGGAAATTGCACCAGCATTTCAGCGATCGGCGTTTGGTTGTCGGATGTGTAGCGGAGTTGCGGATCTTGAATGATTTCCGCCATCAGAATGCAGCTATTCATGCAGGTGCTCCTGGTGATAATGCGTCAACCCCAGAGCTGGGATTGAAAGACTATCTTACACTTCTAGTATAAATGTTAGTGGGCAAATCGAACAGGTGTACTATTTAACTGTGAGCGATCAGCGGTTGGCGATCGAGGAATTGCCCGTTTAGCCGCTGTAGACGCGCGGTTTTAGCTCGTCAAATTCGGGTCGGCTGTCTTCAATGCCTTGTTCTGCTTCGACGAAGTCTTGCACAAACGCGCGATATTCGCGCAGCGTTTCATCGACCCAGCCGCGATCGTGGCTGTCGGCGATCAAATGCACGAGCGGTTCGCCTGCGTCGGGCAACACCAGCACCCAACTGTCGTGATGGGGGTTGAGAATCTTCACGCCATCGGTGAGATCGAGAGATTCAGAAACATGGCTTTCCACCAGATGACGCATCAGGGCACCTTTCACCGTCCAGGGGCAGCGCACGCTCAGCGTCCGGTGGCAGAGGCGAGGCAGATCAGCGCGAATTTGTCCCAGCGTGCGCTGTGAGGTTGTTGGCGAGTCTTGTCCCTGGAGGGTGAGCATTTCAATCAGCTTGGCAATGCAAAACATCGCGTCGAATCCGGGATGCAACTGCGGAAAGATAAATCCCATTTCGCCGCTGCCGCCCAAAACCACGTTGGGGTTGGTGTGACAGGCTTCCATTAAAGCCGTAGGATTGGCTTTGGTGCGAACGACCTTGCCATCATGGCGACGGGCAATCTGCTCGACGGCGCTAGACGCATTGACGGGCACGACGATCGTACCTCTGGGGTGCTCGGTCAGTGTCATATGTGCCATCAGCGCTGTCAGCATTTCACCGCGAATCGAACTGCCAGACTCATCGACGAGAATTAATTGCTCGCCGTTTGCCGAAACCTGTACGCCCAAATTGGCTTTGAGCGCTTCAACCACATGACCAAGCTGACTGAGCAACACTTCTCGGTCTGCCTGCGAGGGAACGGTGTGGCTGAGGCTGGCATTTAATACCACTGCATCGCAGCCAAACTTTGCCAGCAGCAGCGGCAGCACTGCTCCTGACACGGCGTAAACGTAGTCGATCACCACTTTGGATTTGCTGCTGCGAATGGCTTCTGCGTTCAAGTGTCGCTCAAAGCTGGTGCTATAGATGTCAGTAATCTGGCTGGAATAGACGACGTTGCCGATTTCCTGAATCTGTGCACGCCGAAAATCTTCTTTAAAGTAGGCTCCTTCAATTTTTTTCTCTTTGGCTTTTGAAAGGTTAATGCCCTTGTAGTCAAAAAACTCAATCAAAATTTGGTCGGCGCGATCGGGATGCATCCGGACGTGGATGCCACCCGCCACCGGCAGCGTCACTACCACTGCCCGTGCCACTGGGATCGCGGTTGCCTCCAGATCTTGAACGTTGATGCCAACCGACATCAAGCCTGCAATCAGCGATCGAGATACCATGCGCGAAATGCTGCGCTGGTCACGCGAAACGGTCACCTGTGACCCTGGCTTGAGCGTTGACCCGTATGCCGCGCCCAGGCGCACCGCAAATTCTGGCGTAATATCGACGTTTGCCAATCCCGACACGCCGCGCTGCCCAAACAGATTGCGGTGCGCTGCCTGTCCCCAAATCAAATTCATATTCAACGTTGCGCCAGGTTCAATCTTTTTGCTGGGCCACACGCGCACCCCAGGACTGACCAGCGCTTCTTCGCCAACGGTTGATAGAGAACCGACAACGGCTCCTTCGAGC
>Ga0224723_1001481_pt1 | contig 14087 bp, 15 predicted proteins | sample Balambano_FR2_Me_FD_161647 | JGI IMG/M metagenome (GOLD analysis project Ga0224723, IMG submission 161647) | Freshwater sediment microbial communities from Lake Towuti, South Sulawesi, Indonesia - Balambano_FR2_MetaG | ecosystem: Environmental > Aquatic > Freshwater > Lake > Sediment | place...
CACTGGTGCCTCGACGGACGGGGAAGCTGGCGGCGGTGTGGCGGCAGTGAGCGGCGGACTGGATGCTGGCGGAACGATCGCCGGACGAACGGTTGCTGCATTGATCTCGCCTGATGGAATTTCGATCGCCGAAGGCAGCAACCCCAGCAGCGCAACTTCCAGCCACAGGCGGGGCTGAGCCGTGTTTTTGACTTGCAGCTCGCTGGTGCGGAGCTGCCGCTGTCCTGCCAAAATCCAGGACAGGTCGAATGCTTGCACAAGCTGGCAAACTTCTGTCCAGGTGGGTGGCGTGATGCTCACCAGATCACGGCGATCGGGAGCGGTTTTAGCAATCAGCAAATCTCGATAAAAGCTGGCAAGATTTTGCAGCACGATCAGCGGTTCTCGTCCGCGATCCATCAAGCGTCTTGCCCGCTCCAGAATCGTCACTGGGTCATTTTGTCCGATCGCCTTGACCAACTCCAGCAAATCTCGCTCAGGGACGGCTCCGACCAAATCCCAAACGCGGTCGATCGTCACCTGCCCTTCTAGCAGGCTGAGTTGATCCAGCAGACTTTCCGCGTCGCGCAAGCCGCCTTGAGAAATCTGAGCGATCAGTTGAATGGCATCCGCAGTCACAGCAATTTTCTCTTGTTCGGCGATCGATTCCAGGTGCGCCACCATGTCGGCTAGCGGAATCCGGCGAAAGTCGAACCGCTGACAGCGGGAAATAATTGTGGGCAGCACGCGCTGGGGATCAGTGGTTGCCAGCACAAAAACCACGCGCGGCGGTGGCTCTTCTAGCGTCTTGAGCAACGCATTGAACGCCTGCCCCGTGAGCATGTGAACTTCATCGAGCACGTACACTTTGTAGCGGCACTGCACCGGGGCAAACTGGGCGCGTTCAATCAGCTCTCGAATGTTATCGACTCCGGTATTACTGGCAGCGTCAATCTCGATGACATCAAGCGCTGAACTGTTGGCGATCGATTGACAGACCTCACATGCCCCACACGGATTTTCTGTTGGCACTTCGCTTTTGAGGCAGTTGAGCGATTTGGCAAGAATGCGGGCGCTCGACGTTTTGCCTGTGCCTCTGGCTCCGGTAAACAGGTAAGCTGGCGCGATTCGCTGCTGGCGCAAGGCGTTGATCAAAGTCGTGGCGATCGCCTGCTGTCCGACCAGAGCAGCAAAAGTTTGCGGGCGATATTTGTGGTGCAGAGGTTCGTAGGTCACGCAGTCACCGCAGGCAAAACTGCCCAAGAAAATTCATTGTTCTATTGTGTCCCCTGGCGGTCGTGATCAGGATGGGGCAGTAGCGGTGATAGCAAGTAAGAGTTAAATCACTTTGGCTGCCCAGAGTCTGAGGATTTCCCTCTCAAGTCAGATCTTTCGCTGGAACTCTGTCGATAGCGTGTAAAGGTGAGTGCGAGGACAACAAGCCAGATTGTCAAGGGGGCGTGAAGTCAAGAAACAATTGTCAAATCTTGCCGTCAGCTTTCCTTGATCAAAGGAGGTTGCCATGCAAGACCGAAATTTGAAAGAACCCGTTACGTCCCCAGTCCAGTATGCACCCAGACCTGCGGCTGCCGTCGTTTCACTTGTGGCTCTGGGGCTTTCTAGCCTTGCTTTGATCGGCACTGGGTTGAACCTTTATCAGCTTTCGGCGCTGCGACAAGAGTTAGTCACAGTCAGAAGTTCTCGTCGCACGCTGGAAGCTGCCCTGAGCCAGCGGAAAACTGCACCGACTCCTGCCTCTGAGTCAATTCAAGCGATCGAGTCAGCCGCAGTTCCAGCCGCTGCGATCGAGCCATCGGCTCAAGCGGTCGTCGCATCTCCTCCACCCGCCTCAGCCATTCGACCGGGGCAATTTGTTCAGCCTGCGTTTCGCGACAAAGGTCAGGTGGAATTACTGAGCGTCAACCGGGTGACAGGAGAGCGCGATGTCGTCAACGTGCAGCTCCGGGTTCACCTATTTGAGCCAGAAGCTACGATTGGCACCGACTCGATCGACATGGGCAGCATTACTGCCCACAACCCCAACACCAGCGAAATCTATGAAGCCGTGTTGGGCAAGTCTTCTCCCGCAGTCTCGCTGTTTTCGATGCGGCTCAACAACCAATCTGCGATCGATGGTTATGTCTGGCTGAGAGTGCCAGAAGGTACGAAAAAAGTTAATCTCTCGATTCCCAATACCCAGGAATTTCTCAATGTCCCCATTCCCGACTGAGTACCCCCCTGCCCCCTGGATGCTGCGCGGCTACGCCATACAAACCGTGCAGCCGGTTGATGTCGATCGCGTCCGTCCCCTAATTCCGGCTGAACTGGAGGTTGTTTCGCTGTTTCCTGGCAAAACGATCGGCGGCATCTACGTTTCATCCTACGGCACCGGCTCCACCCTGCAATACAGTGAGCTAATCATCGCCAGCGCCATTGTCCGCTATGGCAGTCGTCTGGGTGCCTGGATTTCACACATCTACGTTGACAACCCCGCCTCGGTTGCCGGTGGGCAAGAAATTTGGGGATTGCCCAAAGAACTGGCAGTGTTTGAATGGCAGCCCGGTAAACCTCACTGCGTGACGGTACGGCAGGACGATCGAATGCTGTGTCGCCTCAACACCAACTGGCAGCTCATGATCGCCAATCTGCCGCTGCCCAAACTGCCGATTCCAATCGCCATGGGCAGCTTTGGTCTACGCGACAACAATCTGCTGTGGTTTCCCGCCAACGGCAATCTTCAGCTGGAGGCGATCGGCGCAACCGTTGAGGTGCCGATCGCAAGCCCCTTTCATAACCTGAACATCGATCGACCGCTGCTGACGCTATCTGCTGAGCAACTAAACCTGACAGTCAATGCTCCTGAAGTGATCGGACAGCGAACCTCTCCCTACGTTTATTCGGCATAGCGCACCTACTGCTTTTTGCGTCGTGTTGGCGCTGATGTGATTGCTAAGAGTAATAGGGCGGCGATCGAGCTAGTAGTCTGCCATAGAGTTTTTGATAGGTAAGCTGGGATCAGAGAAATTGGGGAAAAACAGGAACTCTTATGCCACAGAAGTACAGTGTGACGCTGACTGCTCAAAAGCGTCAGCAACTGCTTGAAGTTACGCATCACAACAAGGTTTTTGCTAGAAGGTTCAAACGCGCCCAAATTCTACTGTTAGCAGACCAATGGCACCGTGATGAAATCATTGCCCAAATGCTCTATGTCGGAGAATCAACGGTTCATCGGACTCGGCAAAAATTTGTCGATGGTGGCGTTGAGTTTGCCCTCAGTGAAGCAGCTCGTTCAAGCGGTAAACGGAAACTCGACGGTTCTTCCGGATTTGAGGTAAAGAGCGTATAATAGGATACTTTTAGCTGGGTGTAATACCAATGGATATTCATCTTGATACTTTGCTGAACTTACCTAACGCTACGGTTGAAAGCTGTACTCAGCAAGATAATGAAGCGTACCTGAAACTACGATTGCTCAATGAGGAGTCTCGCTATCTGAAGTGTGAGCAATTCAGTTCGAAATTACATCAAAACCGTCCTATTTTAATTCGAGATTTATCGATTTTTGGTCAAGCGACTCATTTGAAAGTTCCCCGTCGTTAGTTTTATTGTCGTAATTGTCAATGTTATTTTACAGAATTATTGACTTTCATGGATGAAGGACGGCAGTACACACGACGCTATGAGGAGCATATTTATTAGCAAGTACAACTCTCTAGTATTGAGCCAAGTGAGTCGAGTCGAACGATTAAGTTTTGACCACATTCAAGGAATTTTTAAGCATCAGTATGCTCAGAAAAAATCTTTGGGTGGTCAGGAGTTAAGCGAATTGGGATTGCTGAAATCAGCAAACGCAAAGGACACCAAAACTTCGTCACCGTTATCGGAGATATTGAGGCTGGGAAATTATCGAAGTGATTGACACTCACCAACAAGAAAACATTGTTGAAGCGTTGGAACAGCAGCGTTTAGAAACCAGAGCACAGATAGAGGAGGTGAGTGTCGATATGTGGGGTGGATTCCCAGAAGTAGTGGAGAAGATGTTTCCGAATGCGGTGATTGTCATCGACCGTTTTCATGTGATGAAAGCGGTCAATGAAGAGTTAAATAAAATTCGCAGACAAGCAGGGATATTGGGTGGAGGCAGCAAGTTTATTTTATTCCCAAAACATGGCAGTCGGCTCAATATGGTTGAACTAAAGTTTTCAATTCTCTCCCGTCAATGTCTGGAACGACGCATTCCATCGATCGTAGAACTGCAACAAGAAATTGAAGCTTGGCAACAACAACCAAATCAGAATCAAGCAACTGTCAATTGGCGTTTTTCTACTGTTGATGCCCGCACCAAACTCAGTCGTCTTTATCCAAATCCAAGCCTGCCATCATCTTTGTGGCAGACTACTAGTTTCAACGCATTCTCTTTGTCGGTTTTACGCTTGACGTTTTTCCAGCGCCACGCCTCCTGAGACGGGTCGGCAACTAACACCTCATAGCCCTGCTTGACACACAGATCATGCACCTATCCGGTGATTGAGCAAGTTTCCATCACCACTAGTTGGGGTTGCATCCGCTTTGGCAAACCCTCGAACTCTACGCGGTAGGTTTTGATTGTTTCAAACTCCGTTGTATTGGTTTCTGTGTCAAACAAACAGGACACACAGTTAAATTTTCCTAAGTCGATTGCCAGAATCTTCATGCTATCTTCCAAGAAGTGAGAGGGTAAGGTTTGATTGTCTCTACTCTCTCACGGCTTGCATAGATTCTTTAGACTCAAACCACTTGCGCTTGGAACGATGGAGCGGTGGCGACGATTAATTCCAATTGTGGCTAGCCGCAAAGGCTCGAAACTGGTCGATCGCCGCAGAATCTTGCCCTAACCGCCACGTCAAGCCGATCGTGCGGTGTAACGGTAGGTCGGCGATCGGAATGTAGGCGACCGCCGATTCGTCCTTCCATTCCGGCATGATGGTGATACCCAAACCCGCCGCCACCAGAGCAATCACCCATTCTTCATGCTCCGCGCAGTAGGTGATGGGAGATTGAATTGCCTTCGATTCCAGCAATTGTTCGGTTTCAGCAAACAGTTCACAGTGCGATCGCTGAATAAACGGTTGCCCAGTCAAATCGGCTAATTTGACTGAATTGCGTTGAGCTAAGGGATGGGTTTTAGACACCGCCAGCATCCGCCGCTGTTGAAATAGAGGTTGCGAAGTTTTGCTCTTCTCTTGATCGAGTACAGTAATCGCCAGATCGATATCCCCGGCTGCTAACCACTCGCGCAACTGATGTACAGAGCCATCCAGCAACTTAAACAACACCGTGGGGTGTTGTCGTTGAAAGGTCGAAAGCAGGTCTGCCAGCCTTGTAATCCGAATGCTTCTAATTGTGCCAATGCGGAGCGTGGGCTGCTGCTGAAACTCCTTCAACTTTTGCAGAGTTGCCTCATACTCACGCAGAATGATCGTGGCTTTCTCCAGAAAAAACTTGCCCGCTGTGGTTGGCACTGCCCGTCGTCCGCCACGCTCAAACAGAGTGACCCCCAACTCCTGCTCCAGTTTTTTGATGCCAGCCGAAAGGGAAGGCTGTGAAACAAACAGCCGCTCAGCCGCTTTGGTAAAGCCACCTGTCTCAACGATCGCCATAAAGTAGCGAATTTGATACAAATCCATAGACACCAGCTATGATTTTGATCATAAAAATAGCCTTGCTCTATCAGCATACCTCGTTGAAGATTAGGAATGTAAACCTTTAATGGCAATGGAATGACAACTTACCACACGATCGCCATTGACAATCTCAGCATCTTCTACCGCGAAGCAGGAAATAAGGATCACCCCACAATCGTTCTGCTGCATGGTTTACCGGCTTCATCCCACATGTATCGCGATCTGATGCTGATGCTCTCTGATCGGTTCCACCTGATTGCGCCCGATTATCCCGGCTTTGGCAACAGTGATACGCCTCCCATTGATCAATTTGATTACAGTTTCGATCGTCTGGCTGAAATTACAGAACATTGGTTGGAAACATTGGGAGTGAATCGGTTCAGCCTCTATGTTCAAGATTATGGTGCGCCGATCGGCTTTCGCATCGCGGCACGGCATCCAGAGTGGATTCAAACGTTGATTGTGCAGAATGGCAATGCCTATGAAGAAGGGCTAACCCCAGCCTGGAAAGCCTTTCGTGACTTATGGAGCGATCGCACTGAAACCACTGAAGCCGCTGTGCGTGACTTCCTCAAACGGGATGGAACCATCTTCTTCTACACCGCTGGAACTCGCGATCGCACTCACATCAATCCTGATAACTGGAACCTTGATCAATCCTTTCTCGATCGCCCGCAAAACACCGCCGCCCAATTGGAACTGTTCTACGACTATCGCCACAATCTCGAACGCTATCCCCACTGGCATGACTATTTCCGGCAGCACCAACCACCCACGTTGATTGTGTGGGGTAAGCATGACCCATTCTTCAGTGTGGAAGGCGCACAGGCATTTCAACGAGATTTGCCCCAGGCAGAGTTGCATTGGCTCGACACCGGACACTTTGCCCTGGAAGAAGAACGGGAGGCGATCGCAGCTCACATCGTTCGCTTTGTTCCAGACCACATTTAATTATGGAAGCAATCAATGGATATCACGACTTTGCTTAAACAACGCATCTCAGCTACAAAGTTCGATCCAACTAAATCTCTAACTGTCGATGATATTAGAGAACTAGTTGCCTGCGCTATTGAAGCTCCTTCGTCGTATAACCTGCAACATTGGCGGTTTGTTGCTGTAACAAAACCAGATGACAAACAGCGATTGATGCAGGTGGCAAATGGACAGGTCAAAGTAGTAGAGGCTGCCGTCACTTTTATCGTGTTGGGTGACTTAAAAGCGATCGAAAAACTTTCAGACATTTGGAGCCGTTTTGTTCAGACGGGTGCCGTTGATCAAAGCTTTGCCGATGGTCGCGTAGAAGCTGCCCGCCGTTTCTACAACACCAATGCTCAACTCATTCGAGATGAAGCAATTCGTTCAGCATCCTTAGCAGCCATGACTTTAATGATTGCGGCTCAAGCCAAAGGTTGGGTCAGCGGTTCCATGATTGGTTTCGATCCAGACGGTGTTAAACGCGAGTTTGGGATTGCCGATCGCTATGTGCCTGTAATGCTGCTGCCCGTAGGTTATGCCGCACCCGGCAATCTATCTCGCAAACCTCGATTGACTGTAGACGAAGTGCTGGCATTTCATCACAGTCGAGAATTCTAAAGTATTTATTCTTGATGAGGAAATGATGGCTAACTATTTGATCATTTACCAAAACGTAGCCAATTCAGAGCGATACCAGGAATATTTCACTGCTGTGGCTCCGTTGATTCAGCGTCATGGCGGACGGCTACTGGCTCAAGGCACTCCGGAAGTAATAGAGGGAACGCTGTTGTGGCAGCGAGTGGTGCTGCTGGAGTGGTCATCACAGCAAGATTTTTTGAACTTTTGGCATTCAGAAGAGTATGCCGAAATTAAGAAACTGCGGCAAGGGGCAACCGAGTGGCAAGCAGCGATCGTCTGAGAAAAGCGATCGTGTCAGCCAGCACCATGAACTCTTGATATCTCAAATCTGGTGCTAACAGATGGGTGATAGCGGAACGAGTCAATGAAGAGTGAGCGCAATCGGTCAGTGCTGAGACACGCTAGAACGTTGACTGTCTAAAGGGTTGGTGTACCAACGTTCAGCAAGCGTGTTTAGCTGGTCAAGAATAATGACGAGTTCCAACCCACGATCGGTGAGTCCATAGGTCACTTGGGGTGGTACAGTCGGTTCATAGTGCCGATAGAGAATGCCTTCTTGCTCCAGCATCCGCAACCGTTCCGTCAACACTTTGGTTGAAATTCCCTCAACTTGCCGCCTTAGCTCTCCAAATCGGGTTGCCCCACGAGTAGACAATATCCACAGAATATACATCGTCCAGGGCCCAGACAGGACTGCCATGAGGATGCTGACAGGGCAGGGAGTTGGGTCTTTACACTCACGAACCATCGCTAGTTACCGAAAAGTGCTTACTAGTTACTATAAAGTACCTACTTTACTTTGGTAAGTAGATACTTCTAGTGTGTACGTGTAGGGCAAATTTTTCCACGAGGATTTTATGGCAACGATTGCGATCGTGTATTTTTCTGGTGCGGGACATACTCACTTGATGGCAGAGGCTGTCGCTCAAGGAGCAAGTAGCGTTGTTGGAAGTCAGGTTGAGTTATTACGAATTACAGGTGAGCAAATTGTGAATGGACGCTGGAAAGATCAGGCAATATTGGAGAGATTGGCAGAGGCAGATGCAATCGTTTTTGGCACTCCAACTTATGTAGGTGGAGTAGCAGCTCAGTTCAAAGCATTCCTGGATGGTAGTGATGCCTGGATTACCCAGAAGTGGAAAGACAAGCTTGCGGGAGGGTTTACTCACTCCAGCACTCTGAGCGGAGATAAACAGGGAACGCTGCTATACCTGTCTATTTTTGCCGCGCAACACAGCATGATTTGGATGAGTGTCAATGATCTGCCAAGCCACTATTTTGGCAAAGAGGATGGCATTAATCGGCTTGGTTCATTTATCGGCGTAATGGGACAAAGCCCAATGGATATGAGCGGTGCAGCGCCAGTTTTGGAGGCGGGTGATCGCTTAACGGCTGAAAATTATGGGAGACGCATTGCTGAAGCTGCCGATCGCTGGAATCATCAACGTGCCACAGGTTTCAAGCTAGTGGGTAGTAGATAATTGCTAGAAACTAAATCGGCAGTTGGTTGGATCAGGTGATCAGGAGCATGGGGAATATTGCCGCTTTTAGAGGATGTTTGAAAAGTCAAGATTGTTACCCGAACCGCCCCCCAACCCTCGATTTTGGGGGACTCCGGAATCTAAAGTTTCCCAACTTTGGGGGAGCTAGGGGGCATTTTCAGAGCATTTGATACTTTTCAAAAATCCTCTTAGATTCTCTTTATAAATCAGCTCTTAATTGAATTAGTGGGTGCAAGTGTTTTGTATTTGTCTCCGTATTCTCCTGAGTTTAACCCTATTGAACATTGGTGATCAAAATTGAAAGCGTTCTTGAGATTATTTTTCCCAACCCCTGCGTCTGGAGTTGATAGTCTAATTAAAATAGCACTTCAATTAATGAATTCTGAACATTTCAAAAGCTGGTTTACACATTGCTGTTACTGCGCCTCATAAACTCCGAATCCGCTGTATCTTGTTTAAAGACAGATTCTAAACCTGATTTCTGCTGAGGCATATTCTAAATTTTGCTATAGAATTATGTGCAGAAGTATCACTTTTGATGCAGCCTCAATTCGTTTGTTTAATTGGTTAAGTTAAGGAGCAGGTTCATTGGTAAAAGCTGCCACTGCCAACCATGAATGTGTTCAACCGCCTCTCAAATGGGCTGGTGGAAAGAGATGGCTTGTTCCTTTGCTTCTGGAGATGTGGCAATCACATTCGAGCAGGAGACTAGTGGAACCATTTGTAGGTGGTATGGCAGTTGTGCTGGGCTTACAGCCAAGTCAGGCAACTTTAAACGACCTTAACCCTCACCTTATCAACTTTTATCGCTGGCTGAAAAAGGGATTTTATATTAAAATTCCTTTGGAAAATAGTAAAGAGTACTACTACAAACGTCGAACAGAATTCAATCAGCTAATTCTTAATGGTGAATTGAATAGTTTTCAGGCAGCAGAACTGTTTTATTTTTTAAACAGAACGGGGTTTAATGGTCTCTGTCGATTTAACAATAACAACCAATTTAATGTGCCTTTTGGGCGTTACAGAACTATAAATTACGTTAGGGATTTCACGAGCTACTCCACAATTGTTCAAAACTGGTCGTTTACAGCAGATGATTTTGTCAATATCTCTGTTAAACCTGAAGACTTTATCTATTCAGACCCACCCTATGACGTGGAATTTACAAAGTACAGTGCTCAGGATTTTAGATGGCAAGATCAAGTGAGATTGGTTGAATGGTTAGCCAATCATACTGGACCCGTTGTTGCTTCCAATCAAGCGACCGATCGCATCGTCAGTCTTTACAAAGACTGTGGCTTTTCTATTATGTTACTGGATGCACCAAGACGCATCTCTTGTATGGGCGATCGAAAACCAGCAAAAGAGATCTTAGCTTATAAGGGGCTATGACAGTCCTACCTCACGCGCATCTTAGCTAATTGGAAATTAACAGCCATTACTTGCATTTCCTTGCATCAGAGTTCCTGAATTGAAGTGTCCTTACATGTTCACTTCTAATGAATGGTTAGTTGTTGCTCATATCCGACTGTCGCCTCGATCGATGCGAAAGCCACAGTGGTTTAAAAGAAGAAACCGTTGCTTTCGGGAGGCGAGTCGTCCGTTGATAAAAGAGACGGAACAAATTCAAACGAAAAGTTATAGCGGATGTTTCCAGTGAAAGCTCTGTTTCCCGCACGCGAGACTTTGATGTAGTAGGTACCTTCACCTTTGGGAAAGATTTGCCTCCGCCCAGGCAAAGTTGTGTTTACGCCATTGAGTCTGTCGCCCAATCCTCTTAAAACACCCAATCGCCTGATTTCTTTTGATCCCTGACGTTGAAAGAAGACCGTCATTTGCGTTGTGGCAGTAATGCCTGATATTGCGTCTTCATCAGTGTTTTCCTCAGCGATCGTGCCGCTGTGGGTCACTGTGCCAAACAAGCTGTTTGTCAATCGTCCCGTTGCTCTAAATCGAAACCAATCGGCTCGCTCTCTGGCAGTCAAAAATTCTTCTGATCCAACCCCATTGTCAATTCGCAGCCGGGAGCCGCTGACTGTTCCAATGTTGACTGCCCGCCGAATTGATGCACTACCGTCTACCATACTATTTAAGACCAAGCGGTAAAAGACTAACTTAAAGATTAGCTTTTCTTGGGAGAAAAGATGCAAAAAAAGCAATTTATCTCTCAAACATTGAATTCGCCTCGATTCATTTCAGCAATACGAGGATGCTCACTTCACTGCTCATCTGGCACCAGAGTTCGATATCGCTTTTGACCCGCCGGTAGACCAACCCCAAATCTCGCTGGTGGTCCGGCAGATCGATCGCCCCACATCCAGGACGCACCCTGAGGGCGATCGATCTTGAATCGAGTCAGCAGGATTCGCTGCGTTGAACAGACGGCTGCGGCGGCATTACTACCCGTTTTGCCAAACCCAGCACTCTCAAAACTTGAATTGCCCACCAGGTCACGTCAATCTCCCACCACTGCCAGCCTGCCTTTGCCACATTGGGATAAGCGTGGTGGTTGTTGTGCCAACCCTCACCATAGGTCAACAGCGCTGCCCACCAGAGATTGCGGGAGTTGTCTGCGACCGCAGCCATCCGATAGCCCCACAGGTGAGTGGCAGAGTTAATCAGCCAAGTGCTGTGCCAGAGTAGGACGGCTCGCAAGAATACGCCGTAGATCACAAATGACCACCCGCCCAGCGCAAACAGCAGCAGACCCACAGGAATTTGGAGCAGCAGAAAGTAGCGATCGAGCCAGCAATAGTAAGCGTCTCGGCTCAAATCGGGTGCATACTTGCGATATGTCGTTGCCTCAAAGAATTGAGCACGCGGGTAGAATAGCCACAGCATATGGCTCCACCAGAAGCCGCGACGCGAGGAGTAAGGGTCTTTCTCGACATCTTCGGTGTAGATGTGGTGCTGCCGGTGTCCTGATACCCAGAAGATCGGACCGCCTTGTAGGGCTAACGCGCCGATCGTGGCGATCACATACTCCAGCCACCGAGGCACCTGCAAGCTGCGGTGCGTCAACAAGCGATGATAGCCCAGACAGATGCCGATGCTGCCCAGCAGCCAGTGCAGAAAAATCGCGATTCCCAGTGCTGACCAGGAAAAAAACCAGGGAGCCATCAGCGCGATTGCATGAAACGTGCCGAAGAAAAAGACGTTTACCCAATCCAAGGTCAGGCTCTCTTGAGGAGCCGGTTGCACAGAACTTGAAGTCATAAATCTCCTTATCGGATGGCTTGCATCTCGCAAGACCAGGGTTGTGTCAAGTCATGCCGCATCTGCAACAAAGCCCGCTACAGTAGAAGCAGAGATGCAAGTGTCACTTACAAATTTAATTTAACAGACCGATTCAATGATTGCAAGTATCACTTGCATTTCGCATGGCAAACAAATCCCGTTCGACTCGACAGCGGTTAATTCAGGCAGCGCTGCAACTGTTTGCATCGCAGGGCATTACCGAAACCACGACAAAGCAAATTGCCGAGTTGGCAGACGTGAATGAAGTCACGCTGTTTCGGCAGTTTGGCAACAAGTCCGGGCTGCTGCTGGCAGTGATCGAAGAAGCAGAAGTGTTTCATCGGCTGGGCGCAGTTTTGGGGCGGCAGGCAAATCAAATGTCTTCGCTGCCGCAAGCGCTACACGCATACAGTGCCGATACATTGCAGTCGCTGGCACAGATACCAGAACTGGTGCGATCGATCATCGGGGAAGCAGGACACTATCCGGTCGAAAATCGTCGGGCATTGGGAGGGCGAATCACACAAGCAAACCAATTCACAGCGCAATATCTGGCGACAGTGACGCAGACTGCGGGTTGTCAGACCCACCTTGCCGTGGAGCACCTCGCTCGTCTGCTGAACACACTGCTGCTGGGGTACGCTGTGATTCAGTTCACCGGGGATTTTGAGGACTCGCAGGACCAGGAAGGATTTCTCCAGGCGCTGGTCGAACTGTTTTTCAAGGGTGCCGTTGTGGGTGCCAGTCCAGTTGCTGTTACGGCTGAACCGCGAGCGAGCGATCTGCCGACTGGGCTGGTGCACGCCATCTTACTGAGCGCTCGCAAGCAGGGATTACAAGATTTTGCTTTGGCGTATGTGCTGTTTGCAGCAGGGCTGAGTGCTTCAGAAGTCTCAGGGCTGACGCGATCGAACGTCATTCAGGAAACACAGCAGTGTCTGCTGCAAATCACAGGCGGCAGCATGCGGCAGGTGCCCTTGCTGCAATGGATTCTGGGTCAGCGCTACGGTTCTGCGAACCGCAACCCAGTGACACAGTGGATTAAAAGCCGCAAAGATTCCCAAGCTGCATTGTTTCTCAACAATGCTGGCGATCCAATTTCAGTCGTTGAAGTGCGGCTGCGCTGGCAAACGATCGCCGCAGAACTGCACACACCAGAGGGGCAGCCTCCGGCGATCGAGCAGGCGCAGCACACCTGGCGTGTAGAACAGTTGCTCAAGGGGCTGAGCCTGGAAAATTTGAGTTTGTTATCTGGGCAGAGCATCGACCAGCTTCAGCCTTATGTGCGGCGCGCCCAAGAAAAAGCAGCCGTAGAACAAGCGCTGCGGCTCGATCAGAAGCACGCCTCGCTAGAGGACGCCACCGGAGGACTGCCAGAGTCGAGGTGAGTCTTGCTCAACCTGAATCAGCCGCTCGACATCGCCACGCTGATAAAAGCGTTTTTGACGTTCGCCGCGCATCTGAACGGTTGCCCCCGCCGCCGCAAGGCGCGATCGAGCCTGAGCAGGAGCACAGCCCAACAGCTTGGCAGCAGCCTTCAGCGGCAGCCACTGCTGCGCCAATCGCCTCAACAGCACTTCATCTGTTTCATTTAAAAACTCAGACAGCAATTGTTTTGCTAGCAGCCAGCACGCCAGTGTGTCTGCTTCTGCGCGATGGGAACGCCCCACATCGAATGCAAAGTGGCGCACCAGATCGGGCAGTCGTCGCGATGGCAGATCGGGCAGCATCAGTCGCGCCAACTGCACCGTACAAAGCTGTTGCTCGGCAGGTCGATCGAAGCCAATGCCCAGACGCGCATATTCAGATTGCAGAAACGCATAGTCAAACGGCAGATTGTGCGCCGTCAAAATCCCGCTGTTGAGCCAGGGCAAATAGCGAGGAAAAACGGCTGCTGTCACTGCTGCCTCATTCACCATTGCTTGAGAGATGCCCGTGAACTGACTGATGCGGTCGGGCACAGGCGTAGATGGATTCACCAGATCCGTTTGCTGATGCAAAATTCCATCTGCCAGCGTTGCCCGCAGCACCGAAATTTCAATGACTCGACATTCCGTGGCATATCTGCCCGTTGTCTCTAAGTCAACCACCG
>Ga0224723_1001482_pt1 | contig 14073 bp, 15 predicted proteins | sample Balambano_FR2_Me_FD_161647 | JGI IMG/M metagenome (GOLD analysis project Ga0224723, IMG submission 161647) | Freshwater sediment microbial communities from Lake Towuti, South Sulawesi, Indonesia - Balambano_FR2_MetaG | ecosystem: Environmental > Aquatic > Freshwater > Lake > Sediment | place...
CGCACCCAATCTTGCATCTGGCTCACCTGCTAATTCTAGATTGCTTATGACTCAAATTCTCGCACTAATCCCCCTTAAAGCCACTCACTGTAATACTTCTACGCACTTCTGCATAATGGATAGCACCTGGAGGGGATTGAGGGGGCTACAGGGGCTACAACTCGGACAGACTAGACTTGCGTGTACACGGTAGCCCAACTAGGGGAAGCTCTAAATTCCGGTTTCCCCAGAGTTGGGAAGCCAGGGAGGCAAAGCATCGCTACTCAGAAGAACGAGCGTGCGTTTCTTCCTCGATCGCCTCACTATTCACTTTCATATCACTCAAATCATCACTGAAAGAATTACTTAACATCACCCAATTTTCGACGCTCAAATCCTCAGCGCGTACCTGAGAATTAAGCTGCATAGATTCCAGAAGTTCGGTGAGTTTATCGCGATCGACCACACTTTTCAGGTTATTTCGCAGCATTTTGCGCTTGGTGGCAAATCCCAGCTTCACCAAAGTATCGAGTTTGCGCGGATCGGTGGCGGCAGGGTCGATCGATCGGGGGGCGAGGCGAACCACGGCAGAATCTACTTTTGGCGGTGGCTGAAATGCTTTTGCCGGAACGTCTGCAATCCAGGTGCAGTCCGCGAGATATTGCACTCGAACGGAGAGCGCACCAAAGGCTTTAGAACCAGGATTTGCAGTCAGCCGCTCGGCAACTTCTTTTTGCATCAGCAGGACGATCGACTCATAGGGTTGCGGGTTGGGATGGGCGATCGTTCCCAGCAGCAGTTCCAGAATGGGCCCGGTGATGTTGTAGGGAATGTTGGCAACGACTTTATTGGGGTTCTGAAAGGCGGGATATTGGCTCAGCAATTCGGGCAGACTCAGGCTCAAAATATCGCCCTGAAGCAGCAAAAAATTCTCAGCTTGCCCAAACTGTTTCACCAGCAGCTTACACAGATCGCGATCGATTTCCACACAAACGACCGACTGCGCCAGCGGCAAAAGCCTGCGGGTGAGAATTCCGGTTCCGGGTCCAATTTCCAGGACGCGATCGGTGGGTTGAAGGGCAGCAGCATTGACAATCTGCGCCAAAGCCTTCTCGCTCTGAAGCCAGTGCTGTCCGAACCGCTTTCGCGCTGTATGAGTCGTGTTCAAGGTCAAAGTTCCGATTTGAGCAGGGGTTTACGGCAGGCGATCGCAAACCTCTATCCTAACGGGTTTCCGAAAGTGTAACTAAAATCACCTCAAGGTGATCGGCGTGGCAGAGTAGAAACATCCTGAATCAATCGTCACCCATCAGGAACCCATGTGAGGAGATTATTTATGTCGATGATTCCGTTTCGTCTTTCTCGCCGCACCCTCGGCATTGCTGTCCCGCTTTTGCTTGGCGTTGCCAGCATTTCGATCGTTCCCCCTGCCATTGCTCAAGAAACTCAACAGATGATGCGAACCATTACCGTCACCGGACAAGGCACTGAGTCGATCGCCACAACCCTGACTCAGGTTCAGCTTGGTGTCGAGGTGCAGGGCAGGACGGCAGAAGAAGTGCAGCAAGAGGCAGCCCGGCGATCGTCTGCCGTCGTGGATTTCCTGCGATCGCGCAATGTTGCCAGACTGCAAACGACTGGAATTAATCTCAGCCCGCGCTACGACTACAGCAACGGCAACCAGCGAATTGTGGGCTATACGGCAACCAACACGGTGAGTTTCCGCGTTCCCACAGAGCAGGCAGGCAGTTTGCTGGATCAGGCAGTGCAAGCAGGCGCAACGCGAATTGATAGCGTCAGCTTTATTGCAGACGACGCCGCCATTGCAACCGCACGGCAGCAGGCGATTCGGGAAGCCACGCAGGATGCCCAAACTCAGGCAGATGCAGCATTATCTGCGCTGGAGCTGAGCCGCCAAGAAGTGGTTAGCATTCAAATCAACAATGCCTACGCGCCGCCGCCCATGCCCGTGTTCCGCCAGAATGTGGCAATGGCTGATGCCGAGTCTGCTCCAACGCCTGTGGTGGGAGGAGAACAGGAGATTCAGGCAACGGTGACGCTGCAAATTCGCTATTAGTCCTTGTTTCAACCAGTCTCTGCTGCAAAATTTGCTGGACAGTGCCCATCCCAAAAAAGAAACTAGCTCTCTGAAAGCACAGTCGGAAGCTCGGCAACCGGGTGAGCGACCGCAGTTGGCATCTCCGTCACACTTCGAGGCGTATAGCGTCCCAACAAGCCATAGGTCACGAAGCCAAAGCACTCTCGCATGACCAGAAATGCCGTTTTGCGTTCAGAAAACCGGGGCGGCAGCGGACTGGAGTGGGGAGTCACTTCAAAGCCCAGACTGCGAAAGGTGAGCCACGATCGCCTCAGGTGGGGTGGGTCTGTCACCAGCAAAATTCGGTGGATGCCTCTGGGTTGCAGCAGGGCAGCCGTAAACTGAGCATTTTCCTCAGTCGTGCGCGAGCAGGGCTCGCCGTCAATCGCCGATTCAGGAATGCCGCGCTGTTTCAGCAGTTGGGCAATTTCGGGCGCATCTCCTCTGCCGCTCACAAAAATCAGGGGTGGGCGATCGATCGCTGGAGAGAGCTGCTTGACGCTTTCATGCCAGAGGGAAGCCGCAGTCTCAACCCGCTGCGGTCTTAGCTCTCCGCCTCGCCCTAAAACAACGATCGCCTCAACGGCATCCCCCACATCCGTAGGCAGCGATCGAGTGAGAAACCGTTCTCCCAGATTGACCGTCAGCGGCGACCCTATCAGCAGATAAGCCAGCAGCATGACGGCTCCAGTAGTGCTATACAGCCATTTGCGCCGACGCAGCCGCAGCAGCCAGGGCAGGATAATCAGGGTGATCAGCGGCGGCAGCACCCACTGAGGATGCATGACAAGCCTGACCAGGAGAGACGTTGAGCGAGTCCACAAGCTGACAGACTCAGCAGTGCAAAGAGCCGGATCTATCATGGCGATCGCAAAAGGGTAAGGGTAGAGGACAAAACCAGCGTTTTCCAGGGGCTAGTCTACTCGCTCCTCAAGCGATCAAGCTGTGATGTAGACCACTCTGCGGAGAGGCGATCGCATTGATTCATCACCTGAGCCTGGCGCGAATTGCTTCTGCATCGCGAAACCCCACAGCAATTGCTTGACCATCCTGCACAAACAGCGGTCGTTTCAGCAGCATGGCATCTCTGGCAAAAGCCTCCGTCCACTGTGCATCTGTCCAGTTATTCTTCTCATCGCCCATTGCCCGATAGGCTTGCCCGGAGGTATTTCGCATGGGTTTTGCCCCCAACGCCTGCACCCAGGATGCGATCGCCGCCCGCTCAGGCGGATGCTCCTTCATGTCAATAAATTCGTAGTCGATCGCGTTGTTATCGAGCCATTGCATTGCCTTTCTGCAGGTTCCGCAAGTCGGAATGCCATAAACAGTAAGCGTCATTGTGGTTCTTTTCTATTTTTCTGACTAGTTTTTTTCTGGTTACGTTGCCAAAAGTTCAGATTGAGAACACCCGTTCCCGCAATTCCCTTCTGAGCATTTCTGAATATATCTGCATCTATAAAGAACAACCTACCACTCAATCTCAACCCCCCATTCCTCCCTTCCCACCCACTCACCCACCTACCCACCTAGCCGTTCCACTTCGCGTAATTCAGCCTAAGCTGGGAATATTTAGAACAGGGTTTGCCTGACAGTTCAGCAGCCCGTTGTACTAGGAATTATGTGGCAAAGGCTGAGAAACTGGAGAAACTGGTATCGGGGACTCAAGACCTATGGGGCAATGAGTCCGGATTTACAGGTGCGTCGCCGGGTGCGACAACAGCTTGATCAGCGCCCTCGCCTGACCGAACAGGAGTGGATCGAGCAATGCTGTCAGCCCAATGGGATTTCCTCACCGATCGCCGCCTTCGCCTATACTTATCTTCAGCGATACTCCGGCTTAGAAATGGGGCGGGTGCAGCTCACCGATCGCCTGGAAACCGACCTGCACTGGACACAAATCTGCTGGTTTGATTGGACGTTCACGCTTTGTCAAGACTTCTGGCAAACTTTTGCAATTGATCTTGAAGAATCGCTCCACGAATCGGAATTTCACACTGTAGGCGATTTGCTGAGCTTTTTGAACGATCGCTGGATCCACCATTCAGCAAGACTTCCGGCGCAGGAGGTTTAGCGATCCTCCAATTCATGGGATGGAGCATCGCAGTCAGCAGGAGACTCTAACTTTCCTAATAACTTCTTTTTATTGCGAATCGTTTGCAAAAAGGACGATTGCATCGTACATTAGAAGGCAGGAGTTATTGAGTAAGATTCTCAATAAGAACCGAACAAATGTTTCCTGATTCAGGCTGAGCTGAGGTCGGGCGTATCAAGGTTCTGCTTAGAATTCTCGCTGTTGATAGGAGGTTTGCTGAAAAGCTTCTGGGTCCTATCGTCTAGCTCCTGACTTGCTTTGAGGCAAGAATGCACCTGCACGATGCTGCAATCTTCTATCAGAACAACGCCCAGACTCATGGAACAGGCTTACACTCAGGTTAACAATTCTGGCGATTCTCAAATTGACGACTCGCAAACTGGTTCTCAAATTGCTCCAATTAATGACGGTCAGGTGCTTTCGATCGATCGCAGTACCCGCTGGCAAGTTCGGCAAAGGCTTCAGGAACTCGATATCCTCTGTGACTGCTCTGCTAATGGCAAACTGTGGGTTGTTGTCGATACTCCTGTTGCCCTAGTGCAGGTTCGCAGCGTTTTACAGCAGTGGTCAATGTCACGTCAGGTGCTGGTCGAGCAGCTCGAAAAATGCTGGCAGTACTCCGGCTAGTGCAGTTTGAACTTCCTTTAATATCATCTCTTGTTTGTCCCTTCTCTTCTTCCTACCTAAAATGACGCAGTGTTTTACTCCACGAACAGTTGATTTTCGGCTCGAAGGACAATTTCTGGGATTCGCGCTGGGCGATGGCTACAAGCTGAAGTATCTGCGGCTGGCAACGGATGACGGAGAGCAGCAAATCAAACTCTCTAAGTCACTCCGCCCTCTCTTATATCGATCGCTTTTGCCAGGAATGCGAGTTGAAGTCCTGGGCAACCAGAAGTGGAATCCTGAAAAAGGCTCTGTGAACCGTAAAGCCTATCAGGTGATTCCGTTAACGCTCGACGAAACTTCTGACAAAACACTGGGTGAATCGCTGAACAGAGCAGTTGTGCAGTTTTCGACAGCGACGGCTGCCTCAAAGACAATTGTGGAGCCGATCGAGTCGCCAGTTCAGCCCTTAATTGAGTTACCTGAGCCGCCAATTTCCTCAGAGGCTGCGAAGGCTAAAAAGCAGAAGACCTGTATTTTTGTTTGTGGCAAGTCAGACTGCTGCAAAAAGGGAGGACGGGCGATCATGGCATCGCTTGAGGCAGAATTGAACGAGCGGGGACTCGATCAAGAAATTACAATCAAGCCAACGGGCTGCATGAAACGCTGCAAGGCGGGTCCGAATGTGGTGATGCCGGACAAAACACGCTACAGCAAGATTTCAGCAAAAGAAATTCCGACAATTCTGGACAGGCACTTCCCCGGCACGTAACTAGCGGCAAGATAAACAAAAGGGGGCAAAAGCCCCTATTTTTTTATGCTGATGAAATTATGCTAAAGACGAGGTGGGGGAGCACCCACCCTACAAAATTTCCGATTCAAGCTAGTCCTGTTTGAACTAGTCGAATTTACCCAATACCTGTTCTTTCAGCGCATTGAAATCTCTCCCTAGCTCCTGACGGTTGGAAGCTTTCCAGAGATAGCGATAGACAAACCAGGCAGCGTACCCCATGCCCACCAGCTCAAACAGGGGGGACAGAAGGGGAATGTCATTGATTGCATCCAGGATAGCGAGGAGCAGCTTGACGGCAACGATCGCGCCAAAGATCAACCCAACGGTGACGATCGGGCGTTTGTATTCCCCGAAGAAGTCAGTCAGGTAGTCAGGCAAATCTGACAGGAATGCCGAAACCTTCTCGCCAATCTGCCGCCACTGTTCATTAGATGCATCGGTAGAAGAATAGTTTGTCAGTGTGCCTGAGTCGTCAGTGCTAATCGTGACGTTGACGTTTTCAGCACTATAACCAGGAGATCCAGCTTCTTGCTTCACTTCAGGCTCCATAATGATCCCTTGAACCTAAACAACTTTTGTGAGATGTGAGAGGACATCCCTATCGGGGGTAAGACCTAACTCGCTTACTAAAGCTCCTTTCAGGGATGAGTCGCGAATAACCGGATTTTACGAACATACTAGACACTAAATCAGACTCTTGAGAATTGCAAGTTCTTGAGAGGGATTTTGCGAAATCGATAAGCTTTGCTCACCAATCGATCGATTTAAAATAACCAGTCAATAAACTGCTACGGTTTTCCCGTTCGTTCTGCCAGCCAATTTTGGTTCTTTGAAATTGAGCGTCTTTGATCCTAGACACACCCGATGCTAGAAATTAGTCTGGACTAGTTAGAGACTTCTGCCATCTCGATAATGCGACCGTCATAGTCTTTCACCAAAAAGTTGAGGGGTTTCTCACGCCGCAGCTTATATTTCACTCCGTAGGACTGAACCCGCATCAAAAGCTGCTCCAGGCAGTCGCGATCGAAGCAGACATGACGCTGGCGGTCTTTAGGACCCAAGCCTGCACCCGAAATAATGTGGAGCTGGGTATTTTTGCGAAGCTGATACCACAGCCCTTCGGAGTATTGATAGCTCTGGTTGGGTCTGCCCAGGCTTGCTGTCGAGCCATAGAGCGGGTCAATGCCTGCAGTTCCCAGGGTTTGCTCATAGTTGTAGTAATAGTGCAGCGGCACATCGGCGGCAGGCAGGTCAAGCATTCCTTCATAAAACCGCCGCGCTAGCTCCAGGTCAGACACCATTACGGTGTAAACCTTGGGCGCACTGGTAAGAAACATCCACATCGCGCCCGCGTAGGCGACCAGGAGCATCACCATAACACCCTGAGTCGAGAGCAGACTATCCAGGGGCAATGCGGGCAGCAATCCGCCAATCAAAGGGGCAAATCCAGGCAGGTGATGCAAAGCAGGTTCCCCGATGGGGTAATCAGCGATGAGCATGGACAAAGCGCTTATTTCTAACAACAGCTTGACGCGAAAGAACTTTGGTAACAGGAATTGGACAATACTTCAGCCCATTCCTTCCTAGTTTACCAAGACTATCTTAGTCTCGCCTTAACTGATCGCGATCGCACCGTTAAGGGCTTTATGACTTCTTCAGGCACGTACATTCACGTACATTTAAGTCAGGTGCGCACTCTGGGCACAGGCGGCACTTCAGGCAGCAGCCGTCGTCCCAGTACATCGGAGGGTTGGGGATGCCCAGAACTTATCTCGCTTGCAGGGAGTGAGCAGACCGCAATTGACGCTTAAGTTTTGGTTATTACCAGATTCGGAGATCACTCCTCGAAAAATCAATTTTACTTAGCAAAACTTATCGGAATGATGAGTAAAGCCGGGGATTGTTGTCGCTTTTTTCACTCTGGTGAGGGACAGAGGGTGCAGGGACATAGCCCCCTCACCCCATTTTTTGGACTTCATTAGCCTGGAAAAGGCTGTAAGCAAAATCCAAAAGAGATTCGCCGAATTTATCACCAAACAGTTATCTTTTCAGCGAAACGTTTCCTCTATCCGGCGGAGCAACTGGCAGGTGGCTTAACTGGCTTTGGATAGACTTCCACCACAGACAAATTCGCTAGAGTGAGCAATATACTGAATTAGCCGCTTCTGTTAGCTGCTTTGGTTAGTCCCTTTTGAGTCAGCGTTAAGTCAGCGTAAGGAACTATGGCAGGTCAACTTTTATTAGTCGATGATGAGCCGGGATTGCGTCAGGCAGTGCAGGCATATCTGGAAGATGAAGGGTTCACGGTGCAAACCGCCAGCAATGCCCGCGAGGGCTGGGATTTACTTCAGCGATCGTCTCCCGATTTAGTGATTACAGACATCATGATGCCGCAGGTAGACGGCTACCAGTTTCTCCAGCAAATGCGCGAAGATCCCCGGTTTGAAACGCTGCCTGTGGTGTTCCTGACGGCAAGGGGGATGACGACCGATCGCATTCAGGGCTACACCGCCGGAGTCGATGCCTATCTTTCTAAGCCGTTTGACCCCGATGAACTGGTGGCTGTGGTGACAAATTTGCTCACGCGACGAGCAGCCCTTAACAAAGCCGCGTCTGATAGCGAAACCCCCAATATTGCAGACATGGCAAAACAGATTGCCGAGATTCGCGCCATGCTGAACCAGCGCGGTGGCATTGCCCAAACCCCTGCCCCCATCAAGCACGACTTTACCCCTCGCGAGCAGAGCGTTTTAGAACTGGTGGCAGAAGGCTTGATGAATAAGGAAATTGCCCGTCGGCTGGATACCAGCGTGCGCAATGTGGAGAAATATGTCAGCCGTCTGTTTAGCAAAACGGGAACCAATAGCCGTACAGAACTCGTGCGCTATGCGCTGGAGCATGGGTTAACTCAATAGCGAGCGTTATCGATGATTGTCAGAGAGACAACTCATGACGATGTTCCTGCGATCGCCAGGGTTCATGTTGATACATGGCGAACCACCTACCAAGGCATCGTTCCCGATCAGCATTTGGCGAACCTCTCTTATGAGCGCAGAGCAAATGCCTGGCATCAGATTTTGAACCAGGCTTTGGAAGACGGTAACTTTACTTATGTTGCTGAAGAATCTGGCGAGATTGTTGGTTTTGCAAACGGCAGCAAAGAGCGTACAGGTGATCCAGTGTATCAAGGCGAGTTAACTGCGATATATATCCGGCAAGCCTATCAAGGGAAAGGAATTGGGCGTTGTTTGGTGCGGGCAGTTGCCCAGAAGCTAGCTGAATCAGGGATTGATTCAATGCTGGTCTGGGTTTTGGCCGATAATCCTGCCTGTCAGTTTTATGCAGCACTTGGCGGGAAACCTATTCACAAAAAAGAAATTCAAATCGGTGGGAAGCCGTTAATTGAGACTGCTTACGGCTGGACGAATACCGTGAATCTGAGAAGCCGTTGAGTTGCTTTATCGCCATGCTGTAAATCGATCGAAGTTACTTTGTTACCAGTGCGTTATTGAGCAGAGCGGGGAAACTTCCAGATTTTGATGTCGTGGCCGCCGCTGCCGCTGGCGATCGTCTTCCAGTCGGGGCTGATCGCAAAATGCCGAATATCGGAGCCGTAGCCCGTCAGCTTTTGCAAAAGTTCTCCAGTCGGAATGTTCCAGATTTGCACAACGCCGTCTGAACTGCCGCTGACCAGAGTTTGCCCATCGGGACTGAGCCAGAGCGGATTGAAAAAGCTCTCTCCGAGCAGGGTCCGAACGCTTTGCCCATCGCTGAGATTCCAGATTCGGATTGTTTTGTCGGCGCTGCTGCTGATGGCTGTTTCTCCGTCTGGTGTGATCACAACTGCATTCACAAAGCCCGTGTGTCCGCTGAGGGTTTTTTCCTCGGCTGCCGTTGCCAGATTCCAGGCTTTAAGGGTGCGATCGGTGCTGCCGCTAATCAGCGTTTGTCCATCGGGGCTGAAAACCACACTGTTGACAAAGCCCGTATGACCGGTGAGGGTGTGAGTCAGCTTAGCGGTCGGCAGATCCCAGATCTTGATTGTGCTGTCGGCACTGCCGCTTGCCAGGACTTGTCCATCAGGGCTGACATCGAGCGTGTTTACATAGCCCGTGTGACCCAGCAGCGTATGACGCAGACTGCCTGTTGACAGATCCCAAATTTTGATGGTGCGATCGGCACTGCCGCTGATCAGGGTTTTGCCGTCGGGGGTGAGGGTGAGCGCATTCACAAAGCTGGTGTGTCCTGCCAGGGTGCGAAGGGTTTGACCGCTGGTCATGTCCCAAATGCGGATGGTGTTGTCCGCACTGCCACTAATCAGGGTTTTGCCATCTGGCGCGATCACTTCGGTATTGATAAAGCTGGTGTGACCCAACAGCGATCGGTCGATCGTAATCGCCTGCGTCACAACACTCGAATCCTGCCGACCCGCCACCTGCCAGACACCATAGCCACCCAGCGCCAGGAGGAGTGCGATCGTGCCGCCCCACACCCAGCGTTTTAGCCCCGGTTTGTGAGGCGGAATAGCCAAGTAGCCGGGAACTTGAGCAGATACTTGAACGGATGCGCCTGCTGCAGTTCCGGGAGTGGTGGACGCGATGATGGGCTGAAAAGCAGTGGACTGAATCAGCGTCGGGGTTGTGGTATTGACGGGCGTTTGATCAAGCTCACGCAGACTGTCGAGCAAGGCGCGGGTGTCTCTGGGGCGGCTGCTGGCTTTCGGGGCAATCAGGCGATCGATCAAATCCGCAAACGCAGGCGTAATCTGAGGGGCAAACGGTCGCCAGTGAAACTCGTTGTTGAGCGAGTCATACATCTCGCTGTCGGTCGGCTGCTTTCCGGTGAGGAGATAGATAAAGGTGCAGCCCAGGGCATAGAAATCAGACTGCGGCACTGCCTGCCCTTTTTCCTGTTCGGGCGGGGTGTATCCGGCGGAGCTAATGCGCGTAATGCCGCCTGTTTTACCTAGCTGCGCCAGATAGGTATAGGTCATCTCGCGGGCTGCGCCAAAATCAACCAGCACGACCTGACCATTCGATCGCAGCATGATATTTTCGGGCTTGATGTCGCGGTGAAAATAGTTGCGCTGGTGTACCAGATGCAAAATTTCGGCAAGCTGGCGCATCCACTGTCGCGCCTGTTTTTCCCCGATCGGATGGTTGCCCTGCTGACGCATCCACTCCCGCAGGTTAGGACCGTCAATTTTCTCCATTACAATACAGTGCAGCACGTCCCCAGTGTGGCGCGGCTTGTACTGAAAGTAGCCGTCTGGCTCGATCGCTGGAATCCCAGAATGACGAAGCTGACTCAGCACCACCGCCTCTTGCTGAAATAGTTCAACCGCTTTTTCGTTGTTGCTGTAGCTATCTTTCAGAATTTTGAGAATCTTGGGAACGCTGCGCTCAAATGCTTCGTAAACTTTACCAAAGCCGCTTTTGTCGCTCAGCAGCCGCATCACCCGATAGCGTCCTTGCAGCACCAGTTCTGAACCACACCCCTGACAAAATTGGCTGCCCCCGTTTCCAGGATGGTCGGGCTGAGGACAGCGCGGATTAATGCAAAGACTCATGGCAGACCCCCCGAAGACGCATCCACACTGATCGCACCCTTCAATCAAAAAACAATGCCAAAAACAATGAAAAAAGAAATCTGAACCTCATTGAACCCAAATTCTATTAGGCAAATTACATTCGGCAAACCCTATACGGGTCAGATCAAAGGAGGCACAGAAAAGCGATCGTTCTACTACGATCAAACTATACTCTCAAGCCCTGTAGGTCGAGAAGATCGCAGAAAGTTATTGAGAAAGCCACTCAAGGTAACAGGGGCAATCGACGATCGCAAGTCAGACTGAAATTGAGTTCGACTGAGTTTGACTGAGTTCGACTGCTCCAGACATCGGGAAAAGATTCGTTGTTGATTATGTCAATTCACGCAGCATCCCTTCAGCCACCTCGAATTGGACTACAGCGCGACTGGGTCTGGCGCGGATGGCAGGTTCGCTACAGCTATATTCGATCGCCCCATCCCGAAGCCCATGAACTGCCGCCAATTTTGCTGCTGCATGGGTTTGGCGCATCGTTGACCCAATGGCAGGAAAACTTGCTGCCGCTGAGCCAGTCTCGCACGGTGTATGCGCTGGATCTGGTAGGGTTTGGTGCGTCGGAGAAAGCCCCGGCTGCCTATAACGTCGGCTTTTGGGTCGATCAGGTCTATGAGTTTTGGCGCACGTTTATCAATCGACCGATCGCCTTGATTGGGCATTCCCTTGGCGCACTGGTTGCCCTGACTGCGGCGGCTGCCTATCCCGAACTGGCAGAAAACCTGATCTTGATTACCCTGCCTGCTTCCCGGCAAGAAGTTTTGCCCAAATGGCTGCAGCCTACCGTCAGCCGGATCGAGGGCTGGTTTTCGTCGCCGCTGGTCATCGGCCCCTTATTTCGACTGATTGCCCGTCCGCCCGTGGTGCGATCGATTCTGAAGCTGGCATACGTCAACCACAGCCGCATCACCGAGGAGCTGATCGAGAGCTTTTTGATTGCCGGACGCGATCGCGGAGCAGCCAGAGCCTTTTCTCGCCTGTCCCAAGCCCGCACCCGCTACGATTTTTGTCTGGACACGCGAGATTTGCTCGATCGGGTAAAGCTGCCGATTCTGGTGCTGTGGGGCGAGGGCGATCGGGTGATTCCGCTAACGTGGGGCAGACAGTTGCCTGACTTGCATTCAAATCTGAGACTGGTCGAAATTCCCGATGCAGGACATTGCCCCTATGACGAAGCGAGCGATCGGGTGAATGCCGAAATTTTGAATTGGCTCACTGCAACTCGGTGAGGGAATCGATCGCGAATCCGGTGATTTGGCGAACACATTGCCGCCCACAAAGCCGTCTTCTCGCGCATCCAGCCAGGGAATCAACGCCTGAATTAGCAGTTCCATCTGGCATCGGTGACGCTGACTCTCCATTGGTTCTCCGTCATCATAAGGTAGCTCTGCCTGGGTCGGGGGGAGAGCTGTAATTCCTGCTTCTGCAAGCATGGCAGGGGTAAACTCGGCAGGAGTGAGCATGGTCGGAGTTGAAGTGAAGCTGTGCTTTGATTCTACTCGTTGTCTCGAATATCAACTGCCGTGGCAATGTAGACCATTGTTCGATAGGAGAGCGCCACTTTCCCGTCTGCTGCCCGGCGATCGAACAAGTCCTGCAGGTCAGCTAAAAGCTGCTCATACGCCTCACCTTCTTTAGGCATGTAAGACGAACTCAGCACCAGTCCGATCAGTCCATCGCGATCGAGCGGGTAGAGGTGGGTGAAGCTGTGCGTCTGGAAATTTTCAAATAATTCACTTTCTGCCAGGTGTGCAGGAGACTTGCGCTCGCCCCGGTCAAAAACCTCGTGATCGGCAGTGCGGCGCAGAATCTCGCTGTATTCCTCGGTAAAGGGATCATCGGGATTGCGATCGTTCCACATCAGGGCGATTCGTCCCTCTGGCTTCAAAATCCGGTGGAATTCGGTCAGTGCGATTTTTTTGTCAAACCAGTGAAACGACTGAGCGCACAGCACCAGGTCAACCGATTGGGTTGGGATGTTAGTTTGTTCTGCGGTGCCGTCCTGAAAAAACACGCTGGGGTGAGGGGCTGCCATCGATCGCATTTCCGCGTTTGGTTCGATCGCAATCACTGTTGCGCCCCGCTCTGCCAGCAGTCTGGCTGAAATTCCCGTACCTGCCCCAATATCCGCCGCCACAACCGGATGAGTAAAACCTTCTAGCAAGAGGTCGATCGCCTCAGCCGGGTAGGTCGGTCGATATTTTGCGTAGTCGGCGGCGCGATTCGAGAACCGATTGGTTGGATCTTTGGTGTGCAGGGGAGGCAGTTCGTCCATTTGCAAAAAATAAAGGGGATTGACTCCCCCAGTCTATCTAGACTTTTGCCAGCGTTACCCGCTGCGGCTGGTCTTGATATTTGCCAAAGCGATCGTCGTAGGTCGTTCCGCAGGGTTCACCTTCGAGGAAAAGAAGCTGCACAACGCCCTCGTTCGCATAAATGCGGCAGTCTGCGCTTGATGAATTGCTAAACTCCAGCGTCAGGTAGCCGCGCCAGGAAGCCTCAACTGGAGTTAAGTTCGCAATCAAGCCGACTCGCGCATAGGAGCTTTTGCCAATGCAAATTACCGTAATGTTCGGCGGAATATTGAGATGCTCCAGGGCAACGCCTAAACCATAGGAGTGCGCCGGAATCACAAAATAATCGCCATCGCTATCTGACTGCAGCGACACGGCTTCCAAATTGCCAGGATTAAATTTTTTTGGGTTCACCACCGTACCGGGAATGTGGCGGAACACCAGGAATTCTGCGGGAGACAGGCGAATGTCATACCCATAGGACGATAGCCCGTAGCTCAAAACTTTGCGCGTCAAGCCGTTGCCGTCCGCTGACACGGATCGAATTAAATGCGGCTCGAAGGGTTCGATCATGCCGTTTTGCGCCTGTTCCAAGATCCAGCGATCGTT
>Ga0224723_1001483_pt1 | contig 14070 bp, 12 predicted proteins | sample Balambano_FR2_Me_FD_161647 | JGI IMG/M metagenome (GOLD analysis project Ga0224723, IMG submission 161647) | Freshwater sediment microbial communities from Lake Towuti, South Sulawesi, Indonesia - Balambano_FR2_MetaG | ecosystem: Environmental > Aquatic > Freshwater > Lake > Sediment | place...
GGGCGCGTCGGCCGGCGCGGCTCGCTCGCCTCCGATCCGGATTATATCGCGCCGGCCGACGCGCCCTGCGTCGCCCGCCTGCGCGAGGCCGGTGCGATCTTCCTGGCGAAAACAGCGACGCCCGAAGCCGGCTGCAAAGTCGTCACGCGCAGCGCGGCGCACGGTGTCACCCGCAACCCATACGACCCGAGCATGACGCCGGGCGGCTCCTCCGGTGGGGCGTCGGCAGCACCCGCCATGGGTTTCGGGCCGCTCGCGGTCGGCACCGACGGCGCAGGCTCGATCCGGCTTTCGGCCTCGCATACCAATGTGTTCGGCCTCAAGCCCGGCTTCGGCCGGGTGCCGGCTATGCCCACCGACATCGACATGCCGCATTCTGTCATCGGGCCGATGGCGCGCGGCGTGGCCGATTGCGCGGCCATGCTCGCTGTGATGAGCCGGCCAGAACCGCGCGACGCATATCTGTGGCCGCTGCCTTTCGATCTGCCCTACGACCTCGCCGATCCGGACCTCACCGGTCTGCGCATCGCGGTCTCGCCCCGGCTGGGCTGCCGGGCGCCGCTCGCCGATGCCGAAGTGGACGCGTTCGTGGCCCAGGCCGGGCCACTGCTGGCGGAGGCCGGCGCCTGGGTGGAGGAGGAAAGTCCGGTTTGGCCGGTCGATCCGTATGAGCCATTCCTCGTGTTCTGGGAGACCGGCTATGCCGGCACGCCCGGGGGCTATCCGCCCGAGCGGCGGCATCTGGTTGATCCGCTGATCCGCTCCGCCGCGGCGCGCGGTCTCGCCACCGACATTCTCACACTGCACCGCGCCATGCGCGAGCGCACCGAACTCGCGGCGGCATCGAAGGACTTTTTTATCCGCTTCGACCTGCTTGTCGGCCTAGTCAGCCCCGTGCCGGCCTATGACGCCGAGCTGGATAGCGCGCCCGGCTTCGACGGTGAGGACTGGAGCTGGTGCCCCTACACCTATCCCTGGAACATGACCGGACAGCCGGCCGCCTCCGTCCCGATCGGCTTCACCCGCTCCGGCCTGCCGGTTGGGGTGCAGATCATCGGCCGCATGGGCGAGGGGGCCACCATCCTGCGCGCGGCCGCCGCGATCGAGCGCCGCCGCCCGTACGACCGGAAGCGCCCGCCGCTTGGCAGCCCCGCATGACCCGTATCGTCTTTATCGACGCTGACGGCGCGGAACACCAGGTAGAAGGCGCCGAGGGCCTCTCCGTGATGGAGGTCCTTCGAGCCAAAGGCTTCGGCATCGAGGGCGAGTGCGAGGGTTCGCTCGCCTGCGCTACCTGCCATGTCTGGGTGGACGAGGCTTGGCTCGACCGGCTGGAGCCGGTCTCGGACGGCGAGGCCGACATGCTCGATTGCGCCTTCCACGTCCGGGATAACTCGCGCCTGTCCTGTCAGATCAGCATATCGAAGACGCTCGCTGGGCTACGACTAAGGCTGCCGTCTCCAGTGAGATAGCTGCTGCGGCAAGTTTCTCGACCCTGTCGGATCGGCTTACCGCTCACGGCCGAGAAGGCCGCGGCAGCGGTGATCTCTCGGCCTGTTCATCCCGGCAATTTGGTGAGCGCGATGCCCGCCGCAGCGCAAACCGCAAGGGTGGGCAGCATTCCGGCCTTATAGCGCAGCATGGCGAGCATGGCCCCTGCCGCGAGCGCCGCCGCCCGCCAGTCGATGGACGCTAAGACCGGGAGGTTCAGGCTCAGGCCCGGCAGATTGATTGTCTGGGTCTGGTGGAACACGACATGCATGGCGAACCATAAGGCGAGATTGACGATGACGCCGACGACGGCGGCCGTGATCGCCGCAAGCGCCGCCGAGATGGCCCGATTGCCGCGCAGGGCTTCCACATAGGGCGCGCCGAGAAAGATCCAGAGAAAGCAGGGGGCGAACGTGACCCAGGTGGTCAGCAGGGCGCCGAGACAGCCGGCCACAACCGGATCGAGTGTTCCCGGCGCTCGGAAGGCCGCAAGGAAGCCGACGAATTGCAGCACCATGATCAGCGGGCCCGGCGTGGTCTCGGCCAGGCCTAAGCCGTCGGCCATTTCGCCAGGCGCGAGCCAGCCGAAGGTTTCGACGGCAGCTTGCGCGACGTAAGCCAGCACGGCGTAGGCGCCGCCGAAGGTGACGACCGCCATGGTGCTGAAAAAGCCGCCAAGCTGGGTCCAGATCGATGGCCCGATCCAAATCCAAAGCAGGACCACCGGCCCGAGCCAAACCGGCAGCCAGATCGCCAGAACCTGCAAGGCTCGTCCGGCGGAGGGCTCAGCATGGGCCAGCTCTCCGCGCTCGAACATGACATCCACAACGCCTCTGTTGTGGGCCAGCCCACCTTTGCCGCCATGCCCGGCGACCGTGAAGAGGCCGGGCGCTGCGCGGCTCCCGACCCAGCCAATCACGCCGGCGCCAAGGATGATCAGCGGGAACGGGATTTTCAGGGCGTAGATGGCGATGAAGGCCGAAACCGCGATCGCGATCATGGCGCGGTTCCTCAGCGCCCGCCGGCCGATCCGCAGCACGGCCTCCACCACGACGGCCAGCACTGCCGCCTTGATGCCGAAGAACACGGCGGCAACCAGTGGCAGGCTACTGTAAAGCGCATAGAGGATGCTGAGCGCGAGCATGACCAGAGCGCCCGGCAGCACGAATAGAATGCCGGCAGCAAGCCCCCCGGCCGTACGGTGCAGCAGCCAGCCTATGTAGGTGGCCAGCTGCTGCGCCTCGGGGCCGGGAAGGAGCATGCAGTAATTGAGCGCATGGAGGAAACGCTGTTCGCCGATCCAGCGCCGCTGTTCGACCAGCTCCTTGTGCATCAGCGCGATCTGACCGGCCGGGCCGCCAAAACTCATAAGACCGATCCGTGCCCACACCCAGACGGCTTCTGCGAAGCTGGGCCGTGCGGGTATGTCTTCGATTGGCGCTTCCGCCGCTGCGATCGTCATGCTTTCCCCGTCGCTCACTTCTTCTGGGATGGCCAATTGTGGGTTTCGTCGACGGCGTCGCGACACCAGCGATAGAAGGCATCGTAGAGGAGCATGCCGGCTTCGAGCTGTTCGAGATCGTCGCGATACAGGCGAGAGAGGCCGAGCGAGGCGGCAAGAAAGCCGGCCGCCTGCGGAACTTCATCGAGCCGCGCCGTATCCGCCGCACGCACGATCGCCGCAAGCCGGTCCAGCGGCTCCGCGGCGAGGCCGAACTCCTCGATCATGGTGTCGAAGGAGCAGCGCTCGCCGCGATGGCTGAAGAACACGTCGTCGATGTCGAACGGAGTGGCGCCGAAGCGGTCGGCAACCGCCAACACCTCGCTCGCGGCAACGAAGAGGAACACCGCTTGCGGATCGATGAAGCGGCGGATCAGCCAGGGGCAGGCGATCCGATCCACTTTCGGCCGTGCGCGGGTCACCCAGACCGTTTGCCCGCCCTCGTTTCGCCCCGGAAGCTTTTCGGTTTTGACGAGCATCCCTCCCGCAGCCTTCCAGGCCTCAAATCCGCCCTCGAGCGTTTCAGCCTTAATCCCGGCGTGACGGAGCCAGGCCGCAACGCCGTGGCTGAGTTTCAAGCCTTTTTGGCAGACTACGACGACGTCTTGCCCGGTAAACTGCTTTGCCCAGATGGTGACGTCACGATAATCCCGCCGCTGCGCAGCCGGAAGAACAAGCGGGGCGGCGTCGAAGTCCTCTGCTGTGCGGACATCGACGATGCTCGGGGACGTCGGTAGACCAACGAGGCGAGACAATTGTGCTGGCGTGATTTCGGTATTGGAAGACATCGGCGTCCATCCCTGTTTTGAGGAGTGTGGACGCGATCTTTGGGCTGACGCCTCACGGGGTAGTCGCGGGTGACCCCTTAGCTTTAATTTAGCGGAAAACGCAGCCGCGGGGCAAGAGGGTGGCGTGCGGGCCTCCGCGTCAGAAAAGAAGCGGCCAGAGGCCGAGACAGATCACGGCCAGCGCAGCGGCGATCTCAAGGCCGCGGCCCACCCGCGACCGCAGCGTCTCGGTGCGCGCCATCAGCGGGAGCAAACGCGTTCTCGTCAGCACGGCAAGGAGCGGGAACGCCGCCACCGTCACGATCATCCCCGCCGCGAAGGTTCCCGACAGGAGCAGCCCCGGCCAAACAAGGTTCTTAAGGACTGCATAGCTCATGATGAACGTGGTCAGCGGGCAGGGCACCAGGCCGGCTACGAAGCCGAGAGCAACGCCAGATCCCCCATGATGGTGGGTATGAGGCCGAAGAGCGCGCCAGAGCAGCCATAAGCCCACCAGAGTAATCAGCACTTGGCTCGCAAGCTGCAGCGCGGGCGCCCGGCCGGCCTGACCGATCGTTCCCTGCACGATCGCAAAGCCGCCAAGCACCAGCAGGATGGCCAGACCGACATGTGTCCAGATGACCACGATGGTGGACCCGACCGCGCCCCGAAAACCGCCGACGCCAGCATAATGCGAGGTCAGCACAATTTTGCCATGTCCTGGCATCAGCGCGTGAAGCATGCCGAAGAGAAAGGCGGCGCCGATCAGAGCCGGCACACCGGCAAGGCCCGCCGTGTTCAGGGCCTGAAGCGCCTGGGCAGCTTCTGAATAAAGCCAGCGTTGCAGCTCGAAAATCGATCCCATGCCTCGTCGTCGCTCGCTGAAACGCCCAAAAGCCGCTAAGCGCGGTAGGCGGCAAACCCTCCAAAGCCCTGACAGATAGTCTGGCTTAGACGCGAAGCTATGCAACAGTGATTGAGTTTACAACACGTTCAGCTTGTCTTGACGATGCCATGTTCCGCGGCTAGGGCATGTCCCATGCTGTCGGCGCGGATGCAACGATTCGTTCGAATATTTATGATCGCAACGCTCGTTCTTGCGACGATGCCGCATGCGCACCTGACATCGCCGCGCGAGATCGTCAATGCGGCTTGTGACCTTCACGCCGCAAGCATTGATGATCACGACGCCAACCACCCCGATCGCCGTGAGCCGGCCAATCCAAGCAAAGCCGGCCACAACCACGGCTCCGTTGTTGCCGATCACATCCATGATAAGCCGTTTCCATCGGAGATCGTAGCGGTGAAGCCGGTTTCGGCGGGGACGTCGTGGCAACAGCCAGGCGACCAGACGAGGCCGAATCTCCTCTGTCGCAGCCTCGACCGCCCGCCGCGGCTTACTTTCGTGTGATTTTGCGTGCCGCCTCGCGGCAGGATTCTCATTCAACGAGGTGAAACATGCTGCCCGACGCGTTGCTGCGCCGAATTGGCCGCCATGCGCACCCATTGCGGCGACTGGCCGCAATTTCGGCTGCTCTCGCATTCTATCTGCTTCTGACCGGCTACGCCGCTGACGCCCTCGCCCACGGCGTGGCCACCGGCGACAAGGGCTACATCCAGGAGATTACCGGCGTCCATCTGGTGTCGTTCATGTATTTGGGCGCCAAGCACATGGTGACCGGTTACGACCATCTGCTGTTCCTGCTCGGGGTGATTTTCTTCCTCTATCGGATGAAGGACATCGGCATCTATGTCACGCTGTTCGCCATCGGGCACTCCACGACGATGCTGGCCGGCGTCTATTTCGGAACCAGCGTCAGCTCCTATCTGATCGACGCCATTATCGGGCTGTCGGTCGTCTATAAGGCGCTCGACAATCTTGGGGCCTATCAGCGCTGGCTCGGCTTTCAGCCCAACACCAAAGCCGCCACCTTGATTTTCGGTTTCTTCCACGGCTTCGGCCTCGCCACGAAGATCCAGGAATTCCAGCTCTCCCGGGACGGGCTCCTGCCGAACCTCCTAGCCTTCAATGTCGGCGTAGAGATCGGCCAGCTTCTTGCGCTTGGGGCCATCCTCATTCTGATGGGCTATTGGCGCCGGAGCGAAGGATTTCTCCGTCACGCCTATACGGCTAACGTTGCCATGATGACGATGGGCTTCGTGCTTATCGGTCTGCAACTCACGGGCTATTTCGTCGCATAAAAAGGACTGAATATGTACAACTCCGATCTCCCCACCCGTGCCGAGCTTCCCTCAAGCGCGCAGCTCCTGCGCTCTACTCTGACCGCAGCCTTCGCGGCCACAGCGCTGCTTGTCACGGTCGTTCTCCCCGCCGAGTACGGACTCGATCCAACCGGCGTCGGCCGAGCGCTTGGTCTCAAGCAGATGGGCGACATCAAAATGCAGCTTCAAGAGCAGGCGGAGGCGGACGCCGCCTCCGGTACGAATAACCCCGGCCCTCGCGAAAACTCCCTCGCTTCGAGGGAAGCCGTCCTGCAAAAAGCTCCGGTCGAGGCAAGGCAGGCCCCTTCGCAGAACACCTCCGCTGAAGCCAAGCAAGATATTCCGTCAAAGCTCGCCGCCGAAGCGGGGCAGACACCGCCGTTAAAACCCTCAAGCCGGGAGAGCCAGAACGCTGCGCTGGAGGCTATTCCGCCTGCGCCGGCCACCCCGGCCAAGCGCCGAGACGAGACTAAGTTCACTCTTCAGCCGGGCGAAGGCGCCGAAGTGAAAGCCAGTTTGGCGAAAGGACAGACGATCGCCTATACCTGGACAACAGACGGCGGCAAGATCAACCACGACACCCACGGCGAGCCGTATGCCGAGCCGAACGCGACCACCAGCTACAAGAAGGGACGTGGCGTCGAAAGGGATGAGGGTACGCTGGAGGCTCCTTTCGACGGCAGTCACGGATGGTTCTGGCGCAATCGCACCGACAAGCCGGTAACGGTAACGCTGAAAACCAGCGGCTATTACGGCGAGATGAAGCGCGTAAAATAACCGAATTGCGCCTCAATGTTGCAACGGCCTCTAACTTCTGCAGGTCAGTGACAGCGCCATGCTCGAGCCTCTGCGCAACCGGACATACCGGCATCTGTTCGCCGCCCAGGTCATCGCCCTGATCGGCACCGGACTGATGACGGTCGCGCTGGGACTGCTCGCCTATGATCTGGCGGGCGAGAACGCCGGCGCGGTGCTGGGGACGGCGCTCGCGATCAAGATGGTCGCCTATGTCGCCATCGCACCGGTCGCCGGCGCCGTCGCTGGACTGCTGCCGCGGCGCGCCATGCTGGTCGCGCTGGATGTCGTTCGCGCGCTTGCGGCTCTCGCGCTGCCTTTCATCAGCCAGGTCTGGGAGATTTATCTGCTGATCTTCCTGCTGCAGGCCGCGTCCGCAGCGTTCACCCCGACCTTTCAGGCCACCATTCCCGATATCTTGCCGGAGGAGGAGGACTATACGAAGGCGCTCTCGCTCTCGCGGATCGCGTACGACCTGGAAAATCTGCTCAGCCCGATGCTTGCGGCGGGGCTGCTGACCGTCATCAGCTTCCACGCCCTGTTTGCCGGCACTGTTATCGGCTTTCTACTCTCGGCCGGCCTGGTCTTGTCGGTCGTCCTTCCTCAGCGGCAGCCGGCCACCGGGATGAGCTTTACCGAGCGTGTCGGTCTCGGCACGCGGATTTTTGTTTCGACCCCGCGTCTGCGCGGTCTGCTGGCGCTGAACCTTGCGGCCGCAGCCGCCGGCGCCATCGTCATCGTCAACACGGTCGTGATCGTGCGCGACAGCCTCGGCTTTGCCGATCAGGATGTCGCCTTAACATTGGCGGCTTTCGGCCTTGGTTCGATGGGTGCAGCGGTGATGCTGCCGCGCATCCTCGAACAGGTTCCTGACCGCACCGCCATGCTCGCAGGCGCGATTTTGATGGTAGTGGCGCTGACCGGCACTGCCCTTGCGCTCACGGTCGTCGACGGCCTCGCGGCCTGGATTGCGCTGCTGCCGCTGTGGTCGCTGGCGGGCATCGGCTACTCCATGCTGCTTACGCCTACAGGCCGGTTGCTGCGCCGCTCTGCGCATGAGACGGGCCGGCCCGCCTTGTTTGCTGCGCAGTTCGCCCTCAGTCACGCCTGCTGGCTCGTGACTTACCCCATGGCCGGATGGCTTGGCGCCTGGCTGGGTCTGCCGGCGACCCTGCTTCTTCACGCCGGTCTTGCGGCGCTCGCCACCGTGGCGGCCGTCAGGCTTTGGCCTGAGCACGACCCGGATGTCATCGAGCACACGCACGAGCTGGATCCCTCGCATCCGCATTTGCGCCAGCACGGCGGTGAAAAGCGCCATGCCCATGCCTATGTGATCGATGCGCTTCATCCCTACTGGCCCCGCTAAGCGAAAAAGCCCATCCCGACAGAGAGACCGCTGTTCGCACGCATGGCAGAGGCGAGGTCACCAATCCAGAACGCCAGGCGCCTCAAGACACTGAAGGGCTCGCGCCCCACGAATACATCTGCCAATGCTGGACAGAAATACCGGATCGGTGGAGTGCGCCCCTATCTGGACATGTTCCGGCACAATGCGAGCCTTCTCACACAGTCCATGGTAGGAAGCTGAGCGATGGAGACGAGGCGCTTTCAATCAACCGCTGATGGCCTAAGCGTGGAAACCTGGTTCGACATTGTCGGCCAGGGGAAAAGCGCGCTGCTGCTCCCCGCTCTCTCTTCGATCTCGAGCCGGGCCGAGATGCGCGCGCTCGCCCACGCTTTAGCGGACGCGTACCGGTGCTTCGTCCCGGACTGGCCCGGCTTCGGCCTGGAAGGGCGAAGACCGGCCGGTCTGGTTTTGCGGCCCGAACTGCTCCTCGGATTCCTGCGGGAGTTCACGGCGCGCGAAGCCGAGGCTCCGATGGTCGTCATCGCTGCGGGCCATGGAGCAGCCTATGTCCTGACGGTCGCGGGCGAGCAGCCGGAGCGTTTCTCTCATCTGATCCTGGTCGCACCGACCTGGCGCGGGCCGTTGCCCACCGCCATGGGCAATCACAGGCGGCCGTTATGGGGCCGGATCCGCAAGATAGTGGAGGCGCCGGTGATCGGGCCGGCGCTGTTCCGTCTCAATATGAGCGGCCCCGTTATTCGCAAAATGATGCGTGCCCATGTCTATGCCGACCCGTCCTTCGTCACGCCCGAGCTGATGCGCGCGAAAACCGCCTTGACGCACCGGCGGGACGCCCGCTTCGCCACCGCAGCCTTCGTGACCGGCGGGCTCGATCTGGTCGAGGATCGGGAGCCCTTCCTGCGGCTGTTCGATGCGCCGGCCTTGCCGCCTACGCTTGCTCTGATCGGCGCCTCGACACCGCGCAAATCCCGCGCCGATATGGATGCCGTGGCGGCTTTGCCGCAACTTCATGCGCAGGTGATCCCCGGAGCGCTGGCCGCGCATGAGGAACATCCGCAAGCCGTGGCCGACGCGGTACGCCGCTTCACACAGTCGGACGGCGCGACGCTTAAGCAGGTTTTCCCAAAAGTGGCCGCCGGTTTTGGGTCAAAAAACCTGCTCGACAAAGGAAGCTAAGCAGCTATTCGTTGGCGAAGCCAGGATGGCTGCTTAAGCCTGGTCGGACCCAGCCGGACGCATCCCGCTCGTGAAGCGAATTCGACATTTGAATCCCGGTTGCGGCTAAGGTGGTTTTCAAATGTCAAATTCTAAGCTCCACGAGATTGAAAGCTTTCTCGTGGTTCTTGAGAGTCCAACATTGGCAAACGCAGCTGCGCGGCAGGTGGGATGCAAATGTTGGAATCGAACCACGAGCCCCAGAGGCGACGGCGAGGCGCACGTCATCCTCAGTCGAAACAGGGCCGGCCGCCGAGGGCCAGCACGGCCGTGATCGGCGCGCACCAAGTACAATCTGTCGAAGCCGCGGCGTGTTGAATAGGCGAAGTGCTGACGCTCCGCCCCCCGGCCTGGAAGCCTATCTCAACATTTAATCCGACACGATATAGAGAGCGCTCAATATTAGATTTAGATTACTTCTAGAATTGTGGATCACCTCCGAATAATGCGCTCTAAAAAACTTGACATCTGCAGTAAGGTTTGCAGATCATGTGCAATCTATTGACGAGGAGAGGGGTGGGAAGAGCAATGGCTAACCGTCTCGGACGCTGGACCATTTTTGTCGGGTTGAGCATTGCGCTCCTGGGCGGCGCGCCATCCCGCGCGGATGTCAACACCCGGGATGTGATCCGGACCTATGCCGACATCGCCCTGGCGAACTATGAGGATTCGCTTAAGGCGGCTGAAGCGCTGAAAGCCTCAATCGATGCGCTCCTCGCCTCGCCCACCGAGGAGACGCTGAACGCGGCCCGGGAGGCGTGGCTCGCGGCGCGCGTGCCCTATCAGCAGACCGAAGTGTTCCGCTTCGGAAACAGCATCGTCGACGACTGGGAGGGCAGGGTGAACGCCTGGCCGCTCGATGAAGGCCTCATCGACTATGTGGCGGCTCAATACGGCGCGCAGTCCGACGAAAATCCGCTATATGCCGCCAATGTTATCGCCAACAAGCGGCTGAAGATCGGCGGCAAGACGATCGATGCGGCGAAGATCACGAAGACCCTGCTATCCAGGCAGCTTCAAGAGGCGGGCGGCGTGGAAGCCAATGTCGCGACCGGCTATCACGCCATCGAGTTCCTGCTCTGGGGCCAGGACACCAACGGGACCGGACCGGGCAAGGGCAACCGTCCGGCCACCGACTTCGATACAAAAAACTGCACCGGCGGCAATTGCGACCGGCGGGGCGAATATCTGCGCACCGCCACGAGCCTGCTGATCGACGATCTGAACTGGATCGTCAAGCAGTGGGGGCCGAGCGGCAATGCCCGCAAAAAGCTAATGGTCAGCGACAAAGCGGGTCTGGCGGCGATTTTCACCGGGCTGGGTTCGCTGTCCTATGGCGAGCTGGCCGGGGAGCGTATGAAGCTCGGTCTCCTGATCCACGACCCGGAGGAGGAGCATGACTGCTTCTCCGACAATACGCATAACTCTCATTACTATAATGTCGTGGGCATGCGAAATGTGTACTTCGGTCGGTATCGGCGCCTGAACGGCGTCGAAGTCTCCGGCCCCAGCCCTGCGGATCTTGTGACGCAGAGATCGTCGGACGCCGCTCAAGCTCTGGCCAGCCGCATGGAAGCGACGCTGGCCGCCTTTACCGCGCTCAAGACCCGGGCCGAGACGGTCGAGGCTTATGATCAGATGATCGGCGAAGGCAACAAGGAGGGCAACGCGGTGGTGCAGGCGGCGATTGACGCTCTCCTCGACCAGACCAAGGCGATCGAGCAGGCTGTCGCCGCGCTGAAGCTTCAGGCCATCGAATTCGAAGGCTCCGATAGCCTCGATGATCCAAGCAAGGTGCTTGGCGGCAACAGAGCCGGATAATGCAAAGCTGGGCTCAAGGGACGGTCTGGCGAGCCTTTGTGTTACAGTATAACATATGCATCATCAGCCTCGGGGGGATCAGGGATGAACGGGTTCAGATGGAAGGGGCGGAGACTGCGCCCCGTGTTATTCGCGGCGCTGATATTGAGCGCGGGGGCGCTCACCGCTTCGGCTTATGCCGAGGAAGCCGAGGGGGAGGAGGCGCCTAAGACGTTCCCTCGAATCGAAGGGACGATCTCAGTCGAGATCCAGGGCGACTTTTTCGACTCGGACAATGCGGACTCCCCGGATAGTGACATCTACAATACGACGGAGATCGAGGTCGGCTGGTATTTCAACCGGTTCTTTTCAATCCAAGCCGGCTTCGTGTTCGAGCCGGTGACCGATGCCGATCCCGGCCAGAACCGCGTGTTCGACGATCACGGGCTCTATGCCGAGCAGCTTTACGCTCAGCTCGATCTCGCTCCGTTCCGCCTCTTCGCCGGCAAGTTCAACCCCGCTTTCGGCAAAGCCTGGGACGTCACGCCGGGCGTTTACGGCGCCGATCTTGCCGAGGACAGCTATGAACTCGTCGAACGCCTCGGCGGCGGGGTCGCGGTCACCCGCGATGCCGGCAGACTCGGCAGCATCACCCTGACGGGCAGCGCATTCTTCCTCGACAACTCCTTCCTGGAAGGGTCTGCCTTCCGAGAGCGGGATGCGGCCAGCGAGGAGGTCGGCATTCCCAGCAATAGCGGCGCGCTGGACTCCTTCTCCCTGGCGCTCGACGGCGCCGATATTCCCGCTCTCGCCGGGGTGAGCTGGCACATCGCCTATCTGCACCAGGAGCAGGGCAGGCTGTTCGGGGCGGATGATGCGGACTTCACCGATCAGGACGCCTTCGCCTTTTCACTCTATGGCGAGCACAAGTTCAACAGCGTCGGCCTGGAATGGATCGGCGAGGTCGTCTATATCGACGGTTTTTCGGCGTCGGAGGACAGCAACAATTACGAGTCCTGGTTCTTCACGGCCGGCGCCAAGCTGACCTTCGACAAATACAACATCGCCGCCGCCTACACTCATAACAGCAATGAGGGGTTTGCCACCCGCGCCGGCGATGACTTCGATGTCAACCAGTTCTCGGTTTCGGTCGGCCGGGAGATTTATGACGGCTGGTCGCTCGACCTGGGCTACAAATATCTTGAAGAGGCGGATGAAGAGACTCACGTGGTCGGTTTCCTGCTCGCCAAGGAAATCGAGTTCAATACCGGCAGGCTCGACTCGCTCAAGAAGTGACGCCGGCGGTTCACCCGCGGGCAGGTCGCGCGCTTGCTCGCGTCCCGCCTTTGCCGTGCTGGCGTTTTGTGTGAGCGGCGTCCTGTTCCCCAGCCTTGCGCCGCCGCTTGCACAGCCCCGGACAGAGCCGCAAACGAGCGGCGCCCCGGGCACGCGGCAGGGCAGCGGCAAACATTCCCCTGGCTCGCAGGCCCGCCCCGCAGTGCTGGATGAAGGCGAGGACATGCCGGGAGGCGCCGCCACCGCGCGGCAAAGCACGGACAACGCCAACGCCTTCTCGCACGCCTCCGGCAACATCGACTTCAAGCGGGAATTCGATTTCAAGATCGGCAACGGCATCTTCAAGAAGATCTGGGTCTCGGCGCCGGCCTCGACGAAGTCATCCGACGGTCTCGGCCCGCTTTTCAATGCGAGATCCTGCCAGGCCTGCCACATCAAGGACGGGCGCGGCCATCCGCCGCCCGCCAACTGGCCGGAGAGCGACGCCGTGTCCATGCTGATGCGGCTGTCCATCCCGGGCGATCCGCTGCCTATTGAAAAGGCCCGTTTTGGCGTGCTCGCGGACACCAAGCCGGAGCCGACCTATGGCACGCAGCTGCAGGACCTCTCGATTCAGGGCCATGCGGCGGAAGGCAAGATCCATATCACCTACCGCGAGTTCGAGGTGATGCTGGCCGGCGGTGAACGTGTGAGGTTGCGCGAACCGGCTTACACCATCACCGAGCTGGGCTACGGCCCGATGCACCCGCAAACCCAGCTCTCGCCCCGCATCGCGCCGCCGATGATCGGACTCGGCCTGCTGGAGGCCATTCCGGAGGCCGACATCCTCGCCCATGCCGATCCGGACGACGCCAATGGCGACGGGATTTCCGGCCGCCCGAACCGCGTCCGCGAGGGCGATACGGAGCGCCTCGGCCGCTTCGGCTGGAAGGCCGGCAACGCGACCATCGCGCAGCAGACCGCCGAGGCGTTCGCCGGCGACATCGGCATCTCAAGCCCGCTGCTGAACAAGCCGGCTGGGGAATGCACCGAGAAGCAGCCCACTTGCCTTCAGGCTCCGCACGGCGACACCCCGCCCGGCGCCGGCAGGGAAATCAACCAGGAGCTGTTCGACCTTGTCGTGTTCTACTCCCAGAACTTGGCGGTTCCGCGCCGGCGGAATGCGAGCGCACAGACCGTGCTTCGCGGCAAGGCCCTGTTCCATGCCAGCGGCTGCGCCTCCTGCCACGTCCCCTCCTTCACCACCGGCGAGGCTCCGGGCGGAGCGCATCTCTCCGGCCAGCGCATCTGGCCTTATACCGACCTCCTGCTCCATGATATGGGCGAAGGGCTTGCGGACAACCGCCCTGAGCGCGACGCGAACGGCCGGGAGTGGCGCACCGCTCCGCTCTGGGGGATCGGACTGACGCAGACCGTAAACGGGCACAGTTTTCTACTTCATGACGGGCGCGCACGCGGCGTCGTTGAGGCGATCCTGTGGCATGGCGGCGAGGCGCAGAAAGCCCGTGACGCCTTTGCCACCTTGCCCAAGGCCGACCGCGACGCGCTGGTCGCCTTCGTCAACTCGCTGTGAGGCGTCTATGCGCGTTGTGCTCGCCGTCCTGCTTCTGACG
>Ga0224723_1001484_pt1 | contig 14063 bp, 13 predicted proteins | sample Balambano_FR2_Me_FD_161647 | JGI IMG/M metagenome (GOLD analysis project Ga0224723, IMG submission 161647) | Freshwater sediment microbial communities from Lake Towuti, South Sulawesi, Indonesia - Balambano_FR2_MetaG | ecosystem: Environmental > Aquatic > Freshwater > Lake > Sediment | place...
CGTCAGCAACGCGCCGATCAGCCAGCCGACCAGCTGCGCCAATGGAGTCAGCGCCAGCGGGTCAGCATCGTTGGGGAACCACGCCGCGCCGACGAGCGTACCGATGATGGGCAGGATGAACGCGACGGCGAGCGTGATGACGACGGTCGTCAGGTTCCAGGGTGGCGCGGGGTCGGGCGTGTTGATGCGTGCGATGAGGGTTTTGAACACAGAAATGAGGTCTCCGATTAAGGATCAGCATAATGTGATTATCCACTGCCCGGCACTAAAGTGCCAGACCAGGGGAATGCGCCTGCTACTGGACGGCAAGAATGCCGTCCGTACAAATCCGGTTTAGCACGGACGCCATAAATAGCGTTCACAGCACCCATCATTTCAGCTTTTTGCCTACAGCGCCTCAGCAGACAGCAGCGTGCGTGTTGCGGGCAGATAGTAGACCCGGTAGGGTGCGCCATTCTGGAATGCGGCATAAGCTTGCGGCGCTATGCGCAGATCAAGACCATCAACGCGGAGGTGATGCCAGATATACGAGTCGCTGGTTTCGACCCACGTCTTGGCGACCCCCGCCCGCATCTGCACGCCGCCCTCGCTCGCCAGCTGACGCAGCCGCGTTTGCCGCCACGCCGTGTACAGCACCATGATGACCGACACCACCCCACCGAACGCCAGCAGGTAGGTCTGTACATCCTCAATTGTGATTTCAACATAGGGGTTGGAAGCGATAAAGTCTGGCATATAGAAATAGCGGATGCCGATAATGCTGACCCACAGGATGATGAAGCCGATGGCTACGGACAGCAGCTCGGTATCCAGATATTTGTTGATGCGCCGGGTTTGCGCGCTGCTGAGTTTGCCTGCGCGGTTGAGCGCGAGATCGGCATCGGTGAATTGGAGCGCGTCGTGCAGTATGGCATTCATGAAGCGGTTCTTCTCCTGCTATCTGGTCGTCTGTTGCCCGGCACTAAAGTGCCAGGCTAGGCGAATGCGCCCACTGGAAGGGGCGCGCCGTCGTATGAGCCGTCCATTGATTGGACGCATTGGGTTGCCGGGCGATTTATCGCTCGGCGGCGGGGCAGGCAGATCATGAGCTACGGTGACGGCGTTGCTGTGCCACAGTCAGCGGGGCAGGTTTCGCCCGATGCGCAAAATCCATCACCACAGCAGCCTGTAAGACTGTCAATGTGTCCATCGGCGAACCAGACATCTTTACAACCTGTTCCACTCGCATTTGTAAAACAACCAGCCGTATTTGTTATGAATTCTAGCGTAGAAGGGCGGTTTCCTGAAGATAGTTTGACCCTGTACCAGTAATTGGGACTTACGGAGCCGAGCGAAATGTCATACAAATAATCATCACCTAATTCAACTTCAAACTCGTTGCAACCCGTGTAGGAGCAATTTTCAACTAGTATATTGCCCGGCACACTAACATTTACTTGTATATACATCGTCGATTCCCCATCGGAATTTGGCAAGAAACTAAATCTTCGGATAAATCCATAAGGATAAGTTGTTCCTCTTAATACTGGACGCACTGTCGAGGAGTCAGCACAAATTGGCAAGAGCGTTAAAGTTGGCTGGTTTTGGATTCGGGTGGTAGGGGTCGCGTTTAATGGCGCTGCTGGATAAAGGAGTCGCGGAATATATTCTCTAAAGCTCAATATCAAGACACTTAAACAAAAAAGCGAGAAGAAAAGGAAGGTGCGTCGAAAACCAACAGTCTTACTACGCTGACGGATTCCTTCATAAAATTGTTGGCATTGGCGATGCGAATACTGACGTCGAAGATTATCAATCAGAGCGTTGGTTTCAGTATCAAACTTGCGGATGTCGGAAGATATAGGAAACGCATTTCTAGCCAAAAGTTCACCAATTATTTTATGGAGGGCATCTGGCACGTTTATAGAGTCTTGCAACATCGAGACGATGGTTTTATCCGCCTGCAATGCTGTTTCTATCTCAAGCCTAACCCAATCATCTTCTTTGGTAAGTTCGTCTTGACGTGCGATCCAATCTACGTCAATAACAACCACCAAAAAGTCAGTTGCACGAACTTCCTTTTCGATTTCTTTACCCCAAATTACCCCAGGTTGTAGAGAAATCTTGTCGTAGAAAACATTTCTCTTGCCAAGTTTCTTAACAAATGCTTGTTGTACTCGAACAGCAAAGTGATTCTCTACACCAGTTATGGGTCTGCGATACGAAATGAAGACGCGCATTATACCTCTGGATGCATACTCGAATTTATGTGTCTAAGTATACCATGCGTAGAATTTATTTTCGGGTGTTCAATGGCGTGATTGATTTCCCCCCTTCGCGTACTTGGCGTCTTGGCGTTTCAAAACATCCCACCCCAAATTGGCATCACTACGTCCTATGCCGTATCTTCCTTCTAGGCTAAAATGATCGCCTACACGATGGACTGTACACAACGGATGGACGAACGCTATGTCGCTGCGCATCTTCAACGTGCTTGGACGTGAGAAACAGGACTTTATCCCGCTGCGGGAAGGGCGCGTCGGCATGTACGTCTGCGGACCGACCGTCTACGATGAGCCGCATATCGGTCACGCCAAGAACTATGTGGCGTTCGATGTCGTCGTGCGCTGGCTGCGCAAAAGCGGCTACCAGGTCTTGTACGTCCAGAACATCACCGACGTAGGACACCTGCGCGATACGGGCGAAGACCCGATCCAGATCGTCGCCCGCCGCACGCAATCGGGACCGATGCAGGTGGCAGAGCATTATACGCGCAGCTTTTTCGAGTCGATGGACGCGCTCGGCAACCTGCGCCCGGATATTTCGCCGCGCGCCAGCGGGCATGTGCCAGAACAGATCAAAATGATCGAAACGCTGCTGCAAAAAGGTCATGCTTATGTCGTCAATGGCAGCGTCTACTTCGATGTCACGACCGACAAAGACTATGGCAAACTGAGCAACCGCACCAAAGAAGAGCAGGAAAGCGGCACGCGCGTTGCCGAACGCAGCGAGAAGCGCAACCCGGAAGATTTCGCGCTGTGGAAGTTCGCGGAGCCGGAGCATATCCTGCGCTGGGACAGCCCCTGGGGTGAAGGCTTCCCCGGCTGGCATATCGAATGCTCGGCGATGGCGAAGAAGTATCTGGGCGAAACGTTCGATATTCATGGCGGCGGCATTGACAACCTGTTCCCGCATAACGAGAGCGAGATCGCCCAGAGCGAATGCGCCAACGATGCGCCATTCGCCCGCTACTGGATGCTCGTCGGCAGCCTGACGATGGACGGCGTAAAAATGTCCAAGAGCCTGGGCAACACGCTGACGATCAAGAACGCGCTCAAGCAGTTCCGCCCGGAGATCATCCGCTACTTTATGCAGACGGTGCATTACAGCAACCCGTTCGATTTCAGTGTTGGCGCGCTCGAAAGCGCAGGCAAAGGCTGGGAGCGCGTCAATAACACTGTGCGGCTGACGCGGCGCATGATGAACACTGCGCCCGCCGGAGCCGATGGCAACGGCATCCTGCCCGTGCTGGAAGCGAAGCAGCGCGCGTTTACGGAGGCGATGGATAACGACTTCAACACGCCGATTGCGGTTGCAGAACTGCAAGACCTGACGCGCGAAGTGAATACGCTGCTCGACAGCGGTGCGACGATTGGACTGGATGTGCTGAAGGCGATTGAGTCGGCGTACACAGCGACAGCGGGCGATGTGTTGGCGGTGCTGCCGTCTACTGACGCGGCTGCCAGCGACGGCGCGCGCGAAGCAGCGCTGATCGAAATGCTGATCGCAGCACGGGCGCAGGCGCGGGCAAACAAGCAGTGGGCGGAAAGCGACCGCATCCGCAATGAGCTGGCGAAGGTCGGCGTGATCCTCGAAGATCGCGCGGATGGCACCATTTGGAAAATCAGCTAGACCCTCACCCTAAATCCCTCTCCCTCATGGAGAGGGACTTTCAGAGGCGCTGTTATTCCCCTCGCGCTGAGGGAGAGGGGCAAGGGGTGAGGGTTCTGCAAAAGGCAATGTTATGGCATTTGAGTTCATCTACGGACACTGGTCGGTTCTGGAAGCGATGCGCGCCGGGCGGCGCAAGCTGGAGCAGCTGCTCGTCAGCGATACCATCGAGGAAAAAGGCTCGGTCGCGGAAATCCTGACGACAGCAGCCGATCGCGGCGTGCCGATCAAGCGCGTACCGCGCCGCATCATTGATGATGCCGTACAGGGCGGCGGGCATCAAGGCACAGCGTTGCGCGCCAGCCCCTACACCTATGCGCAGATGGATGACGTACTGAACGTCGGCAAGACGCGCAACGAAAAGCCGTTTGTGCTGCTGCTCGACCTGCTCAAAGACCCGCAGAATGTCGGAGCGCTGCTGCGCGTGGCGGATGCGGTCGGTATTCATGGCGTCTTCATTCAGGAACGGCGCGGCGTCGAAATCACGCCTGCTGTCGTCAACGCCTCGTCCGGCGCGGTTGAGCATCTCAACGTTGTCCAGGTCGTCAACCTCGTGCAGACAATGAAGGAACTGAAAGAACGCGACATCTGGATGATTGGGCTGGACGCCGGACCGAACGTACCGCCGCTGGACAAGACCGATCTCAACATGAATCTCGGTTTGGTACTCGGCAGCGAAGGCGAAGGGATGCGACGGCTGGTGCGCGATACCTGCGACCTGGTGTTGTGTCTGCCGATGCGCGGGCGCGTCGCCAGCCTGAACGTCGCGACGGCGGGGTCGGTCGCGCTCTATCAGGCGTGGCGGGCGCGCGGCTGGGAAGGCTGGGGACGTTAACCTCATGCGGAAACCCTCATCTCCCAGCCCCTTCTCCCTCAGGGCGAATGGGAGCAGAATTCGCCTTAAAGTCCCTCTCCCTGAGGGAGAGGGATTTAGGGTGAGGGTGAGCGGGGGTGAGGTCAAATTTGAGACTCTTGTTTGAATACGGTGTATGATTACGATACACAGAATTTGACACGTTTTATCGCATCGAAGAGGAGGGAGCGCATACACCTCTTGCGCTCACAGACTTTATGATTGATGACATTATCAAAGAAGCGACGAGCAAAATGAAATCTGCCATCGGGGTCTTTGAACATGACCTGCAAGGCATTCGCGGCGGGCGTGCCAGCGCCGCGCTGGTCGAGCGCGTGGTGGTCGATTATTACGGACAGGAGACCGCGCTCAAGCAACTTGCCACGATTTCTGTCCCTGAACCGATGCAAATCCTGATCCGCCCGTTTGACAAAGGCGCGGTCAAAGCCGTCGAAAAGGCGATCCGCGAGTCCGACCTTAACCTGAACCCGCAGACCGACTCCGACGCCGTGCGCCTGAACATGCCGGCGCTGACGCGCGAACGCCGCCAGGAACTCGTCAAGCTGCTGCACAGGCGCACAGAAGAGGCGCGCATCGCCATGCGCAATATCCGCCGCCACAGCAACGATGACATCAAAGAGTTTGAGAAAGAAAAGCTGATCTCGGAAGATGAGTCGGAAGCCGGGCAGGAACAGGTGCAAAAGCTGACCGACAAATTCATTGCCGAAGTCGAGGCGTTGAGCGCGCGTAAAGAGAAAGAAATTCTTGAGGTATAGCGCATGGTCGTGCTGATAAAAGAGATGGATGACACGCACGACATCGCCCCGCCGCTGGAGCGTGTGCCGCGCCATGTCGCAATCATTATGGATGGCAACGGGCGCTGGGCAAAGGCGCGCGGGCTGCCGCGCACCGAAGGGCATCGGCAAGGGACGGAGAACCTGCGCCGCCTGCTGCGCTCGTGCGTGGAACTCGGCATCGAAATCCTGACGATCTACGCTTTTTCGACCGAGAACTGGGCGCGCCCCGCCGCCGAAGTCCAGATGTTGATGAAAATTCTCGAGATGGTCATTGACCGCGAGTTGAAGGAACTGGACGCCAACGGGGTGCAAATCCGGCATATTGGCGAACTCGGCGGCATTGCGCCCGGACTACAAAAGAAAATTCACCAGGCGTGCGAATACACGCGCCATAACAGCAAACTGGTGCTGAATGTGGCGTTCAACTATGGCGGGCGCGATGAAATCGTCCATGCCGTGCGCCGCATCGTCGAAGACAACATTCCTGCCGAGCAAATTAACGAGAAGCTCATCAGCCGCTATTTGTACACCAGCGACCTCCCCGACCCCGACCTGATCATTCGCACCAGCGGCGAACTCCGCATCAGCAACTTCCTCATCTGGCAGGGGGCGTATTCAGAACTGTACTCGACACCGACCTACTGGCCCGACTTTGACAAGGACGAACTGCGCAAGGCGCTGGTGGCATACGGGCAGCGCAAACGGCGCTTCGGGCAAACCGACGACCAGCTCGAAAACCCGTCATCTTGAACCCACACAAAAAAGCTTATTCAAGAGGGTAGAGAAGAAGAGGTTAGAGTATTTCGATCTATTTGATTTACTTGGCGTCCTTTGCGTCTTGGCGGTTCAATTCAGATTTAGATGAACCGCCAAGACGCAAAGGACGCCAACATCAAACCCTCTCTTCTCTTCCCCTCCAGCCTCTTGAATAAGCACTTTTTCTTCTGCCTAGTCTTATGGATAGGTTGGCAGGTGCTTGTGCTTTTGGCGCAAGCGCTTACAATCGGCTGATAGATTGCTCATTCCGTCCGTTGAGTCAGCAGGGTCATCATCATGTCGAAAGAAATTACCCAGGTTATGAAGAACCTGGAAGGTCAGCAATACGTCGCCACACAGGAAATCGCCACCGTCATGTTTCTGGCGGAAAAGCTGGGTAAGCCCGTACTGGCAGAAGGTCCGGCGGGCGTTGGCAAGACGGAACTGGCGAAGGCGTGGGCAGCCGTCTCTGGCAAGCGTCTGATCCGCCTGCAATGCTACGAAGGACTGGACGAAAGCAAGGCGCTCTACGAGTGGGAGTACGCCAAGCAGATGCTCTACACACAGCTGCTGCGGGATAAGCTGAGTCAGTTGCTATCGGACGCGCAAAGCCTGACCGAAGCCGCAGACCGACTGGCGCAGGAGGAGGATGTGTTCTTTTCCGAGCGCTTCCTGTTGGCGCGCCCGCTGCTGGAAGCGATCACCGCCAGCGAACCAGTCGTGCTGCTGATCGACGAAATCGACCGCGCCGATGCGGAATTTGAAGCGTTCCTGCTGGAAGTGCTGAGCGACTTTCAGGTCTCGATCCCCGAAATCGGCACTATCCGCGCCAAACATCAACCCGTTGTGTTGCTGACCAGCAATAACACGCGCGAGCTTTCGGAAGCGCTCAAGCGGCGCTGTCTGTACTTGTTCATCGATTATCCCAGCGGTGAGACTGAGGCGAACATCGTGCGGATGCGTGTGCCGCAGCTGAGCGCGCGGCTGGCGCAGCAGGCGGTCGAAGTCGTGCAGGGATTGCGCCAGATGGACCTGAAGAAGAACCCCAGCGTGTCGGAAACGATTGACTGGGCGCGCGCGCTGGTCACACTGAACGCCGATAATCTCGACAAAGAAACGCTGGAAACCACGCTGACGGTGCTGCTGAAGCATGAGAGCGATGTGCAGAAGGCGAAACGTGCGCTCGGCGCTGGTCGTCCGCACCCGCTCGAACGTGACCCGCGCAACCCCGGCAATGCCCAGCAAGGGCGGGGATTGCGACGCTTCGGCGATTGGAGCAATTAGACTTATCGTGACGGCTGCGTGATGCCCAGGCTCACATGGCTCGCTGTGCTGCCGCAGCCGTCACACGTATAAAGATAGAGCGTTGTTGGGATGCCAATTCGGGCAGCCGCTTTTTCAGGAAACTGCTGTTCACCACAGTAATAAAATACCTGGTGTTCCAGACAACTCGGACAGGACAACAGCAGGCTTGAGTGAGCCGATTGCACAGGTGGTTTGCGGCGCTTTCGTATCCAGGTATCGGGCGCGAAACGAGCGATACGGTGTGATGCGAGACCAGATGTCATATGCAGCCCATATTTTTCTAAGGTACATAAATAAAACTCATGCTCTTTTAATGTATCGCAATAAAGTAAATAACACAATGAATTTTTTGTGAAAGTTATAAATAATACCTATAAATTTCAGAGTCACTTAATTGCCGCTTTGAGCCAATGCCGCTTCTAACGCATCGTTGGCACTGCTTTGCCCGTTGATAACGCTTGCAAAAGCGGTTTGCAGCGCACGCGCCGTTGTGCCATCGAGCGAGTCTGGCAGCGGCAGGTAGGCATTTTGCAACAGCCCGTTAATGAACGCTGCATACGCAGGATTAAGCGCCTGCTGCGCTGCCTGGGTCGCGGGCAGCATATGTATCGTCTGCATATACGTGGTCTGGCGTTCGGTTGCCATCATCCACTGCACGAACTCCAGTGCTGCGGGGCGACGCCCCCCATTTTCGCTCAGCACCACCCACAACCAGCCATCCAAGAGCGTGGCAGGTTCCCCATCCACCGTTGGCACATAACCTGTGGCAAGATCAAGATTTTCTTGCAGCGCTCCCAGATACATCTCTGACGTAACCACTACCGCGCTTCCATCCAGCAGTGCATCATGATAGCGTTCCGGCGTGTCATATTCCAGGACATCCGTCGGAACGAGGTTGGCAGCAGCGGCACGTTCGTAGTAGCGCAGCGTCGCGCGCAGGGCTGGCTCGTAGAGCGTCAGCGCTGTCGCAGTATTGGTATCTGCGACTGCCGTCAGATATTGCAGCAGGAAGACAGGGCTGATTCCGCTAGCAGGCGCGCCGGGAAACAGGACCGGTATTTGTGCGTCCAGCAGGTCGGTAAAACGCCACGACTCGATGGGAACAGCGCGCTCACGATAGGCAACATGCAGCAGTTGTAATGCAACCGGAACCCCATACACCTGCCCATCGACAATACTCATTATATAAATCGATGGCGCAAAGCTCTCCTCAGTAACGAGTACACCTTCTTCCAACGGTGGCACTAACCCGGCGGCAATTGCCGCACGAAAGTCGGAATAGCGCAGGAGCGTGACGTCCGGCAAGGCGGACGGAGCGACCCCCGCCGCGCTCCGCATCGTCTCCAGAATACTACCGCTGCCCGTTGTGGCGCGCAGCCTCAAGTCGATTTCGATGTCCGGGTAGGCAGTTTCAAAACTACTGATCTGTTCAGACAGCACATCTCCTGCTTCCACGCTATCAAGACCCGCCAGCGCATCCGGCAGCCAGACATGCAGCGTGATAACAGATGGTTCAACGGGCGTCGGCGTTGCGACCGGGGTTTGTGCCGTACTTGCGACATCGATGACAGCGGGCGTGGGTGTGGGCAGCGTGGCGGTGGAGGGCGTGCAGGCGACAACGAGCGCCAGTATGCACAGGTAAAGGATGTGTCTCATAACCGTGATTATACACGGTGTACAAGACTTCCGGCATCACGCAATCGTCGTGCGTTTGCGTTGTGTCAACCGTTCGACCAGCGTGCGCAGTTCGGAGCCGGATACGGGCTTGTGCAAAAAGAAGTCAATGCCCATCTCTTCGCACATGTAGCGTGCTTCTTCACGACCGGACACGACGATGATTTCTGTTTGTTTGCTTTGCAGGCGTGTAAACTCCTGTCGCAGTAAATCCAGGCTGCGCCCTGTACCGATCCCAATGTCCGAGATAAAGACATCAAAATCTTCACGCGCCAACATCTCACGCGCTGTAGCAAGTGTCAGCGCCGGAAAGACATTATGCCCGACTTTCGTCAGGACGCGGCTGTAAAGATTGAGAAGGCTGGCATCATCCTCCAGAATGAGGATACGTGATTGTGGCATAACTGAACCCCACTGATTAAATTATTCTTGAGAACGAAAAACGATAAATTTCATAATTCGCAATACATTCCCCCCGACATAATTCCTATAATACGATAACTTCCCATCAGAATTTCAAAGTTTTACGACAATTTCATGCAGTCATTACACTGCTCTATGCAAACGGCTTTCAAAAATAAATACGCGCAGGTTGCTTAACGCTGCGCGTATACAAAGTATCGTTGTAATCCATCAACGCTTTACGGAATTGAGCTGATTTGTTCGCTCAGGCGGTAGCCAATCCCGCGCACATTCACGATCAGGTCTTCATCCTGCCCGTTCTGCTTCAGCTTGCGCCGCAAATTGCTGACGTGCGGGCGAATAACTTCGCGCGCTTCCGCCTCGTCCACCGCGTAGCCGCGCACTTCGCGCACCAGCTCATGGCACGACACTACACGCCCGCGATGTGCCGCCAGATACAGCAGCAGGTCAAATTCGGTCGGCGTCAGTTCGATGCTCTTGTCGTTAACAGAAATCTGGTAGCGACCAGGATAAATCGTCAGCGGGCCGAGGTTCATGACCGCGTTGGTCGTTGACTCGCTGCCGTTATCGACCATCGCAATCCGTTCATCTTCACGCGCATTCGGCATCGAAAATGCCTTGACGATCTCGCTATCGCCATGACTGAGTTCGCTGACATTGTTACGAATGGCATCCAGCAACGTGCGACGGCGCTTGAGATTACGCGAACGCTCAACACCGCGCGCCACACACTGCTTGATGTCCTGGCTCGAACTCGGCTTGATCAGGTAATCATGCGCCCCCAGCCGCAGGGCTTCTACGGCTGTACCCAGGCTGGGATAGGCAGTCATCAACACCACAATGGTGTCGGCGTCAATATCTTTGATGCGCCGCACCAGTTCCACGCCGTCGAGTCCTGGCATCCGAATATCCGTCAGGACGACATCGAAGACATGGCGCTTCATCACTTCCAGCGCTTCTTCGCCGCTGGCAGCCTCTTGCACCTGGTAACCCACGCGCTGGAGTGTCTTGCTGACCGAATAGCGAATCGCAGATTCGTCGTCCACCACCAACACATGGGTCATTTCGTTAGCAGTATCCATCATCACACCCTTATTTAACGCAATAGCAATGTGCCATCTGCGCAGTCAGCATTCTTTAATTGCGACAGCAGCACCAAAAACGCATGAGTCTCAATGCTTTCTTTGCGAAAATCACATGTTCGCTTGTTTCTACATTAAGGATATATGGAAAGTTCAGCCTTTGCAACAGTGCCTAATGTATTTCTTTCATTGTGGTAAGCAGTGTTGCAGTTTCGTTACGAGTTTGGAATATAGGTAAATAGATTACTATGGTCAGTGTCAGCAACATCAGTTCGAAATGGCTCGCCCACTGTCCAGCGCGCATCCCAGTAAATGGCAGCCACCTGCCCATTGACGACGATCAGCGGCACACGCGCGCGCTGTGCCTGCGGAATCTTGCGGTCGATCATCCACTGCTTGAGTTTCTGGGTATGCCCACCCAGACCCGGCGGCGCGAAGCGGTCGCCGTCACTCCGATGTCGCACTTCCACCGTTGCGCCTGCTGGAATTCGTAGCGTGACAGGTTGTAGGGGCAGGAGACATCCTGCCCCCTCTGTACCTTTATCCGTATCACCGGGCAGGACACGTCCTGCCCCTACAGCATCTTCGTGTGGTGCATTAACGGCGCGTTCCAGCATAGCATAATTGTAATCGATGCGCAGAATGATGCCGCCCGGCAGTTCGACGCGCGTGCCAACATCACCGGCTGCAATTGCGCGCAGACACGCGGCGACACGCTCGTGCGAGATTTCATGCTCCGGCGCAAGCGCCCTGTGCGCCCACACGATAATGTCGTCCAGCCGCGCCGCCCCTGCCACTTGCAGCAATGGACCTTTGAGTTCGATGCGTCCGCGCGCAGCACCTTCTGCCAGCCATGCTGAAAACTGCGGCGCAGTACGCTCCTGCGTCAATGCCGTCTCCGCCAGTTGGACAAGCGCGCGTTTGATGCGCGGATTGATCTGTTCGAGATACGGCAGCACTTCCAGCCGAATACGATTACGCAGCAGGCGCGTGTCATCGTTGGTGGCGTCGTGGCGCGGCTGCAACCCGCGTGCGGCAGCATACGCCTCAATGTCAGCGCGGTGCGTCAGCAGCAGGGGGCGCATCAGGCGCAGGTCACGGTGGTAGGGAACGAAACTCATCAGCCGCATTCCCGCCAGCCCATGCACGCTTGTGCCGCGCAGAATGCGCATCAGCACTGTTTCTGCCTGGTCGTCGGCGTGGTGGGCTGTCACAATCGTGTTCGCGCCGACGGCTTGGGCGACTTCGTAGAGAAAGCCGTAACGGGTCCTGCGCGCTGCTCCCTCCACACCCAAGCGCACGATGGTTTTCTCTACCTGGCGCTCGCCCACCGTACATGGCAGCCCCAGTTTCGCCGCTTCCGCCGCCACAAACGCCGCGTCCGCCGCGCCGTCTGCCCCGCGCAGCTTGTGATCGAGCGTGGCGATATGCAGGCGGACGTTGAGCAGCGGCGCAAGCGCGTGCAGCACAACCATCAGCACCAGCGAATCGACGCCACCGGACACCGCAACGACCAGCGTCGTTCCGGGCTGCGTCAACTGGTGCTGCTGGATGGTGTCCAGCACACGCCGCTCCAGGACATGAAGGGTGGATGACATAGAGTCCTCGTGAGCATGTAAAAAGCTTATTCAAGAGGTTAGAGGGGAAGAGGATAGAGAGAATTTTTGAAATTTACTTGGCGTCCTTGGCGTCTTGGCGGTTAATCTGAATTTGAATTGAACCGCCAAGACGCCAAGGACGCCAAGAATAAACCCTCTAACCTCTCCCCCTCTATCCTCTTGAATAAGCTTTTCTCTTGTCTTTAAGTAGACGCTCTCTTTAGAAATAGTGCTGTCCGTGTGACTTCGATGCAGACGACTTCGTGCTGGTTCAGCCCGACATGCCGCAGCGTTACCACCCCCGTCTCTGGTCGCGATTGACTGTCGCGCTTGCTGACGACCGTCGTTTCGACATACAGCGTATCGCCGTGAAACAGCGGGTGCGGATGCTTGACGCTTTCATAGCCCAGATTGGCAATGATCGTCCCCTGTGTCAGGTCGCCCACGCTGATGCCGACCACCAGTCCAAGCGTGAACAAACCGTTGACGATGCGCGCGCCGAACTCGGTCTTGCTGGCAAAGTCTTCGTTCAGGTGCAGCGGCTGTGTGTTCATCGTCAGGCTGCTGAACAAGATGTTGTCCGCTTCGGTCAGCGTGCGCCCCAATGCATGGCGCATGACCATGCCCGGCTCCAGTTCATCGTAGTATTTGCCTGCCATAGCCGCTGCGCTTTCGTCTAACATGAATGCTCTATGAGACATGCAGTAAAACTTACACCGTTTTTGCGTCTGGTGGGTAGACTCTCTTATGGTTGTTGATTACCAGCGGACATGTCATGACATGTCCCTACCCGTTCTCTGAAAGGACAGAATCATGCCCTTTAGTTTACCTGAACTGCCTTACGCGAAGGACGCTCTCGAACCCTCGATTGATGCCATGACGATGGAAATCCATCACGGGCGTCATCACAATGCCTATGTCACCAACCTCAATAACGCAGTCGCCAAATACCCCGAACTGGCGGACAAATCGCTCGAAGACCTGATCGGTAATCTGGCGGCTGTGCCGGAAGATATTCGCGGTGCGGTGCGCAACAATGGCGGCGGTCACTGGAATCACAGCCTGTTCTGGACGCTGATGGCTCCGGGCGCAGGCGGCGAACCGACGGGCGCATTGGCGGACGCGATCAACAGCGCCTTTGGCAGCTTTGCGGAATTCAAGGACAAGTTCAAGGCGGCTGGGGTCGGTCGCTTCGGCTCTGGCTGGGCGTGGCTGGTTGCCGCGCCGGATGGCAGCCTGAGCATCGAAAGCACGCCCAATCAGGATTGCCCGCTGATGGAAGGCAAGAAGGCGATCCTCGGCATTGATGTTTGGGAACACGCTTACTATCTGAAGTATCAGAACAAGCGCCCCGATTATATTGATGCGTGGTGGAACGTCGTCAACTGGTCGCAGGTCGCCGAACTCTATAGCGCGTAGTTCGGCACTTGCAAACCACCTCACCCCCGTCCTTTTGTACTTCTCGCTGCGTGTGGGGAGCGGCAAGACTCGAAGTCAAGTGAGATTGATGCGGGGTGAGTTAAATTAGGAACTACCGGAGCCGACGAATGACCGTAACCGTAGAGACACCCCAACCCGAACGCACGCTGCACAGCGCCATCCGCAGCTGGGACCGCCGCCTGCGGCTGACGCAGAGCATGACATG
>Ga0224723_1001485_pt1 | contig 14055 bp, 12 predicted proteins | sample Balambano_FR2_Me_FD_161647 | JGI IMG/M metagenome (GOLD analysis project Ga0224723, IMG submission 161647) | Freshwater sediment microbial communities from Lake Towuti, South Sulawesi, Indonesia - Balambano_FR2_MetaG | ecosystem: Environmental > Aquatic > Freshwater > Lake > Sediment | place...
CCCAGATTGAGGGTTACGCTTTTTGAAACGCGCCAATCATCCTTGAAGTAGAAAAACTGCTCGCGACTCTTCCAAACTCGCGCCTTATACTCGCCCGCCAGGTACGCTGGGTTGGCGCCGCCGGGAGAATTGAAGGCCTGAAAGATGGAAGTGACCGAACCGGCGAGATCGTTAAGAACGTTCTCCGCGCCGGTGCGATTGGCGCCGATGCCGGAGATGCTGCCGAAGTTCGCCACAGGGATAATGCCTTGGCCTAGGTTGACGCGCGGCATGACGTCAAAAGAATTGTAGCCGTTGGTCGAGACGAACCAGACGGCGGCTCCCGCCTTGAAAGAATGCTTACCTTTGACAAAGCTCAGGTTGTCGCTCCATTGGTAATTCGGCGAGAAGCGGCCCTGCGGATCGTTGTCCGTGAGAATCGGGTCGGTCACGCTCACGAAGTCGAGCAGGTATGGCGTCCCATTGATTCTCGGAAGCACCTCGAGACCGCCCGGAACCTCCCAGGGCGCCAGGCTCTGGCTGCGGCTGCGCAGGATGCCAATGCTGACTTCGTTGGTCACGGAGCTGCTCAGGATGCTGTTGAATTTGAGGGCATAGCTGGCGTCCGGAGAGATGATGTCGCCCCCCGGCGCGGCGGGAAAGCGTTGGCTCTGAAAGCCATTGAATTGCGAGGAGCCTTCGCGATTCCAGCTAAACATGAGGCGATGGCGGTCGTTGAAGTTGTGGTCGATTTTGACGTTGTACTGATCGCGGTCGGTGGAGCCAGGTTGAATCCAAGAGTATCCCGCGGTGTTCAAACCGTCTCCGACATTGAAAACGTTCGGTAGCGGCATGAGATCGAGCATTTGCTTGACGAGACCCGTGCGATCCGGGCCGGTGCGATTCGGATCGTACGCGTAAAGGTTGACGCGCTGCAGGTCCCCCGTGGCGGCGGCCGGCCGGCGCGGCGCGCCCTCGAAATCCACAGTCGGGTTGAGCGCGCTGGCGTTGCCGTTTTGGACTCCCGGGAAAAAGCGGTAGAAACCATTCCGGGCTTCCTGGGTGAAAACGGTTCGCGTGACCCGATTCTTTTGGCGAATCCGCTCGGACTCGTAAAGGAAGTGGAAGAAGGTCTTATTCTTGCCGTTGTAGATCTTCGGCAAATAGACGGGCCCGCCCACGCGGCCGCCAAACTGGTTGCGGATCAGAATGTTGCGGGGGGCGATAGGCGTGCCATCGGGGTTCGAGCCCTGGAGGTTGTTGAAGAAAGTGTTCGCGTTCAGGACAGTATTGCGGTGATACTCGAAGAGGCTGCCGTGCAGTTCATTGGTGCCGCTGTGGGTGATCATCTGCAGTTGACCACTGCCGCGGCCGAGTTCGGCGTCGGCGGGTGAGGTAACGACGCGGAATTCGGCGATGCGGTCCGTGCTCAGGAAAAAGGGCGAGCTGCGGCCCTGGTTGATGCGGGCGTCTTGGATGTTCACGCCGTCCACTTGAATATTCAGGGTGCCGATGCGGGCCCCGCTGTAGTAACTGCCGTAGCTGCCTGCTTGAGTGGTGGCGAGCACCAGGGCATTGCGGCCCGTGACCGGAAGCTCCACGACGCGGCGGCCTTCCACCACACCGCTAACACTGCTGGTTGCATAAGCGATGTCCATCTTCGCGTCGGCCACGACCTCGACGCTGTCGGTGGTGGAGGCCAAGCCGAGGGAGAAGTCCAGGTTGAGGCGGCCGCCGACTTCGAGGATGACTTTGTTGAGCGTGCTCTTCTTAAAGCCGGAGGATTCGGCGCTCAGCGAATACTCGCCTACTGGCAAGCCGGGAAAGACATAGAGCCCCTCGGCGTTGGTGGAGGCGGAAGCGACGACGCCGGTGCGCGTATTTCTAGCCTCGACTTTCGAGCCAGCAATAACCGCGCCCGACGCATCGCGCACGGTACCGCGAATGGAGGCGTCGGTTGCCTGCCCATGAACCAAAATTGTCGAAGCCGCGAGGACGAAAAGAACCCTGATCATGATCTATCTAGGGTAGTGGGAGTTCCCGCGAAGCACAATCGAAAAGCGTCCGAATCGTCCGATTCGTAACGTTTTTGATACATTCGAGCCCGCCTACGAGCCGGGGCCGCCTGGTCCCTAGAAGCCCAGCCGCAATCCAAAGCGGAACATGCGCTCGTCGATACCTTCGCGACCAGTCCCGCGGGTAGATGTAATCTCCATGAAGCGGCTGTTGGCTACATCGGAAACCGGCGCATTGAAGTGCGGCGTATTCGTTAGATTGAACGCTTCCGCCCGGAACTGAAGGCTGAAACGTTCGCTCAGCCGGAAACTGCGAAAGATGCTGGCGTCCAGGTTGATGATGCCCGGACTCTCCAAGAGGTTCCAGCCCGCCGTGCCGAAACGGGCTTCTCGTACCTGACCGAATGCCGTGGGATCATGCCATTTTTGCCCAGGTCCGGCGCCGCCGATCTTCTGGACCTCTTGTTTCAGAAGGTCGGCGCTTTGAGAGTTACCCGGCGCATTCAAGTCAGTGCCTGGAGCCGTCACGGAATAGGGTTGACCGGAAAGCGCGGAGAGAAGCGCGTTTACTTGCCAGCCGCCTACGAAGATTCCGATCGGACCGGAGTTCGCAAAACGCTTGCCTTTACCGAATGGCAACTCGTAGATCCCGCTGAACTGAAAGTTGTGGGGAATGTTCAAATCGCTCACGGCCCGGTTCAAATGGAAGAATTCGGGCAAATGAATACGCGGCCCACCGTCGGAATTTATGTTGCCGGCCGTGCCCATGTTCTTCGAGAAAGTATAGGCAAAGAGCGCTTGGAAACCGCCACTGAAGCGACGCTCGAGCTTCGTCTGTAGAGAGTCGTAGGTGTAGGTGCCGAGGCCAGTGACCTGGATCGTGTTCGCGAAGCGTCCAAACTGCCGGGCGAGCGGTCGGCCATTATTTCCCCCGCCGACGGGCCCGGCATTGCGATTTAAATTTCCAAGTTGATTCACCGCGCGCGTCGCGACGTAGGCGGCCTCAGCAACCCAACCGGATCGGAAGCGCTTTTGAAGGGCGACGTTCCAACTTTGTATGTAGCCGCGGGTCCACTGATTCGGGATCACCGTATTGGCCTCGACGAAAGGGCCAATGTCGATAACTCCGTTACCTAGCGAGGGAGCGACAATGGCGGGAATTCCATCATCGAAGCGGCTGGCGGGCGTCCATGTATTCGCCGCGGTTTGATTGAAGGGAATCAGGAGGGGATGATTGGTGCGGAAAGGGCGGCCGAGGTTATAGGGATCGTTGGTAATGCCGTAGCCGGCGCGCGCAACGAAATCCTCACTGATGCGGTAAGCGATGCCCGCGCGCGGCGCGAACTTACGCTTGCTCTCCTCTACACCGCAATTCTTGGGGACGATTCCCACGCCACATACCAGCATCTTGTTTTGGCCGAAATCATACTGCTCCAAGCCCCGGTCGGCGCGTGTTGGAAACGGAAAGTATTCCCAGCGGACGCCGAGGTTAATGGTGAGCTTCGAATTGACCTGCCACTGGTCGCGCAAGTAAGCCGAATACAAGTTTGTGCGCGTCGTGAAGCTATCGGGAACCATCAACAGGCGGCCCAGGTTATTGGTCAAGCCGAGCATGAAAGACGCCCAGGAGTTGTACTCCGAGGCGTTGGGAGCGGCTGGGCCCCCGGGGCGCGCGCGAAAACTCGTCTGGCCTCCCGCGAACCCAAAGCCGCCGGAGGCCCCCCAAGGCGCGCCAACAAATTCCGGTTGCGTTTGATTCAATTGTTGTTGGTAGAAATCGGAACCAAAGCGGATTTGGTGGCGGCCCTTATTCCAGTTAGCGTTGGCAACATATTGGCGCTGAGGGTCGCTATTGATATAGGGCATAAAATTGTTTGGATGGCCGAAATTCGTGAATCCGCTCACCTGGAACTGCGGCATTCCGCCCTCGAAGAAACGAGGGCCATTCGTGCCGGGAAGGCGCAGCACTTCGAGACCGACCTTTTGGTCTAGACGCGGTTGGCGGGAATCGCCTTGCATGCGCGTCCACCCGAAGTAAGCATCGACGATGAAGTTAGGCTTCAAGACGTAGGTACCGGCGAACGTGGTTGAATACGAGTTACCGGTGGCGACGCCCACTTGCCCGCCTGCCACCGGCGGACCGCCCAAATTCTCGCCAAAGAAGCCCGGGTTCGTCGTGCGGTAGTCGAGAATCGAAATGCGAGCGTATGTCGTCAACTTCTCACTGATGTTGTAGTTCACTTTTGTATCAAGCGTGTCACGGTCAAAAGTGTAGCCCGCGCCCGCGAAGTAATTGTTGACCGTGCCGGGCGCGGTGGGCGCGGGAAATAATGCCGCCAAGCGGACCGCGGCAGGACTGAATCGCGAAGCGGGGATCACGCCATTGGGAAAGGCGGTCCGGTCGAATCCGTCCGCGGTACCCGTCGCCGGATCGAAGACGGGCCGTCCGGCGGGCGCGCCGTTGAGGTTGCCCGCGCGCATCTCAACGGTGGGGATCGATGAGAGAGAAGAAGCGAAACGGCGGTCCCGCGTACCCTCGTAGCTGGCGAAATAGAAGAGTTTGTTCTTGATGACCGGCCCCCCAACGGTTCCGCCGAACTGATTAAACACGTACTTCGGATTGCGTTCCGTTGCCGGCAGGAAGAAAGGTTTCGCTTTGGTCGCGTTCGAGTTGTAGTATTCGAAGGCCGAGCCGTGCAATTCGTTGGTGCCGGACTTGATCTGCACATTCACGGCCGCTCCGCCGGCCAAGCCTTGCTCGGCGTCGAATGAGTTCGTCACCACGTTGACGGTTTCGATCGATTCGAGGGCGGGCACGTAGGCGACGATGTGCGGAAGCCAGACGTTTGTCGAAGAAGCTCCGTCAATGCGGGTGTTGTTTGAACTGGAACTGGTGCCGTTTACATTGAACTGGAGCGCCCGCGATGGATTGGCGGGAACTGAGTGGGCGTTGCGGGGCGGCGAGAAGCCGGGAACGGTGATAAACAGGTTTTGGTAATTCCGGCCGGGCGGCGTCGGCACATTCAGCAATTCCCTCGATGTCACCTCGGCACGAACTTCGGCGCGATCCGTCTGGAGCGTGGCCGCGGTTGCCTCGATTGTCACGCTATCGCTGACTTGTCCCACCTGCATCGAAACATCGCGGCGGGACACATTGTTCACCACGACCGAAATGCCCTGCTCCCGCTGCGACTTGAAACCTTCCTTCGACAAGCTCAACTCATAGCTGCCCGGCAGTAGAGTCGGAAAACTGTAGGCTCCGTTATCGTCGCTGACAATCTCTCTCGCCTGTCCGGTGTCGGCATTCTTGAGCACCAAGCGCACGCCAGGCATCGCGGCCCCGCTGCTGTCCCGAATGTTGCCGACAAGCGATCCATAAAGAATCTGTGCGCACGCCGACGTCGCAGTGCTCAGAAGAACTGTTGCAAGAACGATGTACTGCAATCCCCGTATCGTCATCGCCTTCTCCAAGAGTGATTTCGGCTCTCCCGCGAGGGCTAACCGGCAGGGAGTCTATCACATCAACGAACAAAATTTAATGAACTTGAAAACGATAAAGAGGCCGCTGGCCAGCCAAACTTTTGATGGGTGATCCCCTTCAGCGCGTGCCGGTGAAGCCCGCCGAAGCCTCGAGGCGAGCGAAAGATTCTTTCAACGCGGCACGGTCTCCAGACTGCTCGCTTTTGTGGCAATCTATTACCGTAGTTCTCAACCGATTGCTTCTATGATCACTTGTCCTCTCTGTGCCGCCGATCTCGATATTGAAGAAGACGAACTTGACGAAGGCGATGTCTTCAACTGCGACGAATGCGGCGGTTCCATCAAAGTAGCGTCCACGGGTCCGCTTGAGCTCGAGGCGGACGAGGAAAGCAAGTTCACCAATTCCGAAGACGATGACGACTCCGAGGACGATGAGGAGGAGGACGACGAAGACTTCGACGAAGATGACGAAGACGAGGAAGAAGAAGAGGATGAGGAAGACGACTGGAATTAGCCGCCGTCTACTATTGGCGCTTCCTTTCGCTGCGCTATCGCAGCAGGCCTATGCTCTCATCGCCGGATCGGTGTTTCGGGAAACGGGACACGCGTTTCCGGAGGTGGACGTGAAACTGGTGCCGGCCCAAAAATCGAAGAGATTCAAAGAACAGCGCGTCCGAACGACGCCGCGCGGCGAATTCGTCTTCCGCCTGCCGGCCGAGCCGATGGAGTACGAAATTTCCGTTGCCGTTTCGGGTTACCGTCCGGAGGCGAAACGCGTCAAAATAGTAGGCGACGAACGCATCGACGAGAGTTTCTTGCTCGAACGCGCCCGCTAAGGAGTTTCGCCCTAACGTTATGAAACGCGTAGTGTTTGCCATCCTGATTGCCGTCGCGACGGTGTTGATCGCGCAACAATCGCCTGCGCCGCAGACGCCGAACCCGCCGCTGTTTAAAGGCGATAAGCCGAAAAAGGAAGACAACTCGCGCACAGTCAGCGGAACGGTGCGCGACGCGGAAGATAAACTGGCCGCCGGGGCGATCGTGAAACTCAAGGACACGAAGTCCCTGGCGATCCGTTCCTTCATTACGAAGGATGACGGCGCGTACAACTTCCAAGGGCTGTCGGCGTCCGTGGATTACGAATTAAAGGCCGAGTCCCGCGAAGGGGCGTCGAGCGCCACTAAAGTTCTCTCCGTCTACGACAACCGTAAGGCGGCCGTTATCAACCTAAAACTCGAAGCGAAGTAAATTCTGCTTCGAAGAAGCGAGGCTCTCATGAATTCACGCCTGACTCTTGCGGCTGCCCTCCTAGGGACCGTTTCGTTGTTCGCCGGCGATATTGCCATTGGCGCGGCCGGGCCGAAACTGAAGTTTTCGGACGCGACCGGAAAGTCGATTGAGTTGACGCCGGGTCAGCAAACCACGGTCGTCACTTTCATTTCCACGCAGTGCCCGATCTCGAACGACTATAACGACCGCATGAGCGCCGTTTATAAGGACTACGCGGCGAAGGGCGTTAAGTTTTACTTCCTGAATGCGAACGCGACCGAACCGATGAACGTAATGCTCGAGCATAAGAAGTCGGCGGGATTCCCGTTTGAAGTTTATAAGGATGAAACCGCCGCGGACCTCTTGAATGCACAAGTGACGCCGGAATCCTATGTTTTCGACAAATCCGGCAAGCTCGTCTATCACGGCTACGTGGACGATTCCCGCAACCCGGCGCGCGTGCAAACCAACGGACTGCGTGACGCGCTCGATGCCACGCTGGCGGGCAAACCCGTGACGAATGCAACGACCAAGGCGTTTGGCTGCACGATTAAGCGTGCCCGTAAGAGCTAGGATGCGATTGCTGGCGAGTCAGGCTGCGCTTGCTCTGCTCATGGCGGGCGCAGCGCCTACAAAGCTTGCCCCGGTGGATGAAGCCAGTTTGCCGGGACTGGTGGCTGGGCATAAGGGTAAAGTCGTGCTGATAAATTTCTGGGCGACTTGGTGTGAACCATGCCGCGAAGAAATGCCCGCGCTGGCGAAGATGCAAGCCGCGCTCGCGGGGAAGGGTTTCGCATTGGTGACGGTTTCCGCCGATGAGCCTGAAGATGAAAAAGCGGCTCTCGCGTTCTTGGCGAAATCCGGAATCGGCGCGCCAGCCTACGTGAAACGAGCGAAGAGCGATGACAAGTTCATCAACTCGATCGATGCGAATTGGTCCGGAGCGTTGCCCGCCCTCGTGCTCTACGACAAAACGGGCAAAAAACAAAAAGTTTGGATTGGCGAAACCGATCTGAAGACCGTGCGGGCCACCATCGATAAATTGCTCTAAAGCCGTCAATCACCCCAATCCCTAGCGGAATTGTGGTAATCTCGGAAGCGAGTCTCCCCATGATCGCCGCAGCCTCGTCTTCCCATACGAACGGCACTTCACTGCTCAGCGCGATCGGGAATACGCCGCTTTTGCGCTTGCCCGCGATTTCAAAGCTATATCCCGGGGTGGAGATTCTCGCTAAAGCCGAGTTTCTGAATCCCGGTGGCAGCGTGAAAGACCGGCCGGGTCTAAACATGATTCTCGATGGGGAGCGGACCGGACGCTTGACGAAGCAGCGCACCATTCTCGACGCGACGAGCGGAAATACGGGAATTGCCTATGCGATGATCGGCGCGGCGCTGGGATACAAGGTTCGGCTCTGTTTGCCGCAGAACGCCAGCCCGGAGCGCAAATCGATTTTGCGGGCTTTCGGCGCGGATCTGATTTTGACCGACCCGGGTGCCGGTTCCGACGGCGCGATCTTAAAATGCCGCGAAGTGTATGAGTCGGACCCCGACACATATTTTTACCCCGACCAGTACAACAACAATGCGAACTGGAAAGCGCACTTCGAATCGACGGGCGTTGAAATTCTAAACCAGACGAACTACTGCGTGACGCACTTCGTGGCCGTTCTCGGCACGAGCGGAACCTTCACCGGCACGAGCCGGCGTTTGAAGCGCGATCTGCCGAGCGTGCAATGTATTTCGGCGCAGCCAGATCAAGGATTTCACGGCATCGAGGGCACCAAGCACATGCCGTCCGCCATCATCCCCGGCATCTATGATGAAAAACTGGCAGATGAGAACATCTGGATTTCGACCGAACAGGCCTACGAGACGACAAAGCGCCTGGCGCGCGAAGAGGGGCTTTTGGTGGGCATTTCGGCCGGAGCCAACGTGCTGGCGGCGACAAAAATTGCGGAGCGCTGCGCCGTAGCAGCCGAGCGCGCGACGATCGTCACGATTCTCTGCGACGGCGCCGCGAAATATTTGAGCGAACCATTCTGGAATGATTGAAATTTCGAACGAAGCCGCCGCGCTCATGCGGGAGCATGGCGAAAGCTGCTTCCCGCGCGAGTGTTGCGGCATCCTACTGGGTACGGAGAAAGATGGCAAGCGCTGGGCAAGCCTTGCGATTCCCTGCCAGAATGCTTATGAAGGCGATCAGAAGGACCGTTTTCTGATCGATCCCAAGGACCAACTCTTGGCGCAAAAGCGCAGCCGGGAATTGGGCGTAGATGTGATCGGATTCTTTCACTCGCATCCGGATGAAGGCGCTTATTTTTCGCAGACCGATTTGAAGAACCACTGGCCAGGATACTCGAACGTAGTGATGAGCGTGCGCGGCGGCAAGTTTGTGGAAGCCAAGTGCTTTCGCGTCGCCGACTTCGAGCAGTCCGCTAGTGAAGAAGAGGAGTTGACATGGCCAAAATTTTGATCCCGACCCCGTTGCGTCAGTTCACGGGAGGCGCCGACGCGGTAGAGTTCGGCGGCGCCAATGTTGCCGAGGTGCTGGGCGCGCTGGTGGCGGCGCATCCAGAGCTGAAGAAAAATCTGTATAACGAAGAAGGCAAGCTGCGCAGCTTCGTCAATATTTACGTGAACGACGAAGACATCCGCTACCTGTCGAAGGATTCGACGGCGGTCGCGGCCGGCGACACGATCAGCATCATTCCTTCCATCGCCGGGGGATGCCTGTGAGCGTTACGCTGTCGAACGAAGAGATTGCTCGCTATAGCCGGCACTTGATTCTGCCGGAAGTCGGCATGGAAGGTCAACTCAAGCTGAAGCAAGCGAAGGTGCTGCTGGTGGGTACCGGCGGGCTGGGCGCACCGCTCGGGTTGTATTTGGCGGCCGCGGGCATCGGCAAGATCGGGCTGGTCGATTTTGACGTGGTGGACGCGTCGAATTTGCAGCGGCAAGTCATTCACGGCACCAAGGACATTGGCCGGAAGAAGATAGATTCCGCGGCCGAGACAATGCTCGACATCAACCCGAATCTCGAAATCGTCAAGCACGAAGTGCCGCTGACGAGCGAGAACGCCGTCGAGATCGTTAAGCAGTACGACATCGTGGCCGACGGGACCGACAATTTTCCGACGCGATACTTAGTCAACGACGCGTGCGTGTTACTGGGCAAGCCGAATGTTTACGGGAGCATCTTTCGCTTCGAAGGGCAGAGCTCAATCTTCGCCACCGAGGACGGGCCGTGTTACCGCTGTCTTTATCCAGAGCCGCCGCCGCCGGGCTTAGTGCCAAGTTGCGCAGAAGGTGGCGTGTTGGGAATCTTGCCCGGCGTGGTCGGTTTGATTCAGGCGACGGAGGTCGTCAAACTGATTCTGGGCAAGGGAACGACCTTGAACGGCCGTTTGATGCTCTATGACGCGCTGAATATGAAGTTCCGCGAGTTGAAACTCCGGCGCAACCCGGAGTGTCCAAGCGGAAAGTGCAGTGTCGTCAAAGGTTTAATTGACTACCAGCAATTCTGTGGGATACCAGCGACTCCGGCGGAGCCCGTCGCTGCAACGGGCGACTTAGAGCCTGCGCAAGTCAAACATATGATTGACTCAGGTGAAGACTTTATGCTTGTGGACGTCCGGGAGCCCCACGAGTACCAGATTGCCTCAATTCCGAAAGCGACCCTAATTCCTTTGGGACAACTGCCGAATAGATTGAGTGAGCTTCCTCGCGAAGCGCGCATCGTTTGCCACTGCAAGAGCGGTGTACGAAGCGGCAAGGCCGTGGATTTGTTGAAACAAAACGGCTATACGCGGGTTAGCAACATGAAAGGCGGTATTCTTGCCTGGAGCGATAAGGTCGACCCTTCGGTGGCTAAGTACTAGCGTTAGTTTCTTGGCGGCATCCTGGCTGGCTGTCGCGGCTCCGGCTGCGCCAGAGAGCGGTTGGACCTTATCGAATGATCGCTTCGCGACGCGGCTCGAGTTGGGGCCGGATGCGCGCTTGCGCTGGTTGGGGTTTTGGGATTCAAAGGGCAAGGCGATTTGGTCTCCCGATGCAGAAGCGGGATCGAGCCCGATCGATGTCCGGATCGACAATCGGTTCTTCAATGCACAGGCGCAATATCGCTTTGTGGCGTCTTTCGAGTATGCAGCTCGGAATGGCGGCGCGGGACGCGCGCTGGTGTTCCATGATCTGGCGGACGAATTCGAGTTTGAATTGCGGCTGGAACTCTATCCGGGGCAACCCGTGCTTCGGCAGCAATTGCGCGCGAAGAATTTGCGGGGCGTGCGGGTATTCGTGCGCGCGAACGATGTTCTGCCGTACTCGATCGAGGTAGAGGATACCTCTTACAGTGTTTTCCGGGTGAATCAGTGGAGCGTTCTCGATGGGGGGCGCAACTTCGAGCCGCTGACGACGCAATTACAGATGGGGCAGCGGGTGAGATTGCAGACGGGCGCGGGCGGTTTCCAGTGCACTTGGCTGGCGGTGCGCAAAGGTAATGGCGAAGGGTTGATCGCGGGGTGGGAGTTCGATGGCCGCGCAGACGGATTGGTAACCCTGACGGCCAGTGCGCTCGACCTGACGGTGAACATCAATTCGCTGGTCCATCCCGTGGAGCCTGGCGAATGGTACGTGGCGCCCGCCGCTTTTATCGGTTTGTTTAGCGGTGACTGGGACGAGGCCGGATATGTGACACAACGTTTTGCGGAGGCGGCGCTGGCGCCGCCGGTGCCCGATGCGAAGTTCCCATACATGGCTTGGGATAGCTGGGGCTATGAAAAGAATATCGATGAGACGAAACTCCGCGCGGAGGCGGATCTCGCCGCGGCGGCGGGCGCTGAGTTGTTTATCGTGGACCTCGGTTGGGCGAAGGCCATGGGAGACTGGCACGAGGATCCGGCTAAGTTTCCTTCGGGGCTGAGGGCTTTTTCCGACTACGTGCATGCCAAGGGGATGAAGTTTGGACTACATTTTGTGATCAGTGAGGCGATGGCCGGCTCGCCGGTGTTGCGAGAGCATCCCGAGTGGGCGTGCTCAACAAGCTACAACTATCACGGCGCGGTGTCGCTGGCGCTACAGCACAAACCCGTTCAGGATTGGCTGATCGAAGAAGGCGTGCGGATCATCAAAGAGTACAACGTCGATTGGGTGCTGCAAGACGGGCAGACGATGGTCAAAGAATGCCGGAATGCGGGGTTGAGCTACGACCCAAGGGACTGGAATTACATGGGGGATTTTGCGCTCTCGCGGATTCTGGAAGAGATTCAAGCGCAAACTCCGGGGACGGTTTGGGAGAACTGCGCGAATGGCGGTAACATGATGACGTTCCGGATGGTGCGGAATTACGTGACGTCGATCACGAACGATGCGTCTGGGAGTTTGGGGTCAAGGCAGGGACTGTACGGCGCGAGTTTTCCGTTCCCGCCGCGCTACACGGATCGCTATATGCCTGCGGTGCCGATGAATGACTACAACACCCGGAGCTTCATTTTCGGCGGGCCGTGGATCTTGATGAACAAGCTGGTGGACTTGCAGCCGGAGGAATTCCGATTTCTGCAGGAGGAGATCGGGCGCTACAAAGAGATTCGGGCGTCGGTTCGCGACGCGAAGATTCTTCATATTAGCGCGCGGCCGCTCGAGGGACGGACCGATGTGATTCAAAGCTATAACGGCGAGCGCGACGAGGCCATCGCCGTCGTGGTGCGTGACGATTCGGCCGCCAGCCGCTACACCTTGCGCCTGCGCGATCTCGCGAGGGATCACACTTACCTCGTAACCTTTGCCGATGACCCGCGCACACTCACGATGACGGGCGCGCAACTCATGGAGCGCGGCATCAGTGTTAATCTACCGGAGCGTGAATCCGGAGAGATCGTCTACGTTCGCCGCATGGTCGAGAGGCAAGACAGCGCTCCTGGCGGTCTTTCTACTGTCCACGGCAATTTGCGCAAGCAGGAAAACTGAGCCGGCGCAGGCCTGGATCGACCCCTGGGCACGCATCCCCGCGCAGGACGAAGCGCTCTATTCTCATGCCGCGCTGCGGATGGTGGCGGGCGAGGGATGGTTGACGCCGCAATTTCTGGGACGCAAACTGTTGGTAAAGCCGCCGTTGGCGATGTGGGTGAGTGCGGCTTCGCGTAAGTTGGGGGCGACTTTACGGTTGCCCCATGCGATGGCCGCGGCGGGGATAGCGACTTTGGTTTATGCGCAGACTGGGCCCGTGGGGTGGACACTGTTGGTTTCGAGAGGATATTGGCGGGAGCGGGCTGGCTTGGTGATGATGGACGATCTACTGGTGTTGTTCTATGGGCTGGCGCTTTGGCAGATCGTCCGGGACACGAAATTCAAGCGGCGACGCTCAGCGTGGTTCTTTGGCGCTCTCGTTGGCTTGGCCGTCATGACGAAGTGGTTTGCGGGGGGGCTGCCGCTCTTGCTTTTGCTTTGGACGAGACCGCCGTGGAAGCGGGTCGGGGAGTGCTTAGCCGCGGCGGCGCTCGTGGCGATGCCCTGGCATTTGTATCAACTAGTCTTGAATCGCGATTGGTTTCTCGCCGAGTACGTCGGAGTCGAGTTGCTGACTTACGCGCTAGACGCTCCGGTACAGGCGACCCAGGAGAATCGTTTCCTGTTCTACGGCTCGCGGATGGCGTGGCTACTACCATTGTTGGCCGCAGCAGGATGGGCGTACTGGCGGAAGAGTGCTAATTCGTTGGTGATATTTTGGTGTGGAATTCTCGGATTGGCCACACTGTCGTACGGGTACCGGAACGCGAGCTATTTGTTGCCGATGGCGCCCGCGTTGTTGATGGTGCCGCGATTTCGGCTCTCGTGGCACTGGCTCCCAGTCGCGGCTTTTTATGCGTTCGGGCCGGGGCTCGTCGAGGCGGAGGCTCCGGGGGATAAGTTGCGAGGGCACGAGGTGCTGCATTTGGATGCAACCGATCAACTGCGCACGAGTCTGGCGAGCGGGGCGACCGTGCGCTATGTTTTCTTCGCCGAGCATCTGCCTCCGAACGGACCGCTCGATTTCGAGAAGTTGGGCATTGCGAAAAGCTATAAGGATTTTCTGACGGCGCCAGGTCCGGAAGTGGATGCGGTGTTGGCGCCGAATCTCGAGGCGTTGCGCGAGCTGATCGAACGGAGCCCGCAGCGCGATTTTTTGTTGCCGGGAGAAGTATGGAAGGCCTTGCGTATGAGGCCTCCGCACGATGAAATGACATGGCCGGACCACAACGATGTGTGGCTATTGAGTCGCGCGCCCAAAGCGGGGCCTCGCCCGAACCCCTTCTAGACCGGGGCGAAATGATTGATTGGG
>Ga0224723_1001486_pt1 | contig 14053 bp, 12 predicted proteins | sample Balambano_FR2_Me_FD_161647 | JGI IMG/M metagenome (GOLD analysis project Ga0224723, IMG submission 161647) | Freshwater sediment microbial communities from Lake Towuti, South Sulawesi, Indonesia - Balambano_FR2_MetaG | ecosystem: Environmental > Aquatic > Freshwater > Lake > Sediment | place...
AGCTCGTCGAGTTCCGCCTCCTTGCGTGTGAGTTCGGCGGTGAGCTTCTGGTTCAGGCCCTGGATGGCGGCCAGCGCCACGCCGTCGGCGTCCACGGTGCCGATGGACGTGTCGTTGCTGCCGAGGCCGAAGGCGGCTTGGAAGTCCTGCGCCATCGGGCCGAGGTGGCGGATGTCCGGCGGCTCGTTCGTGTAGCGCCAGCTCTGGAGCGGCAGGGTCGCGACCTTGTCGAGCACTTCGCGCGGGTCCACGGCGGCGAAGTCCTGCTTGCGGTTCCGGTCGGAGGCATTGACCCACACGCCGCCGTCCGAAAGCCACGCCCCGGTGGAGGTTGAGATCGCTTGTCCGCCCTGGCTGCCGATGACGATCCACTTTTGACCGCCGCCGTCACCCCGTTCTGGGCCGTAGTCCACTGACAGGCCGTTGTCCGCGTGGATGTGAAACCGGTGTTCCGCAAAACTTGGCGCGATAGCAAAGGGGCTGCGTCCGGACCAAACAATCGAGTAATTGTGCCGGGCTTTCGCGGCGGACCCGAACGCAAATGAATAGATGCCACTGGCGATGCAACCTGCTCCTACGGCCGTGGAGACATCACCATCGGCATGTGAACCTACCCCCATGGCCGTCCCGTAAAGACCTCTGGCTGTCGTGTCCAAACCAGTCGCCACCGAGGCCACGCCGTGGGCGGCGACCCGCCAGCCGAGTGCCGTGGAACCCCTGCTGCTGGCCGTTGATTCGAACCCTGCGGCCGTCGCCCCCTCACCGCTGGCGGTGGACTTGAAGCCCATGGCCGTGGAGCTCTCCCCCCTCGCGGTGTTGCCCCAGCCGCCGACCACGGTTGCATAATTGGCCGCCACCCGGTTCGGCCAAGCTTGGCTGCCTCCTCCGCCGATCACCGCGCCGTACAGACCGGCTTCGACGTCGTTGCCCTCAAAGCCGCCGATCAGGTTGGGGGTGTCGCCAAACAGCAGACTAAAACCCGGTCTCAGGCGCAGCGCCCGCAAGCCGCCCACCCGGAAATCCAACGGCTGCCAGTCCGTGGTGCCCAGAAAGCTGGAATCCGGACTGGTCCCGGCATTGCCCGTGCGGCTCCAAGCATCGGCCGAGCCGGGCGGACCCTGGGGTCCGGCGGGGCCTTGCGGGCCGGCGGCTCCGGTGTCGCCCGGGTCGCCCTTCGGGCCGGCCGCACCCTGCGGCCCGACTGGCCCGGTGGCGCCCGTGAGTCCGGTCGGCCCCGGCGGACCCTGTGGGCCGGTCGCGCCCGTGGTGCCCACCGGGCCGGGATCACCCCGGTCGCCTTTCGGCCCTGCCGGACCCACGGCTCCGGTCGGGCCGGCCGGACCGGTGGCCCCCGCCGGTCCTTGGGGGCCGGCCGTGCCCGGATCGCCTTTGTCGCCCTTGGGGCCTTGGGCACCCGCCGGGCCCGCCGCCCCCGGCGGTCCGGCGGGCGTGAGCGCATACAGCGCGTAGGGCGCGGCGGTGAGCGGCTGGCGGGGCGAGAGGACGGTGAACGCGCCCGTGGCCGCGCCCGGCCGCACCGCCAGCTCCAGCCAGCGCGCCTCGCCATTGAAGCTGCCCGGCCCGAAATCCAGCTCCGCGCTGAACGCCCCGCCGCGGACCGCCACGTCCTCCAAGGTCAGGGCTGCGCCCACCGGCGCGCCGCCGGCCGCCGCGTCGTGCAGGGTGACGCGCAGGTCGTAGCTGCCTTCGGCCGGCTGCCCGGCGTCCGTGAGCTGGCCCTGGTAGGTGATCGCCGTGCCCAGCGGCGCGGCCGGCAAGGGCCGGGCGCACAGGCAGGTCAAGGCCAGGGTGAGAAGCAGGTGCGGCGGGATCTTCATGAGCGGTGGCGGTCCACCCGTTCATGTGCCAAAATCCGGCGAAACGGCTCACGCCGTCCCCGGAAATCTTCCGCATCGCCGTTTGAGCCTTTTTCCCCCTGAATGGCGCATGGATGGCCGTCCGCGGCCGGCGATGAAGATCTCCCCACCTGCCGAGAAGGCGCTGTTTGCCGAGGCGCTCGAGTGCGCCTCGCCCGAGGCGCGCGCGGCGTATCTCCAGGCCGCCTGCGGCGGTGACGCGGCGCTGCGCGGGCGTCTTGAGGCGCTGCTGCACGCCGCGGATCAGGCGGAAGGCTTCCTGGAGGCGCCGCCGCCGGACCTGGACGGGGCGGCTGATGCGGAGGATTCCCCGGCCGGGCCGGGTGCCGCCTCTGGGGCGACAGACAGCCTGCGGATTCTTCCCGGCGACCTCGCACCTTCCTGCGAGCGCGAGGGGACCGTCATCGGCCGCTACCGGCTGCTGGAGAAGATCGGCGAGGGCGGCTGCGGCATCGTGTATCTGGCGGAGCAGGCGGAGCCGGTGCGCCGGCGCGTGGCGCTCAAGATCCTCAAGCCGGGCATGGACACGCGCGCGGTGGTGGCGCGCTTCGAGGCGGAGCGGCAGGCGCTCGCGCTCATGGACCACCCGAACATCGCGCGCGTGTTCGACGGCGGGGCCACGCCGTCGGGCCGGCCGTACTTCGTGATGGAGCTGGTGCGGGGCGTGCGCATCACCGAGTTCTGCGCGGAGGCGCGGCTCGATCCGCGGGCGCGGCTGCGGCTCTTCGTGCAGGTCTGCCAGGCCGTGCAGCACGCGCACCAGAAGGGGATCATCCACCGCGACCTCAAGCCCTCGAACATCCTCGTCACCGTCAACGACGGCGCGCCCGTGCCCAAGGTGATTGACTTCGGCATCGCCAAGGCGACCGGCGCGCGGCTCACGGACAAGACGCTCTTCACCTCGTTCCAGGCCTTCCTCGGCACACCAGCCTACACCAGCCCCGAGCAGGCGCAGATGAGCAGCGTGGACGTGGACACGCGCAGCGACATCTACAGCCTGGGCGTGCTGCTGTACGAGCTGCTGACCGGCGCGACGCCCTTCGACGGCGAGGCGCTGCTGCGCGGCGGCCTCGACGAGCTGCGCCGCGTGCTCCGCGAGCAGGAGCCGCTGCTGCCCTCGACCCGCCTCACACAGGAATCCCGCCGCGTGCGGGCCGGCCCGGAATCCCTGGGCGCGACGCCCGCCGGCGACCTCGTCCGCGCCGTGCGCGGCGACCTGGACTGGATCGTGATGAAGTGCCTCGAGAAGGACCGCGCGCGCCGCTACGAGACGGCCAACGGGCTGGCGGCGGACGTGCTGCGCCACCTCGCGCACGAGCCGGTGCTGGCGCGCCCGCCCAGCCAGTCCTACCGGCTGCGCAAGTTCATCCGCCGGAACCGGACGCTGTTCGCCGCCGCCACGGCCACGCTGCTCGCGCTGCTGGCCGGCGCCGTGGTCAGCGCCTGGCAGGCCGTGCGGGCGCACCGCGGGGAGCAGCGCGCCCGCACGGCCCTCGCCGAGCTGCGGGCCAGCGCGCCGGTGTACGCCGAGCAGGCGCAGCGGCTGGCCGCGCAGGGACAGTTCGCGCCGGCCCTCGAGAAGCTCGACTACGCCCTCCGGCTCGACCCCGGCGAGCCGGACCACCTCCGCCTCAAGGCCAACCTGCTCCAGGGCCAGCTCCGCTTCGCCGAGGCCGTGCCGCTGTACCACGAAGTGCTGCGGCTGCGGCCCAACGACGCGGCGGCGCGCACCAACCTGCACCTCACCGAGCAGGTGCTGCGGCACGAGGCCACACGCGAAGCCGCCTGGCAGGACGCCCTCTTCGCGCTGCACCTGGCCCAGATACGGGAGGGGCGGAGCGGGCCGGAACGGCGGCCGCTCGCGGAACTCGTGCTGGAGCAGGCCCGCCGGCGCCTGGCCCCGCTGGCCGCCGCCGCCGGCCGGCCGGTGGCGCAACTGCTCAATCCCTTCCCGGGCGGCGGCCTCGCGCTGGACCTGGCGGAGACGCCGGTGGCCGACCTCGGCCCCGCGCGGGGCCTGCCGCTGACCCGGTTCAACGCGGCCGGCTCGGCCGTCACCAATCTCGCGCCGCTGCGGGGCCTGCCGCTGATGTCGGTGGATCTCGCGGCGACGGCGGTCGCCGACCTCGCGCCGCTGCGCGGCGCGCAGACCCTGCGCGATCTCCGGCTGGACGGCTCCGCCGTCACGTCGCTGGCGCCCCTCGAGGGGCTGCGCCTGTCCTGGCTCAGCCTGCACGGCACGGCGGTCACGGATCTCGCGCCCCTGCGCGGCCAGCCCTTGAAGGTGCTGCGGCTGGGGGCGACGCGCGTCGAGGATCTGGCCCCGCTGGCCGGCCTGCCGCTCGAGGAATTGGACTGCATGGCCATCCCCGCGACGGACTTCTCCCCGCTCGCCGGCTGCCGGGCGCTGACGATCCTGGACCTTTCCCAGACCGCCGTGCCGTCGCTCGAGATGCTGCGCGAGCTGCGGCTGACCTCGCTGCGGCTGGCCGGCACCGGCCCGCTCGACCTCGCGCCGGTGGCCGGCCAGCCGCTGCGCTTCGTGGACCTGTACCGTTCCGGGATCACGGAGGTGTCGCCGCTGACGCAGTGCCCCACGCTTCAGTCCGTGATCCTGCCACGGAGCGCCCATGATGCCGCCATCCTGCGGACGCTGCCGGGCCTGACGCGGATTTCCTGGGAGCGCGACATCACCGGCCAGCCGGCGCAGGACGCGGGCGAGTTCTGGGCGGAGTTCGCGGCCCGCAGCGCCGCCCCGCGATGAAGGAGGTCACCCGCATCCTCGACGCGTTCGAGCAGGACGCCGGCTCCGCCGAGGAGCTGCTCGCGGTGCTGTACCAGGAACTGCGCCGGCTGGCGGCGCACAAGCTCGCCCGCGAGGCGCCCGGCCAGACGCTCCAGCCCACCGCGCTCGTCCACGAGGCATGGCTCAAGCTGGTGGATTCCCCGCACCAGACCTGGCGGAACCGCGCGCACTTCTTCGCCGCCGCCGCCGAGGCCATGCGCCGCATCCTCATCGCCCGCGCCCGCCGCCGCCGCCGCCTGCGCCACGGCGCCGGCGCCGAGCACGTCCCCGCGGACGACTTCGACCTCGCCGCGCCCACGCCGGACGACGAGCTGCTCGCGCTCGACGAGGCGCTCGGCCGCTTCGCCGCGCTGGAGCCGCGGCAGGCCGAGCTGGTGAAGCTGCGGTACTTCGTCGGCCTGAAGCTCGAGGAGGCCGCCGACGTGCTGGGCATCTCCCTGGCCACGGCCAAGCGCTGGTGGGCCTACGCCCGCGCCTGGCTGTACCACGAGATCACCGAGCCCGCGCGGGCAGGAGCAATCAAGGGCGTGGATTGACTTCCCGAGCCGTCGTACCGGTACCGTCACGCCCACCCCATGCCTGCCCCGCAGGCAGCGCGAGCCGGTGCGGACGCATGCGCGCCGGTGAAGCTGCCTGAAACACGCGCACGCCCGAAGCTCCTGACTTCTCATGAATCCCCCAAAGTCTTCGGACAAAGACTTGTTGCATATGCAACAATTTTTGTCCGGCGGTTCCAGGGGCGAAGGTGGGGACTTCAGTCGAAGGAAAATTCTCCGAGCGGCAGAGGGCCGGAGGGTGCGGGCCTCAAACCTTCCGTCAGCCACAAGAGTTCTTCAAACGACCCCATGCCTGGAACTTGGAGCCTGGGGCGGCGAGGATGGGCGGGAAGAGACGGCTGCACGGCACGGGCTGGCGGGGCGGCGTCACGCGGAGGGCGCGGCGGCCGGCTGGAAGAGCGCAAGCATCGCGCCCGCGGGATCGCGGACCACGGCCATCTTCGCGCCGCCCATGTCGCGCACGGGCGTCACCGCGGTGCCGCCCAGCGCGGCCACCTGCGCGAGGCTGGCGGCGAGGTCGGCCACGGTGACATACAGCAGCCACACGGGCGGGAGGTTCGCGTTGTCGCCGCGCGCGTGGCAGACGCCGGCCACGGTGCGGCCCGAGGCCGGCTCGTTCAGGCAGAAGTCAGCGTAGCCGTCCATGTCCACGGGCGACCACGTCCAGCCGACGACGCCGGCGTAGAAGTCCCGCACGCGCACGGCGTCGGGCACGGTGAGGTCAAGCCAGCCGATGGAGCCGACGGCCGGAGCGGGCGGGGGAGTTTCGGGGGTGGCGCTCATCGCCGGCATGTTCTCTGCCGTCCGCGCGGGTGGCAAGGTCCATGCGCGTGAATGAGACGCGCCCTCACGCCTGCGCCTGCGCGGCGAACTTCCGCGCGCCTTCGGCAATCTCTTCCGGCGAGGGGTCGAACTTGTGCGTGGCCACGCCCCACACGTGCCCGAACGGATCGGTGAACTTGCAGTGGCGGTCGCCCCAGAACTGGTCCGTGGGCGGAAAAGTCACCTGGCAGCCCATCTGCACGGCCTTGGCGAACACGGCGTCCACGTCCGGCACGTAGTGCATGAGGCTCACGGGCGAGCCGCCGTACTTCGGCGGGGAATGCACGCCCCACTGCTCGAACTCGTCGGCCAGCATCAGCACGGAGTCGCCGAGGCGCAGCTCGGCGTGCATCAGCCGGTCCGTGCCGGGCTGCGGCATGCGCATGATTTCGACCGCGCCGAAGAGTTCCCGGTAGAACTCGAGGGCCTTCGCGGCGTCGCGGCAAATGAGGTAGGGCTGGAGGGAATGGAACCCGGCAGGGACGGGTGAGGTGGACATGGGCGCTGGGGGGTGGAGTTGGAGGCGGAACAGCTTCGACATCATTGCGCGCGCCGGGTGGCCGGCGGATCAAGGGCAAACACGGGGCGAAGTGTTACGTTTACAGCGTTCGGTGTTCAGTGGAGGCGCGGGGAGCGATGGTGGAGGTTCTTCAAGGCGGCGGTTCTGCTGAACACTTGAACCTCCCGGCTCACTCGCCTCGCAGCGCGATCATCGGGTCCACGCGCGCGATGCGGCGGGCGGGGAGCCAGCAGTCAAACGCGGCCACGAGGACCAGCAGCGCCGCCACCGCGTGTTCCGGCGCAGAAATCGCCGGTGACGGGGTTCCGCGACCGACCGCGCGGCACCGGCCGTCGGATCCCGCGCGGAGATGAAACGCCGGCGTGCCGAAAACGGGACGCCCGCGTCATTCCGGGCTTCCCGCCGGCGGCCCGCCGTGGCATTCCACCGCCCGCACGCCGCCCCGCGGCCCTCCCCCGAAACGCCATGATCCATCCCCTCCTCGCCCAGGCGGCCGGCGCCGCCGAATCCGTCACCGAATCCCTCACGCGCGGCCAGCAGCTCCTGGCCGCCGCCTACCGCTGGATCGCCGAGAGCGGCCTCAAGTTCGCCGTCGCCCTCATCACCGCGATCCTGATCTATCTCGTCGGCTCGTGGCTTGCGAAGCTCATCCGCTCGCTGCTGCTGCGGATGATGTCCAAGCGCGGCGTGAACGACACCTTCGCCGTCTATCTCGCGAACATCCTCCACGGCGTGCTGATGGTGCTCGTCATCATCACCGCGCTGGGCCAGCTCGGCATCCCCACCGCGCAGTTCGCCGCGCTCATCGCCGCCGCCGGCCTCGCCATCGGCCTCGCGCTCCAGGGCAACCTCTCCAACTTCGCCTCCGGCTTCCTGATCGTCTTCTTCCGCCCCTTCAAGGTGGGCGACTACCTCACCGCCGGCGGGGCCGAGGGCATCGTCGAGGAAATCGGCATCTTCACCACCATCCTCAACACCCTCGACAACAAGCGCGTCGTCGTCCCGAACTCCGCCATCACCGGCGGCAACATCACCAACTTCACCTCCAACCCGCGGCGCCTCGTCGCCATCCCCTGCACCGTCGCCGCCACCAACCCGGCGGAGCTGGTCCGCGCCAGCCTGCTCACCGCCCCGGCCGGCAACCCCCACCTGCTCTCCGAGCCCGCCGCCGTCGCGGTCATCACCCAGCTCCAGGAAAACAAGTACACGATGGAGCTCCGCGCCTGGTGCCCGGCGGAGAAGTACTGGGACGCGCTCTTCACGCTCAACGAGGCGGCGAAGGCCGCGCTGGACCGCGACGGCGTCACCGGCCCGCTGCCCGCGATGAAGATCCTGCAGGGGTGAACCGGAACGGCGGCGGGAGCACGGCGGGGGATTGCCGGATGGCGCCCGGCCTGATGGCCGCCGTCCGCGCGTCGGTGCATCCCCGCCGGCCATCTCCCGCGTCACGCCGCCGGCCAGATGCCATCCCGATCCAGACGAACCGCGATGACTTGGGCGTTGACCCCAAACCGGGGCGCGACCTTCTCCGCAAACTTGTCCCGGAGCGAGCCGCTGGCCATGAAGTATGGCACCAGCCTTTCGGCCTCCATGGCGAATTCCTCGAAAAGCCTTCTCAATCTGCGCTCCGGCACCAGCAGCCTCCCGGCGAACTCGTTGGCCTCCTGCTCGACGGTGTATTTCCTTCCGCCGCAGGTGGCCGTCCAGCGCGCGAAGTCGGGCAGCGACGCGAAATGCTCCGGCTGCGGCAGGTCACGGTGGAGGAAGTAATGCGCCAGCTCGTGCGCGATCGTGAAGCGCAGCCGGTTCAGCTTCCACTCCGGCCCGCGCTCCATCAGCGCGTATTGCTCCGCGTCCAGATAGATGCCCGTGAAGTCCGCGGTGATGGCCGCCTCCACCCGATACCTCGCCGTGAGATCGTCGAAGGGAATCGGGTCCAGCCCGAGGTCCAGCTCGAAGAACGCAAACACATCAATCGGCGTCCGCTCCTCCCGCAGCACCTCGTACCGCCGCCGCAGCTCCTCGATCCTGCCCCAGACGTGCTCCATGACGGCGGACGCCCTTCAGTCCCAGTCGCGCGTGTGCAGTTGGCGGATGTCCGCCGCAAGCTGCTGCAGCTCCGGCTCCGTCAGCTCGTGGCCGCGCGCCGCCCGGAAGAAGGCCGGCAAGGCCCGCTGAAGCACCGCATGGCCGGCGACATCCGGCGGGATTTCCCGGCGTTGCAGCGCCGCCGCGTCCATGAACGCCAGCTTCTCCGCACCCGCGAGACCGAAGAAGTCCGCCAGCCGTTCCAGCACCCGCACGTCGCCGGGGGGCGGGTTCACGCCCCGCTCCACCTTGCTCCAGTTGCTCGCATCCAGCCCCGCCTGCTCGCAAAAATCACGCAGCGTAAGCCGCTTCCGGATGCGCAGGGCTTTGACCGTATCGGAGAACATGGCCTCGTTTCGTTTATGTGGTAAAACTCTACCACACCCGTCAAGCCCCGGCCTCGACTCAGCCTTCATGCCCGGGAGCAGCCTGTGGCACCAAAGCTGAAGTCAGCCCCTGGCAGTTCGCCCCGCAGCGCCGCCGCCATCCGCGGGTCCGCGGCCAGCCGTTCCGGTGAAATGCTCTCCGCTTCCACCGCCGCGCCCGCGGCGATCAGCAAGGCCACGACCTCGTGATGCCGGCCGCCACCGGCTTCGCAGGGCGGATTGGCCCAGCCGTAGAGCGCCCAGCCGAGGGGCGTATTGCCGAAACGCCCGTCCTTGAGGCCGAGCGCTGGCCCGTCCGCAAGCAGCCGCTTCACGATGTCCGCGTGCCCGCCGTAGGCCGCCCAGTGCAGGCCGGTCTGCCCGCGGTGCATTTCTTCGGTCCGCACACCGCGGCCCAGCAGGAACCGCACGACCTCGGTCCGGCCGTACTGGCACGCCCATTGGAAGCCCGACTTCGCCTGCGCCGGTGTCGCGCCGTCCTTCAGCCCGCCGTCCGCGGCGAAAAACCCGCGCACCGCCTCCAGCCGGCCCACACCCGCCGCGCCCTCGAGGTCCAGCCGCGCGCCGCGCCCGGCGAGGAACTCCGCAGCTCCGGGCCAGCCGTTGGCGAGGCAGCCGTTGACGACGCCCGGCCCGTGGCCCGCCGCCAGCGGATGCTCCAGCGCCGCGCCGTGATCGAGCAGGATCTCCAGGAGATCGAGCTGCACGCCGGCCCGCTGCGGATGGAGGCTGGTCGCCACCAATCCCAGCGTGGTCGCGCCGCCGTACATGTCGGCCAGCGCGTCCACCGCGGCGCCGGCGTCGAGCAGCACCTTGGCGATGCTGACGGCGTTGGCGGGCGTCCGCTGCCGCCAGCCCTCCACGCCATTGGTGCCGACGTAGTGCAGCAGCGTGGCCCGGTGCGTGCGGGGCGAGCGCGCGTGGACCAGCGCGGGATTGGTCCGGAGCGACCTTTCCAGCGCCGCGAGGTCGCCGGCCACCAGCGCGTCCACCGCCGCCTCGAATGCGGCGACGGACGAGGCCCCCTGCTTCACGTCCGCGAGATGCCGCGCCAGCTTGTCGAAACTGGTGAAGTGATGCTCGCGTGCCAAGATCGCGCGCGCATCGGCCCCGGAGAAGTCTAGGGCCGGGCCGCCGCACCAGGCGGAGTGCGACAGCCGCTTGCGGAGGAAGGCGCCGTGCTCCGCCAGCAGCCGGTCCAGCGCCGCCCCGTCCCCGGCGAGCCGCCGTGGCCACGGCGGTTCGCCCGCACCCAAGCTACCAGCGCCGGCTTGCCGTTGGGCCGCCGTTCCGACACGCTGCCCGTCATGAACGGGCTGGTATCCGACAAGCTGGGCGGGGTCGAGCAGGCCTGCCGGCGCTTCCGGGTGAAGCGGCTGTTCCTCTTCGGTTCAGCGGCACAGGGCCGCTTCGATCCCGGGACCAGCGACCTTGATTTTCTCGTGGCCCTCGACGAGGCCTCGCCCGCCGACTACACGGAGAACTACTTCGGCCTGGCCCACGAGCTGGAGCGGCTGTTTGGCCGGCCAGTGGACCTGGTGACCGAGCGTTCGGTGCGCAACCCGCACTTCCGCCGGATGCTGGAGACGACGCGCCAGCTCGTCTATGAGGGCTGAGGTGCGGAAGCTGCTGTTCGACGTGCAGGACGCCGCGGCCAGCATCCGGCAACGCTGCGCGGGACAGACCTTCGACGGGTATGCCGCCGACCGGTGGTTCCGGCGGGCGGTGGAGCGCGAGTTTGAAATCATCGGGGAGGCGTTGAACCGGCTGGCCCGCACCGCGCCGGAGGTCGCGGCGCGCATCACCGCGGCCCGGCGCATCGTGGACTTCCGCAACCGCATCATCCACGGCTACGACTCGGTGGACGACCTGATCGTCTGGCGCACCGTTGAATCGCATCTGCCGCTGCTGCTGGAGGAGGTTGAGGGCCTGTTCGGCGAAGCCGGCGGCGGGCTTTGACAACCGCGCCAGGCAGGCCCGGCCGGTGCCGGCCGCCGGGAGCGCGGCGCCGCAGCGGGGACAGGCGGGGGTGTCACTCATGGGGCGTGGGCCGCGGGGAACGTGTGGCGACGTCGGTGTCAGCCAGCGTTGAGGCAAGGTGCAGGCTGAATGTTTGAGCGACACTGTGGCGGTCCCGTCTCCCTTGCAGGCGACAGGTGGAGGTGACGCCTGAGCAGGACGGAGCGGACTGGACAACTGGAATGGCAGCGAGCGAGCCGCAAGGGTTCTAAGGGCTGCGGAACGGGCAGAGGCGGATATTACCCCAAAAATGACGACCGCCTCGCCCCGTTCGTTCACGGGCGGACAGGTACCGCGCGATAGTATCGCTGCCCGCTGGCTGCGGTGTTGGTGTCCGTGATCCACGTCGCGCCACCCACGTTGGTAAAGGTCACCAAAGTCTGCCAGGCACCGAGGTGCAGGTTGGTCCGGTACTCGGCCCGGTAGCGGCCGTTGAGGGGGCCAACGAAGAGGAACCGGAACGTGCCATCGGCGAGGGCCGCTGATTGTTCGAGCATTGGCAGGTCGGCAACCCGTGGGTTGGTCCCGTTGCGGAACTCGTCGAGGTTGGACACCCCATCAGCGTCCGGATCGCTCAGACCGCTGTACTGCCAGGTGCTTCCAAAGTGGGCCACTTCCCACGCATCCGGCAGGCCATCCGCGTCTTCGTCCTCAGTGGCGGCGTTGTGGCCGTCCACACGGAGCACGAAAGGCTGCTCCGTGTCGCCGGTATTGGTTGCGGCAACATAGTAGGCATGCCCCGGACGCCACGGCCAGCCGGCGGGGGAAAGGGCCAGGTTCACCTGCGGATTGGCCCAGGAACTGCTCCAATGCGCCCGGTCGCCGGGGGTGGCCAGGGTTCCCTGCTCCAGGTAGTAGCGCACGCTGGCAGCATTGGTGCCGTAGAGCTTCAGGCGCGTGGCGTCCGCCGGCGCCTCGATGAGGTAATGCGCCACGGCGCCGGGCGGCAGCACGCCGGTGGCCAGGCCGCCGTAAAAGGCCAGCCTGCCGGCAAGCGACACTACCGGCGCCTCGCCCGTGAGGCTCAGGGCAAAGGTGGTGTCGGTCTGCGACCATACGCCGAGGTAGTAGGTCGCACCGGGGCGCAGCGGGGGCACGGCGAGGCGGTGCGTGCCGGGGTCGGCGATCCGGGCGTAGGGGCCGCTGTTCTTATAGTCAGTCTCCCAGTGAAGCGGGCCGGAGTACCTGTCGTAGTCTCCCGAGTTCACCCGGTCGCCCGGCGGCACCGTGTCGCGCACGTAGATGCGCGCGCCGCCGAGCGTGCGCTCGAAGTTGAGCACAAAGTTCGTGGGCGCGCCGGCCGGCACGCTCAGCCTGGTCGAGGATCTGAACCGCCTCTACCGCGCCCGGCCCGCCTGCTGGGAGGCGGACTACGAGGCCGCCGGCTTCCGGTGGGTGGACTGCAGCGACCACGAGCAGAGCGTGCTGAGCTTCCTGCGCGCGCGGGCGGACGGCTCCGGGCCGCTGCTCGTGGTGCTGAACCTCACGCCCGTGCCCCGGCCCGCCTACCGCCTCGGCGTGCCCGCGGGTGGGCGCTGGCAGGAAATCCTCAACACGGACGCCGCCCGCTACGGCGGCGGGAACCAGGGCAACCTCGGCGGCGTCGAGGCCCGCGAGGTGGCCAGCCACGGCCACCCGTGGTCTCTGGAACTCACCCTGCCCCCGCTCGCGGTCTGCGTGTTTGCGCCCGCGGCCTGAGCGGCCGGGGAGGGTGCTGCGCAGGCGTCACGCTCATCCCGCCATGCTCCACCGCCAAGCCACTGCCGGGCGGTGCGGCCAGGTGGGGAGGCGTCAGGCTCATCGCTTGGGAAGACTGAGGTTGGGCGGAGGTTCATCGGCTGTCTGGCGGCGGCACCCTGCGCAGCACGAGCGTTGCGCCGGGCGCGTTGGAGAGGAGCAGCGGCGCCTGCCAGCCGCCGGCTTCCTGGAAGTACAGGTTCCGCTCGGCCTTGAACTTGTTGTAGGGCTCCAGCGTGAGCGCGAAGACCTGTCCGTTGGTCAGCACGCCGCTGCGCTCGCGGTCCGGCCAGGCGGCGATGTCGCCGAAGAGCCGCACCTTCACCGCGTCCGCCAGTTCGGGTGGGGCGTTGGTGATCTCCAGCCGCAGCCAGGTCGTGCGGCCCCACAGCGGGAGAGCTTCCAGGTTCCGCGTGCAGCGCAGCTTCGGCAGATCCTGCACGGGGAGCGTCATCACACCGTCCACCCAGCGCTCGTACTCGTAGGGGGCGGCGAGCCAGTTGAGGTAGGCGATGTACCAGCCGGCCACGGCAAAGGGCAGCGGCAGCAGGAGCAGCACCGCCACCTGCCACGGATGCCGCCGCACCCACATCCAGCCGCGCACGAGCCGCGACACCGGCCGGGCGCGCACCGGCCGGCCGGCCAGCCAGGCCTCGAGGTCATCGGCCAGTTCCTTGGCGGTGTCGTAGCGCGCCGCCGGTTCCGGGCGCAGGCACTTGAGCGCCACGTTGGCGAGGTCGCGCGGCACGCCGGCCGGCAGCGGCGGCACTTGGGCGAGGCGGACCTTTTCAATAATCTCCAGCGGCGTGCCGGTGAAGGGCGGCCGGCCCGCCAGCAGCTCGTGCAGGATCATCCCGAGGCTCCAGACATCCGTGGCCGTGGACACCCCCTTGCCGCGAGCCTGCTCGGGCGACATGTAGGCCGGCGTGCCCACGATCTGCGTCGTGGCCGTGAGGCCGGCGTCCGTGGCCAGTTGGCGCGCCAGCCCGAAGTCCCCCACCAGCGGCTCGTCCGCGGCGTCCAGCAGGATGTTGCCCGGCTTGAGGTCGCGGTGGATGACGCCGTGCTGGTGCGCGTGATGGACGGCCCGCGCCACCTTCGCCAGCAGCGCCGCCGCCGCGCGCGGCCGCCCGGCGAAACGTCCGCGCGCCTCCGCGAGGCTGCCGCCGGGCAGGTAGCGCATCGAGAAGTACGGACAGCCCTCGTGCTCCCCCACCTCATGGATCGGCACGATGCCGGGA
>Ga0224723_1001488_pt1 | contig 14046 bp, 9 predicted proteins | sample Balambano_FR2_Me_FD_161647 | JGI IMG/M metagenome (GOLD analysis project Ga0224723, IMG submission 161647) | Freshwater sediment microbial communities from Lake Towuti, South Sulawesi, Indonesia - Balambano_FR2_MetaG | ecosystem: Environmental > Aquatic > Freshwater > Lake > Sediment | place...
TTGCGCACCGACACTGCGCAGCGCGTCCGTCAGCCAGCCCTTCTTGCCCAGCGTCGCCGCTTCCCACTCCGCCAGCGTCGCCGCACTGTTGACGCCCGCCAGCGCCGACAGCGACTCTTGATAGCGCGTATCCAGTTGTTCGCTCATGCTGCCTCCACAGGTATTGGGTGTTGGCTTTTGGGTATTGGGTATTTACGAAAAGCCAAAACCCAACCGCCAATAGCCAATACCCAAATAAAAAACGCCCTCGTCCCCATACAGATCAGGGACGAGAGCGCATTTGCTCCCGCGGTACCACCCCGCTTGATCGCCATCTGGCGACCCGCTTCGTTCGTCATTCACGCAGACGCAGACGGCACAGGCTACTCAATAGTGCAGGGTGCAGAGTACATTGTTCAATGTTCTGTGTTCGATGTTCAGGGCTTGTTTCAATGAACACAGAACATAGAACTCAGAACAATTTCACTACTGCGTCACTTGCAGCTATCGTTCACCGAGCGGCTCAGGAGCGAATTCCGCGCTGGCAACCTGCCGACGCTCACAGCCAAGGGCGTCTGGCTCTCTGAAGGTGCGGAGTAGCGCGCATGGTCTCCGTCACTGCCTTTTGGTATAAAGGATACTGCGCTGAGGCAGGGGGTGTCAAGTATAGGGGGCAGGGAATTATGAAGGGGCGGGCGCTCGCAAGAGCGCCCGCCGTACAGAAGCACTAGCTGCGATTGTCGTAGCTGCGTTCCCATTCGTGGATTTGCTTTTCCACTTCATCCTTGGCGATGCCGTAACGTTCCTGGATCTTGCCCGCGAGCTTGTCACGGTTGCCCTTGATTTCTTCTATATCATTGTCGGTCAGGTCGCCCCAGCGAGCGCGGATATCGCCCGTGAACTGCTTCCACGAACCTGCAATCCGATCCCAAGTGCCTTCCATTGTCCTGCTCCTCAAACTCAAAGGTAAGAATGTGTCGACACACCTATCACTGTAAACGCAAAGCTGTTTGTCGTCGCCCCCCATGTGGTTATAGTCGAGATGGGTAAAGTGGGCGCAAGCGAGTGTGATTTGATGTCTGTGCCGACGCATATTCCCCCATCTGGCAGGTGTGCAGATATAGGCAACTACCTAAAATACATCACGAGAGTGCAGCGCCATTGTCTGATGGCTCTATCGCGCTCCTCAACTTCTCTACAATCCAGTCATGAAGAGGGTTTATATGCAATGCCGTCTCACGGTTCACTATGAAGCGGCGGGCAGCGCGCCCGCGTCCACGTCTGTGTTGATGTATCATAACGGTGATGGTGCTGTTCAAACGGTACAACCATCGCAGCAGGAAGGTCAGCGCGCTACCTTTGAAGTCGAGGTCGATTCAAAAGCACTGGCGATCAAGTTCGCAACGGGCGATCAGCAGGAGCCTGACCAGTTGTGGCGGCGCGTCGAATGTGGGCGCAAGAAAGCGCTGACCCTCTGGTGTCGCAGCTGGCATCCTTTCGTGCTGATGTCGCAGCCGCAGGCGGTGTCGCCGGACGCTGCTGCCGATATTGTGGCAGGACTGCATTTCCCGTGGGGGCAGTACATCAGCGAATCAGGCGGGCGCTTCGGCTTGGGCGCAAATCCATTGCGCGATGGGGGTGCGTTGTTTGGTCTGTTTCATCCACATGCGGCACGAGTCTATGTCACAGGCAGCTTTAACGACTGGCAGCACCCCGGCACAGACAGCGCGGACAGCAGCCGCTTCATCGAAATGACGCTGCATCGTGGTTACTTCGACCTGCCGAACATCTGGCTGGCGCGCGTGGACGCGGCGAAGGTGGGCGATGAGTACCGGTTCTATATCGTCTATGACGCGCAGGCGGGCAAGGAAACGCTTGGCGCGACGCTCGTCACCGACCCGTATGCGCGCTGCTTTGGCGCAGACTACACGGATAACAACGCAAAAATTGTGGATGCGGGCGCATTCCAATGGGAAGACGATGGCTATCGCACCCCGCCGATGCACGAGGTCATTTTGTATGAACTGCATGTGCATGGGTTCACGCATGATCATGCAGATGTAGCGCCTGAGCATCAAGGCACGTATCAGGGCATCATCGACCGCTTGCACGCGGGTTACTTCGAGCAGCTGGGGGTGACGACGTTGTACCTGATGCCGCTGGCGGAAGTGCCGACGCCACAGGGACCGAACTCATTGGGCTACAACACGTCCGTATTCACAGCACTGGAGCGTGACTACGGCACGCCGGATGACCTGCGCCGTCTCGTCAATGAGGCGCACAAACGCGGGCTGGCGGTAGTGGTCGATCAAGTGTTCAACCACACGGCAAACGAGTTTAACCCGCTGTGGAAGCTGATCCTCGACCATCCCGATGAATGGGAGCGTGGGGAAGAAGGCGGCTTGTACTTCAGCGGCAGTTCGCCCTGGGGCAATCGCACTGCCACCGAGCGCATCGAAACCGAGAATTTGCTGATTGACGCCTGCAAACTGATGGCGGTGGAGTATCACGTTGATGGCTTCCGCTTCGACTACACCCACAGCTCGACCATGCACCATAACTTTCTCAATCGGCTTGCGGACGAGCTGCAAGCGCTCAAGCCGGACATTCTGCTGATCGCCGAGAATATGCCCAACGAGAGCGATCTCAATCGACAGGGTTATAACGGCTTTGCGCAGTGGCACGATCATTTTCACGACGGCATCAAGGCGCTGCTGCGTGAAGGTCCGTTTGAGGCGATGGACAACGACCCGGAAATCCTGGGCGAGATGTTCTACTTCTCCAAACGCAGCTTTGCGGCGCACACCAACAATGTCGTCAACTACTGCGAAAGTCACGACGAACACAGCGTCGCGCTGGAGGTGGCGACGAACGGCGACCCGAACCTGAACACGCCCGCCGCCAAAACGCGCAAGGCAATGCTCGGCTTCGGCGCGGCGCTGCTGGCACTGGGACAGCCGATGATCTACATGGGGCAGGAATTCGCAGTCGAACGCGAACGCAATCTCGTTTACTACCCACGCCCGACGCAGCCGACTGAACATGATTTCTTCCGCTGGGCAGCCGCGTTCATTTGCCTGCGGCGACGCTACCCCGCGTTGAAGCTGCACGGCTACGATCCGATTGCCGATGGGCAGTTCGAATGGATCGTCGGTCCCTGGCTGGATGAGCGACATGGTGCGGGCGAGCGCGTCATCGGCTGGCGCGCAGTACCGAACGACCAGCCGTTCGAGCAGATGGTCATCCTGCTCAACTTCGAAAATCACCCCGTCGAGATCGATCTCGAACTCGGTCTGCCTGGCATCTGGCTGTGTCTGGCGAATGTTGACCGCGTGAACGACATTCCGCCGGAAGGACAGAACAGCCTCGACAGCAGCGACGCGCTGCGCAGCGCAGACGGGCGGCTGCCCGGCTTCGTACTGCCCGATTCGAGCCTGTTCGTCTACAAGTATTCCGGCGTTGAAGGAATTCCGGCGTAGATACAAACATCACACACCTCACCTCCGTCCCCGCTCCCTTCGCTCTCTACTCAGTCGCCAATGGAGAGGGGTGCACAGATCAACTGGAGTATGATTTGTGCGGGGTGAGGTATATAAGCTAATCCTTGAAGTAGCGACCCGGCTGGCTGTTCGCGCCGGGCAGCGTGTTGAGGAACTCCTCGTTGCTGTCGGTCTGGCGCAAACTGTTGAGCAACTGCTCGGTCGCGCCGACCTGCCCCGAATCTTCATCTTCTGCCAGATGTGACCACATGCGCCGCAGCGTAAACACGCGCTGCAACACATCGGGACCCAGCAGCAGTTCTTCGCGGCGGGTGGATGATTGCTCAACGTCGAATGCCGGAAAGATACGGCGTTCTTGCAGGCGGCGGCTCAGGTGCAGTTCCATGTTGCCCGTGCCTTTGAACTCTTCGTAAATACCGTCATCCATCTTGCTGTTGGTGTTGACAAGGCATGTGGCGATGATCGTCAGGCTGCCGCCTTCTTCGACATTACGCGCTGCGCCGAACAGACGCTTGGGCGGATGCACGGCGGACGGATCAAGACCGCCGGTCAGTGTGCGACCGCTGGGCGGCACAACCAGATTGTAGGCGCGCGTCAGGCGCGTCAGGCTGTCGAGCAGCAGTACGACATCGCGCTTGATTTCGACCAGTCGCTTGGCACGGTTGAGCGCCATCTCCGCCACGCGCGCATGGTTCTGCACGGGATCGTCAAATGTCGAGGCGATGACCTCAGCATCCACCGACCGATCCATATCCGTCACTTCCTCAGGTCGTTCACCAATCAGCGCCATCATCAGATGCACATCAGGATAGTTGTAGCTGATGGCGTTGGCGATCTCTTTGAGGACGGTCGTCTTACCCGCTTTGGCAGGTGAGACGATCAGACCGCGCTGTCCTTTGCCGATGGGGGTGATGAGATTGAGTAAACGGGTGGAAAGGACGCGGGGGTTGGTTTCGAGATTAAAGCGTTCCAGCGGGAAAATCGGGGTCAGGTCCTCAAAGTTGGCGCGGTTCTTCGCCTCTTCGGGATTGAGACCGTTGACCGATTCGACCCTGAGCAGCCCGAAGTATTTCTCCGAGTCTTTAGGCGAGCGCACCTGCCCGACGACCATATCGCCCGTGCGCAGCCCGAAGCGCTTGATCTGCGTCTGGCTTACGTAAATGTCTTCGGGACCTGGCAGGTATTTTTCCGCGCGCAGGAAGCCGATGCCGTCATCCACGATTTCCAGCACGCCGCCGCGCAGCTTTAAGCCCTGCTTTTCGGCGTGATCGCGCATGAGCGCCAGCATGAGGTCTTGCTTTTTAAGCTTGCTAAAACCGCTGATGCCGCTTTCACGCGCCATAAAGCGCAGGTCATCCAGCGTTTTCCGTTCGAGAGTTGCTATATCCATGAGGTTATACCGTGATGAGAACGTGATATGCGAACAAAATGGGGTGTCGCAGCGGGATGCCAGACACAATCAAGGCAACAGGAGCAGGTGACTCAGGTAAATCTTTCAGGCAGATTTCGCGTTTGTATTGAGCCAGGAAATGAGAAGCGGAGACCTCTCACCGTCAATATAGCATAGAATTCGCGCCTGTCAAATCAATTTTTTAACGCTGTGCTTGGGGACAGCGTTTTCGCTATAATAGAGCGTATTCGTGAAAAAGCGCACAAGCACAATGGAGCAGAAGAGGAAATCACAATGGCGAAGATCGGCTTGATTTACGGCTCGAACACTGGCAACACAGAATTTGTCGCCGAACAGCTCAAAAACGAGTTTGAAAAAATTCGCCCCGGCAGCATCGACATGCATAACATCGGGCAAAGCACGCCGGACACGCTGCTGAAATATGAGTATCTCGTCATCGGCGTGCCGACCTGGAACACGGGACAGATGCAGGATGACTGGGAAGCCTTTTTGCCCAAGCTGGCGACAATTGACCTGAGCGGCAAGAAAGTCGCCATGTTCGGTTTGGGCGACCAGAACGGCTACGGCTATAACTTCCTCGATGCGCTCGGCATGTTGGCGGATGCGTTTATGGATCGCGGCGCACAGCTCTGGGGGATGTGGTCAACGAAGAGCTACGAATACGCCGAATCCAAGGCGAATGTCGAAGATTTCTTCCTCGGTCTCGGCGTCGATCAGGACGGGCAGAAGGACATGACGAGCGACCGTCTGGCAAAATGGGCGGATCAGGTCGTCAAGCAGTTCGGGGTGTAATCTCCACCCATGCCGACCGAACAAGGGGGTTCACCCCTTGTTGCAAGGGGCTGAACTTTGTTGCAAGGGGCTGAAGCCCCTTGTTCGGCGACTGAGGAAAGAGTCTTAGTCCCCGCCGCCCGCCGCGTTGAAGGCGGGCGCTTCGTCGCGGCTGCGTGTCTGACGCAGCAGTCTGGCGCGCAGGTCGCGGAAGGGCTTCCAGCCGTAGAACGACGCCCGCAGAATGCCGCTCATCATATACATGAAGAACAACAGGACAAAGGCATTCGCCAGCCGCGTCCCTAAATCATCCTGGGTGCGGAATACAAAGCCGTTCACCAGCGCGATGATACCGAGCAACAGATACAGAAACTGTAGCCACAACAGATAGCCATAGTAGCCATCCACGCGAGTTTTGCGCGTCACCTTGTAAGATGGTTTCCTGGTTCGCGATCCTAAAGCGATGCGCAGCGCACTCAGATACGTAGGACCATGCCCGATCCAGTACTGCCACATGCGCAGCAGCGCGGCGATACGCCCGCGTGCGATCACGACGTAGTACAGCGCCGACGCCACCATCCAGGGGAAGAGCGCAGAACCTTCAATCGGTACATAAATGCCGGTCATGAGCGAAATCATCGGCACGATCATCAGGATGGGCGTGAAGATGGCGCTCATCGCGTAGAAGAGTGTGATCTCCAAATATTGCGCTCGCTGCTTGAGCGTCAGCCCTTTTTTCCACAACGGGTTGTCGAACAGGAACAAGCGCCAGGTATCGACCGCCCAGGTGCCGCGCTGCTTGAGCAAGCCCGGAATATCGTCAGGCGCAAGCCCGATTGACAGCACTTCGTTCAGATATTCGGATTTGTAGCCCGCAGCGTGCAGATAATAGGAAGTCGTGAGGTCTTCGACCACGTTCCACGTCACGAAGCCACCAATCGATTGCACCGCGCTGATGCGCCAGATCACGCCGCTGCCACAGGCAAACGCTGCGCCGTAGCCATTACGCCCTGGTTGATAGATGTCGTAGAAGATGCGGTCGCGCGTGCCAAACGGGTCGCCTTCCGGCGCGGCGGCGTCTTTCGGGGTCTGCACAAACGCGATTTCAGGATCGGTGAAGAAGCCAACCGTGCGCTTGAGGAACGTCGAATGAATGACCTCATCCGCATCCTGCGTCAGGATCAGTTCCGCCTGCGGTGCGTGTTCCTGCAAATACTTGAGCGCAGAATTAAGGTTGCCCGCTTTGGCATCTTTCTTCGCGCCAAAGTTGTAACCGACACCATAGCGCGCCGCCAGCTTCTGCATCTCCGGGCGATGTCCGTCGTCAGAAATTACAATCGTCAAATGGTCAGCGGGATAATCCAGCTTTGTCAGCGAGATGACAGTTTGCTCCACGACCTCAACCGGTTCGCCGTATGTCGGGATGACGGCTGCCACATGCGGCAGCACGCTGGGCAGCGGTTGCGCACCACGATTTTCACGCGGGGCAATCTGATTAATGAAGCTCAACGTGAAGACAAGATAGGTGCTGGCAAAGCCGAGCAAATGCAAGAGGTTCAGCCCGATTAGCGCAGGGGAGCCATCGAAGCTGTCAATCGTGACCTGAAGCGTGTGCAGCAGATAGCACTGCCCGATGAAGACCATCGCCACGCCAACCATGCGAATCAGCCAGATGTCATAGCGACGACGCGGCATGATGATCAACACAATCATCAGAAACAAAATCAGATACAGCATTGGCTGGGGCCACAGGTAGGGCCACTGCAGCGTGTTAAAGTTGATGAGCAGAATGATGTCGAGGATTAGCACGCCCATCGCCAACGCAATGCGCCGCGTTTGCACCCCCATCTCTTTGCCGCGCGGCAGCTTGATGCGCTGGCTCATCGGCAGACGCAGCAGCAGCAGATAGACAAGCTGCGTGGCAATGACCAGCAAGGCAATTTCCCACAATTCCAGCGGGGTGGACGGTGTTGCCAGCAAACCGAGCAGCGCCACCTGTGAGCCGATCAACATACCCAGTCGAACTGCCCTGCTGCGACGTTTGCCATGGACAGCCCAGGGGGCAAAAATCGACGTGAGAATCAAGATGACCAGCGCAGCGATGACGATGCTCAAACCGAGTTCATGCAGCCCCGCCCATTGAATGTTATAGAGAAAAAAGATATTGAGCAGGGCACCCGCCACCACCGCCATGAGCGGCATCAGGCGGGCAGTCCAGTTTATACGCCAGGTCGAGTTCCACATATGCCCTCTGATCCAGGTACGAAGATACGAATACGATTGGGTAGTCCCGTGTACAACACCTGCACATCTTCAAATTCGATGCGGTAGCCTGCTGCTTCGAGTTCTGGCAGAAGCATGGTGCTGAGTTCGGGCGTGTAATAATCATCGAGAATGACGGCATCCAGCGTACAACGCCGCACAGCGTCGAGGATGGCGGGTTCGCCCCATACGCCGTTGTACTCAAAACCCCAGCTGTCCTGCCAGCGATTCGGGTCCGGCTGATCCGGGAAGAGGTAGTATTCGTAAATAGACGCGCCGGATGCCAGCACAAAATCATCGGGTTGCAAACGCAGCACGCGCTCGATATGTTGGGTCGTGCGTGCAAAGCTGGGCCAGCTGTTCTGGAAGTTGCTGTTCATGACAAACGCGGCGCGCACAAACCACAGGCAGCCGACGATCAACAACACTGCCGAAAGCACGCGCTTCTCAAAACTGTAACGCCCGCTGCCTTTCCAGAAAGTATTGAGCAGGCGGGCTGCCACCACCGACGCAATCGGCGCAAGGAAGACCAGGGCAAAGACTTCATGCTTCCAAAGCGCGCGCACATTACTGCTTGCAACATGATAGATCGGCAGGGCGAACAGGCTGAAGCCGAGCGCAATCGCGAGTATCCAGAACACAACCGCCCCAAAACCACGCAGTTTAACCATCTGCGCAATTTCAGAAATGCAAATCCACAGCCCTATGATTGCCATTCCCATCACCAGACCAATGTCGAAGAGCATGGTCAGGATGATTTCCATACGCGGTGCAGTTTGTGTGGAAAACTGCCCTGTGAACGTCTGTTGAATCTGCGGCAGGTTGTAAAAGAGATACGGACTAAGGATGATGAGGATGGCGCAGAATGCCAGTATCCATGCCGGGCGACTGAACAATGCCGGTCTGCCGCGATGACGCAGCCGAACCGCGAGCGCGAACGCGACGAGCGCTGGCAGGTAGGTGATACTGATGTATTTGGCGAGGATCGCCAGCCCAAAGCAGATGCCTGCGACCACATAATATTTCTCTTCACCTCGCCGTCGTTGTGCGGCGACGATGATGTAATACATGGAAGCGGCAAGGAAAGTGACTGCCAGTACGTCATAGACTGCCTGCTGTCCGAGGCTGATGCCCGGACCACTGAGTGCAAACAGGAACAGCGCCCAGAACGCCGCCGTTTGTCCGAACAACCGCCGTGCCGTAAGAAACACGTACAGCGCAGCAATCAGTGTGAGGATAGCACTGACCGCGCGCATGGCGACCACGCCGCCGACATCACTGGCCATGGCGGAGAGGGTCGGATAGAAGAACGAGCCAAACATGAACCCCAGCGCATTGCTTGGGTCTTGTCCGACGAGAATAGCTTGACCGACACGCGCGTAGGTAGCTTCGTCTATAAAGAGGGTGTTGTATTCCAGATTGCTGATGCGCCACCAGAAGACCAACCCGATCAGGATGAGTAGCGCAATATCAAATGGGCGGATCGAAGTATGCAGCTCTGCCTGGCGGCCCGCGCGCACGTCTTCAAGAATGTCGCTTAACGGGGGTAAGGACTGCACGACTTTTCCTTTATACTGTGCTTGTGTTGACAATATTTCATCATCTTACAAGAAAAGAGTAAATCGCAAAACCTTACATGTTGCTAACTTTATATATCCTAACGAACTTTATATGTATGAAATCTGTATACAACCACCATCCAATATTCACAACATTTAATTTGTGAAGAATTTAGCAAACTTTCATGCACATCCTGTTTTCCTTGTCATATACTCATATATAGACTGACCAGTCGGTTTATGAGAGCGTGGTATGACCAACGAGACAGACAAGCAGCCCTCTGTGAAAGACCCTGAAGGCACGCGCGGGCGCATTCTGGACGCAGCGCTGGATGTGTTTGCGCGCAAGGGCTACCACGAAGCGAGCGTAGATGAGATTGTTGAATCTTCCAGAACCTCAAAAGGCTCGATCTACTTTCATTTCCCTAACAAACAAAAGTTGTTCCTTGCGCTGGTCGATAAATTTGCAGACGCGCTTGAACGCCATGTGAACGACGCGATTGAGGAGGAGCAGGCGGGAATGCGCCGTGTGCGCGCCGCGCTGGAAGCGGTGCTGAAAACCTTCGCCCGCTATCGTCCCCTGGCAAAAATACTGCTTGTTCAAGCGGTCGGGCTGGGCAGCGCTTTTGAAGAGAAACGGCTGGAAGTACATCAGCGCTTCGCCATGCTGATCCAGCATTATCTCGATCAGGCGATTGAAGTCGGCGACATCGCGCCGACGGATACCGAGTTGGTCGCCTATGCGTGGATGGGTGCGATTAACGAGCTGGTCATCCGCTGGGTGTACACCGGTTCGCCAACGCCGGATCGTATCCTTTTGATACTGCTGCCCGTCCTGCTGTGGAGTGTGGGGTTTGAGGATGATGAGCGCCGTTAATGGGCATCACCCAACGCTGGTTGCCTACACGCGCGCAGTCGAAGATGACTCACTGCTGGGGTTTCTGCGCGCGCATGAAGGTCAACCCCGGCTGTTCTGGCAGCGCGGGCAGTACGCAACAGCGTGTGCGGGCGTGGGCGCAGCCGCCGTTATGTCCGCGTCGGGTTCAGACCGCTTCGGTACTATCCGTGATTGCATTACCGACCTGTTTGCAGGAATACACCATGATACGACCGCTCCGGCAGAGGTGCGCCCGCGTTTGTTTGGCGGCTTCTCATTCAACGACACTCTGCACGATGATGCCCTGTGGCAGCCGTTCGGCGCTGCACAGTTCATTCTGCCGCGCCTGCTGCTGACGCGCATGGGCGGCTATTCATGGCTGACGGTCTGCGATTACGGCATAGGTGATGTGGCGGCGCGGGTGGCACGGCTGGCGGAGACCCTCACCCTAAATCCCTCTCCCTCAGGGAGAGGGACTTCAGAAGGAGTTGATAAAGCCCCTCTCCGCGCCGCGCAGAGCCATTTGCTCGACTTGACTCGCTCTGCACAGCAAGTGGGAGAGGGGGTTGCGGTGAGGGCAAGCGTCTCCGAGCATATTGACCACCCCACCTGGCGCAAGATGCTGCACGAGGGTATCGGCATGATCCACGACGGTGCGCTGCGCAAGATTGTACTGGCGCGGGCGCTGGATGCCGACTTGGACGCACCTGTTGATGCGCTGCTGGCGTTGGAAACATTGGAAAAGAGCTACCCGACGGCGTGGCGCTTTCTGTTCGAGCCGACACCAGGCGCGCTCTTCTTCGGCGCGACGCCGGAACTGCTGGTACGGCTGGAAGAGGGCACACTGCATACGCACGCGCTGGCGGGCAGCACCCCGCGCGGCGCATCGCCCGGCGAAGATGATCGGCTGGCGGCGGCGCTGCTGGCGAGTGCGAAAGATCGCCATGAACATGCACTGGTGGTCGATTGGCTGCGCGATTCGCTGACACCGATCAGCCGCGCGGTCGAAGCCGCGGACACACCGACGGTGGTCAAGCTCAAGCACATTCAGCATTTGTTCACGCCCGTCAGCGCGCAGCTGCGCGAGCGCAGTTCGGTACTGAATATTGTCCAGCGCCTGCACCCGACGCCCGCGCTTGGTGGCAGTCCCCAGGCAGCGGCGCAGGCGGCGATTGCGCAGATCGAACCGATGGAACGCGGCTGGTACGGCGCACCTGTCGGCTGGGTGGATGCGGCGGGCGATGGCGAGTTCGCAGTGGCGATCCGCAGCGCGGTGGCGACAACCAGGCATGTACGGTTGTATGCGGGTGCGGGTATCGTCGCCGATAGTGACCCCGACCGCGAGTGGGATGAGACGACGCTGAAGTTCAAACCTATGTTAGATGTTACTGGTGTTGGATTAGTGCAGAGTGCAGAGTGCAAGGTGCAGCGGTAAACATTTTGTACCATGCACTTTGCACTCTGCACCAAAGATAAGAATGTTTGCCGTTCAGGACTAACGACCAATGATCTACGCACCCAACCGTAACTACGTCTGGACCTACACGTTCGTGCAAGCGCTGGCACAGGCGGGCTTGCGCCATGTCGTCATCGCGCCGGGCAGCCGCAGCACGCCGCTGACGATGGCGTTCGCGCAGCACCCGGACATCCGTGTCTATTCGCATATTGATGAGCGCGGCGCGGCGTTCATGGCGCTGGGGCTGGCGCTGGCAGAAGATGCTCCGGCGGCGGTCGTCTGCTCATCCGGCACAGCGGCGGCGAACTTCTTCCCGGCGATTGTCGAAGCGCATTATGCCCATGTGCCGCTGCTGGTGCTGACAGCGGATCGTCCGCATGAACTGCGCGACAGCGGCGCGAACCAGACGGTCGATCAGGTCAAGCTGTACGGCGATCATGTGCTGTGGTCGGTGGATGTGGCGCTGCCGGAAGCAAACCCGCCGGACGTGGCGCTGCGCAACCTGCGCTCGCTGGCGGCGCGGGCATACGCGCTGGCGGACGGGATGCCGAAGGGTGCGGTGCATCTCAATTTCCCGTTCCGCAAGCCGCTCGAACCGACAGAAGTGGCGGGTGAGGGGCGGGAGGTGGAATGGGGATTGGGATTGAACCGCAAAGGCGCGGAGAACACAGAGAAAAAGCTTATTCAAGAGGCTAGAGGGGATGGGGGACAAGGGGCGGATGTACGGACGCCATTCATGGCGTCCAATCTCTCTATTCCCCGCATCGAGCGCGGCGTGATGATGCCGACGAAAGAGCAAATGTCGCAGCTCAAGAAAATGCTGGTCAACTGTCGTCGTATCATGATCGTTTGTGGTCCCCGAACACCGGGAGGTGAGTTTTCTCACTGGGTCGAGACGTTGTCAGGGGGCGGCACAGTGTTGATTGTGGATGGGCAATCCAGCGTTCGTTACTATCCCGAACAAACAAATGTCATCGCTGACTACGAATTCTTTCTCCCACTGGCGCGCACATGGGAGCATCCAGAAGCAGTGATTCACTTTGGGGCGATGCCGACTTCGCAAGCTCTACTCGACTATCTTGCTGCGATTCAACCGCGTCATCGCATTGTCATCAGTCATGATAGTAGCTGGACCGAGTTTGAACACCGTGTCGATTTGGTTCTTCATGCCGATCCTGTCGAAGTCTGCAAGGCATGCTCTAAATGGTGGCATTCACAACAAAGTAATGACGCATGGTACGACCTGTTTGCATCGGCAGATAACAGCGTCAGGTACGCCCTCATTCATGGTGGATTGGAATTTGAATGGTTTGATGGGATTGCGGTACACGACTGTCTTGCGATGCTTGAGCGTGCCAACATTTTCGTCGCCAGCAGCCTCGCGGTCAGACATCTCGATCAATACGGATTCGATCAGCAGCGGAAACAACTGCGCGTCTTCTGCAATCGTGGCGCGTCAGGCATAGACGGCACGATCAGCAGTGCGCTCGGTGTCGCGGTTGCTGAGCCGGACAAACCGACTGTTCTCATCATCGGCGACCTGGCGTTCTATCACGATATGAACGCGCTGCTGGCGGCAAAGCGCAACGGCATCCACAATCTGGTCATTGTGCTGCTCAATAATGACGGCGGGCAAATCTTCCGCCGATTGCCGATCAACAAGCCGGAGTTTGAACCGCACTTCACCGAGTTGTTCACGACGCCGCACGGGATAACGTTCGAGCATACTGCCGCGCAGTTCGGCTTCGGCTACGCACGCGCCGACGACCGCGAGGCGTTTAGGGCGGCATTCACGGCGGCGCTGGCAAGCGGGCAGGCGAGCATTGTCGAAGTCGTGACAGACGCGGAAGAGGATGCAAAGCGGTGCCAAGAACTCACTGCACGGGTTTTGAAGGCAGTTGAGACCGACGAATTTCGCTGGTTTGAGTTTAACCGATTTGCGAGAGAGAACGACCATCTAACGGAATTGAGAATGTCGGATTTACCCCCACGCACACCGGAGGCACAATGAAACGAAGGGAATTAAACCGCAGAGACACAGAGGGCGCAGAGGGGAACAAACAAAGGATTCTTGCTTGGCGTCCTTGGCGTCTTGGCGGTTAAACATTCTTAGGACTTTCGCTTGATAGAAAAGTTGGTGCTATTGTAGAGAGATGATAACCAAACGCCAATACATCGAATATCTCGTCAGCACGCCAGTGAACTACACCTGTAGCCACCTGGCAGCGCCT
>Ga0224723_1001489_pt1 | contig 14045 bp, 9 predicted proteins | sample Balambano_FR2_Me_FD_161647 | JGI IMG/M metagenome (GOLD analysis project Ga0224723, IMG submission 161647) | Freshwater sediment microbial communities from Lake Towuti, South Sulawesi, Indonesia - Balambano_FR2_MetaG | ecosystem: Environmental > Aquatic > Freshwater > Lake > Sediment | place...
TCCGCCGCCGTAAGCATCGATGATGGTATACAGAATGCGACGGTCGATCTCGTCCAGCCCCAGATAATCGATATTGAGCAGTTCGAGCGCTTCGCCGGCGACTTTACCCGTGATCACGCCGTCGGCGCGCGTTTGCGCGTAGTCGCGCACGCGGCGCAGCAAGCGCAGTGCGATGCGCGGCGTGCCGCGCGCACGGCGGGCAATTTCGCTGATCCCTTCGATTTTAGAATCGACATGCAGCATCCCGGCAGCACGGGCGATGATGAATTCCAGTGATTTTTGATCATAAAAATCGAGCCTGAAATGCGCGCCAAAGCGGTCACGGAGCGGATTCGCCAACAGTGCCAACTGCGTCGTCGCGCCGATCACGGTAAAACGCGGCAGGGAAAGGCGGACAATTTTCGCGCCGGGTCCTTTGCCGACGATGATGTCGAGTTTGAAATCTTCCATCGCCGGGTACAGAATTTCTTCGACCTGACGCCCTAAACGGTGAATTTCATCGATGAACAGGATGTCGTTCGCCTTCATGTTGGTCAGAATAGCAGCCAGATCGCCCGCGCGTTCGATGGAAGGACCGGCGGTGATGCGAATATTGACGCGCATTTCGTTGGCGACGACATGCGCCAGCGATGTTTTGCCCAAGCCCGGCGGACCGTAAAACAGCGTGTGATCGATAGGTTCACCGCGCGCTTTCGCCGCATCGATGATGATTTTCAGGTTTTCGCGCACGCGGTCCTGCCCGACGATGTCTTTGAGCAATTTTGGACGCAGCGCGCCATTATCGCCGTCATCGCCGCGTGGGTTGGGCGTGATGATGCGTCCGTCCTCGGACATGAGCGCCTCTATCGTTGACATAAATGTTCTACAAGTATACACGACGCCTTTTGACAGGTATATACCGCCGCGCGTACAATCGATACGGCTTGTTTTGCAGGGGGTTTTAGAAGCACATGACCGATCAACTACACATTTCGTCTCATCCATTGGTGCTGCACAAGCTGTCTGTGCTGCGCGATAAAAGTACTGATTTTCGTTCGTTTCGGGAACTGCTGCGCGAATTGGCGCTGTTGCTGATTTATGAAGCGACCCAGGATTTGACGGTGACTCCGCGCGAAGTCGAAACGCCGATGGCGACGATGACAGGACACAAAGCCGCCGAGACGATTGGATTGGTGCCGATTCTGCGGGCGGGGTTGGGGTTGGTCGAAGGCGCGCTTCAGCTGCTGCCAAGCGTACAGGTATGGCATATCGGGTTATACCGCGATGAACACACGCTGCGCCCGGTGACGTATTACAACCGCATCACCCGCCCGACCAAAGTCGATCTCTTTCTCATCCTTGACCCAATGCTGGCGACCGGAGGTTCGGCGGTGGCTGCAATCGACATCCTGAAACAGAACAGCACCGCGCGCATCAAATATATCGGCGTGATCGCATCGCCAGAAGGCGTCGGCGTGCTGTCGAAAGCACACCCGGATGTGCCGATCCATATTGCCGCGCTCGATCAGGGCTTGAACGAGATTGGGTTCATCGTGCCGGGTCTTGGCGACGCCGGAGACCGCCAGTTTGGTACGGTCACGAGCGCCTTGGAATGAACGCATTGATCCCGTTCGTACTGGTGTTCACGCTGGCGTTAGGGGGAAGTCTGCTGCTTGTCCCGGTCGCGGAACACATCGGACGGCGGTTTGGGGTCACGTCAAAACCCGATGCGCGGCGGCAAACCGAAACCGATTACCGCCGCGTGTCACGGTTGGGCGGGGTAGCACTGTATGGCGGTTTCACGCTGGCGGCACTGGCAGCGCAGTTCTTACCGGTGCCGCGCCTCGACCCGTATGAAATGATCCGCCTGGTTGGGTTGATCGGCGGATCAACGATCATTTTCATCGTCGGCGTTCTCGACGACATTTACGAATTTCCCGCGCTGCCACAATTTTTCGGGCAGTATATCGCGGCAGCATTCGCCATTCTGTTCCAGATATTCATTCAGTACATCAGCAATCCGTTCACCGGGCAGCAGACCGACCCTTTTCCGCCACTCGTCACGGTGACGATCAGTTTTTTGTGGCTGGTCGGTATGATGAACACGATGAATTGGCTCGATGGGCTGGACGGGTTGGCGGGCGGCGTCGCGGTAATCGCTGGTGTCATGCTGTTCGTCAACAGCGCCTTTCGGGTTGAACCTGCTCAAACCAGCGTCGGCCTACTGCATCTGGCGCTGGTCGGCGCATCGCTCGGTTTTTTGCTGCACAACTTCAACCCGGCGCGGATCATCATGGGCGGCGGCGCACCCTATCTCGGTTTTTTGCTCGCGTCGCTGAGCATTATCGGCGGCGCGAAGATGGCGACAATCTTACTGGTGATGGGGCTGCCATTGGTCGATGCCGTGTGGCAGGTGGTGACGCGCACGCGGCAGGGGCGCAATCCATTTCGCGGGGACCGAGGGCATTTACATTTTCGACTGCTCGATCTGGGGTTCGGCACGCGGCGGATCGTATACGGGTATTATGGGTTTTGCGCGTTTTTCGGCGTGCTGGCGCTGGTCATCGAAAGCGAGCTGTACAAGTTTGTCGCGTTAGGGGTGATGATTGCGCTGGTCCTGGTCGCGCTGGTGATGATTGAACGGCGTCAACCCGTACAACGCGATACGCAAAGCCTGAAAAGCTAGGTTCTTACCGCAATGATGCCACGACAAAACGACAACGGGACGCCGCGCTAATTTGTGCTGTCGTCAGTGTTTACGTCGGCATCATCGTCTGAGGGTTCGTCCTGCATGGGGTCGTCATCATCGTCGTCGATGTCATCGAGCAAATCGTCATCGAATGCTTCCTGGTCGATCTCTTCTTCGTCGTCAGTATCATCAGCAAGAGCGGGTTTCGAGGCGACCGCAGTCGCGGCGGGCGACAATGATGACGGCTTCAGGCTCGATGCTGCTGGCGCAGACGCAGGCGTTGGTACCGGCCGCGGTGGAACAGACGACGAAGCCGCACTCGGCTCAGTCAGCGCGGGTCGTACAGGCGGACTTGGCAGGTTTGAAGCGCCTGTAAAACCGGGCAGCGCATTCTGACCGACGGATTCGCCCAGAATCAAGCTGTCTTTGTCGGGCGCGGCGGGGATTGGCAGTTGCAGCTTGTAAATGCTCGGTGGTCCGGCGGCAGCACGCGCGGCGGCTGCCTGTTGGCGCTGCGCAGCACGACGTGCTTTTTCCGCCTGTTCTGCGCGCATTTTCACGATATCGGCGCGGCGCATGGCGACGAGTTTGCCTTTTTCAAACGTGGCGCTGTCGCCAGTGACGCGCTCGATGCTCGATTCGACAGCACCCAAGACCGCCGTGACGAACAGATTCACGCCGATGATCGCGGCAAAAATTCCGGTCAGCACGCTTGCGCCCTGCGAAATCGAGAGCAGGAAATTGCCCAGTACGCGGTCGCCAATGCCAAGCGCATACAGCGCGACGATGGCGATCACGATGGGCGGCAAGAGCAGCCGCCAACCGCGCAGATTGGACGGGTCGGGCGTCATGGTCGCGCTGACGACGAAGACCAGATACATCCACAGCAGAAAATCGGGCGATGTGGTCAGCCGTGTGACGGCATCACCAACCGTAATCGTCGGGTCGCCAGAAAGCAGCCCGAAAAACCCGCTCATGTTCAACGGGTTGTTGATGGCAAACCAGATGAAACCGATGCCGCCAACGAGCGGCATCAGGTTGATGATGAACAGCCGAAACGTGCCAATCTTTTTGGCATCGTACTTGACGAATTGCAGCTTGAGTTCTGCGATTTCCTGTTTTTCAGGAAACTTGAATTCACCTGACGCGCGAATATTGAGAACCCCCGCTATCAGCCACACGATCAGTTCATGCAGAAATACTCCGGGCAGAAAGATGGTGTAATACAAAATGGTGGTGGTTTGCAGGTTTTTCGTGACCAACCACCCGACCTTGAAAATATGCTGATGCAGCCACCGTTCCAGGCTTCGCATCGGGACGAGTAATCCCAATGCCAGCAGCCACGGGGCGAGAAGTTCGACGACGTTCAGCGTCTACGTCCCTTTCACCACCGACGCAATTTCGATCAGGCGCGTGAAATCATCGACTTTGAGCGATGCACCGCCGACCAGCGCTCCATCGATATCCGGCTGCGACATATACGCCTGCATGTTGTCGGGCTTGACGCTGCCCCCATACTGAATGCGAATATCGTCCGCCGCCGCGCCGTACAGTTCGCGCAGCGTGCCGCGAATGACATCCCCACATACGCGCTGTGCTTCGGCAGGTTCACAGTTCAGTCCCGTACCAATAGCCCAGATCGGCTCATAGGCGATCACAATTGGCGTGATCTGTTCCGGCGCGATGTCCATCAGCGCAGCGCGGAGCTGACCGCCGACCACTGCGTCGGTCTGGTTGGCTTCGCGCTGTTCGCGGCTTTCACCGATGGCGATGATCGGTTTGATGCCGTGTTCCAAGGCAGCGCGTGCTTTCAGGTTGACATTCTCGTCGGTTTCCGCCAGGTACGCGCGGACCTCACTGTGACCGATGATGACATATTCGACCAGCCCTTGCAGCATGGGCGGCGCAATCTGGCTGGTATAGGCACCGTCTTTTTTCCAATGGATATTTTGCGCGCCGACTTTAATGCGCGTGCCATCCAGCACTGTGGCGACGGACGAAAGCGCGATGAAGGTTGGACACACTACCCGTTCCACGTTGCTATAGGGTGCGATTTTCGGCATCAGTTCACGCACGAAATCGACCGATTCACGGAGCGGCTTGTACATTTTCCAGTTCCCGGCGATGATCGGGGTTCGCATGGACTCTCCTTTAGCGTGTGTTGTGAGGCTGCGTTCGGCAGCCAGCCTGCTACCGTGACTCTATCTCATGGCACTGTGGTCGCCAATGATGTTTGCAGGTTGGCGACTCGTGCTTTCACCCATTCCGGCGCAGACTCATCCGCCAGCGCACGCTGATAAGCGCTGCGGGCGTTATCTGCCTCGCCGCGCGCCTGTGCCATTTCTCCTACGACCAACTGCACTTCCGCCAATTCAGGCGCATTGGTCAGCGCGGGGTTCAGCACCGTCAAGGCGAGCGCATCGCGCCCATTGGCAAGCCACGCGCGCGCTACCATCACGTTGATCAGCGCGGAGTTGAATCCACGTTCGCCGTCCAAGCCGCTCAGCAGCAGCCGTATCTGAATTGGTGTGAGCGCATTCGGTCGCGTGACCAGGCTGTACAGACGTTCCCCGGCATGGGCGCGCAGCGCAGGCGCATACGGCGTTTCCTGTGCGATGGCAAAAGCGGCGTTGTACGCGATGATCGCTGCTGGCGCATGTTCAAGATCGACCGCGGCACTTCCGGCGGATGCGAGAAACTGCACCGGGTCACTGGCGTAATTCACCCCCGTTGCGATCATCTGCTGCGCGTCTTCCAAACGGTCAAGTTCAAGATATGCACGCGCCAATGCGAGATATGTCAACGGGTCGGTTGAATCGGCGCTCAAACGGCGCTCGGCTTCCTGAAGCGTAATATCGGGGATAGCGATAATGTTCAAAACCGGAATCATCGGGCTATCGATAACAGGTGAATCCGCCTGAGTGCGATCTTCGATGTTCGACAGCCCGTTCCAAACCACCAGGATGACCACCGCGATCAAGCCGTAACGCAGCCAGCGCCGACGTTTACGCAACTTTGGCGTGACTGCCGGAATCGGCGCGATGGGTTCGGGAATGACGAGCGCGCGGCGCTGGCTGGGCGTGTAGATGGGCGCGGCAAGTCGATCCAGCACCGAATCAGTCAGGGGCGTCAGGTCGTCGTCGAAGCGATAGAGCGATGACGGCGTGTCTTGAAGCGACGCACGCAGCGCGCCGATCATGGCGTGTGCCGACTCGAAGCGGTCTGATGGGCTTTTCGCCAGCGCTTGCAGCAAGACCTGTTCGGTTTCAGTGCTGATCTGCGGATTGAGAGAGCGCGGTAGCGGCAGCGGCTTATAAATATGGTCATGAACGATGGCGTAGGGCGTCCCCTCATGATACGGAACCCGCCCAGTCAGCAGTTCGTACACGATGACACCAAACGAATACAAATCACTGCGCGCGTCCAGTTCAATGCCGCCTTGTGCCTGTTCGGGCGACATGTATAACGGCGTGCCGATCAGCATGTTTTCGCTGATAGAACTTTCCCCCGTTTGAGTCAGCTTCGCCAGACCGAAATCAGTCAGATATGGGGTATGTGCCGAATCGATCAGGACATTGCTCGGCTTGATGTCGCGGTGCAGCACCCCTTTGCTGTGCGCATAATCAAGCGCAGACGCTAACGGGGTGAGGATATTCAATAATTGTGCCGCACTGAGCGTCTCGCCAGACAACCGTTGTTTGAGTGTCATGCCTTCGACGAACTTCATGACGATGCACGGTTTGCCTTCATGATCGAAGAAGTCATACACGGGGACAATGTGCGGATGCTCCAGTTGAGCGACCAACTGTGCTTCACGTTCAAACCGTATACGAAACGACGGATTGTCGGCGTAGCCCGCGTGGATCATCTTGATCGCCACATAGCGGTTGAGCCGCGCGTGAAACGCTTTGTATACCGTCGCCATCCCGCCCTGCCCCAGCGGAGCGAGCAGTTGATATGCGCCGAGCATTTGACCTTCCAACGAAGGTACTCCCCATTCTTGACGGTCGGGTTATCGTCATTATAGCGTCGGTTGCAGGATTTAGCGCGGCAGTATTGGCAAACCGTCGGTTCAGTTGGCGGCATCCAACTGTGTCGCCCGCGCCAACACCCAGGGCGGCGCAGGAATGCCCGATAGAATGGTATCGAACCAGCTTTGGGCGGCGGCGGTATTCCCTTCCGCCAGTTCGATTTCTGCCAGAACCAGCATCGCTTCCAGGCGAGCGGCATCCTGGGTGATGACCTGATCGATCAGCCGGCGAGCGGATTGGCTGTCGCCGTTCTGAAGTGCGAGCCGTGCGATCAGCGTTATGATCAAAGGGTGCTGGTAAAACTCGAGTTCATCGGGCAAGCGCAGCACGGCAAAGAGTTCGCTTTCGGTGATCACACCATGCTCGATGATCAACGGGTAAACTTCTGTTCCGACCAAACCGCGAAGCTGGAAGAATTGTTCGCTGTCAGGCGTGACGACATCGAGCGCCAGCGCGAAGCTGTAGATGGCGGCGATGGGCTGGTCGAGCGAGACAGCTTCCACACCAGAAGTGGCGTAATATACGACCGGGTCATCGGCATATATCGCGCCAGTTTGCAGCGTCGTTCCACCTTCCAACCGCTGTCCGTCTCGCAGATATTCGCGTGCCAGCGTCAGGTAGACAAGTTGATCTTCCGGGAAAGTGTTCACCATCAACTGTGCCTCTTCGAGATTGGCGACGGGCAGCGTGAGCAGGGGTAAACGACGCGGCGCGGCATCCGCATTCGCGCCCAGCGAAACTTCCGCCGTCATCACCGGGTTTGCGATGGCGGTCTGCGGTTGTGCCTGGTTCATGACGAGCGCGGTGACGATGACGACGAAAAACAACACCAGCATCGCCACACCGGCGACCCAGACATGACTGCGTTTCACCGCCGCGATAGGATCGTTTTGTGTGGTCGGCTTGACAGCCATCGAAGCGCGTTCGTCTACAGCAGGCGAAGGGTCGTCGGTTCGGCGCTTGACCATCGACTGTGCAATGGCATGCGATGGACGACCGTCCATTGATGGCACCACTAATTCGTCATCACCGATGGCAGCGCGAAAAGCGCGGATCATAGCGGTCGCGCTTGGATAACGATCTGCCGGGTTTTTTGCCAGCGCCGTCAGCAGTACGCCATCGACGAGCGGCGATACGGTCGCATTGAGCGTACTGGGAAACGGCGGCGACTCCTGAATATGTTTGGCGATGATCGCGTAAGGCGTACCTTCATGATACGGAACGCGCCCGGTGACGAGTTCATACAGAACGATACCGAGCGAATACAGATCGCTGGCAGCCGTCAGGTCTGCGCCGCGCGCTTGTTCCGGCGACATGTAATGCGGCGTGCCGATCATGATTCCCTGACTGTAGGTCGCCGCGCCGCTCTCCGACAGCCGTGCTAACCCGAAATCGGATACATACGGCACGCCTGCATGGTCGAGCAGAATGTTGCTCGGCTTGATATCGCGGTGCAGCACCCCTTTGCTGTGCGCGTAATCGACCGCCGACGCAATCGCCGTCATGACATTGAGCGTGTCTTCAAGAAACAACGGACCTTCGGCAAGCACGCCGCGCAGCGTCATCCCTTCAATGTATTTCATGACCAGACAAAGCGTGCCGTCCGCTTCAAAAAAGTCATGCACTGGGACGATATTCGGGTGTTCCAGCGACGCGATGATCTGCGCTTCACGCTCAAAACGTGCGATGAACGCGGAATCATCGACGAAGGCGGAATGGATCGTTTTGATAGCGACATAGCGGTTGAGACGGGAATGATAGGCTTTGTATACGGTCGCCATTCCGCCCTGCCCCAACCGCGAAACGATTTGGTATTGCCCAATGGTACGGTGATCCAGCATCGACATGGGGTTGCTCACAGTTCCACGTGCATCGTTTACGTTTGTGACGCTGCACCTATTTTTGTTGTAATGCTACCACACCCGGCAGTTCCTGACCCTCCAGCATTTCCAGGCTTGCGCCGCCACCCGTGCTGATATGGGTGATCTTGTCGGCTAATCCGCTGACTTCGACTGCCGCCGCGCTGTCACCACCACCGACGATGGTGGTTGCGCCATGCGCGGTCAGTTCTGCCAGAATTGCCGCGACGCCATTGGTGCCATTGGCGAAGATCGGCTTTTCAAACACCCCCATCGGGCCGTTCCATACTACGGTTTGCGCGCCGTTCAGCACATTTTTGAAATGCGCCAGCGTTTCTTCGCCAATATCGTAAATCCCCCATCCGTCAGGGACACCTTGTGCGACCGAAATCACGCGCGTGTTGGCGTCATCCGCGAATTTATCCCCGATGACGGCATCGACAGGCAGTACCAGTTTATCACCGCCTTTTTCAAGCAGCGCCCGTGCCGTTTCGACAGCATCCGTTTCGACGAGTGATGTACCGAGCGCAATCTGCTGTGCAGCGAAAAATGTATTCGCCATACCGCCGCCGATCAGCAAGCGGTCGCATTTGCCCAACAGCGTTTCGATGACCTTGATCTTGTCGCTGACTTTTGCGCCGCCCAAAATCGCCACGAACGGACGATACGGATTTTCGATGGCGCTGGAAAGATATGCGATCTCTTTTTCCATCAACAGCCCGGCAACCGACGGCAAATGTTCGGTGACGCCAACTGTCGAGCTGTGCGCGCGATGCGCCGACCCAAACGCATCGTTGACGAAAATATCGCCATGCTGTGCCAGTTTCGCGCTCAATGCCGGATCATTCTTTTCTTCACCCGGATAAAAGCGGGTGTTTTCGAGCAATAACACGCCGCCGTCCGGCAGCGACGCGACCGCTTGATCTGCGATATCGCCAATCGAATCGGTGGCAAATGCGACCGGGACACCGAGCAGTGCTTCCAGTGCTGGCGCGACGGGTGCAAGCGAAAATTTCGGGTCAGGCCCACCTTTCGGACGACCCAGATGCGACATCAGAATGACTGCTTTGGGGTGCTGATCGAGAATCGCTTTAAGCGTCGGTACGGCGGCACGGATGCGCGTATCATCGGTGATGGTGCTGCCTTCCAACGGCACATTGAAATCGACACGGACTAATACACGTTTGCCATTCAGATCAATATCGCGGATGGTTTTCTTGTTCATCGAAAATCCTTTCGCATCACAACAGGTATCGGTTTGGTTCGGGCGATGTCGCACAACCAGGCGACCGCTTATATCGCCTGGTTGTCGTGACGGAACGTAGATTACAGGCGGTCGCCCATGAACTTGACCAGGTCAGCGACTCGGCAGGCATAACCCCATTCGTTATCGTACCAGGTCACGACTTTGGCCATATTCCCTAACACCTGTGTACTCATGGCATCGATGATGCTGCTGCGCGAATCGCCTTTGTAATCGATGCTGACGAGCGGTTCATGGCTTACACCGAGAATACCGCTCATGCGCTCGCTGACCGCCGCCATATCGAACGCGGCGATCAGTTCTTCAGTCGTGGTCGGTTTTTCCAGCGTACAGACAAAATCGACGAGCGAGACCGTCGGCGTTGGCACACGCACCGAAAAGCCATCGAACTTTCCCTTCAGTTCAGGGATGACCAGTGCGACCGCTTTCGCCGCGCCGGTCGTGGTGGGGATCAGGTTCAGCCCGGCAGCGCGCGCACGACGCAGGTCTTTGTGCGGCAGATCGAGAAGCTGCTGATCGTTGGTGTAGCTGTGGATGGTGGTCATCAGACCGTGAATGATGCCATAATGATCATTTACCACTTTGGCGGCAGGCGCAAGACAGTTCGTGGTACATGACGCATTCGAGACGACATGATGCGCCGCAGGATCGTAACGGTCTTCGTTCACGCCCAGACAAATCGTGATGTCTTCGCCTTTGGCGGGCGCGCTGATGATGACTTTCTTCGCGCCGCCTGTCAGATGTTTGGCAGCATCCGCTTTATCGGTGAAACGCCCCGTGCTTTCGACCACGATATCGCAGCCGAGATCGCCCCATGGCAGCGCTGCCGGGTCTTTCTGCGATAAGACCTGAATCACATCACCATCGATGACGAGCGCATCGTCACGCTTTTCGACCGTGCCAGGATAACGCCCATAGGTCGAATCGTACTTGAACAGATGCGCCATCGTGTCCAGGTCGCCCAAATCGTTGAATGCGACAATATCGACATGTTCGGCGTAGCGTTCGCGCAGTGTGCGCAGCACTTGACGACCGATGCGTCCAAACCCGTTGATTCCTACACGAATGTTCGCCATATGACCTTCTCCTATGTGATTGAACGACGCGCGCTGTTGCTGGTGTAACAGAAAAGCGCATCGTCAATCATGCGCCTTTCCAGGATTTCGCTACATATGAATTGGAAGCGGCTTGAGCAGCGCCGCGCCTTTGCGTTCGCTGTTGCTGAGATGCTGGATCGCTCGCCCTAACTTGTCGGCGTCATGCCGCCATGGGCGCTGTGCATCGACCAGATCGGTATAGAAGATTTCGTAACGCTGCATGATTTCGTGGTGTTCGGGTGCAGCCTGTACATAGCGCGTGTTTTTGTTATCGAGCAGATCATTGCTGGGAAAGACGTTGTTGGCGATCACTGCCTGAAAAACGCCGCGTCCGATATGTTTTTCCAACGCCAGCACATGTTCTGCCACGGTATAACCATCTGTTTCGCCGGGCTGCATTGCGATATTGCACACGTATATCTTGTACGCGCTGGTGGCGCGGAGCGCATCGCCGATGCCCTGTACCATCATGTTGGGAAGAATACTGGTGTACAGGCTGCCCGGTCCGATCACGACCAGTTCAGCATCCAGAATAGCGCGCACGCTGCCATTGAACGCCGCGGCATTTTCGGGGATCAACCAGATGTGTTCGATTTGCCCGCCTGCTTCGCTGATCGCGGATTCACCCTGCACCGTGATCGACTTACGCTGCGTCGGCACACGCACGCTGGCGGCAAGCTGCACATCTGCCAGCGATGCCGGAAAGACCCGACCCTGAATATTCAGCACGCGCTCGGTTTCGATCAGCGCAGTTTCCAGGCTTCCCGTAACGCCGCTCAGCGCGGTGATGAACAGATTGCCGAAGGCATGACCATTCAGGTCGCCATTGCTGAACCGATACTGAAACAGGCGCGCCATCAGGCTTTCATCGTCCGCAAGGGCGACGATATTGTTTCGCAAGTCGCCGGGCGGCAGCACGCCCAATTCGCGCCGCAGCTTGCCAGAACTGCCGCCATCATCTGCAACCGTGACGACCGCGGTGATATTGCTGGTGAATGACTTGACGCCGCGCAGCGACGCGGGTAAACCCGTGCCACCGCCAATGGCGACGACTTTTGTCCCTTTCTGGCGGCGGCTGTGGGTATAAACCAGATCGATGACCGCGCCTTGCTGATGGACACGATACGGCGCGAGGATGACTTTGGAAAGACGCACGACCGAAATCGCGCACAGCGTGACGCCCGCCGCCAGTGCCAGCACGATTTCAAACCAACCCAGACGAAGGAGCGAGGCATCGAGCGAGCGCGTCAGGTTGAGGATGGTCAGCGCCAAGCCCAGTGCGAGCAGCAGCAAACCGCCGCCGAGCAGAAACAACCAGCGTTTGACGCCTAACCCGAATGCAAACCACTTTTGTAAACGCTGCGAAAATTTCATACGCTTGAGGGCATTTCCATGAAGAATACCGTTCCCAAGATTAGCATTCCGACTCCTCAGTGTCAAAGGTAGACATGCGAACGTGGTAAATTACACGCGGCTTGCTCGCGCTATAATGCTGGTATTCCGCACAACAACCACTCAAGGACATGCACATGATCAAAATCTTATCCATCGACGCCGTGCGCGCGGTCGAAGCTGCCGCCGATGCTGCTGGTTTTTCCTATGATCTGATGATGGAGAATGCGGGCTTGGCGGTCGCACGCCGCGCGGTCTTCGTCTTGAAGCAGCTTCCGAATCCAGAATCATCGGCAGTGACGGTGCTGGTCGGCGCGGGCAAAAATGGCGGCGATGGGCTGGTCGCTGCACGCCTGATCGCGCAGCATGCGCCGGCGCAGGTACGCGCTTATCTGCTGAAAAAGCTGCCCGATGATGATAAGCACCTGCAAGCGGCGCGCGCGGCGGGCATTTTCATCGCGGATGCCGAAGACGATCAGCGTTTTCGCGTGCTGCACAATATGGTCGCCAGCGCGAATATCGTGATCGATGCGCTGTTCGGGGTCGGCGTAGAGCTGCCTTTGCGCGATGAAGCGGCGAAGCTGCTGCGCGCCGCAAACGCAGCGATCCACGGCAGCGAACGCGAAAATGAAGACCTGGAAGGCGAGATCATTCAGCCGACACGCCCGGATACCGTGACAACACGTCCGCGTCCGTATGTGCTGGCGGTGGATTGTCCGAGCGGGCTGGACTGTGATACGGGTATGGTCGATAAACATACGCTGGTGGCGGATGAAACCGTGACATTCATCGCCGTCAAACCTGGTTTACTCACGTTTCCAGGCGCGGCTCATGTCGGCGCTCTGACCGTTGCGACGCTTGCCATCCCCGAAAATACCGACGCGCTGAAAACCGAGCCGCGCTTTTTCGTCGATGCGGCGTATGCGCGCGCATTCGTCCCGGCGCGCAGTGATGATTCGCACAAATACAGCTATGGCAAGCTCTTGGTCGTCGGCGGGTCAGTCAATTATTCGGGCGCAGCCGGGATGAGCGCGAAAGCAGCATACCGTTCCGGCGTTGGGCTGGTGACGGTTGGCGCGCCTGCTCCCGTGACCACGATACTGGCAGCACATTTGCTCGAAGCGACCTGGGTTTTGCTGCCACACGATATGGGCGTGCTGTCCGCCGCCGCCGCGCCGATCATTCGTGAAGAAGCGGCGAAAGTCGATGCGCTGCTGTTGGGACCCGGCATCAATCGTGAAAAGCCGACGCACGACTTGTTCAAAGCGTTCTTCACGGAATCTGCGAAAGTCGGCGTCAAAAATCCGATCGGGTTCGTCGTTTCCAAAGCCAGCGACGCTCAATCGCCCGCGCAGACGATGCCGCCGATGGTGATCGATGCGGACGGATTGAATATCCTGAGCGACATCGACGATTGGTGGACTGTGCTGCCCGCCGATACCGTCCTGACGCCACACGCGGGCGAATTTGCGCGCCTGGCAAAAATGGAACGTGACGACGTCGAAAAACAGCGTTGGTCATTGGTAGTGGAAAAAGCGCGGTCATGGGGGTGCGTTGTGCTGCTGAAAGGCGCGCATACGCTTGTCGCCGCCCCGGACGGACGAACCGCGGCACTGCCATTCAAAACGTCGTCGCTGGCAACTGCGGGGACGGGAGACATTCTCGCCGGGTTGATTGCCGGGTTGATCGCCCAAAAAGTCAAACCGTTCGAGGCGGCAGTACTCGGCGGCTATG
>Ga0224723_1001490_pt1 | contig 14041 bp, 11 predicted proteins | sample Balambano_FR2_Me_FD_161647 | JGI IMG/M metagenome (GOLD analysis project Ga0224723, IMG submission 161647) | Freshwater sediment microbial communities from Lake Towuti, South Sulawesi, Indonesia - Balambano_FR2_MetaG | ecosystem: Environmental > Aquatic > Freshwater > Lake > Sediment | place...
CCACCGCGTATATATTGGGAAAACGAGAAATCGCAATGCAAAACCCGCCCCCGCGTATATATTGGGAAAACGAGAAATCGCAATGCAAAACCCGCCCCTTTTACCCAGCACTCAGCACTCAGGACTCAGCACTCTTAAAAACTATTCATAATTTCTTGCATACTTTCCCATGATAGACCTTGTTCTATATACTGCGGTGCATCAGGATTGTAAGGATTAGCTACTCGGTCGATGCTGATAATTTTTGCATCTTCTGGAAAAACAGGCACATCGGGGTCAAAATCAGTGGGACGCATTAATGAACTAGAGAAACCTTTGAATATAGCAATTTGGTCTTGTTGTCCGTCAAACTCTACAGTTACAAGTAATACTTCTTGTGGACGTTTAATGGTGTACTGTTCTAGCTGCTTGCCAATTGAGACCATGTTTAGAAGGTAAAAGGTAGAAGGTAGGTAAGAAGAATAATCACTATTAAGATAAATTCTCTCTTCTTATACCTTATACCTTCTGACTCCGCACTCCTACTGTGCAGTTGAACGTCCTTGCTTCCCAAGTTTGATAAGGACGAAGTAACTTAGATAAAGTACATAAATTACTAAACCAACAATACCTAGAAAACCGAGAAATCCTGGTTTGGACTTAGCTCCATGAAAAATTTCCTTGTACATCATCGGTGCTTCAAACCAAACACGACAGTATGGGGTTTTGATCGCGGTTTCGGAAAAAGCACAACCTAAAAATGGAATGGAAGCGATCGCTCCCAAAGCACAGTAGACAGTCACAGCCCAACGCCAAGATGTAAAAATTAATTTCAGTGGTCCACTTTGTTGGTACTCGATTTCATCGTTAAGATCCACCCAAAACCATAGTGAGAGGGGAATAAGGATCCGGGCAATCAGTCCTGAAAGAAAACTTACCCCAAATTCACCAATCATTAAATAAACTGTTATTGCTAAAAGACTAGCTACCCGCCAGTAAATCAATAACAAACGTTGTATTGCTTCTGATTTTTGCACAAATGCCCAAATTAATAAAATTATCGGAATAATTACCGTAAATACCACTGCTAGTCTATAATCCAGCCAAACCCACGGGCGAAACCAAATATCGTATCCCATAATTTTTTAGATAATCTTAAAGTGGTAGATGTTGAATTAAGCTTGCTACTACAATAGTAGAAAAAAAACAAGCAACTGGAATAGTGTAAACCAATACCTCACAAAATTCTTTAGTACACTCAACAAAAAGCTACTCTAAAATCAGAGGTATGTAATTTACGGTTCCTAATTGCTTGCTAAGTATAATTCCAATTACGAGCCAATTTCAGATTTTGGATACGTTTCAGGCTTTATTTCGGTAAGAAATTTCTCTTAGCCCAGGAGAAATTTCTAGATAGTAGATTGAAACGTGTTGATTGTAAGCAAAAATACAATCTAAAATCTTAAATCGCTTGATATTCTACTTTCCTAGTCTTCGTAAACTCGGCACTCATCAGCTTCTGGGTTTGCATCACAATATTGCTCTAAAGAGTTCTTACGTTTTGACTGACGCTGGTGAGAAGCTTCAGCCTGGAGTTCTTCTACTGCATCCCAAGCAGCAGCACACTCAGCAGAACTACTACCTTCTGTATCACAAACGGTGCGAGCTTGTTCAACTTCTAGTTTGATTTGGTCTTGGATGTCGCTCATGGTTTTGTTGTGTGTTGTTAATACTAGTATGGAAAAAGTTCAAGAAAGGCTAGGATATGCTCTTTCGTTCACCATTTTAGCGATTTAGCTGCTAGGTTAGTGTTTTAGTTATGAATACGCTATTACTACTATGGCAAACAAGGGCACTTATAATCTATACACCTTTACCTTTTGTTGGGATTTTGAGGAATTTCTAGTATGAAGGACTAATTATACAATATCTGACAATGGGGGTAATAGGATAGAGTTAGTAATATTTTCCAATCTTTGGATGTTTGGATCAACTATCGGCTGTAATATTTCCTTAGTACCCAGCCATGATATCGATCAAAATTCATCCTACAGGTATGAACTTCTGTAGGATTTAAAATAATGCCCCTTGGGATAGAAAAGAAAAAACCACTAGCCTCAAAAAGAGAAAGAGTGTATAACTCATGGCAGACCAAATGCAATGGGCGAATGCCCTATCAACCCGTCCTTCTTTGGAAGCAGCTGTTGCAGATGTGGTACAACGAGCTACCTCGTTGTTAACAGAACCTCCAGATTTAGGAATAGTGTTTATTTCGTCTGCTTTTACCAGTGAGTATTCTCGATTATTGCCTTTGCTGGCAGATAAACTTTCCGTACCTGTATTAATTGGCTGTAGTGGTGGTGGTGTGATCGGTACATCAATAGCAGGAGAAACTCAAGAACTAGAAGCAGAACCTGCATTAAGTTTGACTTTAGCTTGTCTGCCGGAAGTTAATATTCAAGCTTTTCATATCGTTGCTGAAGAATTGCCGGATTTAGATAGTCCCCCCGATAGTTGGCAAAATTTAATTGGTGTAGAACCCTCGTCAAAACCGCAGTTTATTTTACTAACTGGTTCATTGTCATCTGGAGTCAGTGATTTACTACAAGGGTTAGATTTTGCTTATCCTGGCTCTGTAACTGTAGGAGGACAAGCTAGTGGTAGTGGTATGGGTAGTCGTATTGCTCTATTTTGTAATGACCGCTTGTATCGAGAAGGTACGGTTGGTGTAGCGTTAACAGGTAATATTGTTTTAGAAACTATTGTGGCTCAAGGATGCCGACCAATTGGCAAACCTTTACAGGTAACAAAAGGCGATCGCAATATCATTCTAGAACTAGATGACAATGTGCCTTTAATGGTACTTAGAGATTTAATTGCTGATTTAAGCGAAGAAGACCGGATGCTAGCACAGCACTCCTTGTCTGTAGGTATAGTTATGGATGAGTTTAAGCAAGACCTACGACAGGGTGACTTTTTGATTCGGAGTATTTTAGGAGTAGATCCATCAGCAGGAGCGATCGCAATTGGCGATCGCGTTCGTCCTGGACAACGTTTACAGTTCCATTTGCGTGATTCCCAAGCCTCTGCTGAAGATTTAGAATTACTCTTAAGGCAGTATCAACAACAAGATACATCTGATCCTGCTGCCGTTGCCGCTTTAATGTTTGCTTGTTTAGGACGAGGTGAAGGACTTTACGGTAAACCCAACTTTGATTCAGAACTATTTCAACGCTACTTTCATGATATCCCCTTAGCAGGCTTTTTCTGTGGTGGTGAAATTGGCCCTGTTAGTGGTAGTACTTTTCTTCATGGTTTTACCTCTGTATTTGCTATTTGTCGCGCTCTGGATAAGCGGTAGGAGGAAGTGCGGAGTGCAGAAGAGTGCTGGGTGCTGGGTGCTGGGTGCTGAGTGCTGGGTGCTGAAGAGTGCGGAGTAGTGGTTTTTGGCTACGATTGTTCATTAAAACTACTAATCACTAACTACTAACTAACCACTAACAACCATCTACTCCCTACTCCCTACTCCCTACTCCCTACTCCCTACTCCCTACTCCCTACTCCCTACTCCCTACTACCAACCACCCACTAACAACGTACTATTATTGTCAATAAACGTTCTCGCACCACAAGGAGCGATCGCGCCATATTTCTCAAAGTAATGCTGGACTTTCTCGGGAAAGTGGGAGTAATTTAATATAGCGTCTCCATCTGCTATATCCGCCCAAAAATCCCGGAGAGTAGGAGCTAATTCTTGTGCTTGCTCTAATGGTAAGTTTAAAGGTGGTAGTGTGAGTAACTTTACAAGGAAAGGAAAACTGCGATCGCCCATCCATTTCCGAGAGTAAGACAACAAGTTGGGAAAATCCTTGACTGATTCGACTCGGTAGGATGAAATTTCTAACCATTCTCTGTTGTGGCGATCGCGGTGAAAATTCATTACTCTGTAAGGATGTGGGTAACTTACTAAAGAACCTGTAGTAATGTCATAAATTCCATCAGCGTAGGCTACATCTTGAACGTGTAAATGTCCTGTAAATACCAACTTGACGTTGTAGCGCCGTAGTATTTGTAATAATTCTGGTGCATTCTCTAACATATAACGATTTGCCAGGGCATGATGTGATTGGTTCGGCAAATGCTCTATGATGTTGTGGTGGATCATCACCAATATGATTTTTTCACTTGCTGTTGCTAGTAACTCTTCTAACCACAGTAGTTGCTCTCTATCTACACGTCCTATTTGTTGTGAATGTTCGTTAAAAGCATTAGAGTTTAATCCAATAAGTCTGACATCAGGTAGCAATTCACAGGTGTAGTACATTTGTTCGAGATTATTGTATCCATATTTTCCGTAGTAAGACGGGAAATCACTGAAAGCAATTGATTGTTCATTTGCTAACATAACTGGAACATCATGATTACCAGGAATCACGTAGGTAGGAAAAGGTAGCTTTGATAAACGTTTTGCTAACCAAGCATGATTTTCTGGTTCACCGTGTTGAGTTAAATCTCCTGGTATTAATAAAAAATCTAAATTAAGTTGTGTTAAGTGTTCTAGTACACTTTCAAAAGCTGGAATACCGACTTCTACCAAGTGAAAACGATTCGGGTGATTCCAGATTGTCTGCGGGAGCGCAAGATGTAAATCACTGACAACAGCAAAACGAAAATTAATATCCATTGGAGTAAAAACTATCTTAAAAGCAGGGGAAAAAATACTTTTAAAATGAGTATAACCTTTGCCTTGTCATCTTGCTGTGTAGCGATCCCGCTTAATATTTCTATACAAAAGGGCTGGTTTAAAAATTGCTATATCAACTATATCTATGGCAATCATAGATGATTTTTGAATTGAATGTCTCTACCAGAAGAAATTTATAAATGATTTAGGATTGCTATATAAACCTACTATCTATTATCGATTCACAAACGTCAATGCCAATCCGAGTTCGTCAACACGTCAATCCTTTAGCACAAAAGTACAAAACACCAGCAACTCCTTTAGAATGGGACAAAATTTACAAACAGCCTTATAAACCATTACTCTTAGATATTGGATGTGCTAAGGGACAATTTTTGCTACAAATGGCCCAAATACAACCAAACTGGAATTTTCTTGGTTTGGAAATCCGGGAACCTTTGGTACAGGGAGCGAATAAATTGCGAGATGAATCCGGATTAACTAACTTGCATTATGTGTTTTGTAATGTCAACAACTCCTTGCGATCGCTTCTGTCTACTCTGCCTCAAGAAACATTACAATATATTACAATTCAGTTTCCTGATCCCTGGTTTAAAACTCGTCATGCAAAGCGCAGAGTGGTACAACCAAAGTTGGTTGCAGAACTAGCAGAATTTCTAAATGTTGGCGGGATGGTATTTTTACAATCAGATATGAAGTTTATCGCAGTGGAGATGCGCGATCGCTTTGCAGAACATCCTGCTTTTGTAAATCAAGGTATGGAAGAATGGTTATCAGACAATCCTTTACCAGTTTCTACGGAAAGAGAAATACTTACACAAAGTAGAGATGAACCTGTTTACCGGGCTTTATTTATGAAATGCGATCAAACCCAAGAATTAAACCACATTCGCAATTTATAACCCTCAGGGTATAAAGGTAAACCTAAGTATATTGGTATCCAGAAAATAAAAGCAGCAACTATGACCACAATTATTGTAAAACCGACGATTCTTAATTCCTTGTAATAACTGCGGATACACTGGTCAACAAACCAGGCGATCGCCAAAAATACAAATGGTAGTGCTGTCATATAATGGTAGATAAAAGCACAACGGGTCACCATCACCCAAGGTAGTAAATTTACAGCGTAATTCAAGACTAGATATAAACAAATCCAAGTGTCAACAGAAAGACTTTGTAGTGGTAGGCGCTTTTTTGTTAATGTTTTTACAAGTTGGGATGCTAATAACAGTAATGAAAATAAAATTGCTGCCAAACCAGACCACCATAAAAAGGGATTACCCATTGCATGGACATCGTATGATACATTTCCTGCACCGGATGGTAAAGGAGGACCGATTACTGGTAGTGGTTCATTAGCAGTAGAAACTGGTAAAAGACTAAGAATGTAGCGAACTATTGTGCGGAGCGGTTCTACGGAAGGTAATAACTTTTCAATATCATTAGCAGTTTGAGTGCTTTGATAAAAATACGCCATTGGTCGAGTCATTAAAGGCCATTTATACCAAGCAGCACAATAAGGATGGACTTTTGGACTGTTACCACCAAGTTGTCCGTGGAAGCTGAAGATTCTTTTATGTACTTCTATAAATCCGTATTTTGTATCTAACAGTAAATGAGGAACCCAAGCCAGACAATAAACTATAACTGGAATCACTCCCAGAAAAAATAATAGTTGAAATATGTTGATTTTCAGAAGATTTGGTAGAGGTGATATTATTTTTTGTTGTTCTAACTCTAGAATTTTTTTGTCGTTTGCAGCTTGATGTCTTTGGATGATGAATTCCCACAACCAAACAATTACCCAAATTAAGTAAGTACCAATCAAAAACGGTAAGCCATTCCATTTTACAGAAATCGAGCCACCAAAACTAATACCAGCAAGAGTTAACCAGAGCCAACGACGTTTTTCATTATTCAATGCTACTAAAAATAATAATTGCCCTAACATTCCAAAAATAACAATATAAATATTAATTAGAGCATAACGAGATTCAACTATAAACAAACCATCACAAGCAGTAAAAAAAGCCGCGAGTAAAGCAAAGCTGCGACGTTTACTTAATTGAAATGCAACTCCACCGACAATTAAGGGAAGAAATGAGCCAAAAAGAGCATTAACCCAACGATAATGTATAGGAGATAAGAGCGAACCTGTGTGGCCATTTACTTGCTCTTGCCAAAAAGGTAAGTGACTACTTAGCCAAATACCAACAGCAATGATACATTTACCTAATGGGGGATGTCCATCAAAAAATGCAGTCCGAGTCAGATAGTTATTGCCAAATTTCGCATAGTAAACTTCATCAAATACCAAAGTATTAAATCTTTCTAATCCCCAAAAGCGTAGAGCGAGTGATAGTAGAAATACACTCACCATACCAATTGAAAACCATTTTTTAGTCATAGTAGAGTGCGGAGTGTGGGGTGCAGGGTTTGGGAGAATTTTCGCGTCAGTCCTACTAAAGTAAAATTTCATTGTAATAGCAATTGAAGTTTTAGGTGTCAATATAATAATGGGCTAGACTAAACGCAGCCCACCCACCAAAAATTATCCATGCCTCGTTCGTTCAATATTGCAGGTCCCTGCCAAGCTGATATTCATTATATGCTACCGCCTACTAGTCGGTTGCCTGACTTGGAGGAGCTGATTGAGGAACGCAGTTATTTTGTCATTCATGCGCCACGTCAAACTGGTAAAACCACGGCAATGTTGGCACTTGCGGAACAACTTACTCTAAGTGGATGCTACACAGCAGTTATGGTATCGGCAGAAGTGGGGGCGCCTTACAAACATGACCCAGGCGCCGCAGAGTTGGCAGTGCTTGGTGCTTGGCGCAATGCAATTTCAGTCCGTTTACCTAAAGATTTACAACCTCCAGCATGGGTTTATGGGGAACCAGGACAAAGGATTCAAAATATTTTACAAACTTGGGCACAAGCGTCGAAGCGACCATTAGTAGTGTTTATAGATGAAATTGATTCCTTGCAAAATGAAGCCTTAATTTCCTTTTTGCGACAGCTACGCGATGGCTATCCCAACCGTCCTAATCACTTTCCCTCATCTCTGGGGTTAATTGGTTTACGGGACGTGCGTGATTATAAAATTGCATCAGGTGGAAGTGATAGATTAAATACTTCTAGTCCATTCAATATTAAGGTCAGTTCTATAACATTAAGGGATTTTAATCCTACTGAAGTTGCAGAATTATACCAGCAACATACTGATGACACAGGACAAGTTTTCACTCCGGAAGCAATCTCTATGGTATTTGATTTAACTCAGGGACAGCCTTGGTTAGTGAATGCATTAGCAAGAGAAATTGTTGGAAAGATGGTAAAAGATAGAACTATCGCGATTACTATTGAATATGTTTTAAAAGCTAAGGAAATACTGATTGCGCGTAAAGATACTCACCTTGATTCGCTAGCTAACGAACTTCGAGAACAAAGGGTACAGGCGATTATTGAACCAATGCTAGCAGGTTTGCCACTAGGGAATGTACCATCCGATGATATCCAGTTTGTTATCGATTTGGGTTTATGTAAAATGAACCCGCAAGGGGGATTAACAATTGCGAATCCAATTTACCGTGAGGTTTTGCCACGAGTATTAACAATTACACCTTCTGCTTCACTCCCTGTTATCATCCCAACTTGGCTAGCACAAAACGGTGAGCTAAATACTGATGCTTTAAAAGAAGCATTTTTAAAATTTTGGCTTCAACATGGTGAACCATTACTAGGTAGCACGGTTTACCATGAGATAGCACCGCATTTAGTCCTAATGGCATTTTTACATCGTGTTGTGAATGGAGGTGGAACTTTAGAGCGCGAGTATGCAATTGGAAGTGGACGGATGGATTTATGTTTAAGGTACGGTTCAGTAACATTAGGAATCGAAGTCAAAGTTTGGCGTGATAAAATTAAAGACCCATTTCAGCAAGGTCTTGAACAATTAGATTCTTATTTATCACGCATAGAAGCAAAGGAAGGTTGGCTATTAATTTTTGACCGACGTTTAAAGACACCAACAATTGAAGAACGCTTAAAAACAGAAATGACCACTACAAAACACGGGCGGAAAGTTACTGTTATACGCGCTTAAGGAACGTTTTGGTAACTTAACATTAAAAAGCTAGCTTTCAATAAATGATTAAGCACCTAAGGACATTGTAGCAATGACTAACTCGCAACCGGAAGATATACAAACTCGTGTAGCATCGCTAGAAGAACAGTTAGAGCAAGTGCTTGAGAGTCTTGATTTAATCGCGACTGTTCAGCGTGGTATTCGAGTAGAACTTCGTGAAACTTCTCAAACATCAGCACGGTTAGAGCGAACGGTAAGACAACTTGCGGAAATATCTGCACGAACACAAGTTGTAGTAGTGCGACAGCAAGACGAGTTAGAACAGTATCGCGCTGATATACGTCAAAACCAAGCTGATATACGTCAAAACCAAGAAAACATTAAACGAATGTTGGATTATCTCGAAAATCCCCACCGTGGTGACACGATGCCAAATTAATTAAGTAGGTGGGTGGAAAAAATATCGTTGAGGTTGGGGAGTAGGGAGTAGGAAACAGGGTTTCATGGATTTTACATATCGTTACATAGTTAGGTTTATTTGAGCCAAATTAATTAAACAAGTAGAATAAAATGTATCCTCAGTTACAAAATTTTTGCAATCGCTCTTTTAAGGAAAAACTTTTTGATTTACTGAACATTACCTTCTACCCGGGCAATTTCTAAGATTGTTTTCAAAACTGAATCAGGATTCAAGCTAATTGAATCAATACCTTGCTCTACTAGGAATTTTGCAAACTCTGGATAATCGCTAGGAGCTTGACCACAAATTCCAATCTTGCGATCGCACTTTTTGGCGGTTTGGATAGCCATTTTTACCATGCGCTTTACACCTTCGCTGCGTTCATCAAATAACCGTGCTACTAATGCGGAGTCTCTATCTAGTCCTAATGTTAGCTGAGTTAAGTCATTAGAACCAATGGAGAAGCCATCAAAAACCTCAGCAAACTCTTCAGCCATGATGACATTATTAGGTAACTCGCACATGACGTAAACTTGTAAGCCGTTTACACCTTGCTCTAAATTATTTTTTGCCATTTCCGCCAAAACTAAACGTCCTTCATCAGGAGTGCGACAAAAAGGAATCATCGGTATTACATTGTTTAAACCCATGTCATCCCGTACTTGTCTCAGAGCATAACACTCTAAAGCAAATGCTTCTCGATATTTTTCATCATAATATCGCGCTGCCCCTCGCCAACCAAGCATAGGATTTTCTTCGTCTGGTTCAAATTGTTTTCCACCTAATAAATTGGCATATTCGTTACTCTTAAAATCAGACATCCTCACAATGACTGGTTTAGGATAAAATGCTGCCGCAATTCTACTGATACCTTGAGCTAATTTATCTACAAAATACTGAGATTTTTCTTCGTAAAGTGCAGTAATTTCGGCAATCTTCGCTTTGACAAATTCATCCTTTAAATTATCAAAATAAAGTAAGGCCATAGGATGAGTTTGGATATGATTGGCAATAATAAATTCTGTCCGCGCTAAACCTACACCGTCGTTGGGAATAGCAGATAAACTAAACGCTTGCTGAGGATTACCAATATTCATTAAAATCTGGGTGCGTGTCCGGGGTAAATCTTCTAGTAGTACTTCCTGAATTTCAAAAGGTAATAATCCCTGATATACTCGTCCTTCTTCCCCTTCTGCACAGGAAACAGTCACTTCTTGATTAGTTTTCAAAATTTCTGTTGCATTCGTGCATCCAACTATGGCTGGTATACCTAATTCCCGTGCAATAATTGCTGCATGACAAGTTTTTCCACCAGAATTAGTTACAATTGCTTTCGCTCGTTTCATAATTGGTTCCCAGTCAGGGTCAGTTCTATCTGTCACCAACACTTCCCCTGCTTTGAATTGTTCAATCTTTTGTACATCTAAAATTACTCGTACTTTTCCTTGACTGATAGCTTCACCAACAGCGCGTCCAATTATGAGTGGGTGGGGTGATGGGAATTTTAATTTATATGTACGCAGCACATTCTCTGTTTTCTGGGATTGTACTGTTTCTGGTCGTGCTTGGACTATAAATAATTCATTGGTGATACCATCTTTTGCCCACTCCATGTCCATGGGGGTAAATTTACCATGAAGTTGGGTATAATGGTCTTCTATTAAACAAGCCCAGTGTCCTAGTTGTAATATTTCATCATCGGTAATTGCAAACTTATTTCTTTCGATAGATGAAACTGGGATATTTTTTGTTAATTTGGAACCATCATCATAAACCATTTTTAATTCTTTACTGCCCAATCTTTTATCAAGAATGGGACGAAATCCTGTTTTTAAAGTCGGTTTAAAAACATAATATTCATCCGGGTTGATAGTTCCTTGGACTACGTTTTCTCCCAAACCATAAGCAGCGGTAATTAATGCTGCGTCTTTAAAGCCTGTTTCTGTTTCGATAGAAAACATGACTCCTGATGATGCTAGGTCAGAACGTACCATTTTTTGTATACCTACTGCCAGAGCAATGCTAAGGTGGTCAAAGCCTTTGGTATGGCGATAGGAAATTGCTCTGTCTGTGAATATAGAAGCGAAGCAACGATGAGTTGCTGCTAATACTCCTGGTACACTGACAACATTCAGATATGTTTCTTGCTGTCCAGCGAAACTAGCATCGGGTAAGTCTTCAGCAGTCGCACTAGAGCGAACTGCAACATCTGTGTCTGGGTTGTAGCGATCGCATAATTTTTCATATGCTGAGGTGATAGCTTCTCGTAATTCTACGGGAAATGGGGTATGCATGAGAAGGGATCGCGCTTTTTTTCCCCGTTCTCGTAAATTTTTTAAGTCATTAACATCTAAATCTAGAAATAATTCTCTTAACTGTGTTTCTAAATTAGCTGACTGAATGAAATATCTATAAGCGTAAGCAGTAGTAGCAAAACCGATGGGAACATTGACTCCTTTGGGTACGAGTTGCTGAATCATCTCTCCTAAAGACGCATTCTTCCCACCAACTAAGGGAATATCAGCAATACCAACTTCATCAAACCATAAAACAAGCGATCGCTCTTTAGAGGAGTGAGACAAAGTTGTATTAAAGAGCGTATCCATTTGTGCTACTCCGTATATAAATGCTTTAGTACAAAGTACTTATAGTTTTAATGTACTTTAAATTTTTAATAGTGGCTAATTTACATATATCCTAAACTTCCTAAAAGTTGTCCTTTATTTATGCTCTACCTTGTCACAGTACAAAGCAGTATATAACCTGGCGGTGATTGCTCTAGAATAAAATCTGTATACAATTAACTTCATAAACAGCACAAGAAAGACTGTAGTCTTGGTACACTACCCATTGGCGCTTTCTATCTGCTGATACTATAAAGCCATTCGGCGAGGGTATAACCATGGGCAAGTACGACAAAGTATTTAACTCGGAAGATGTTTCAGAAGAACAGTTGAGTCCAGAAGAAGCTGTCGCAGCAATCGCTGTGGTTAGCACCATTGCAGATTCTTCAGTTGCAGAAGCGGATGCAGAACTACTTTCCGATATTCTCTGGGGGTTTGAGGTTTTTGAAGACTACTCAGATGAAGATTTGTTAGAAATGCTCGATAGACTCATTGCGATCGCTGAAGAAGAAGGAGTCGGGGTACTGTTTAATACTGCTTATGAGTCTCTTTCTGATGAGCTAATACTAGATGCTTTTGCTGCTGGTGTGAGTGTGCTTGTAGATGAAGAAGAATTAACTCTTCGTGAAGAAAAAATTCCTTTAGTTCAGAGTCTTCAACAAGCTCTAGAATTAGAGGATGAAGAAGCCAAAGAAATTGTTAATGAAGTTATTGCAGCTTTCCAAGAAGCAGCAGAAGCTGATGAAGACGAAGATGAAACATTAATAGAGTTAGACTCTGGTTTGGAAGAGTATGAGTCACCTTTAGGAAACTTCACACTTCCCATACCTGTAGATCCCCAACAAGGTGGTAGGATTCAAGAGCAGGAAGGAGTTATAGGTTTTTCCGATGATTTCGGTACTTTGCTGAGAATAGATTACTATGCTATTCCTCCAGAACAAGCTTCAGAAATGGAGTCTACAGGATTAGAAGTATTTCTCAAGTCAATTTTAGTAGATAAGTATGTACCCCAAGCAATCCTCACTAATTTACCAGAAGCTCAGGTAAAGCAAAGTGAATATTTGGATGATATTTTTGAAGGGTCTTACTTTACATTAATTGATATGCCTCAAGGTTCCACTATTTCCAAACAAGAAAATAACGGTAATGCCTCTAGATTAGATGCTTACCGAGGAATTTTGGCGTTTATCAATGGTGATTTTCTGTATATCGTTAGTAGTCAACGCAGCTTTTTTGATGGAGAAACTCCCGGTACTGTTGAAGAAGAAGCTGAAGGAATTAAAGATAGTATCTTAAATTTTGTTGAGACTATCGAGTTTACTTAACTGATTATTTGGATCCCCAATTTGTCAAACCTGTTATTTACCGACTAATCTCATCTAGAGACGTTCCGATGGAACGTCTCTACTGGTGTTGCTAGTGGACTGTCTAGACTAAAAAGTTCACAAAAAATGTTTTGGTACAATGGAAAATTATCTGATACTCAAACTCTAGAGTTATCAATTGATGACCCAGCTTTACTTTACGGAGCGACAGTTTTTACAACCCTGCGAATTTATAATCATTCCCTTGACAGTACTCTCACCAACTGGCAAGCACATTGCGATCGCCTAAATTCTTCTCTGCAATTCTTTGGTTGGCAGCAGCCTAATTGGCATTATATCCGCAAGGGTGCATCTCTTCTCATATCACAATTCCCTATCCTAAGAATCACAATTTTTCCTGATGGACGAGAATGGATAATTGGCAGATTTTTACCACCAGACTTGACAAAGAAGCAAAAGTATGGAGTAGAGGCAATGATCGCAGCGCGTGAACTAACTCGTTCATTACCCTCTCATAAAACAGGAAATTACCTAGCAGCGTGGATGGCAAAAAATAACGCAGAAAAATCTCATGCTCAAGAAGCGATTTTGGTAGATGCCGAAGGAAATTGGTTGGAAACTAGTACAGGAAACCTCTGGGGTTGGTATGATGATCAATGGTGGACACCTCCTGTGGAAGTTGGAATCCTACCAGGGGTAATGCGTCTGTCATTGATCAATTATTTGCAACCGCAATTACAGCAAGAACCTTGGACACCGAAACTAGTAGAGAAATTTCAGGCGATCGCATACAGCAACAGTGTAGTAGAAATCGTCCCTATTCATACAGTTAGTGGACTAGGCACAAAATATAAC
>Ga0224723_1001491_pt1 | contig 14029 bp, 14 predicted proteins | sample Balambano_FR2_Me_FD_161647 | JGI IMG/M metagenome (GOLD analysis project Ga0224723, IMG submission 161647) | Freshwater sediment microbial communities from Lake Towuti, South Sulawesi, Indonesia - Balambano_FR2_MetaG | ecosystem: Environmental > Aquatic > Freshwater > Lake > Sediment | place...
ATTTGTGGAAGATGAAGTTGGTCACAAACTTGGTGCAAATGGTATGAAGGCTTTAGAAGAATTTTTGCAATATTAATTTGCGATGGCTCAAAGGTGGTCTTTGACCACCGTATGATATACAGGGTCACAGACCCTGCAAGAGCGATGATAATATTAATTTATGATGGCTCAAAGGCGGTCTGTGACCGCCGTATAAAATGCAGGGTCACAGACCCTGCAAGAGCGAACTGATAATATTAATTTGTATTAACTCTCTGATTGACGTTGATTTTATTTGCAGGTATGCTTGATTTTGTTTGTCATTCTGAGCCACGCTTTTGCTCTTTGTGGCGAAGAATCTCTAAGATTATCTAAGAGACCCTTCGTTATCACTCAGGGTGACACGATAATTAATAAAGGTGTTTTATGAAAAGAAATTTATCTCGACGTGATTTTTTGAAACTAACTGGTTTGGGGTTGAGTGCTTTGGCATTCAAGCCGTATTTGCTTCCGAATTATGAATATTTTGCTACTCCAAAACGCTTGCCACAATTCCCTGCCAGTGAAATCATTGGGCGGGTAGTTGATAATAATATACCCTTACGAAGTCGTCCTACCGATAGCCCTGACTTAAATACTGTAATTGGGACATTAAATGCAGACACTCTCGTTGAATGGAATCGTGAGGTTATTGGTAGTGTTACACAAAATTTTACTTTTTCTAATCAGCGTTTTGTCGAAACACCACAAGGATATGTTTATGGTTCGAATGTCCAACTCACTCGAAATATACCTAATACCCCTATTGCTGAAATTCCAGCAGGCCAACCAGGTTTTTGGGCAGAGGTTACTGTTCCATATATTGACTTAGCCCATGAAGGGGCTGTTTTTTCAACTTGGTTGCAAGATCATATTTTATATAATTTCCCACCACGTTTATATTTTGGACAAGTTGTTTGGATTGATAGAGTTAGAAATACAAATGGATTTATTGAATATCGTTGGAATGAAGATGCCAATGGACGTGGTTACGGTGCTGGGGCTTATGGTGAGTTTTATTGGGCTGATGGTATGGGGCTTAAAGTATTAACGGAGGAAGATGTATCTCCAATTAACCCTGATGTTGACCCAGCAGAAAAAACTATAAGTGTGGATTTAGATTATCAGACACTTTCATGTTTTGAAGGAAACAAAGAAGTATTTTTTGCTCGTATCGCTAGCGGAAGAAAATATGATCCTACTACTTTTGCTGAAACAGACCAATATGCTACTCCTGCAACGACTTTATATACATGGTGGAAACTTGTTTCAAAAGATATGACTGCTGGAGGAACTGAGGGGGCATCGGGTTATTCAACACCTGGTGTGCCGTGGTGTACATTTATTGACTCAAATGGTGTTGCTATACATGGTGCCTTTTGGCATAATGCTTTTGGTGAAAGACGTTCACATGGTTGTATCAATGTTACACCTGAAGAAGCAAAATGGATATTCCGATGGACAACACCTTATGTTTCACTTCAACAAAGTGAAATAAAATTAAATTGGCCTGACATTGGCACCATCGTCAATTCAACCGAAACAAAATTCTAAAAGCAATCCACTAAATTAAACACCGTCCCGCAGGTTTGAAACAACTTCTGAAACAATTTTAGAAACCTGCGGGACGTTTTACAGGAAAAACATGGATATTTCTCAAATCACAGTTTGGTTAGCACTATTGGCAGGCTTAGCATCGTTTTTATCACCTTGTGTGTTTTCGCTTGTCCCTGCTTATGTGGGCTATTTAGGCGGGCGGGCGGCATCTGCAGGTGAACAACCAAATCGCTGGCTGACATTTTCACATGGCATAGCCTTTGTTTTAGGTTTTAGCGTCGTATTCGTTTTGCTAGGTGTTGCCGCTTCATTTGCAGGTGGCTTGCTCTATGACCTACGTTTATGGCTCGCTAGAATCGGTGGAGCAATTGTTATCGTCTTTGGTTTGCACATGATTGGCTTACTGCACATTCCATTTCTTTCTTACGATACACGCATTCAACAAGCCCCAGACCCCAAACTTGGATATTTATCTTCCGCTCTGATGGGCGTTTTCTTTTCAGCGGGATGGTCTCCCTGTGTAGGACCTGTTCTCGGTGCTATTTTGACACTCGCCATCAATGGTGGTTCCATCTCACAAGGAGCGACGCTTCTTTCTTTCTATTCAATTGGTCTGGGAATCCCATTCTTACTCGCCGCCTTAGGCATTGGCTGGGTGACAACTATCTTGCAAAAATACAAAAAGACCATGCGCTATGTTGAAATTATCATGGGCATCGTTCTTGTTATCATCGGTGCAATGTTAATGACTGGTGTATTCTCTCTCATTGCCCAACAAGGTCAATTCTTCTGGGTTGATTTTGGACTTTAACGATTTACGATTTTGGATTTACGAATTACGAATTACCAATTACGATTTACCAATTACTGACCACTGATTACTTATCCCATGCTCAACATCACCCTCTACACCCAAAAAGACAACCCTGCCTGCAACCAAATCAAAAAAGATTTAGCAGAATTACAAACACAATATCCACACCGTTTAGTAGAAGTAGATATTGATTCAGATGAGTTACTCAAAGCGAAATACAATAAAGTCGTCCCAATTCTTGAAGCGGGACCATTTACCCTCAAAGGTGCTGTCACCAAACAAAAATTACAAATGACACTCGGTGCGGCATCCGATAGAAAAAATCAGCTTGAAAAATTAGATGACCCCATTTACAAAATGCGTATTGAAAAAGGAAAAACCGTGACCACTGGCGATAAAATCTCATTCTGGATTTCAAAGAAATATTTACTGATATTAAATTTATTCATGTTACTTTATGTCGGCTTGCCACTTCTCGCGCCGACGTTAATGTGGCTAGGTGCAGAAACACCTGCTAATGCCATTTATCGCATGTACAAACCGCTTTGTCATCAATTTGCATTTCGCTCATTCTTTTTGTTTGGCGAACAACCATATTATCCATTAGCAGAAGCGAATGTAGCCAACGTAAAAACATTTGAACAAGTTTCAGGCATCACCAACTTAGATGACCCTTACAGCACCTCACGTTTTGAAGCCCGCAATTATGTTGGCGACGAAACTGTCGGTTACAAAACTGCATTATGCCAACGTGATGTTGCCATTTACCTTGCTATTTTAGGTTTCGGCATTGTGTTCGGATTAACAGGACGCAAAGTAAAAACTTTGCACTGGCTGGCATGGATTTTGCTCGGCATCGCTCCCATCGGTTTAGATGGCTTTTCACAACTCTTGAGTCAATTTGAATGGGAATGGCTTTCGTCACTCATTCCATATCGTGAAAGTACACCGTTTTTACGTTCACTTACTGGCGGTTTATTTGGCTTGTTCACTGCTTGGTTTGCTTACCCAAACATCGAAGAATCAATGAACGAAACACGCCAGTATTACATCAAGAAATTTGCAGTCAATAACACAACCGAAAATTAATATCACCGTCCCGCAGGTTTGATTAAGTGTTTTCATTTGTCAATTAAACCTGCGGGACGTTTTACAAAAGGTACACAAATGCCCTTTCAACAAAAAAACGGACTGCGCTTTTATCAGTTCGACATATTTTCACCAGCCATCACGCATGGCGTTTTTACGCGTCATGGTGGCGTGAGTCCAGAGCCGTGGGAATCATTAAACTTAAGTATTTCAGTTGGTGATGAACAGACTCGCGTGATAGAGAATCGTACACGTGTATTTGATTCTCTTGATAGAAACCCCGCTTCATTGCATGACGCACACTTGGTTCACGACGTAGACATTATCCTCGCCGACGCACCTCGCCCAGTTAATCAGCCCATCCAAAAAGCGGATATTCTCTTAACGGATAACCCCGAAGTTTCATTGTTCATGCGCTATGCAGATTGTGTTCCGCTTTTATTTCACGACCCAAAAGAAGGAGTCATTGCGCTTTCACATGCTGGTTGGATGGGAACTGTCAAAGGTGTAGCAGAAGTGACAGTGAATGCCATGCTTGAGCATTACAACTGCAAACCTGAAAACATCATCGCTGGTATTGGACCTTCTATTTCTGTTGACCATTATGAAATTGGTGAAGATGTGGCTTCACAATTTCGTGAAAAATATAAAGATGATTCTGAAAAAATTTTGCAAACGAGAGAGAATAAACTGTATCTTGATTTGTGGACTGCCAATGCAATTCAGTTAAGAAATGTCGGCGTTGAGCATATTCAAGTTTCAGGTTTGTGTACGGCTTGTCATTTAGATGATTGGTTTTCACACCGTGCTGAAAAAGGGAAGACAGGTCGTTTTGGTGTGTTGATGGCTTTGAGTTAATGATTATGTCACCCTGAGCGACAGCGAAGGGTCTCTTAGATAATCTTAGAGATTCTTCGCCGCTAAGAGCAAAAGCGCGGCTCAGAATGACATGTATCAGACAAATAAAATGTTGAGGTTCAGCAAACAGGTTTCACCTTAGGAAAGAGGCGGGGTAAAATTGAGGTATGGATGAATTGGTCAAGCAAATCAAAGAGAGATATGAATCTACGTTAGAAAAAATCTCAATTTCTGCAAAAAAAGTGGGGCGGAATCCTGACTCAGTTAAGTTGGTGGTGGTGACAAAATCTCAGCCTGTGGAAATTGCGCGTGCGGCAATTGAGGCTGGCGCGAAAATTTTAGGCGAAAATTATGCCGAAGAAGGTGTTACGAAAATTCAATCATTGTCTAATTTTTCTGCGGTAGAATGGCACATGATTGGTCACGTGCAGAGCCGTAAGGCACAGTTGGTGGCTGAGCACTTTAACTTTTTACATTCGTTAGATAGCATCAAACTTGCCAAACGGTTGGATAGGTTTTGTGGCGAAGCAAAAAGAACGTTGCCAGTTTTGTTGGAGTTCAACGTCGGTGGGGAAGAAAGTAAAGGTGGTTGGGATGCGTTTGACGAAAGCCGTTGGAGTGATTTGCTGACGGATATAAATGAAATTTTGAGTTTACCGAATTTGCAAGTTCGCGGATTGATGGCGATGCCACCGCTTGGTGATGACCCTGAATTTTCTCGTCCGTTTTTTGTGAAGTTGAAACGATTGCAAGAATTTTTGATGAAGCAATTTCAGCAAGTGGATTTTTCAGAACTTTCAATGGGTACAAGTTCGGATTATGAAGTGGCAATTGAAGAAGGCGCGACGTTTGTGCGAGTCGGTACGGCAATTGTCGGTGAGAGACAATATAAAACGGAGGATGAATGACAGTTGAGTTTTTGGTTTTATTTATTCGGGTAATTTCACAAACTTTTATTTGGGTTGTGATTGCATCATCATTACTTTCCTTTTTTATGTCGCCATATCACCCTGTGCGTGAGGCGTTAGATAGAATTGTGGCTCCATTTTTGAATCCGATACGCAATATTATGCCCAACACGGGCGGCTTGGATTTTAGTCCGTTAATTTTGATATTAGCAGTTGATTTTATTTCTCGAATTTTAATTGTGTTACTTCTTTCGTAACGAGGTGAAACATGGCTAGAAAATTTAATTTAAGTGATGGAAAACGCGGTTCAGCATTGGCAGTGCGGGTGACTCCACGCGCCAGCCGCAATCAAATTGTGAGCATGATGAACGATGGCACCATCAAAGTGCACATTGCGGCGGATGCGGAAGATGCTCAAACCAATGCAGAATTAATTGCCTTTTTGGCGGATGTACTCGGTGTACCAAAATCCCGTGTGGAAATTGTGGCAGGCGATAGCGGACGTGATAAATTAATTTCTGTTTTAGATATGGACGTGGAAACCGCGCATCAACGCATTGTTGCGCATATGGATTGAGTCGTTTGAAGTGCGTTGTAGGGGCGAGGTCATCTCGCCCTATTTTTGTTTAATTCGCTTTTTATATAGAGAGTCTCTGTAGGGGTAGGTGTGGCTTCACCTTGTGCTGATACGGATGGTAATGTCATAGCAAAGCTAAAGAATATTGCTAGTATAAATAAACTTCCGAACCATTTGAAATTAATGTTTTTAGATTTCATAAACTCCTCCAATAAGATTTTCGGTTTGATTAATACTTAGAAAGCAATTTTTTATTGTTCAGGAAGATGTAACTTAAGAATAGGAGTTGGGATAAGATAGTACGAACCAGCCAAAGGAGAGGTAAAGAGGAAAGTATTGACTTCTTGAATTACTATTGCACTTTCATCATAATACCAACTCTTGAAATAATCTTTCAAATTGTTTTTCCTGCCTGTGTATGTAGGGTCTACAAATCGGGTATTTGTACCTGAAAGATAGATGCCATCATTGTGGACAACATACTTGCCTGTTGGTGAAGGTATCTCACTATAATCAAGAGAAAAATCTACAATTTCGTATTCTAATCTTAATTCTTTCATAAGGTCTTCAAGTAACTCTCCACTTATATGACCTTCACTATAAGTACCAAGCGATGATTGAGAAAAAACAACATTATTATCTAATTTTTTGCGAAAGTTAAAATCTAAAGCAATTATCCTGTTTTCTGAGTGATGTAGAAATATTTGCCCTGCTGATTGAAAGTAAGAGTAGTTTTTAATATCAAATTTGCCATCATCCAATGCAGACCAAGTCAAATTAACTAACTCATACCTTTCACCATTGGTCAGGTCTAGAATGTAATGAGGCCTATACCCACTTTCGCTAGGTCCCACCAAACTACCTTTTAACCAAACTAACTCCGAGCTAAGAAAAATTCCTTTTTCTAGTAAAAGAGGGTCATTAGGAACTTTTCTCTTCTCTCCCGTACGTAAATCTAGAAGATAAACATTGCGAGCTCGTCCTTCATATACAAATAGAACTTCACCGCCGGGCACACCAATTGCGACAGGTTTTTTACAAGCCGAGACAAGCACTTCAGTATTAGGGGGAATATTTTGGTCTTGTTCAGTGCATAGTTTCCAAAATAATAGTTGCTGGGGCAAGTAGCAACTTAATAATATAAATAGAATTGCTCCTAATAAATATTGAAGCGGTTTATTTTCTTTGAGTTTTTTCATATGATTAACCTCCCTTGAATTTTGTATTTTGAAATTTGTAGACATCATCCATCCTTGTTTTGTCTATATTGATTTTATGATAAGAGTCGGATTTGAGTCAAGAAAAAAATTTGTACAAAACATGTTATATATCTCTTTAATTTGAAATTTATTCTTCCACTCCATACAACCTTCTATAAATCACAAAAATTTCGTAAATATTACGAATGTAATTTCTTGTCTCTTCAAAACGCACAGATTCTAAAAACAAATTGAGGTCACCTGTAAGCGAAAAGCATATAAACAAAAAATACATAATCTTCTTTTCTCTCTTACGGTATAATTGCCCCGCTCACAAACACACGGGGATGTGTTGGAATTGGCAGACAAGCATGACTTAGGATCATGTGCCGCAAGGCGTGTGGGTTCGACTCCCACCATCCTCACTTTACACCGTCATTGCGAGCAACGCGAAGCAATCCCCTACATAATTTTGGAGATTGCTTCGAGCGAAAGACATCGCTCTCGCAATGACGTAAATAAAAGGAATCAAATTTGAACATCGAAAAACAATATCAAGATGACCACTCCACAAAATTAATCGTGGAAGTGAATCCAGACCAAATGGTGGCATACAAAAAGAAAGCCGCTACAAGAATTTCGTCACAGGCAAAAATACCGGGTTTCCGCCCCGGCAAAGCCCCGTATGATGTGGTTCTAAGAACATATGGCGAAGCCGCTATCACCGAAACCGCAGTGGATATTTTTATTGATAAAGAATATTCAAACATTCTAAAAGAAGCAGATGTAAACCCCGGCGCCTCTGGAACATTGGAAAAGATTGAAAGCATGGATCCGCCAAAATTTATTTTCCGCGTCCCACTTGCGCCAACCGTTGACCTCGGTGACTATCATTCGCTTCGCCTCGACTATAAATGGGAAAAGCCAGAGCAAAAAGATGTAGATGCCGCGTTAGAAGATTTACGTCAAATGTATGCCAGCACTGAAAATGTTGAAAGAGAAATTGGTAATGGTGATTATGTTTTGTTAGACGTGAAATCTGAAACTGAAGAATTAAATCGCACAGGCTTTGCCACTTTCATCCGTGAAGAAGGTAGACCGACCGAATGGCCCTACGAAGGATTCTCCAAAAATTTAGTTGGCTTGAAAGTTGGTGAAAACAAAACCATAAAACACAAATTCCCGAAAGATTGGGAAATTGAAGAATTACAAGATAAAGATGTTGAAATGGAAGCAGCTATTAAGACAGTTCGTGGTGTTATTTTGCCTGATGTTAATGATGAATTTGCAAAGATGACTGGCGCGGGCGAAACCGTTGCTGATTTAATGGAAGCAGTCAGAAAAGATGTAGAAGCCCGTTCACAAGCACAATATGATGATGTTTATTTTGTGGATTTGATTGAGAAGTTAAAAGAAGACGCGACGATTAAATATCACGAACATACATTGGAACATGAAGCCGAACATGTGCTTTCCGATTTAACCAATCGCTTAGCACAACAAGGTATGGATTTAGAAACATACTTCAAAATGCGAAATACTAGCCAAGAAGAGTTTGTTAAAACAGAAGTTGAACCTGTTGCAAAAAAACGATTAGAACGTAGTTTGATTTTGGATGAAATTGTGAAAGTAGAAAAAATTGAATTAGATAATGATACTTTACAAGCAGAATATATCAATGCCATTAATAGTTTAGCCATGCAAGGTGTTGACTTAGGCAAAGGTGGTAAGAAACGCCAGAATGAAATGTCTCAAGCGATTGCTATGGATGCCGCCAGCCGTGTGATGACTCGCAAAGCGTTAGATATGTTGAAATCCATTGCGACTGGAAATTACAAGTCTATTGAAGAGCGTGAAGCAGAAGCAAAGAAAGAAGAAGTCAAAGAAGAATCTGCTGAGGTTGTTGAAGAAGAAAAAGCATCAGAGTAGTAGAAGTTTCAGGTTACAGGTCGCAGGTTGAAGGTCAAAGAGAAGCGTTATGTCATCAAAAGATTGCTTCGACGCAAAGAACAAGAGCGCGTCTCGCAATGACATAATATCTAGCAAACTCTAATATAAATCAAATAATGATTCGATAGCATTATCCAAATTAAAAGGAGAAACTATGATTCCAGATTTCAAAAGTGTAGTTCCAATGGTGGTTGAGAATACTGGGCGCGGTGAGCGTGCTTATGATATTTATTCGTTGTTGTTGCGCAACAATATTATTTTTCTTGGCACGCCCATTGATGACCAAGTTGCGAATGTGATTGTGGCGCAGTTGTTGTTTTTGAATCACGAAGACCCTGAAAAAGAAATTCGCATGTATATCAATTCACCAGGTGGTGTGATTTATGCCGGGCTGGCGATTTATGACACCATGCAAATTATCTCGAACCCAATTAGCACTGTGGCTGTTGGTGTAACCGCTTCGTTCGGGACCGTGTTGTTGGCGGCTGGTACAAAAGGCAAACGCTACGCCCTACCTAATGCAACCGTTCACATGCATCAACCGCTTGGTGGCGCACAAGGTCAAGCCACTGACATTGAAATTCAAGCGAAGCAGATTCTTCGTTTGAAGAGTTTGTTGAATGGTGTGTTAGCAAAACATACGGGTCAACCACTGGAAGTGTTAGAACGTGATGCAGACCGTGACTTTTATTTGGATGCTCAACAAGCAGTTGATTATGGCATCGTTGACGAAGTGATTGAAGCACCTGAGAAGATTGCGAAGTAAGTTAGAGAATTAGAGATTAGAGAATTGAAAAGACCTTGAGGAGAAATCTTTGAGGTCTTTTAATTCGTGATGCGTAATTCGTAATTGGTAAATCGGTGGTCGAGTAGACACGAGCCGCCGCGTTGAGCCTGTCGAAACGGTTTTTGCGAGTGTCGTATCGAGACCACAGGTTCGTAAAGTAAAACGTAATTCGTAAAACGTAAACAGGTAAACAAGTAGACAGGTAACTTGTATCTCGTAACTCGTATCTTATATCTTGTTACTCAATCAATCGTAAATCCAAAATCGTAAATCCAAAATTGAAACATGATTCCTTCAAATATAAAAGCCTTAATACTAGACATGGACGGTGTGATTTGGAAAGCAGATGCGCCAATTGGAGATTTGCCTGCTATTTTCAAACGAATCCGTGAACGTGGATTGAAGTTTGTGTTTGCCACAAATAACGGAACAAAAACTCCTGAAGAATATCAAAAGAAGTTATCTGAACTTGGTGTGGAAATTGAAGAGTCACAAGTAGTGACATCTGCTTTGGGGATTGCATTTATGCTCAAGCAAAAATATCCGCGTGGGACGAAGATTTTTATGATTGGTGAAGAGGGAATCAAAAATGCTTTGAAAGAAAAGGGTTTTGAAATTGTGGGCATTGCAAATGCAGAAGAAGCCGAAGTGGTTGTGATGGGCATTGACCGAGCCATCAACTTTCAAAAAATTGCAGAAGCGACTTTGTTAGTGCGAGCAGGCAGACCATTTTATACAACCAATACCGATAGAACATTTCCAACACCGAGAGGAGAAATCCCCGGTTCTGGAGCATGGGTTTCAGTTATTCAAACAGCAACGGGTGTAGAGCCAATTGTGGCTGGTAAACCATTTCCCTACTTAATGGAATTATCATTAGAACGACTTGGCACAAAAAAAGAAGAGACTTTGGTTGTTGGTGATAGATTGGAAACAGATATTTTGGCTGGTCAAACGGTAGGATGCCCAGTTGCTTTTGTGTTAAGTGGTGTGTCTACACTTGAGGAAGCAGAAAAGTGGAATCCAAAAATTGATTTGATTGCAAAGGGTTTGGCAGAGTTGGTGGGGGTAGTGAAGTAATGCGTAACAAGTAAACAAGTATTGAGTAGAAAAAACGCTGATTGGTTTTGTAAGCACAATCAGCGTTTTTTGTAAATTTATTTTTATGGATAGGAAGGTGTAAGTGGTGTTGCAGTAGATGTCGGTGTACCTGTGGTTGAACCTCCGCCGACGACAATCTCAACATAAAATGATGTACCAAATTGGATTCCGCTGGCATTGGATAATCTCCAATAGCCGATGGCTGTGCCAGCCGTTGAGGGGGCGACTAGATTCACAGAGACATCACCAGATTGACCGACTGGGACTTCCACTGTTAAAAGTGTAGCCGCTCCGTTCATTTGACTGCCGGATAAAAATGTGACGCTATACGCTGTTGTCCATGCACATGTGCCATTGTTTTGTAACTTCCAAGTTTTGGTGAAGGTCTGACCAGCCGTCATGTTGGTTTTATCTGGAATGGTGACATCAGAAACGAAGACCGAGTTATCACAACCGACTGCTCCACTTCCACCACCTGTGCCACCCGTCGAAGTGGTTGGGGATACAAGCACAGGTAATGTAGAAGTGACGAATAAAGTGGGAGTCAATGATGGGGTTGGAGTAAACAGGGTTGGCGTGACGGTTGGTGAAGCGGCTTGTAACGTCAATTGCCCGGCGGCGACTGTTTCCGCGGCATTCGTCTGAGCGGCAATGATTGCATCCTGTTCAGCATTGTCACTGCTGAATGAAATAATCAGGATGATGATGCCCGCTATCACTAAGACTGCTACACCTCCCCATAAAATGAGTGGATTTGTTCTTGGTTTTGGTTTTAACATAATTCTCCTTCTGCAATGTAAATGTTAAAAGAGGATATTTGAAAAAAGTTAATCAAAACTTAGTATTAACCTACGATATGCCTACTTTTTATGAACGATAGATAAGATTTCAATTAGGTGAAAATGATATTTGTAAGTCTGCTAAAATATAAGCCAATGTTAATATATGACCTCGATTTTCCATCACTTGAAAACAAATTAAGAGAATGGAATGAACCTGCTTACCGAGCCAAGCAAATTTGGCAAGGGTTGTATGTGCATTTATATTCATCAGCAGAACAATTTACGAATTTATCAAAAACATTGCGTGAAAAAATTGCAGAACATTTTTCGTTTTCAAATTTCAAAGTCAGAACGTATCTGGATTCGTCCGATAAATCTACCAGAAAAACGTTATTTGAATTGCCTGATGGAAATTTAATAGAAGCGGTGTTGATGAGATATGGTGACCCGGCGGATGAAGTGCGTGATGCGAAATCCGTAAAACGTAAAAACCAAAATTACGATTTACGTTTTACGAATTACGAGAGTGGTTTCGATACGTCTTCCGCTTCGCATCAGACTACTCAACCACCGAAGCAACGTCGCACACTCTGCATTTCTACTCAAGCCGGTTGTGCCATGGGATGTGTTTTTTGTGCTACAGGTCAGATGGGTTATAAAAGAAATTTATCCAGTGGTGAAATTGTGGCGCAGGTCATGTATTACGCACAAATGCTCAAAGAGCAAAATGAATCAGTCACCAACATTGTGTTCATGGGCATGGGTGAGCCATTTCATAATTATGATAATTCGATGGCGGCGATTGATAGATTAAACGATTCGAACGGATTTAATTTTGGTGCGCGTCGTTTTACAGTGTCAACCGTTGGTTTGGTGCCACAAATTAAAAAATTTGCTGATGAGCAACGCCAAGTCAATTTGGCGATTTCATTGCACGCTGCCGATGATGATGAACGACTCGCTATTATGCCTGTCAACAAGAGATATAAAATTGATGATGTCATCCAAGCCTGCAAATATTACATTGAGAAAACAAATCGGCGCGTGACTTTTGAATGGGCGTTGATTCACGGAGTCAACGACACGCCAGAAGTTGCCGCCAAACTCGCTTCGAGGCTTAAGGGACTCTTGTGTCACGTCAATGCCATTCCTCTTAATCCGACACAGGGTTATCAAGGTGAAGCCACCAGCCGTGAACGCGCAGATTTGTTTAAGAAAACTTTAGAAAATGCAGGCATTCCCTGTACAATCCGAATGCGTCGTGGGATTGACATCAATGCTGGGTGTGGTCAATTGGCTGGGGCAGAATTATCTTAGGTTTATTTGTACTGCAATATTTATGTTGCCCGTAAATCGCATATGGTTGTTGCAAAGGCTTTGACAAGTGTTAAATTTTGTAGCAAGACTTAATGCGAAAAGCGCGAAATGAGCGAATTTCGCAAAAAAATCTTAAAAATTCGCGTCATTTGCTTATTCGTGTAATTCGCGTTAAGGTTTTTTCTTGACTTTGCAACAGCCATAGTAAATCGCAAGATAAATACCACAAGGGTACGATGTCTTGCGGTACTGTTTAAGCACGACAAACTGTAAGTTAAAATAAAACTTCAAGGTCACAAACCAACTGTCCCGAAGAATGAAGCGTAATTTTTGGGAAATCCTCTGCAACTGTACTGATATAATCGCTCTCACATTTCATTAAACTATTTTCACTATCATTAAAAAAAACTTGCTAAAGGTGTCTCTACATGGAACAAAAAACCAAATGGCTTGAACGTCCAATACATTCTTCACTTCCTGCTATTACCAACGAAATAGCCATCTTTGCACTCATTATGCTATTGGCAGTGGTCACTCGTTTTTACGACCTCGGCTCACGCGTCATGAGTCACGACGAAAGTTTGCATACTTATTTTTCATGGTTACTTTATCGTGGTCAGGGGTACGAACACTCCCCCATGATGCACGGACCTTTGCAATTTCATTTGATTGCACTTTCTTATTTCATGTTTGGGGCAAGCGATTTTACAGCCCGCATTCCCGCCGTACTCTTTAATTTGATGACTATTTTTATGGTTTGGTATTGGCGCAGATATTTAGGTCGCGCAGGCGCATTAATTGCTGGCGGGCTCATGCTCATTTCACCATTCTTGTTGTATTACGGGCGTTACGTGCGCGAAGACCCCTATGCAGTTTTCTCTGGCGTGTTAATGTTATATGCCATGTTGAGATATTTTGAAGTCGGCAAACCGAAATACTTAATCATGGTCGCCGCCGCGCTTGCCATTCACTTCCTCACCAAAGAAACATCTTTTATTTACACGGCGCAAGCATTAATTTATTTAGCCATTTATTTCATCGTCAAAGTCACACGCAAACGCTGGGAAAATGC
>Ga0224723_1001492_pt1 | contig 14025 bp, 11 predicted proteins | sample Balambano_FR2_Me_FD_161647 | JGI IMG/M metagenome (GOLD analysis project Ga0224723, IMG submission 161647) | Freshwater sediment microbial communities from Lake Towuti, South Sulawesi, Indonesia - Balambano_FR2_MetaG | ecosystem: Environmental > Aquatic > Freshwater > Lake > Sediment | place...
GTTTACAACTCACGCATTCCGGGCGCTTCTCCCGCCCGACGCGCGCCGGATTGCAACCGCGCACTGCCTATCGCCATCCTCTGCTGGATGCCAAGTTCGGCATCAGCAGCGATAGCGCCGTGCTGACGGACGAAGAGTTCGATCAACTGCTCGATGACTTCGCGCGGGCGGCGGCGCTGGCACAGGCAGCGGGCTTTGCGTTCGTGGACATCAAGCACTGTCACGGCTACCTGCTGCACGAGGTGTTGAGCGCGCACGAGCGTCCCGGTCGTTATGGCGGCAGCTTCGAGAACCGCACGCGCTTCCTGCGCGAAGTCGTCGCGCGCATTCGCGCCAGCGCGCCGGGACTCGGCATCGGCGTGCGCCTGAGCGCGTTCGACTGGATACCCTTCCAAAGTACAGCATCCGGCGTCGGCGCGCCTGCCCCTTACGACGGCGCGTATCGTCACACGTTCGGCGGCACGGACGACGGCACAGGCATTGACCTGACCGAGCCGAAGCGCTTCCTCGACCTGCTCGCTGAACTCCATATTCCCTTGGTGTGCCTCACGGCGGGCAGTCCGTATTATGTGCCGCATATCCAGCGCCCGGCATTGTTCCCGCCATCAGATGGCTACCTGCCGCCGGAAGACCCGCTGGTCGGTGTGGCGCGGCAGATCGCGGTGACGGCGCAGTTGAAGCAGCATCGCCCGGACTTGATCGTTGTCGGGTCGGGCTATTCCTATTTACAGGAATGGCTGCCTCATGTGGCGCAGGCGGCAGTGCGCATGGGTATGGTGGACAGCGTCGGTCTGGGGCGCATGGCGTTGAGCTATCCGGCGCTGCCTGCGGATGTGCTGGCGGGGCGGGCGTTGCAGCGCAAGCTGATCTGTCGCACGTTCAGCGAATGCACGACCGCGCCGCGACACGGCATGATCTCCGGCTGCTTCCCGCTGGACGAATTTTACGCCGCGCGCCCGGAAGCCGCCGAAGTCGAAGCGGTCAAGGCGCGCATCAAGGCGGGACGGGCGGGGAAGGGATAAATTCACCTCACCCCGCAAAGGTTCCGCTTTATAATGAGTCGCACCCCTCTCCGTTTACGGAGAGGGGACGGGGGTTTTCACGGGTAGGTATTTCACACAAACCCTCACCCCAACCCCTCTCCCTGAGGGAGAGGGGCTTAAGAAGACTCTTCTGACCCCCCTTCGCCCTGAGGGAGAAGGGGCTGGGGGTTGAGGGTATCAGTTAACATAAGAAACCTACCCGTGAAAAGGGGACGGGGGTGAGGTCAATTGGAAGGAGGATAAAAGTGATGCCCATTCACACACGACAGAACCTGTATCGCGGCGTGAACGCCCATCTGCACAGCGTTTATCAGAGTGAAGGCGGCTGGGAGGGGTTTCACACCAGTTTCATCACTTATCTTGCATCGGCGATTGACCCGCAGTTGCCTGCTGGCTACGTGGTCGATACCGAACAATCACTGCAATTGCGCGAATTTCATTCTGATACAGGTGAATCTTTTCGCCGCCGCCCCGTTCCCGATCTCACGATTTACGATACAGAGTCCTACCGCGAACCATTGGTCAATCCGACATCAGCAGAAGCGCTTGCCACGCTGACCCGCCCCGTTGCGACGACGATGCAGCCGGTTGCGGAAGAATTCCTGACCGCTGTGATCATTCATCAACTGGATGATAACGGCAGATTGGGCAAGCCTGTCACGCGCTTTGAAGTTTTGTCACCCAGCAACAAGCAGGATTACGGGCGCGATGTCTATGTCGCAAAGCGCGAACTGGCGTTACACAGCGGCTTGTGCCTGGTGGAAATCGATCTGCTGCATGAGACGGATCCGATTCCGGCGGGGATGCCAAGTTACGCACGGCGTCAGCCCAATGCCTACCCGTATAATATCACCATCAGCGACCCGCGCCCGTCGATCTACACGGGGCTGGCAGTTACGCACGCCTTCAGTGTCGATACCCCGCTGCCGACGCTGACCATCCCGCTGAGCGGCGATGACTCATTCGCGCTCGATTTTGATGCAGTCTATCAGACGACATACCGTTCGTTGAGTGCGTACAGCATCCGCGTGGATTACGCCGCGCTGCCGGAGCGCTTCGGCTCCTATAGCGCAGACGATCAGGCGCGCATACAGATGGTGCTGGAACGCGCGAGGGCGTAATTGGTTAAATTCTGTGCCTATTTTGCTTTCTTTTTCGCTATTGTCACCAGATAGTCGAGACAGAGATTTATCACAATAATGTTGTGCTCTTCCAGACCTTTCTGCACACCGAGCCAATCAGTATCAGTGGCGTTCACAATCGAAGGATGCGGGTCAACGGCGAGTGCAACCGCAACGAACTTGCGGTCGTTCTTGTCAGCAATGACAAGTGTTTTTGGCAGAACAGCGACTCCTTTGTCATCCAACTCAATTTCAACTTCTATCAGGCGAACCTCACGCGGCTGAGTCTCTAATTGATTGAGCCATTGCCGAGCCAATCCACCTTTCGGAATGTTGACACGATATTCCCCAATGATCTTGTAGCTCAAATCGACAACCAGCTTTTGCTCACTTTTGACAAAATCCTTAAGCCATTTTCGACAGGCTTTGAGGCAGGTGATTTCCTCCAAACTCAACTTATCAAGGGGTTTATCGATCATGACCCAGATATTGGTGTCAACGACGTAATCAGTCACCGACCATTAACTCCTGCTCCCTTGCAGCGATGCCAGCTTCGTACATGGCATCCAGGTCGCCGGCGATGTCGCCAAAGAAATCTTTCGGATAATTGGCTATCTGTCCGTAGCGAGTCAATTCGACACGTTCACACACAGAGCCATTTGCGCCCGCGCGACAAAAATAGGTGTGAACATTGTCAGGCGTTGCGAATTCGGGAGTAGGTTCAGCAATACGCCTCTGCACCCGACGCAGTAGATGCTCACTGTGACTCTCGACGATCAGTTGCAGATGACGCCGTTCCGCCACCTGCAACATCAAATCCGCCAGATTTGCCTGTGCGACAGGATGCAGGTGCAGCTCTGGTTGCTCTATAAGAACTATTGAATGTTCGGGCGCAAAGAATAACAAAGCAATGACCGGCAGTACCTGGGAAACGCCGAACCCAACATCCACCAGTGAGCTTTCGGCACTGCCAGGTGATACTTGAATAACCGTTTTGTAGTAGCGCTCATCTTCGTCAATAGAATTGACCTTGAACGTGCTGACAATCTGCATACTCTGTAATGACTCTGCAACCTGATCGATCAGAATGGGAGCAGGATTCTTTTTGCGTCCGCCAGGGCGTTTTCGTTCTGAGGCGATCAGGGCATCCAGCGCATTCTCACCCGCCAGACCGATTTCCTTTGGCGCTACGTTGGCGTATGGGTAGACACGGCGAGGATAACGCCGCAGCGGTCCAAGATACACTATGCGTGACATAAGTATTTCAAATTGACGATTGAATTCAAGCGGGTCAAAATCGGAATACTGTCGCGAAATTTCACGCGGAATGGCGTAACAACTTTCAGGCGCACTAATGGATGGATTGCGCCCGCGCGTTGTTTTCATGCCCGGTGCTGTAGTATAGCTGTACTGATCTTCGTCACCGCGTTCCATCTGAAAGAATAAATCATGATTGGACGTTCGATACGACAGGCGCTCGATGACGACACGCTCCGTTAATTTGCGCCAGCGCACATTGTAGGTAAAAGATTGAACATCACTCCCTTTTTCATCCAGAAAGAACGTTGCAGGCGTTTGTGTTGACCAGTCAAGTTCGATCTGAACTCGTTTATCTTTATCATTGTGCTGAAAGACAAGATCGCGATATGTTCCCAGATCAACATAGTCGCGCTCAGCGCCACCAAAGTAAATCGGCTGCGCACGGTCAAAGCTGGCTGCGGTCTGTTTCAGAGTCAAAAGCGATTGCAGGATGCTGGTTTTGCCACTGCTGTTGGTGCCAAACAGCAAGGTAATCGGCGCAAGCTTCAAATCCAGTTTTTCCCAACTTTTGAAGTTGTTCAGTTCAAGCTTTGTAAGCATCCTGCACCGTCCAACCAGCTATACATAAGTCCTGGAAAATTCCTTGGTGGATTGTACATGAAATTGAACCAGATCTGTAATCTTGACACCATCTAAAATTTCGATATACTTCAAATTAGATACATATCACATTTGACTGCTATCCAGGAAAGGAACGTATATCGGAAGTGGCATCATGTCCGAGAACCATGAAACAAAGTACAGCAACCAGCAGATCAGCGTGCTGGAGCGCATTCGCGCGCTGGCGGATGAGAACCGCCTGCTCCTGCTCAGTTGGCTGCACCAGGGCGAAATGAATGTCGGGACGCTGGCGACGCGGCTCAACCTGAGCGAGCCGACCGTCTCGCACCACCTGACGAAGCTGCGCGAGGCGGGGTTCGTCACGCTGCGCGCCGACGGCACGCAGCGCATCTACCGCATCAACGCCAGCGGTATGACCGCGCTCAAACGCGCACTCGACCAGATACCGACGCTCGTGCTGGAACAGCCCGCGTCGGATGATAGCTGGATTGACGCGCTGCCTGCTGAGTTCAGCGCGGACGACCGCCAGCAGCTGCGCGAGATGACGCACGATGGGCGGCTGAAGCAATTACCCAACCTGCGCACCAAACGCCAGAAGGCGTATCTGGTGCTGCGCTGGCTGGCGAGCCGCTTTGCGCCGGAGGTGCGCTATACGGAGAAGCAGGTGAACGCCGTACTGAAAAGCGTGCATGATGACTTTGCCAGCCTGCGCCGTTATCTGATCGAGTTTGGCTATATGCGCCGCGAGCGTGACGGCGGGGCGTACTGGGTTGCCCCCGCTGACGACGCGCCAAAATCCTCTTAACGCAGAGACGCAGGGATGCAGAGACGCGGAGGGATAAAGCATTGGATTTCAATCCGTAGCGACCTCCACAATCGCATTTGTCAGCACTGCACCTTCGCGCCCGGCAACACTGGTACGGAACGTGACGCGCCCGTCCTCGCCCTGCCACATCTCCGTCACGAGCGTGTCGCCGGGGAAGACGGGCTTGGCAAAGCGCGCGCGAATGCTCTTGAAGCGCGCCGGGTCATTGCCGCAAAAATGCTTCAGCAGCGCCCGCGCCGCAAAGCCGAACGTGCATAACCCGTGCAGGATCGGGCGGTCAAAGCCGCCAAATGCCGCCATCAGCGGGTCGGCGTGCAGCGGGTTGATGTCGCCAGACAGCCGATAGATCAACGCCTGTCGTTCCAATGTCGCCTCGTAATGCACGACATCCGGCTGATAGTCGGGCGGCAGGTTCGCCTCGCCGCTCGGTCCGCGTTCGCCGCCAAAGCCGCCGCTGCCGCGTATGAACATTGACGACTGGTTGATGGCGATGGTTTGCCCCTGCTCGTCATAACACGGCACATCGATCACCAGCAGCGCGCCGCTGCCTTTGTCGTAGATGGCGCTGATGCGCGGCTTGCACACCACGCGCCCGCTGGTCGGGATGGGTGCGCTGATTGTCAGCACTTGTTCGCCATGCACCAGCGCCATCGGGTTGAATGTCAGCCCCGGCAGCGCGCCGCCGATGAGCATGTCGATCATGCGCGTGGGGAAGACGACGGGAAAGGTGGGCAGGGCGACGAAGCCCGCGCCGCTGCGTTCGTAGACAAACCTGAGTTCGTCCTGGTCGCGCCAGTCAGCGGGCGCACCGACTCCGAGCGCGTACAGGCTGACATCGCGCTCCGTGTAATCCACGACAATCGGCTCCGGCTGGTAGTTCAGCAACACATTCACATCAACAGACATCATGACTCCTCGAAGAAACACATTCAAAATCTTATTCAAGAGGATGGAGAGGAAGAGGATAGAGGGTTTCATTCTTCTCTTGGCGTCCTTTGCGTCCTGGCGGTTAAAAATACAAATTTAAACCGCCAAGACGCAAAGGACGCCAAGAGGGGAGACAAAGCTTGCATAACTTCTCCAGCCTCTTCTTCTCCAGCCTCTTGAATAAGCACTTTTCTTCCTCTTATGGACTCCCCGGCGTTACGAAGCGCACGCTGTCCAGGATCGCCTGCAACTGCGGGCGCGCATTGGTGAAGCTGTCAATCGGATCGACAAAGGCATAGAAGATGAAACCGACTTCGTTAAAGCGCACGCCCGCGAACCAGCCCTGCGTATCCGGCGTGGCGGGGCAAGTGACGGCGGAGAACGGCGCGCCGACCGCCGCCAGCCCGCCGACAGTATAGCTGCGTTCTTCAAACACGCCGATGTTGCAGCCCTGCTCGATCACCGCCAGTCGTAGCAGCCGCACGCCGTCGGTGAACGTATCGACTTCGACCGCCGTCGTGTCAAGTGGGTTGCCCGCCACCAGGCTGGGGAACGCCCACAGCAGCACAATTGTCCCTGTACCATTTGTGACCGGACCCGTGTAGACGCTGAAGGGAATGCTTTGGATGCCCGTGACATCGTTTAGCACCAGCGTGTCATTACCAGACCCCCAGCCGTCGGGCAGGTCGAGCGTGATGGGCGGCGGGATCGGCTGCCCTTGCAGTGGGTTGAGCGTGACGACGACCGGCGCGGTCGAAAGCGCGTCCGGCGTCAGCGCGGGGTCAGGCGTGTCGGTGGCAGACAGCGCGGCTTCGACGGCAGCGTTGACGCGCGCGGCTTCCATATTGATGCCCGACGTGACCGACGCCGTATCGAACGGGATATTGCGATTGTTGGCGAAGACCGCCAGCACTGATGATGTAATCGCGCTGGCATCGGCAAACTGCGCGTTCAGGCTGTTGCGCGCGCTCGTTAGCGTGGCGTTGGTGCGTGCGCTCAACATGCAGCTATCCCACGCCGTCCGGTCGAGTCCGAGCGTCGTCACGCCCGCCACCAGTTGATCGCTTGTATATTCGCCTGCGCCGCCGTTCGCCAGCCCAAAGAGATAGTCGTGGTAGCCCCAGAACGCGCCCTGCTCGCCTGCGCATAACGCCGCACGCGCGGCAGTTTCGCCGTTGCTCGTGCCTTGCGCGTTAAACAGCGGCACGAACGTCAGCAGCGCTTCGCCATTGCGGATGCGTGGCAGCACCGGCGGCAGCGTATCGTTGAAGAACGTCAGGCAGTCGGCACAATCAAAGCCGCTGTAAACGACCAGCGACACGGGCGCGCTCGGAAAGCCCAGCTGCGGGAAGCCCAGCGCGGTCGCCGCCTGCGGCAGTCCGTCGTAACGATCAGCAGCGGGCGTGGCTGGCTGAAAGACCGTCGGCGTGATCGATGGCACAGGCGTGAACGTAGGGGCAGCGGCAGGCGCGCACGCCACCAGCACAACGATTATCAGCAACACAAAGTAACGCATTCACCCATCCTGAATATATTTTATTCAAGAGGTTGGAGAGGAAGAGGGTTTTATTCTTCTCTTGGCGTCCTTGGCGTCTTGGCGGTTCAAGAAAGAAATTTAAACCGCCAAGACGCCAAGAACGCCAAGAGAAGAAATAAAGATTGCATGACTTCTCTACCCTCTTTTTCTCTAGCCTCTTGAATAAGCTTTTTACATGCTCAAGATTATTGACGTGCGCCTCGTACCTGTCAATCATGCTACAATCCGCTGTATGAAGCCCAAAGCCTCTATTTACACCTGGCTCGTTGTTGCGCTGGCGCTGTTCAGCTTCGGCATGAGCGCCGTCCTCAGCCGCACTGTCTTTGAACGCCTGCCGCATCTCGAAGACGAACTGACCTATCTGTTTCAGGCGCGCATGATCGCGCGTGGCGACCTGACGATTCCATCGCCTGACCCGCGCAACGCTTTCTGGCAGCCGTTCGTGATCGACCGCAGCGGGCAGCGCTTCGGCAAATATCCTGTCGGGTTTCCGGCGCAGCTGGCGCTGGGCGAATGGGCAGGCGCAGCGTGGGTGGTCAACGCCAGCTACGCGGCGCTCACGGTGGCGCTGGTATTCGCGTTAGGCAGCGCGATCTTTGACCGCCGCGTCGGGACGATTGCCGCCGCCTTGACCGCCTTTTCGCCGATGGCGCTGCTGCTGAACAGCACGCTCATGAGCCATAGTTCAGCGCTGTGCTTCACGCTGCTGTTCGTCTATGCCTGCTGGCGTCTCGAACACGGGCAGCGCACGACGCTGTGGGGTATAGCCGCGGGCGTGGGGCTGGGCATGGTCATCGCCAATCGCCCATTTGCCGCCGTCGCCATCGCCTTGCCGCTCGTCGTGTGGAGTGGTGTCCGGCTGCTCAACGTGCTGCGAACGGATCGCCGTCGGCTCTGGCGCACGCTGCAACCGCTGCTGGCGCTGTCCGTTGTCGCGCTGTTGTTTGCCGCGACGATCCCGCTGTACAGCCTGATCGCCGTCGGCGACCCGACCGTCAACCTGTACACCCTCGTCTGGCAATATGACCGCGCTGGCTTTGGCGATTGCTGCGGGCGCAATGGTCATACACTGGCGACAGGCTTTGCGCACGTCCGTTTTGATCTGTCACTGTTGGCAGCGGATTTGTTTGGCTGGCAGATCGGCACGTTTTCGCCGCAGGTCATCCAGCACTTGCGCGCCGCGTCGGACTACTATCCCAATATCGGCGTGAGCTGGCTGCTGCTGCTTCCGGCGCTGGTCGTCGCTTTCCGCCGCCGCGTGATCGGCGTGGCGCGCTGGCTGCTGCTCGGCTTCGGCTGGGCATGGCTCGCGGTCAGCGGCACGCCGCAAACGTTCGCGACGACGCAGGCGGCGTGGCTGTGGGTTGGTGTGTCGCTCGTCTGGCTGCTGCTGCCACTGCTGTGGTGGGGGTGGCGCAGGGATACACGCCACGTCTGGACGTGGCTGCTGATCGCACTACCCATTACGTTAATCGTGTTACACCTGACGTACTGGGTTGGCTCGCAGCGCTACAGCACGCGCTACTTCTACGAAGGTGTGGGCGCGCTGGCGATCCTCGGTGCGCTGCCGCTGGCATGGCTGGTGCAGCGCGGCGGGCGGGCGATGTCCGGCTGCGTGCTGATGCTGCTGTTGATCGCGCTGGTCAATTACAGCCTGCCGCGCATCAACACGCTGTTTCGCTACAACAACGTCAGTCAGTGCTGGATCGATACGGCAGTGGCGCAGCGCACGCAAGATCGCCCGCTGCTGGTGATTGTGACAGGGACGAACCTGACCTGGCGCTCGATTGGCTCGTTTATGGCAGTCACCAGCCCGTATCGCGACAGTGACATTGTGGCGGTCTATAACCGCGTCGCCAACCCAGACAGCGACGGCGACCGGGCGCGCATCATCGCGCAGTTCCCGGAGCGACAGGTGATTGATTTGCGTGGCGAAGGTTCAGAGGCGATGTTTGTGGATGAAGCGGCGGCGCGGCAGCACGCGGGCAACTGTCGCCCACCACAGGGTTAGTCGGCAAGCACCCGTGAAGTGATAACAAGTGTAATCACACTGCCTGTTATCTCTGCAGTGCTTGCCGATTTTTGGTATTTTCATGACCATTCACCGCACAATCCTCGTTAGTCATCCAGTCACTGTCGTCATCTGCACGCTTTGGTTTCTGGGGAAAGGCAGCGACCGCATGCCGCCGCGCCATGGTTGTCGCCAGCCGCGTGACGCTAACCACAGGGAGATACACAATGTACGCGACGATCAGCAGGAAGGGGAACTGTGCGAATTCGATTCCTGAATTATCGAAGCGATAATACTGTTGATCGACCAGACTCCATGCTCCGTTGTTCTTGACCTCAAACAAAGCGTGATAGGCGTTGTACGTATCGTCCCCGGTGAATTCCCCGCTTTCAACAAAGTCGGTGTTCCAGCCACTCATACCGACCAGGAGCAGCGTTTCGTTGCTGCCTCGTCCCTGCGCAATGAAGCCGCGTCCAGCCCAAGCTCCCATTTTCAGGACAGCATCGAGCGCATCGGGATACAATTCCCAGCCCAGCAGCGTGACCACTTGCGTTATGCGGGTCAACGTTTCGGAGTCCAGCGGCGTAATGAACGGCTGACCATGCTGTTGCGCATAGGTGTGAATTGCGACTGGGGGCTCGTTATAACGGTAAAGAAATTCGCCCGGTAGAGCATTGCGGGGAACGATTACCAGGTTCCCACTATCATCAGTTTCTACATACAACTCAAAGTAGCCGACCGAGTCCACCCACATGTCGCTTGCCAGTGCATCAACAGATGGTGGCACAACTGGGTAGTTCCATAAGCCGTGACTCATCAGTGCGGCGAGCAGCACTGGAATCAGCACGTAAAGCACCACGAACTGCGGGCTTATACGTCTTAACGACATATCTCCAGCCTCCAAACCCAACACCAGCTTGAAGATAGCACATAAATTTTACCTGGAGTTACAAGCTGTGTTAAGAAGCCTGAATTAACCCGACATCAGAAATGAGAAACTTTCTCAATGTGCGTTAATTTGGCTCATTTGTCAGCAGCGACTTGAGTGCGCGCACCAGTTCAAAGCGCAGCACCGGCTTTGCCAGATACGCCGTGAAGTTGTTGCTCAGGTAGTATTCGCGGTCGCCATACATCGTGTTAGCGGTCATCGCGATCAGGGGGATGTGCGCCAGTTCCGGGATACGCTTCACCTCTGCTGCGAATTCCACGCCATTCATGCGCGGCATATTAATGTCTACAAGGATGACATCCGGCTTTTCTGCCTGCGCGATTGCCAGTGCAGTCACGCTGTCCTGCGCGGAGAGCAGGACGTAAGGTTCATTTCTGAGCATCAAGCGCAGAAGTTCTGTTTGCCGCAGGTCATCATCCAGATGCAGTATCTTTACTGACATACATTGCTTACTCCGGTTGCCCCACAAAATGCTGGACGTAGGCGAGCAAATCTGCGCGCGTAATCGGCTTTTGAATGTAGGCATCAAAGAGCGTGCCGACATAGGGTTCGATGACGCTGCCTTTCATGGTAGAGGTTAAAGCAATAATCGGGATATGGGCAATAGCGGGCGTGTTGCGCATATGATACGCGACATCAATGCCATTCATCGCCGGGAGATTAATGTCCAGCAAGATGAGTGCGGGCTGCTGTGCCTGGGCGGTGTGTAAACCCGTCAGACCATCTAATGCGCCAACAATCGAAAATCCTTCTTTGGCGACGAACATACGCACCAGTTCAATCTGTGTGGCGTCATCTTCGATGTAGAGGATTTTGGTTGTCATGATGTCCATCATATCTTTTGTGTCATACATGGTTTCAATTTATCACAAAATCCGCACAAATAAACGAAAGAATGTGCTGAAAAACCCCCCAATTTTTGGCGATTGGACAACAGCGCCTTATTGAATTGAGCGCGTTTGTTCACATTTGCTGCTGTGCAATCACTGCTGATTAGGCGCTACAATACACAGTCGGTGGTAGTTCAGGGACAGGGCTATGACAGTGCGCGCAGTCAAAAATCAGTATATGGGCATCAACGCCCACCTGCATAGCTACTGGCAGGCGTCTGGCGGCTGGCATGAGTTCCATTCGCTTTACCTCGCCAACCTGTACACGTTGCTCAAACCTGCTGCGCTCAAGATGGGCTACACGGTGTCGCTTGAGCCATCGATACAGATACGTCGCATTGATGATGTCCTTGGGAGTGTTCACGAACCAGAGTCCGACCTTACGATTTATGATCTCGACTCACTGCGGGCGTTGACAGCGCCAGTCGTACCCGTTGCAGCGGCAGCGGGTGAACTGGTGCTGAGCGTGGAAGCCGTGCTGCGATCAGGTCTCTCGGCAAAGACGTATGACGCGCTCAAGGTTTACGATGTCCGTGCGAAACGTGGCAGTCCGGTGTGCTGGATTGAGCTGCTGTCACCGTCCAACAAGCCGAATGGCAGCGATTGGCGCAAGTACCGGGCGAAACGCCAGGAAATTATTGAGAGCGACATCGTTTTTCTCGAAATCGACTATCTTCATGAGTCGCCGTCCACGATCTCCGTACTGCCGCCGTACCTCTTTCGCGGCGACGTTGCACCAGAATATGCTCCTCATGCCTATCGTATCATGATTGTTGACCCGCGCATCGATCATGGAGTTGTGCGTCTGCGCGGGTTTGATGTCGATGAAGCAATTCCGTTTATGCAGGTGCAACTGAATGGTGATGACCAACTGACGCTGAATTTCGACAGCCCCTACCACAAGACGGTTGCAGAGGGACTGTTCGCGTTTGAGTTTGTCGATTACGAAGCGCTCCCCGTCAACTTCAACCGTTACCGCCAAACCGATCAGACGCGCATCGCTAACCGAATGTGGGCGGTTATACAGACAGCCCGTTCCGGGATAGACCTTGAGGCAGGTTCGCTGCCTGCCTCGAAATTGTCGTTAGACGAAGCACTGGCGCTGCTGGAACAGCATAAATCCTACTCATAGCGCAGCACGCTGGTGACGGGTTCGCGCGCGGCGGCAAGCCCGCTGAGCAGCGTTGATACCCAGGCGATGATGATGGCGGCAGCGATCAGCGCGACGGCAATCGGCACCGCGTCAGCGGGGATGGGGATAGCGACATCGGTCGAAAGCGCGGTCATTGCCGCCACACCGAGCGCGCTCAAGCCGATACCCAGCAGCCCGCCGAGCAGCCCGATCAGCGTGTTTTCGATCAGCATCACGCCCAGCACGCGGTCAGTCTTCAAGCCGACCGCCTTCAGCACGCCGAACTGCCGCCGCCGTTCCAGTGTCGCCAGCGAGACGGTGTTCGCCATCGTCACGGCAGCCGCAAGCAGCGACAGCACGCCGACAATTGTCGGGATGGTACTGAACTGTGTGATGAAGCGGCTGATCAAGCCGTCAATGAACGTCAGGTCAAACGCCAGATTGAGCGGGTTTTCCGTCAGAGATAGCAAGACCGGGTTCAGATTTTCCGGTCCGACTTGCAGGATGAAGAAGCTGAAATCCGGGCGCGCCTCGAACGCGCCGCTGGGCGCTGTGAACGCGCCGCTGCTGAACCCAAGCTGGCTCTCCTGGGCAATGCCGACGATCTCGAAGTCCTGGCGAATGCGGTTTTCTTCCAGCGTGATAATCGAACCGACCGTCAGCCCCAAACCGCGCGTAATTTGTGAGTCGGGCGCGACCAGCACCGCCCGCCCATTGTCCTCGGCTGTCAGGTTGCGCCCCTGAATGATCGTGCCGACGGGATTGGGGTTGTCGGTATCGCGCACCTGCACCTGAATCGAGATGTCACTCAGTTGTTGTTGGGCGTTTTCCGGCAAATCATCCAGCAAAAAGTCGGGGATACCGAAATCGAACTCTGGGCGTTCGCCATTGACCGCCACGACATCCGTCACATAGGTCAAAATCTCTGTGCGGTAGGTGATACCGTCAATCTGGTTGAGCTGCGCGTTCAGCAGCCCGCTGCCCAGACTGCGCGAGAGGAAGCTGGCGATGGGGAGTACGATGACGTTGCCGCCCAGTTCGCGCGTCAGTTGGAAGTTGACGATTTCGCGCGTGCCAGCGCCGACAAAGGCGATGCTGCTGAGGGCGAACATGCCCGCGCTCAGCGCCATGAGCGTCGTCGCAGTGCGGATGCGGCGGGCGGTCATGTTGCGCAGCGCCAGCTTGACATCGACATTGCCAAACGACGGCAGCTTGCCAATTGCCCACACGAGCAGCCACAACTGCCCGACGATCATGCCCATCAGCAGCAGCGTGATCGCCACGCCGATGATGCCGACCCAGATATTGCCGAGGATTTGCCCGGCGATGCCGCCGACGATGACGATCACCAGCAGCAGCACCAGCAGAGAATGGAAGATGCTGGTCGGCGGCATTTGCGCTTCGTTGGGGCGCAAAATCGACGCCGGGCGGATGCGGTTCGCTGTCAGCACAGGCAGCAAGCCGAAGACCATCGTCACGACCATGCCCAGCCCCGCGCCATACAACAGCGCTTCGGGATAGATGCGCCAGGGCAGGCGCTGCTGCAAGAACGTCTCGCCATAGGCATTGACCGCGCCGCTGAGCAGCACGCCGATGACGCAGCCGAGAATGCTGCCGAGGATGCCGAGCCAGAACGCCTCTGCCAGGAACAGCGCGCCGATCTGCCCGCCTTTCAAACCGAACGTCTTCAGCGCGGCGATCTCCATCG
>Ga0224723_1001493_pt1 | contig 14018 bp, 10 predicted proteins | sample Balambano_FR2_Me_FD_161647 | JGI IMG/M metagenome (GOLD analysis project Ga0224723, IMG submission 161647) | Freshwater sediment microbial communities from Lake Towuti, South Sulawesi, Indonesia - Balambano_FR2_MetaG | ecosystem: Environmental > Aquatic > Freshwater > Lake > Sediment | place...
CTCCTCCATCACCTGACCCCCTTCCCCCTACCAGGAAGCAATACTTGTACAATGGTTTTTTCATGCTTGCTACTTTCGATTTTAAGTTCGCCACCGTGCAATTCAACCAAACGTTTAACAATAATTAGTCCCAAACCAGAACCTTTTTGTTCATAAAGCTTGCGTTCAAATTGGCGATAAGCACCTAACTCAGTAATCTGTGTTCCTGTCATTCCTCGTCCGTAGTCGATAAATGTAATATTTAATTTATTCTCAATAAATCTACTTGTAATATTTACAATTGTTCCTTGCGAGGAAAATTTAAAAGCGTTATCAATTAATTCTTCAATAATTTTAGAAAGTCTATTAGTAGAAATATTCACATAACATGGTTGTAAATAAACTTGTAAATCCGCTTCTCTCCCAGCCTTTTTCGCTTTAGTTGTAATTAAATTTGTTAGTTGATTTGTAGGAAATAAAGTTTCTTTAGTTTGTAAAGCTTTAATTTGTTCTGGATCAGTCGCAATCACTTCTAATTCTGCATATACGAGAAAATTTTGAATGAGCTTAAATAAACGTTCAGCGGAATTATGGATACCTGTCCCTATATCTAAAATAGCTTGAGGTTCAAGAATGTCTGATTCATCAATTAATAATTGAGAAAATCCTAAAATATTACTTATTGGCGACCTCATTTCATGAGGTAAAGACACAGTAATACTAGTACGCAATTCATCAAGTTTTTTTTGTGACTGCTGATTAATAGCAAGTTGTTTATCTAGTCTAGAGATGATAGCTGCTACTAATTCATCTTTAGTAAAAGGTTTTGTAATGTAATCATCTGCTCCTAATTCCATTCCATACCGAAAATTTGTTTTGTCAGTATTACCTGTTAAAAAAATAAAAGGAATTGTCATGGTTGTAGGATTTTGTCTTAATCTTTTTAATACAGCATGACCATCTAAACTTGGCATTATTACATCACAAATAATTAGATCAGGAATTTCTTTTTGGGCTAAATCTACACCTATGCTTCCATTTTCTGCACCAATTACAGTAAAGTTTTCAGCATCTAATAAAGCAAGAATAGTTTCCCGAGCAGACTTATCATCTTCAATTACTAAAATTTTTGTCATATTCCTAAAATTAATATTTTATGGTTATTAGTAACCACTCTTAGTACTTACTAATAACTATTTTTTTTACACAGATAACCGTTTATCTGTAAGTAAAAGCTGTTCTATTTCCTCTGATGGTAAAGGACGACTAAATAGAAAGCCTTGCATTGCGTAACATTTATTCTCACGTAAAAAAGCTAACTCTGATTCTGTTTCTACACCTTTAGCAACTACTTCTAAGTTAAGGTTATGTGCCATTTGAATTAATGCTGTAGTAATTGCTGATTTCTCTGAATCATTGTTAACGTCGTGAATAAAATAACGGTCTATTTTCAAAATGTTTATTGGTAACTTTTTGAGATAAAGTAAAGAAGAATTACCAGTACCGAAATCATCTATAGCAATTTCTATACCAAGAGATTGTAGCTGCTTCATAGTTGCGATCGCGGTATTAACATCTTGCATAACCATGCTTTCTGTCACTTCTAATTGCAGATAGTGAGGTTCTAAATTATTATCATTTAAAAACTTAGCAATTTTTTCAATTAAATTAGGTTCATTGAATTGACGCGCCGATAAATTTACAGTTATAGGTACACAAGGAAATATAATTTCATGCCAAATTTTCGCTTGTTGACATACTCTTTGTAATACCCATTCACCAATAGGAACAATTAATCCAGTAGATTCTGCTAAAGGAATTAACTCAGCAGGAGAAACTAATCCTAATTCTGGACTTTGCCAACGAAGTAAACTTTCAGCAGCAATGATTTTTCCAGAAGAGATATCAACTACGGGCTGATAATTAACTTCAAATTCTTCTAAATTTCCTTGCTGTAAAGCCCGGCGTAAACTTGCTTCAATAACCTCAATTCCAGGTAGATATGTTGTTGTGGTTCCTGATATAGATAAATACTTCTTAAAATTAGAATGCTTTTCTAATCTGCTAAGAATAGCACTTAATAATTCAGTACGAGTAAATGGTTTTGTTAGATAATCATCAGCCCCTAAATCCATACCTTGACGAAAGTCGGATTTTGAAGCTTTTGCAGTCAAAAAAATAAAAGGAATTGTTGCTGTTACAGGGTCTTGACGTAATCTTGTTAATACACCGTAACCGTCAATCTCTGGCATCATTAAATCACATAAAATTAAATCAGGAACATCAGACGCAGCCAAATCTAGACCAATCTTCCCATTTGGTGCGCTAACAGTTTCAAAATCTTCAGCGTTTAACAATTCCAAAAGATTTTCACGTACTGATAATTCGTCTTCTATTACTAATATTTTAGGCATTGTTTTAAGAAAGGGAGTAGGGAGTAGGGAGTAGGGAGTAGGGAATGGGAAGTAGGGAGTAGGGGGTGATGTAAGGGCGGGTTTAGCGCGTATATATTGGTTAAATGAGTAATATTAATACAAAACCCGCCCCACCCTCACGCGATATACACATATAGCCCCGTATAGCCCCGCACACCGCACCCCGCACTACCCACTCCCCAATGGCAAAATTACAGTAAACGTTGTACCGACTCCTAATTGACTAGTGACGGTGATTTTACCTTTGTGTGCATCTGTACACTTTTTGACGATCGCTAATCCGAGTCCGGTTCCTTGGATATTGCCAGCATTGGTGCCACGATGGAAGGATTCATACAAATGAGGTATGTCTGTTTGTGGGATGCCAATTCCCTGGTCTTGAATTTCAAATACTGCTTGCTGGTCAGATACAGCCAAACTAAATTGAACCGTACGACCAGAAGGAGAATATTTAATCGCGTTTGAAAGTAGATTATTAAGAATATGCCCCAACAATTTCTCATCCATACAACAAGGCAAGGATTTTAATTGACAGTGAAAAGCAATAGTTGCAGGTAAATGCACCAATTCGCCTTCGTGGCTGGAGTAAAATTCAAGTTGTTCAACCATTTGATGACAGTACTCAACTAAATCTAGAGGAGTTGGACTATACTCTAGTTTTCCCGCATCTGCTCTGCCAATCATCAAAATATCATTCATCATTTCCGTCATATGTTTAACAGCAGTTTGAATCTTCTTGATGTGAGACAACTGCTTTTGCTTTGACCACTTATGACGGTAGTATTCTAGTAACTCAGCAGAAGAAAAAATAGTACTTAAAGGTGTGCGAAATTCATGAGAAGCCATAGAGATAAAGCGAGATTTCAGTTCGTTGAGTTCTTTCTCTTTCTCCAGTGCTTGGCGCAGTTCCTGTTCTAACTGCTTGCGCTCAGTTATATCTGCCCAGTAACCAATCATTTCTAATGGGGTCCCAGCATCATCTCGCACTAATTTGACTTCATCGTAGACCCAACGGTAAGTACCATTTTGATGTAAAAAGCGGTATTCTACATGATCCTGTCCTTTCTCAAATATCTTTGGCATTTGTTTAAGTAGTTGCGGTAAATCTTCTGGATGGACATGATTAAACCAAAAACCTGGTTCACCGACAAATTCCCGCGCTTCATAACCCATCATATTGACGAGATTATCGCTGATGAAGGTAGTATTATAATCTCCTGTGGCTTTACAGGTATAGATAACAGCAGGGCAAGAAGAAAGAATATATTGCAGCTTTGTTTGTAGCAATAACATTGATATTTCTACCTGCTTGCGCTCAGTAATATCAGTTTGAATACCTATATAATGACTGAGATTATCATTATCCTCAAACACTGGAGAAACTGTTAATTCATTCCAAAACAATTTGCCATCTTTTCGGTAATTACGTAGAATAACTGTACAATCTTTCGTTTGTTCTAAGGCTAAGCGAAGTTGCTTTAAACCTGGTTGGTCAACGTCTATCCCTTGAAGAAAACGACAATTTTTTCCTAACACTTCAGATGAACAATAACCAGTCATTTCTTCAAATGCTGGGTTAACGTATACCACTGGGAAGTCTGCTGCACGAGCATCACATATAATAATACCGTTGCTAGAGTTAGCGATCGCTCTTTCCAAAAGCCGTAATCTTTCTTCTGCTTCTTTACGTTTAGTAATATCGGTATGAATACCAACTGAACCGACAATTTTACCCGATGTATCTCTAATTGGGTCACCGCGTAAGTCTATGTATAAGGTATCACCATTACGCTTTTTCATCTTGACTTCACCACGCCAAGATCCATTTTGGACAGTTGTAAATATATCCTGACATTCTGCCTGATTTTCATAAATTACTACTGGTCCCCCAAATGCAGTTAGTTCTGATAAGGTGTAGCCAAATAATTCAATAAAAGCTTGATTTACAAAGATACCTTTACCTGCTTCATCGGCAATACCTATAGCATCACTAGTATTTTCGATGACTTGACGGAAACGAAATAATAATTCTTCGGCTAATTTGCGTTCGGTAATATCTGTAGAAATACCGCAAATAGCATAATTAATACCTTGAGAATTTTTTAAAGGAAATTTAACTGAAATATATGTATGTAATCCATCTTCTTGGGGAACGACTTCTTCCGCTTCTAGAGAAATACCTGTGGTCAATACTCTACGATTGTTATCTGTTAGTACATCCGCTATTTCCTGAGGAAATAATTCGTGTACAGTTTTCCCATATAAGTCTTTTTGACTACATTTAAATATCTTTTCATAATGTCGGTTAATCAACAGCATTCTGTTATTTGTATCTATTACGTAAATAACTGCTGTTGAATTATCTAAAATTGCTTTTAGTTGTGCTTGGCTATAAGTGACTGCTTCTGCTTCAGGTAATATACTGTTAGAAAAATAGCTAATACTTTGACAAATACTTTCTGATGTAATTATTCCCACTAGCAAACCTTCATCGTTCAGAATTGCTAGCAAAGGCAACTTATTTTGATTTAATAGTGATATGATTACTTGCGTATCTAGATTAGTAGTATCTTGAAGCGTAAATACGGAAGTATCCATAACTTCAGAAATTACACTTGTCTTCAAGTCAAAGCCAGAAGTAATTAATTGTAATATATGCTCTTGGGTGAGTTGTCCTAACAAATGAGAATTAGAGCATACCAAAATATACCGACTCCGGGACTGATTCATCAGCGCGATCGCATCTAACAGAGGTGTTTCGGGTGCAACCACTAAAGGTGAAAAGTCGATGATGGAATTTAAAGATGATAACGACAGCGTTGGAGATTCAACTTGCATAGACCAAAGCGAACATCCTAAGAACATATTTGTAATAGACAAGCTTGGTTACAAGTGCCTCTACTTATATCTTGCGCTGTAAGTGTAACAAATACTCTCGTGTAAATACTGAAGTTACAGTTTTATTTGAGAAGATTATAATGTGGGATAAAAGCATAATATATAAGCGATCGCTATGACACTAGCTGTGGTCAAGTGGACGATAGAAGAATATCACCAGATGATTGCAGGAGGTATTCTAGATAATCGACGTGTGGAACTGCTGAAAGGAGAAATTGTTGAGATGTCACCAGAAGGAGAACCCCACGCTTATTTTAGTAGTGAAGCAGGGATGTATCTAATTAAATTATTGGCTGAACGTGCAATGGTTCGCCAAGCAAAACCTATTACACTTCCGAATAATTCTGAACCTGAGCCAGATATTGCAATTGTCCAGCCATTAGGACGTGAATATCTCAAACATCATCCTTATCCAGAAAATATCTTTTGGCTAATTGAATATTCTCATACCAGTTTGGAAAAAGACTTAGAGACGAAAACTAAAGTCTATGCAGAAGCCAAAATCCCTGAATATTGGGTGGTTAACTTAAAAAAAAGACAACTTATAGTATTTCGAGAACCTCAAGAACAAGAGTATGCATCAAAATCTACTATAATGAGCGGCAATATCTACCCATTAGCGTTTCCAAATGTAGCTATAGCTGTGGATGCCATTGTTAGTAGTTAAAATATACTAAAACTAAGCTAATAAAACTGTTATGGTATACAGCCGTTTTGAGCATTTACCATCAGCCGCAGAACTACCAGATTCAGATGATACTCCTGTGGATAACGAACTACAAAATCTGATTCCCAACTTGCTGGAAGCAATTTTGGCATTAATTTGGAGCGATCGCACGGATTGGTTTTTCGGTGTAGATATGGGTATTTACTTCGCTCCCGATAAACCTCAAATTGTGCCAGATGGGTTTCTCAGTTTGGGTGTAAAGCGATTTATTGGCGAAGAAGGACGCTTGAGCTACGTTCTATGGGAGGAAAATCATACTGTCCCAATTTTTGCTTTGGAAGTAGTATCTAAAACTTACAATGATGAATATGAACACAAAAAAAGTGATTACGCTCAGTTAGGAATTTTATACTACGCTATTTATGTACCTAATCGGAGATATCGTCGTCGTAAGCACGACCTGTTAGAAATTTATAAATTAGTCGATGGCAATTATATTTTGCAATCTGGTGATCGCGTGTGGATGTCAGAAATTAATTTGGCGATCGGGCAAGAACGAGGCACTTATCTAGGACGAACCCGCGAATGGTTATACTGGTATGACGAACAAGGACATAAATACCCTACACCAGAAGAAGTAATTCAAATTGAACGTCAACGTACTGAAAGATTGGCAGCGAAACTGCGAGAATTAGGAATTAATCCGGAGGATATTTAAGAGGGAGTAGGTAGTGGATACGACAGTAAGCGTCACCACATTTTCCCTACTCCCTTAACTGAACTCTTTCGCCGTAACGTAATAATCTTTCTATAGTAGCTAGACGATTTTCCCATACTTTAACTTGATAGGGATTCTTAACAGCAACTAGACCCATCATTCCCCGAAATTGAGATTGGAAACGTCTCAAAGAAGCTTTTGCTGCTACAAATTTACTAGCAGATGGTTCCTGTGCTAATTGATTTAAAGCTGTTTCTAATACTTCTGCTTGTTGGTTAAAAGTTGAGCTATTGCTTTGTCCTTCTTCTAAAAACTTCCATTCTTGTTGTAGTGCAGTGTAACGAATAGCTGCGGTTTGAAATGGTTGACGGTGTGGTATTGGTTCACTCGATGAACGAGCGATACTACCTTGGGTATTGTTAAAAACTTTTTGTAAGTCATTACTGAGATTTTCGGCTGCAAATAGCGCGTAACCTGCTGCTGGTAAATCTCTCACCAACTGTATCTGGTCAAATGCTCCTACAGTAGACAAATTAAGCAAACGCATTCCTGGTACTAACAAGGTAGAACCAAGTTGGGTAGAAGCTATCCAAGGTTGGGCAAGACGCTCGAATCGAGTTGTATCCAATGCATAAGTCATGGGTACAATTAAATCTACGTTACCATTCCTTGCCCACACTTCCCAATTCTGTTGAATTTTCTGGATACGTTCCCGCTCTAGTAGAGGAAATACAGCTACTGACAAAATTAAATCTCGTCGCTTTTGTCGCATTTCTTGAGATACTTGAGCAACAAAGCTGTTTACTTGCTGTGTGCGAAAATCAGTCCACTTTTGCCACAAGTCTGGCTGACGTGGGGTAATCTTCATTGGGTCTATACCAGTCATCTGCTGAAATTGCTGTCTGGCAACGATACCATAACCATAGGTTCTATTTGCAGATGGATCTTGGAAAGGATAGCGGATGTAGTCCAAATGTAAACCGTCTACATTATAGCGAGTAACAATTTCCTCATATAAGTTAAGTAAGTATTGCCGTACTTGAGGATTAGCTGGATCAAAAAATGGTTTACCTTGACCGACGGGAATCATTTGACCACGATTATCGTAACCAGCCCAACTGGGGTTGGCTGCAAGTACTGGACCTGGATAATTGGGATCTATACCAAGAAGTTCATTATGACGGCGATTTCCTGCGGCAAACACCCATACCCAAGCGTGTAATTCCATACCTCTTTCGTGTGCTAATTTCACCGCAGATGCTAAAGGATCCCAACCACGAATTAAGGGATTTTGTTTAGGGGCAACTTTACTGGGATATATAGTATAGCTGGCATTAACAGTCTCAAAAAAGACAGTGTTAATTCCAGATTGAGCAAGCCGATCAAAAATTTGTGCTAACCTTTGCTCACTTCCTGCACGAACAATTGTTCCTCTATCTAACCAAATAGACCGAATTTCCGGATGAGCTAATTTGCTATCTAAGGGGAACTGTTGCCACAAATCTGCTCTTGTTCTAATCCACTGCTGACGAGCTTGCTTGTATTGTTTTTGACTAACTAATTGAGGAAAAGTTTTGAGAAATGCTTTTGCTTGGGCGATTACTTGTTCACTGCCAACAAGAACAGTTCCTGGTCTTGTTGATGCCAGTTGAGTTGATTTTCTGGCAGTTCTGGTTGTACCAGAAATCACTCTAGCGGTAAGATTAGCGCTTTCAACTCGTCCTATTAAACTTTGCAATTCTTGTTGAAGTGTGAATGCTTCTCTAGAGCTAATTGGTGTACCAGAATCTGGTTTGATATCCAACCGAACTGATTGTTCTAGTTGGTCAATAGCTTCGTCTGAGCGGGGTAAGGTATTAGTTCTTACTTGGGTTCGTGTTGCTGTCGTAACGGGAACAGAAAAGGTGCCAGGAGTCCGAGGAATAGGAGTAGGTTTAGGAGTAGAGACAATGGCAACAGATGTAGAACAAGTTGATGAAGCGCCTGCTATTTTTGTGGGAGTAATTGCAGATTTTTTGAGATGTCTTTGGACAGATGCTCTTAACCAAGCATTATCTAATTCTGGGGGAGCAACTGTATCTACACCCCAACGCCAACCGAAAAAGGTGGAACGTTCTGTAGCTACTACCGCAGCGGGATTATCTTTTGCATTCCATGTAGCGGCAACTTCGCCACTGATATCGTCAGGAACGACTACACCACCTTGTACACTCCCAAGCAAAGTCTTTTGATTTGCCCAACTTTGAGTTTTAACTTTTGAAGCTTGTAGTTGTTGCGGCTGATTTAAACTAAATCCCCAATAACCTCCAAGAAGAGTACGTAATAACTGGCGTACTCCTGGAGCTGAAAGACTTCCTACAGGCCCACTAGCAATCAAGCGTCCACCCTTGCTCATCCATTCTTCCAATGCGATCGCCTGTGCTGGTGATAATGACTCAACGTTCGGCATAAACAACACCGAGCGATCGCCCCAATCAGCCATGCTTCTCACACTATGTAGAGGTATGACACAATACTTTACCCCTGCTGCATCTAAACGTTTGGTTATTCCCGCCCACTGTTGGGCATTTTCTTGACTCTGAATTATGCTCAGTACAGGTTGTTCCCTAGCTGCACCTGCTGGTAACAGGCTCAACAAATTAAAAATCAGAAATTGAAAATTAAAAATTAAGATATTTTTTTTAATTTTTGATTTTATCTTTTTAATTCGTTTTTCCTGATTACTCACCATTCACTCCTTATATTTTTTATTTTTTGTATTAAGCAATACATTGCTTAATTAATTCTTCAACACCCGCCACTGGAAAAATTTTCGTATCCAGTTTAGAGGCCAACTCTTCTACACTCATATCATCTAAGAACACTGATTCACCATGTTTGAGCATTACATTTGGTAATAAAATTCCATCTTCCAAATCTTTTCCTTGTAAATTTAACAGTAAATCATGGCCTGTTAACAACCCTGTAACACTAATACTCTGACCCCAATAATCGCTATTCATAGCACACATCTGAACTTCCAAACCCTCAACAGAATTCAATTTTTCTAAAATAGGTTGAAATGCTACTTCAACAGCATTACCAACTACCCAAATTAATTTTTTAGGAGAGATTTTTGCTGGTAACATTTCAGCAGCTGTCGCAAATTGCTTGATGAATAACCTGATAGAACCAACACCGTTATCAATTTGAGGATAATCAGCATATTCTGCTTCGCTAGGTAATTCGTGACCAGCAATCAAAAACCACTCATCAGCCAACCAAACACAATTAGCACCCTTTTGACGAAATTCTCTAGACACTGATTGCACCTGAGAAATAACTTCCCTGGCTTTTTCTGGGGTTACGGGTATTAATTCGTCTTGATTAGGACGAAACCGCGTTAAACCCACAGGTACAACTGCTACAGAAATTACAGTTGGGACTTCACCAGTGTGAAAGGACGTTAAATCACGGAGAGTTTGTTCCAGATGCATGCCATCATTGATACCAGGACATACAACTACTTGAGCGTGAATTTGTAATCGTCGCTCTTGAAACCATTTAATATGTTGTAAAATAAGTCCGGCGCGAGAATTTTTTAAAAGTTTAACCCTGATGTCAGCTTCTGTTGCATGAACAGAAACATACAGTGGAGACAATCGCATCTGCTCAATTCGCTGCCATTCTCGCTCTGTTAAATTAGTGAGAGTTAAGTAGGAGCCGTATAAAAAACTCAGGCGATAATCGTCATCTTTGAAATACAAACTTGACCGTTTACCTGGCGGCTGTTGGTCAATAAAACAGAATGGACAGCGGTTATTACACTGAATTAAACCATCAAATAAAGCTGTTTCAAATTCTAATCCTAAATCGTCATCATAATCTTTTTCTATTTCAACTTCATGAGTTTTACCTGTAGCATCTAAGACTTCTAGTTCTAAAAACTCATCAGCACACAAAAACTGATAATCAATTAAATCGCGGGGATGTGTACCATTAATAGCAACAATTGCATCTCCAACTTCAAAGCCAATTTCTTCAGCAATTGAATTTGGTAAAACTTTGCTAATTTTAGCAGGGTGAGTAGTAGTCATGGGGAGTAGGGAGTAGGGAGTAGGGAGGAGCCACTGCGTTGCGGGGGTTTCCCACGGCAGTCGTCTCAACGGAGGATACCTCCGCACGACGCTGCCTCCCGTTGTAGTATGTGGCGTTAGGGAGTAGGGAGTAGAAAATAGAAAGTAGGGAGTAGGAACTATTTGTATGTATAGGTACAAGATATAAACTTAAGTTATTACTCTCCCCCCTGTTCCCTGTTGCCTTTCTTAAAACAACTACCAACCACCTACTAACTATTTTTCAATATTCCTGCCGAGATCGCACCCAAAATTGCCACACCAAACGCTAATCTGTACCAAATAAATACCCAAGTGCTTTGAGTTTTCAAGAAGCGCAACAAACCAGCGATCGCTAAGTAAGAAAATACTCCAGCAGATATTATTCCAGCTATTAGGGGTGTCATATCTCCTAAATTCTGTCCCAAAATATCCCTTAACTGAACCAAGCCAGCTAAAGTAATGGCAGGAATACCTAACAAAAAGGAAAATCTTGCTGCTGTTTCTCTTTCTAAACCCATGAATAATCCCGCTGTCAGGGTTGAACCAGAGCGAGAAACACCAGGAATTAACGATAAAGATTGAGCTAAGCCCATTAATATACCGTCTACCATTGTCAGTTTCTCAAAATCGCGCTGACGTTTGCCGATTTTCTCTGATAGTCCCAGCAATAATGACATACATATAGAAGCAATAGCGATCGCTGATAAACTCCTAATCGGAGAATTATCAAAATCGGGAATAAATATCTTGATCAATAATCCAAAAATAACAATGGGTATTGTCCCTAAAACTATCCCCGCACATACACGAAAGTCATAGTCTGCGTAATCACTAAGAGCGATCGCTCTGGTTGCACCTTTAATAATCCGGGTCAAATCACCCCAGAAATACCATAATACTGCCGCTATACTACCAAGTTGAATTACAGCCGTAAACGCTACCCCCGGATCTCCTAAACCTAACACCACTGGTACAACTTTTAAATGCGCTGTACTACTGATGGGTAGAAATTCAGTCATCCCTTGGACAAAACCTAAGAAAATAGCTTCTAAAACATTGACTGAATTAATTCCATCCACTGGTGCATCAGTTCCAATGCATAAAGCTTTTATCGGATATACAGCAACTGTTAGCAGAGCGGATACAGCACTCAAAAATACAAAAAATTTACGTGAATACATTTTTACTTGGGTAATGGGTAGTAGGTAGTAGGTAGTAGGTAGTAGGTAGTGGGAACTATTTGTATGTGTGGGTGCAAGATATGAACTTAAGTTATTACTCTCCCTCTCCCCCCTGTTCCCTGTTCCCTGTTCCCTTTCTTAAAACAACAACTATACAAACGATGATAATGTTCCAACGACAACCACTCTTTAGTCAACTTATTCCAAAACTTATTTGAAAACTTCATATAAAGCCGCAATTGTCAAGTTCCCAAATTTTCCAGTCTGAAGCAGATAAACGTAGTCTTTATTGGATGACAATTCTTTAGGCAATATTAAGGTATTATAAATATACCCTAGGGGGGGATTTATGCTTATGATATATTGCATAATATAAAGTTAAGTAACAATTATTAAAAACATTGGTTAACAATACATTGTCTTCTTATCCTGGATCAGCCTCATCTATGGAGGCAAACATAGAGAGTAAATTTTCTTCATCGTTTACTTCGATTCAAGAGGTATGGTTCGTATTTTGGGCTGCGGTATTTTTGGTGTCAGTACCAGTATTTATCGAAGCACCATTAGTGCGATCGCTTCCTTGGGTAAGTTTGGCATTGACAGGATTTTGGGTATGGCTGAGTTTTAAATTAATGTCACATCCCGTAACATATTTATGGGGAGACTTACTACTAGGTTTTAGCTGGAGTTGGTTTGCGGGTTCAATTTACTGGGGTTGGTTACGTTGGGAACCAGCATATCATCTTCCCGTAGAAGCTATAGGGCTACCATTTGCTTTATGGTGTCTGAGTCGCAACTGGGGGAAAATTGGGAATTGGTTTTATTTAGGTTCTTTACTTGGTACAGTCTTAACTGACATTTACTTTTATGTAGTAAATTTAATGCCTTATTGGCGGCAAATTATGCGGGTAGAAGCAGAGGAAGCAACAGTTGTTTTGCATAGTGCAGTAGCGCAAGTACAAACTAACTGGGGGCAAGATTGGGCATTATTTCTTGCTACAGTGTTGCTAACAGTCGGAGTTTTACCCTTAACAAAATCGCAATATCACTGGTACGCCTTCGGGGGAGCAGTTTTAAGTACAATTTTAGTAGATAGCCTATTTTTAATCGCAGCCTGCTTTGCTTAAGAGTGTGGAGTGCAAAAGAGTGTTTTCTTTAAGAATTTTTATAAAACTAAGGCTGAACCCGACAGCAGTGAATATTGTGGATATTAATACACTGTATATTAGTTTTTGATGACTGCTGTGTTGATTAAGCCGAAGCTGTCGTTAATTATTATTCATTGACAAATTCTACTAAGTATGTTCGCTGTATTTTCACAATTTTGTAACAGAAGTTGAAGGTAAGAGCTATCTAGCTCAAGCCATTACAGTAGCTACCAAGTAGTAGCCAATGACAAATGACAGATAAGTGCAATTTGTTCTTATTTTGAGATGAAAAGAGGTGGATAAGTCGTGAAACGATTGGTGCGTTTATTAACAGTATTTACTTTACTCCTAGTCGGATGCTTAGCATGGTTGGGAACACCCCAAATAGCTCAAGCTACCACTTTCAACATTGGATTTAAATCTGTACCAGTTCTTGCCGCTGAGGAAACTCAAGTTTTACGGAACCGTGCAGATGATAGGCTAGCAGAGGTTTACGGTGACAGAATTGATTTAAATAACACCAACGTGCGAGCTTTCCAAAAATTTCCCGGACTTTATCCCACCCTTGCGAGGAAAATCATTAAAAATGCTCCTTTCGAGAAAGTAGAGGATATATTCCAAATTGATGGATTAAGCGATCGCCAAAAACAAACCTTGCAAGCAAATCTAGATCACTTCACCGTATCACAGATGGAATCTGTGTTTACAGAAGGAGATGATCGTTTTAACAACGGTATCTACAGATAAGGGAGAGAGGGGGAGGGGGTGATGGAGGTGATAGGGGTAATGGGAGTAATTGGGGTGATGGGTAATTTAGAGACGACCCAGTGGGTCGTCTTTTACGAGGATAGGGTGGAAAGAAGAATTAAGTATCCTCCATCACCCCTCTCCCCCC
>Ga0224723_1001494_pt1 | contig 14014 bp, 7 predicted proteins | sample Balambano_FR2_Me_FD_161647 | JGI IMG/M metagenome (GOLD analysis project Ga0224723, IMG submission 161647) | Freshwater sediment microbial communities from Lake Towuti, South Sulawesi, Indonesia - Balambano_FR2_MetaG | ecosystem: Environmental > Aquatic > Freshwater > Lake > Sediment | place...
CCATGTTCCAGCACGCGCCCGGCTCCGTGGCGGTGGATGCCGGCGATCCTTCCACGGAAGCCTCGGATCTCGCCTTTCCTCCCTCGCACGGCGGGCGGCGGAACGACATCGGCGCCTACGGCGGACCGTATGCAGGGCTGATCCCCGGCGTTGGCAACAGGGCGCCACTAATCACCGTCACCAACCGATTCGCGCCAAGCTGGAAGTACACCGGTGAAGAGGTGGTTGCCATCAGCATGGGGGAAGGACCGGCCGATGCTGTCCAGCAGTACACCTTGCAGGGAGATCGGCTCGCGGCCGAGTGGCTGCCGGTTCCTCCTGGCGGCCTGCTCACTATCTCCAACCTGACGAATCTGCCGCTGGGACATCAACTGCTGCTTCGCACCCGGATCGGGACGAATGAGGTGCGCCACTGCGGGCCAATTGCGATCACCCTGTGCCCGCGGACGTTAACACTTGGCGTGCGTGGTGGAGGCCGCGTGCGCGCGGAGCCGGAACAGGGCTCCTACCGCGAGGCGCAGGACATCCAGCTTGAGGCCCGACCCGACTCCGGGTGGTCCTTCAGTCTTTGGGAGGACGGTGTGCGTGCTCCGCAACGCACATGGAAAGTCAACGCAGCCGGGGTCACGCCGCTGGCGCATTTCATCCACAGAGACGGATTGGAGACGTTTCGGGTGCGCCGGTTCGACGTGGCCTTCGGCGGCGCGCAGGACGACGTGCTCAGCGACGCCGTAGCGCTCCCAGATGGGCGGGTGCTAATAGCAGGAAGCTCGCTTTCAGGTCGGACGGGCAACAAGACCGCGGCGGCGCCTGCATCCGGCTGGCATGGCTGGGCGCTGCTGCTCGACACGCACGGCGAGGTGATCTGGCAGCGTGCATTTGGCTACCCCGACGATGCCCAATGGCTGGGGCCCAAGGACCATTGGGTTGCGGCAGCGGCCACGACGATGGATGGCGGCTTCGTGCTTGCCGGTCACGGGATTCCTCGGGGCACGGTTAGAACCCTGCCGTGGCTTATGAAATTGGACCGACTGGGCGGCTTGGTCTGGGAAAAGTACTGGCAGACCGGGGATTGGGCGGAGTTGTATGATGTTTTGGAAATGGCGGATGGAAACCTGCTGGCAGTTGGTCGTCAGCTCCCGTCAATTTCCGACCGGAGTGTGTTCGAAGGGATCGTCTTGAAGTTCACCGGAGCGGGCGATTTTCTTAGGCAGCAGGCGGCAGGCCGAACGCAGTTTCCGGTATTTACGGAGGGTGCTGAAATGCTCGGCTCCGGTCCGGACAACCGGTTTGACTTCATTCTGCCCACTGCGGCCGGGTACTGGGTGGGCGGACGCAGCGCGGGTGGAATGGCGTCCCCCGGTTACGGGTTGCTCGTCGCCCTCGATGTCTTTGGGTCAATCGAGAGGTTTAACGGATTGGTTGGACTTGGCCGCCGTCTCCACAGGGTGAGAACTGGGACTCGGCTGGATTCGGGAGAACTGCTCCTCGGCTCCAGCGATTCCACCGGATCACAACTGGCGTTGGGGACAGGCGTGCATCCGGAGTTCCGGGTTTCGGAAATGACGAACTTGCCTGTACAGGCACAGGCCAACGAGCTGGTCGCCATTCGTCAGTTGCGTCGCGGTGGCCGACTGGCCGCGGCGAATGCCGATTCCTCGCCAGAAAGCGACTGGCTGATAACCTCAATGGATGATGTGTTCAATCAGGTGCCGGGCGAGACCATGCGCCTAGGAGGAATCGGTGGCGAGGACCTGCGGGAGGTGATCGAGCTGCCGGGAGGAGACCTCATGCTGTTTGGCACGTCTGATTCCCCAAGTGGCCATGGTAAGCTGGCAACCCACTATGGCCGCAAGGATTTCTGGGTCGTAAGCTTGGCACAAATCGAGAGCCCTGCCGGCGTCCCGGTGGCCTTAATCAACGGCACCTACGACCCTTCCCACCGCTTCCCTGAGGGAGAAACGGTGCAAGTCACCTTTTTTACTAACAGGCCAACTGTCAACGGACAAATCTATTTCTCTACAAATGGCGGACTACCCGAGATTCCGTACACAGAGCCAATTATTCTGACTGGAAATGCGCGCCTGCGAGCCAAGGTTTTTGACCGTGATACGTTGGGCGAACTTGTGCCAGAGGGCACGCCTGTCACAGTCGAGTTTTTGGAGGCATACCAGCTTTCGGACATCACCGAGGGCGGCGGGAGCTTGGAAGTTTTTCCGGAGCCTCCAGCCGGCGGCTATCTCAGCAACACGGTGATCACAGCGGTCGCCACCGCTCAACCCGGCTGGGTGTTCACCGGCTGGGCCGGTGACGCCGCGGGAACCAACCGGACGACGGAGGTGGTCATGAACCGGGCCAAGGGCGTCCGCGCCCTGTTCGGCACCACCAATCTCACCGTCTCGAAGTTTCCATCCGCGACCGCCGGAGCAGTCCAGAGCCGGCCGGAAAGCGGTCCGTTCATTTATGGCTCCCAGCTGCGGCTCGAGGCGAGTCCCGAAGACGGCCGGTACCTTGAGAAGTGGCGGATCAACGGCGTCGAATCATCGGACAATCCCCTCACGCTGACCGTGACCGCGGCCACCAACACCGTGGTGGCGCGGTTCCTGACTCTGCCTGCAGGGGAAGCGGCCTTGAAGATCGGCATCAGCGGTGAGGGCGGCGTGATCAGCAGTCCGCCGGGCAACAAGCATCCGATGGGCACGCGCGTGACGAACACGGCCGTGGCAGCCGCGGGCTGGGTGTTTGCAGGCTGGACGGGCGATGTGGCCGGCGCGGAGACGAACCTGGTTGTGGTCATGGATGGCAGCAGAAGGATCGTCGCCCGTTTCCAGGAGGTTGACCGGGCCGGCCGCCCTCCGGTGGCCACCTTGACCAGCCTATCCGGGACATCGGTGATGGCGACCAATGTGATCCGGCTGCTTGTGAATGTGACCGATCCAGACACCAACGAGTTCCATGTAGTGCGCCTTTTGCGGGACGGTGCTGAACTGGCCGTCCGTTCGGAACCGCCGTTTGAGTTCCTCCTGTCCAACACCCCGCCGCGGCTGGCACCGCACGCATTCCAGGCGCTGGTGCGGGATGCAGGCGGGCTGGTGGCGACTTCAGACATCGTCTTGGTTGCCGTCACAGCCCGTCTGCCCGGCATCACGCTGCTGCTGCCCGGCGCGGGGACAACCCATCCCAGCGGGGAACCGCTGAGGCTAGAGGCGCGGGCCATTGGCTGGGATGTCCCGGTCTCAAACCTCACGTTTCACGCCATTCCCGGCGGCGGTGGAACGGCCATCCCGTTGGGACCCGGCGTCCTGCGCAGCGGCACTCTGCGCGACGGCATTTTCGAGCGGATCTTGGCCAGCCCTCCGTCCGGTACATACACGTTGCAGGCCGTGGTGGTTGACGATCTTGGGATGGCCGGCACGGACGCTGTCGCCGGAGTCCGCATTCTGCCGCCCGACGACCGGCCCTGGTTCCGGCTTTCGACCAATGCGGTGCGGGTGCGGGAGACCGCGGGACATGCGGAGGTTGCAATCGAGCGTTTCCGCGGCGGACCCGGGCAGGTGCTCGGGCGGACCGTCACGGAGGGTGTGGCGGGCTGGGCGGTGCCCTTGAACGAGCGTGGCCAGGGAGATTTCGGCGCGCTCAGCAATCGCTTCGTGCTGGGGGATGGGACGAACAGTGTGCAGGTGCGGATACCGGTGGCAGACGACCCCGTCCACCGGGGCGAACGGCATTTCGATTTCGTGCTGGAGGCTCCGGAGGAGGAGGCGCATCTGGGACCGCCCAGCCGCGTGCGGGTCACGATCGAGGACGACGAAACAGCGCCGCCGGACCCATTGGAGCAACGGCTGCCTCCGGCCGCCTGGCCTGCAACGGGGTCGCTGGCGTTCGCCCTGGAGCCGGCGGAGGCCGGTGGCGCGTGGCGTTTCCCGTGGCAGGATTATTGGCGGCAGGGCGACCAGGAGGCGGCCGCTCTGGCCCCGGGAAGATGGCCGGTGGAGTTCCTGCCCAGGGCGGGCTATGCGGAGCCTGCCGTCCTGGAGGTCACGGTGGCCGCCGGCGCGAACTATAAGACCTTGCAGTATCAGCCGTTCACCTACGCAGCGACTGGGCGGCTTCTGGTGCGTCTTGGTTTCGACGGAGCGCCGCCGTCGGCCGGGGACGGGAGGTGGCGGTCTCTGAGTGGAAGCAACGGGATTTGGCAGGCCGGGGGAGCGGTTCTCTCCGGACTGGCCCCGGGGCCGAATGCGGTGCAGTTCCTCAAAGTGCCGGGCTTTGAGACGCCGCCTGGACGGGTGGTGCAGATTCCTGCGGCCCCGGAGTTGACCGCGGTCCTGAGCGCCTACTATGGCCGGCTGGAGCCGATGAACTCCGCTTTGCAGCTGGCCGACGGCGTGCTGACCACTCCGCCCTACTGCTTCACCGGCCAGCTCGTCTCTGAGGCCGGCCACGCAAGCGGGCTCGCGGTGCGTCCGCGGGTGGTGTTGACGGCAGCGCACGTCTTGTTTGCACCGGGAACGACGAACCGCGTGCCCATGTTATGGTGGTTTTTCCGGCGCGACGAGCGGAATTACGAGCCGGTTCCGGTCAAGGCCAGAGATGCCTACTTTCCCGAGCAGTATCTTGAAGAGCTTGCCCGCGCCGGCGGCAACCCGCGAGATCCCAAGGTGCGCGAGCATGACATCGCCGCCCTTTTCTTCGACCGGGACATCGCCGAAGGCGGTTACTCGGGGTTCCTCACCGCCCCAGCCGCGGCCCCCCAACTCTGGCTGACGACGCCCGGCAACAAATCCCTCGCCGGGTATCCTCTCCATCCCCCCGACCCCCTGAATGTGGGGAGGCTACATTCCATCGAACGGACTAGCATCGCCTTCTTCCCACTGGCGGGTGCGACTCGAGTGTTCCGGCACGCCACCTTCGCCGGATCAGGCGGGGTGAGCGGCGGCCCGCTGAGCCTTGACACCGGTGGGCGGGCCTACCCGACGGCCGTGTATCTGGGCCGCGATGGCCTGGGGGATACGGCCTATGGTGTATTCCGCGTGATTGACGAGGCCGCAGCGCAGCTGATCGAGCGGGCTGAATTGAGCGCCTATGACGGTCAGAACCACACCGGGGGCGGAGTGATCCTCCTGCGGTCTCTCGGGGACGGGGGCGCGCTCGCCCTGCAGCGCCTGGAAGTCAGGCTGGAGCCGGAGGCTGTCCGGGCGGCCGGTGCCGACTGGGTGGTGCGGCAGGCGGGCAGCACCAACAGGGTGCGCCGCCAGGGCGACCAGGTTACGCTCGTGGCCGGCCTAGATTATATTGTGGAGTTCGAGACGGCGACCGGCTGGGGCCGGCCGGCCGACTACCGGCTCCGCCTTCCCGCCGGCCAGGACGCGCTCTTAACAGCGACGTATGACGGCGCGCCGCCGCTGCTGAGCGCCGCCGCGCAAACGGGAATCTTCCTCAGCGGGTCGGCCGGACGCACGGTGGTGGTCGAGCACCGGGCTGCGCTGGACGCGGCCACAGAGTGGCGCCCCTTCTTAACCACCAGACCGATGCCAACGGCAGTCTTAAGGTCGCCGGCCCTCCCTGGGATGGCGTCCCCGCCGGCTATTTCCGCGCCCGATGGAACGAATAGGAACCGGGTGCGGCAAAGTTTGATCCAGAGACTGGTTTCCTGGGATCATCAGGTTTCCACGGGACTTGTCATGATCATGATGATGCTGGCCACCACCTGCGCGACAGTTGGAGCCGGGCATGATGCCGAAATCGCCGAGATTGCCGGCTCCACCAACATCACCGTGCACCGCTGGGGAAGAGGACAACTCTTCGGCCAGCCCCGGGAGGTGGCGGCCAGCATCAACGAAAAGCTTTTGTCAGGTGAGGTTGTGAAGACCGGCGAGCGGACGACCGCCCGGGTCGTCTTCATGCACTCGGGCGAACAGGTGCGGCTTGGGGAATTTTCCGCCATCGAGATTGCGCCACGGGATTCCCCTTGTGCATCCGGCCTGTTCCGCCTTCTTCAGGGTTTTGGCTTTTTCTTTCGTCCGAGGGACTCGTCGGAGGTGTTCTTTTGCACGCCCCATGCCTTGGGCGGAGCTCGCGGCACCGAATTTGAGATCCGTGTGGATGAGGAGCAGGGAATGACCGTCATTTCAGTGCAGGACGGTCGGGTCAGCGTCACCAACGCCTTGGGCAGCGCCAAGGTGCATTCCGGCCAGATGGTGGTGATCAACCAAACGCTGCCCCCCAGGTCTTTTCGTTTGCTGCCGCCAACACCGTGCAGTGGTGGCTTCAGTATCCTGCGATCCTCGACCTCGATGACCTTGGATCCAACATTGACATCCCCATCTTGGCGGAGTCAGCCGCAGCGTGGCGGCAGGGCGACTTAAAGCGGGCCGCGGATAGCTTTCCGTGGGATGTGGCCGACCTGTCCGGTGAGATGCGCGTGTTCCGAGCTGCTCTGCTTCTGGCCTCGGGAGGTGTCTCCCGCGCCGATCTGCTGCTGGCTGGAGCAGGCGAATCGCCGGTGGTGTTTGGGCACCAGGCCATGATCGCCGCCGTCCGGCTGGCAGTCGGCCCCGAAGATCGCGGCGCGACGAATGCAACTGCGCGCCTCGGCCGCTCATTTCTGCTCCAATCCCGTCATGACCTCCACGGCGCCTTGGCGGAGGCAAGGGCCGCGACCGAGGCGGCTCCGGATCTTGGCTTCGCCTGGGCCAGGCGGGCGGAGTTGGAGTTCGGGTTCGGGGACTCTCGCTCGGCCAGGAGGTCCCTTGCCAGCGCGCTGGCCCTGAGCCCGTTTCATGCTCCGGCCCACGCCCAGCTTGGCTTCGTCTTCGCCGCGCGAAACCAGCCGCAGCCAGCCGAACAAGCCTTCCAACGCGCCCGGGAACTGGACCCAGCCCTCGCAGATGCCTGGCTGGGTCTCGGGCTTCTGGAGTTTCGCCGGGGCAATCGGACCGCCGGACTCGACTACCTACGCACCGCCGCCGCTCTGCAGGCCAACCGATCACTGTTGCACAGCTATCTGGGCAAGGGATTTGGCGAGAACCATCAGTCCGCGGGCGCCCTCGGCACGCTCGACCGCGCCAGAAGCCTCGACCCGGACGACCCCACGCCGTGGTTTTATTCGGCCCTCGAGCTTCACGGCCAAAACCGAGTGAATGAGGCAATCGGTGACCTTGAGGGTTCTGTGTATCTGAATGACAATCGCGCAGTATATCGCTCGCGCCTGCTCCTTGACCAGGACCGGGCCGTGCGGGCCACAAGCCTTGCCCGTGTCTATCAGCGCGCCGGGCTGCTGGAACCGGCCCTGCGCGAAGCCGCCAAGGCTGTGAACGATGATTACAGCAACCCCTCGGCCCACCTCTTCCTTGCGGATGCTTTCAACGCCATGCGCGACCCGACCCGCTTTGGCCTACGCCACGAGACGGTGTGGTTCAACGAGTTGCTGCTGGCGAATCTGCTTTCCCCCGTGGATGCCGGCGTGCTTTCGCCCAACCTGTCGCACCAAGAGTTCACCCGGCTCTTCGCCCGAGACGGACTCCGCTGGAGCTCGTTTGGTGAGGCGCGGAGCGACCGGCAGTTCCGCCAATTGGCGACCCAGTCGGGCGTCTGGGGCGGCACGGCCTATGCATTGGATTTGGACTACCAATACAACGAGGGGACACGCCCAAACAATGATCTGGAAAGGACGGAAATCTATGTACAGGGCAAACAGCAGATAGGTCCTCAAGATGCCGCCATGCTCCTGCTGAAGTTTCAGGAGTACAGCTCCGGAGACAACTTTCAGTATCTTGATCCCGCTGAGGCTAACAGTAGCTACCGCTATGACGAATCCCAGAGCCCCATCGCCGTCGGATTCTGGCGGCATGAATGGTCCCCCGGCATCCAGACGCTGGCTCTCGGAGGTCGGCTTGAAAACTTGCAGCGCTTCACGGCGACCGAGACCAATTGGGTCGTGCTGATCAACGATGCTGGCAGCCTCTCTTCCCCCCTAGATTACAGGCTCGACGTTGAGCTTGAAAGCGAGTTTAAATCTTTTGTTGGGGAGATGAGCCAGATCGTACGAACCGATCACCATACGCTGGTCGCCGGGCTGCGCCTCAACGACGGAACATTGCAGACCCGCTCAAAGTTTTTCGACGATACGGGGTTTGCGCAGATCTTTGGCGCCAGACAGGGCGAGACCGAATTCGCATTTCGCGAGGTCAACGAAGATTTCAGCCGGACGGTCCTGTATCTCTACGAGACATGGTCTCCCGGCGATGCCCTTTCGCTGACGGCCGGCCTCGCGTGGGACGTGCTCGAATGGCCGGCCAACTTCCGCCGTCCACCGGTGGCGGACGGACTGATGGAAGAATCGCGGATCCTGCCGAAGGCGGCGCTGGTTTGGCGGGCGCTGCCGCAGGTCACCATACGAGGGATGTATGCGCAGGCGATGGGAGGGGTAAGCCTCGACGAAAGCTACCGGTTGGAGCCCGCTCAGCTGGCGGGCTTCAGCCAGGCGTACCGGACGGTGATTCCGGAATCATTGGTCGGCTCCGTGAGCGGACACCTGCTCAATGTCGCCGGGGTGGCGGTGGATATCCATCTGCCCTCGCGGACGTATGTGGGGGCGGAGTTCTCTCATCTGGGATCCGCCGTGCAGCGGAAGGCTGGCGTGTTTGGGATAGATTCGGCGGTGGAGGGGCATGTGCTGCAACTGTCCGAGCGGATCGAGTATGCTGGGAACTCGGTGGGTGCGACCATTCATCAGCTGCTCGGTGAGCGCTACGCACTGGGTGGCGTCTACCGATTCGGCCGGTCAAGCTTGGAGAGGTCTTGGCAGGAGACCGGGTCGCTGCAGTCGGGTGATGCAGATCTGCATTCGCTTCGGCTTCAAGCTGTCTGCAACATGGCATCTGGATTCTTCATGCAGAGCAGCTGCACGCTGTACTGGCAGTCCTATCTGTACGCGATGGCCGAGGGCGACGAGGATCATCAAACGTGGGACATGGAGGCTGGGTGGCGGCTGGCGCGGCAACGGGGTGAGGTCTCTGTCGGATTGTTGAACCTCTTGAACCAAGATTACCGGCTTCATCCGCTCAGCGCGATTCCCGATCTGCCTCGTGAACGGGTGCTGTTCGCACGCCTTCGCCTCAGTTTTTGACCGTATGGAAGCCGGACGAAAATTGAGGCGGCTATGAGGGATTCAAAGAAGCTGCTCCTGGCCCTCTTCGGACCTTTGGCGGGATTCCTAGCGGCGCTGGTAGGCTATGAAGGCTTGTTGGCTCGGCTGAGCTACGATCTTCCCTTTTTGATCCGCGGGAACGTTCAGGAGACGAACACCGCAATCATCTACGTGGACGGCGAGACATTGAGAGAACTTGGGCGCGAAGCAGACGGGGCGCTCGGCCGGCAGCATCTTGCCAGGCTTGTCAATCGCCTTACTGACGAGGGTGCAAGGCTCATCCTATTGGATTTCGTGTTTGAGTCGAGCGCGGGCAAAGAGGAGCAGACCAAGGAACTGGCGGATGCGCTCAGGAAGAGCGGCCGAGTTATCTTGGGGGCTGACTATCATGTTGTCACTGAGAATCCAACTCATTCCGGACGGCAAGTCGCTCCACCAACGTCGCCCTTGCGTGAAAGCGCCCTGGCTTGGGGGCATCTTGCCCTGCAGGATCTTGGTCCAGACCGGGTCGTCAGGCGCATGCCGCAGCCGATCGATGCCGTCCTGCCAGCAAGCTGGGTGGTGGCAACAAATCTCGCCCCGCCTGATGAGGTTCCCGTCAGCGGTGCCAGTTCGCGGCGCCAGTGGCTCAATCCCTATGGGCCAGTCTCCGGCGGTGTGCGGAGCACCTTTCCGCTTCACCGTGTGCTCGTGCCTGGCGAAATCCCAGTTGGGATCTTCAGCAACAAGGTCGTCCTCGTGGGGGGAGGGATGGCGGCGGCGGCCATCGGAGAGACGACCGACCAGTTTGGCACGCCGTGGAGCCGGTTCGGCGGGCAGCCTGCCGTCGGAGTTGATGTTCATGCCGTGGCAGTGTTGAATCGTTGGCAGAAGTCTCATCTAAGACGTCTCGCCCCAGCTGCTGAAGCCGCTGTGGCGGCAGTTTGCGGCGCTGTGCTTTCCGCAATTGCCCTCCTTGAGGTAAGGCGTCGCGCGCGCCTTTGGATGGTGCTGCTATGCACAACTGCCTTTGTTGGCACAACGGCCATTCAGCATTTCGGCGGCTGGTGGTGGAACTGGGCCAGTCTCCTGTTCATTCAACTCCCCCTTGGGCTTGTGGCTGCTGCTTGGATCTCTGATCTATGTAGATACTATGTTTTTATCAGCTACCGTAGAAGCAAAGAGCAGCGCGAAGGGCAGGGGGGGCAAGTGCAGCCAAAGATTGACGGTGGTGAAAGGCTTGCACGGCAGTACCATCTGGCCTTCGGAAGGCTTCACAAAAAAGCCTTCCTTGATGCTACCGACATCGGCGCCCAAAGCGATATATCCGGTCCTGCCATGGACGACGCTATCAGGGCGGTCCGTATGTCTCGCAGCCTCATAGTCTTGCTTACGCCTGGCATCTGGTCGCGATGGCTCGCGCAGGGCAATTATACCAATGCAGAGACCCGCCTATCGCATGAAGCGGCTGGCCAAGCGGACGCAGCCATCAGGGAGGTACTCGCTGCGCGCGACGCAGGAATTCCAGTCGTGCTCGTCCGAATCCAAGGCTATACTGATCCTGATTCTAGGTGTCTGCCCGAGTCATTGAAGACGATCTTGAGATACCCGCAAGAATGGCACATTGAGAACAGGCTTGGTGATGTCGATGTTCGACACATCTGTAAAGCAATAGAGCGGAAGAGATCTTGAGGCCCCGGAGGAGGGTGCGGGTTCATTCTTGGGTTCTTGATCAAGCTACTGCGGCTAAACGCTTGATGTGGGCATGCTGGAGGAGCTGGACGCGGGCAGCCCGCAGCTGCTGCTCGCCATCGCCGAACAGCTCGCGCTGCGGCAGGCCACCATCGAGGAGTTCCATCTGGCGTCCCTGTACGCGGACACCGGGAGCATGCCCGCCGCGCTGCATTAGCTGGACTACGTGCGGGCGAAGAACGCGGCCGGGGAGAAGGGCGGCGGTGCGGCTGCGCCGGGCTGAATGCGCCAAGCGCAAGGCCGCAGTGAAAAAGGCACCCAAGCATTTGCGTGGGTGCCGTTGAGTTTGGGGGGCATCAGCCCCGGCCGAAGTGCCCCAGCTCCCGGAGGGAGGCGTGGGCGTGGTGGCCGACGATGAGGTGGTCGAGCACCTCGATGCGGAGCAGCTGGCCGGCGCGGATCATGCCGTGGTTGAGCCGGACGTCCGCGTCGGAGGGCTGCGGATCGCCCGAGGGGTGGTTGTGCATGAGGAGCACGGCGTGGGCGGCGCCGACGATGGCGGCGCGGAACACCTCGCGGGGATGGGCCAGGACCTCGGTGAGGATGCCGACGCTGACCAGGTGGTGGCCGAGGACATGGTGGCGGACGGTGAGCAGGAGCGCGACGAGGCACTCGCAGTCCGGGCTGTAGTACGGATGGCCGGTGACGTGGCGGTGCCAGTAGTCCACGGCGTCCTGCGGGGTCGCAAAGACCGGCCGGAGGGAAGGCTCCGGGCAGTCGCGGAGGGCGACGAGCTTGAACTCGCGCGGCGGTTTCGGCCGCCTGGGACGGGGCGGACGCTCGGCGTCCTTGAAGAACTCGGGCGGGTGCATTGGACTCTCCTTTGTTGGGGGCCGTGCGGCCTGCTGTAACAGGTGCTTCCGGAGAGGACTCTCGCCGGAAGCGGCACGGCCCCTCTTGATCAACGCGGGGTTGAGGAAGGGGGAGGGGGCACCGCCGATGACTTCGGCCCGTCCTGGGCCAGCCGCTGCCGCGCGGTGGCGGCGTAGCGGGCGTCCAGCTCGACGAGGAGCAAGCGCCGGCCGCATTGGCGGGCGGCTTCCCCGGTCGAGCCGGAGCCGGCGAACGGATCAAGCACCAGCTCGCCGGGGGCGGAGTAGGCCTCGATGAGCGGCACGAGGGCCGCGACCGGCTTCTGCGTCGGGTGGAGCGGATTGCCGGTGTAGGGGAACTCGAGGACGTCCGGCGGCGGGTGCTCGGGCAGCGCCGGCCGGCCCTTGGCGAGCAGGTAGGCCTGTTCGTGGCGCATGCGCGTGAAGCGCGTGCGCGAGGCGTAGCGCTTGATGAACACGAAGTGGCCGACGGGGTACAGGCCGCATTCGCGCCACGCGGTGAGGAAGCGGCCGGCTTTTGGCCAGCCGTAGAAGCAGAGGCACAGGCGGCCCGGCCGGAGCACGCGGAAGATCTCCGCGAAGGCGGGGAAGAGCCAGTGGCTGCGGTCGTCGTTCGGGTAGCCGCGGCCGTCGCGGTCGCGGTAGCGGACGAGGTAGGGCGGGTCGGTGAGGACGAAGTCCACGCAGGCGTCGGGGAGGCGGCGCAGGACGTGGAGGCAGTCGCCCTGGGTGACGCGGCCGAGGAAGGGGGCGAGCGGGTTCACAGCTCCTCCCTGATCTCGGCGGCGGTGAGGGTGTCCACCGTGCGGTCGTCCTCGTGGAAGCGCGGCGCGCGCACGAAGGCGTACCGGCCGAGGCGTTCCAGCAGCTGGAGCCGCCGGCCGCGGCCCCGGAGGGTCTCGTCGAAGAGCAGCGTGAACGGCCGGTCCGGCAGCCGGTGCACCAGCCGGAGCAGCGCGTCCTCGCGGATCTCATGGGTGAACAGCGCGACCACGGACTCGCAGCCGTGCTGCCAGAGGTGGAACACGTCGAAGGGCGAGCCGGTGACGACCACCGGGATGCCCGACCCCACCGCGATGACGCGGTGCAGGTTGTACGGCTCGGACTCGCCGTGGCCGACGAAGCGGTACTTCGAGCGGTCACGGGGCACGGGATCGGCCGGCCAGCGGCCGGCAAAGCCCGTGAGGGTGCCCTCGGCGTCGTGGAGCGGGATCAGGACGCGGCCCTTGAGGCTGCGGGGATCGTCGCTCAGGCCGAGGTCGAAGTGCTCGATGGTAGGGTCGAGCAGGCCGCGGTCGAAGAGCCAGGCCGGCGGGGGGCCGCTCTCGACGTGGTAGCCCAGGGGCGGCGGCAGCGGCGGTTCGGGGTAGTAGTGCGGGCCGACGAGAGCCGGCCGCGTGGAGGAAGGCAGTGACATGAAGTGACTCCTTTCAAGGTGCGGGGTGAAGGAACGGACGGCCGTCCGAAGGGACGGGCTCTCCAATGAGCCATTGTACCACGCCCGGACACGAAGAAGCCTCTCCCGATGGGGAGAGGCGTGAGTTACTTGGCCTTAGGTTTAGCTGGCCGGCGGCTGATCGTCACCGTAGTGACGAAGGGACGCGCGGTCGTCGTGAGGCGCAGGCGGTGGCCGGTGCGCATCTCGAACCCCGACTGGTAGCAGAGGCGTCCGTCGAGCAGCCCGAGCAGCCAGCGGGCGCGGGCCCGGCTCAGGGGCCGGCGGTGCCAGCGGGCGTGTTCCCGGAGGGCCGCCAGCACCTCGTCGGGCGGCAGCCGGCGCACGCCGCGGCCCAGCTCGACGCGGCCGAGCGGATAGTCACGGGGCGGAGTCACGGGGCACCCCCGATCAGGCGGGTGAGTTCCTCCGCGGTGAGATGCTCCGGCTGCCGGCCCTCCTTGCCGAGGGTGGCGGCGCGGACGTAGAACGCTCCGGCCAGCCGGGGGAGACATTCCTGGCGGGCGGCGCGGCCCGCGTCGTCCTCGTCAAGGAGCAGCACGAGGCGTGAGCCGGCGGGCAGGTGCGCCTTCAGCAGCGCCTCCTGCGCGGCGGACAGCGAGCTGCCCATGAGCGCCACGGCGCGGCGATGCCCGAGCTGCCAGAGCCGGAAGACGTCGAAGAATCCCTCGACGATCACGAGCGGCACCTCGGCCGGCTCCTGCAGGGCGCGGTGCAGGTTGAAGACCTCGGCCGACTTCCGGAACCCTTTCGGGAGCCGGTACTTCGGCGTGTCCTGGGGCGGCGTGCCGGGCCAGCGGCCGGCATAGCCTGTGAGTTCACCCTTCGCATTGTGGATGGCGA
>Ga0224723_1001495_pt1 | contig 14011 bp, 14 predicted proteins | sample Balambano_FR2_Me_FD_161647 | JGI IMG/M metagenome (GOLD analysis project Ga0224723, IMG submission 161647) | Freshwater sediment microbial communities from Lake Towuti, South Sulawesi, Indonesia - Balambano_FR2_MetaG | ecosystem: Environmental > Aquatic > Freshwater > Lake > Sediment | place...
TGCTACGACGAGGCGGAACCGCTTTTACACCAGGCGCTGACGCTGCGCCAACGGCTGTTGGGCGACGCGCATCCCGATGTCGCCCAAAGTCTGAACAATCTCGCGATGCTCTATCGGTCGCAGGGCCGCTACGGCGAGGCGGAACCGCTCTTCCGCCAGGCGCTGACGCTGTACCAACGGCTGTTGGGCGACGCGCATCCCGATGTCGCCACCAGTCTGCACAATCTCGCGTTGCTCTATCAGTCGCAGGGCCGCTACGGCGAGGCGGAACCGCTCTTCCGCCAGGCACTGACGCTGCGCCAACGGCTGTTGGGCGACGAGCATCCCGATGTGGCCCGCAGTCTGCACAATCTCGCGGAACTCTATAGGTCGCAGGGCCGCTACGGCGAGGCGGAACCGCTGTACCTGGGTGCGATTGTGATTGGTTACCAACGCCTGGGCGAAAACCATCCCAATACTCAAACTTTTAGGGGCAACTTTATGGGGTGTTTGCGGGCAGCCCACAATGCTGGGCAGGCCCATACGCTCTCTAGCCACCCTACAACCCAGGCTCTGCTGGCCCAGCTTCAGCCCTAGGGTTGCGCCGCCATGGCTAGAGCCTACGATATACCTCTCGGCGATGGGCAACCACAACCACCAAAACCAGGAGTTGATCATCTTGTATCGTGTAAATAATTCGATACTCTCCTACCCGAATCCGATACAGTTCCTCTTCTCCAGACAACTTGACCATTCCCGCTGGGCGAGGTTCCGTAGCCAGCGCCTCGATTTTGGGTCGCAGCCGTTGCTGGATCTGCCGAGGAAGTGCCTTAAATTGTTTGGCGGCAGGCTTTGTAAACTCCAGGCAATAGCTCATAGCCCAACATCAGCCTTGAGAGCCTCCCACGTTACCGTGCCTTCTGTGGCAACGGTCGCCAAAGATTCACGGGCCGCTTGGATATCGGCAGTATCCTCGGCCTGCTTAGCCTGAAGAAATTGAAGAAAATCGAGCACCTCCACCAATACAGGTTCAGAGGCTTCCTCAATGGCTTGCATCAGTTGCTCTTTCAAGGTCATAGGTTATCCTCTGGGCTACAGGGCGCTGCACCAAAGCGGTATTATCTAAAGCCCATTATCCATTGTCTACCGCTGACTAGCCCAGACCCCGTAGGGTGGGCACTGCCCACCTTGAATCTCCTAACTAGCCCAGAAACCCAGTTTCTCTGCCCCCCGCCTAGACCCCGGCCCACCTCAGAGCCCCGGTTTCTCTCCCTGCTAAAGCGGCCAACTCAGCTCAAATTCAGGCAGCACGGCCTCACCCGATAAGCGGGCCGGAAAAGGCACTACCTCTTTAGCCGTATTAGGACGGTAGATTTCTACCTGACGTCTTTGGGGATCAATCAGCCAGCCTAGCCGTAATCCACTCGCCAAATACTCTTGCATCTTTTCCTGAAGCGGGGCCAACGGATCCGTTGTAGAGCGCAGTTCAATCACAAAATCAGGGCAAATTGGTGGAAAGCCCGCCTGCTCTTGTAGAGTCAGAGCATTCCAGCGCGACAACTCAACCCAAGCGGCGTCAGGGGAGCGATCGCCGCCGCCCGGCAGCTTGAACATTGTCGATGAACTAAATACTTTGCCTAGCTTAGTTTGTCGATTCCACAAGGCTAAATCAGTAATTAAATCGGCTTCCCGCTCCCCACTTTCTCCGCCCACTGGTGACATAATCACCAAAGCTCCCGACGCTGAACGTTCCAACGGTGTAGTTGGGTTGGCTTCACACAGACGATAAAATTGCTCATCGGTCAAATTCACCCGATCCAAACTTAAGACCATCGGCAGCCCAGCCATAGCTCTACCGCCCCTGCTTTAGAACCTAACAGTCCTATTTTACTTTTATGCCTGGGGTTACTTAGGATTGTGGGTCAGAGTGTAGTTAAGAGGCACTGGCCCCATCCTCGGCCTTGAGCCGGGCCAAGCTGTTGCGGTGAATGCGGTCTTGCTTACGCACCCCGCCCGCCATCTGATATTCCGAACTGTTTTTGCCATATTGAAACGCTACCCCAATCAGCATTTGCTCGGTCAAGTTACCCAGGCTTTTTTCTAAGTCTTGCAGCTCCAACCGCAGCGTATCCACCGTCACCAGGGCTGTATTGTAAGCATTGAGCTTTTCCCATTGACTGGATGAGCCTACAATCGCTATGAGCTAACGTTTTGTCAGGCAATCAGGCCGCGGTCTCATCCTGAAGTGCTGGCCTAAGCATAAAAAGCATTTGCGTTGGCTGTTTAAGCTTGGTTGGTCACTTTCAAGTCATCGTAGGGTGGGCACTGCCCACCTTTAACCTTTGCAACACCGCACTTTTGGCTCATACATATTTAGTGCATAACGCTAGGGCTGGTGGGCAGCTGGTGGGCAGTGCCCACCTACAGGCTGGAAGTCGCGCCTATATAGACAAAACCCGCCTGCGCGGGTTATTGACTGGATGAGCTAGTTGTCGTAGGGTGGGCGAAACCCAGGGAAACCCACCCTCCAGATGATCCAGGCTAGGTGGGTAAGCTTAAGATGGAGTTAATGCATCTTCTACTTAGCTATGGCGACGACAGCGGACGATGTTTGGCGATTGTTAGGCGAACTGGCGGAGGCCCAGCAAGAAACCGAGCGCCGGTTTCAGGAAACTGAGCGTCGGTTTCAAGAAACTGAGCGCCGCTTTCAGGAAACTGAGCGCCGCTTTCAGGAGAGCGATCGCCGCCAGCAAGAAACCGAGCGCTTCTTGAGGGAACAATCCCAGGAAACTGAGCGCTTCTTGAGGGAACAATCCCAGGAAACTGATCGCTTTTTGAGGGAACAATCCCAGGAAACTGAGCGCTTTTTGAGGGAACAATCCCAGGAAACCGATCGCAAGATTCAGGCCACGGTGGAGGAAAATCGCCAGATTAACCGTCAACTGAGCCAGCAGATTGGCAAACTGGGCGGCAAGTGGGGCTTGTTTGTAGAAAACCTGGTGGCTCCGGCCTGTGAAACTATTTTTCTGGCCCGGGGTATTCCGGTTCACCAGGTCAGCCAACGGGTACGGAAGCGCCAGAACGGTGACTCGCTGGAAATTGATGTGCTGGTGCTAAACCAGGCGCACGTGCTGGCGGTAGAAGTCAAAAGCACCTTGAGCGTGGATGATGTGAAGGAATTTGTCGAGAAACTAAGCCGGTTTCGCGACTTTTTTCCAGAGCATGACCAACGGCAGCTTTATGCGGCGGTAGCTGGCATCAGCATTGACCCCGGGGCCGATCGCTACGCCTATCGCCAGGGATTGTTTGTGCTGGCCCAATCCGGCGAAACGGTGGTGATCCTCAACGACGCCCAATTTCAGCCCCGCGCCTGGTAAGTAGGGTAGGCCCCGTAGGGTAGGCAGGCCCACCTTAATCTCTACCACACCCCAGACAGGTTGAGGGAAAAGCCGGGCAAGACATCTTCGCCAGACAGTTGGCCAGGATTGCTCAGCATTGTCACCGGTCGATGAAGGCGATAGATCTCCACAGTGCGGGTTTTGCGGTCGATTAGCCAGCCCAGTTGAACGCCATTGTCAATATACTCTTGCATTTTGGCTTGAGTAGCTGGCAGGCCGTCCGAAGGGGAGAGCAGTTCTAGAACAAAGTCAGGGGCAATGGGGGGGAACTGCTCCCGCTGAGCTGCGGTAAGGGCTTGCCAGCAGTTTTGCTTAACCCAGGCGATATCGGGGGAGCGTTGGGCTCCATTGGGAAGCTTAAAGCAGGTTGAAGAGTCAAAGCAGACCCCCAGCTTGGTCTGGCGGTTCCAGATAGCGAAGTCTGCACCAATTTCAAAGTTGCGATTGCCGGTTTCGCCACCCGTAGGAGACATAATGACTAGAGTTCCGTTGGCATTGCGCTCGAATTTGACATCAGGATTGGCGCGGCAGAGCTTGTAGAACTGCTCGTCTGTCAGATCAACGATGGGGTTGAGATCAAGAGTTGACAAAATCATCGGGCGACAACCAATGGGCAAGCTTACCCTACAGCTCTAAAGCCTTAGTGTATCCTATGCATCGGCTCCTCCGGATTCGTGGTTGCAGACTGACAAAACGCTCAAAGCTGGCGGCTGAAGCTGCGCCTACCCAGGCAAAACCCGCCTGCGCGGGTTACTGACTGGATGAGCTAGTCGGCGCAGGCCGACTTTGATTGTATAGCCGCGGTTTGAACCGCCGGGCGTCAAAGTTGTGTCAGTCAATCAGGTCAAGCCCAGTCCTGGTAAGTAGTCGGAGGCTGCGCCTCACAACCTATAGTCCGGCTTTCACCATAATGAACTTTTGGGCAGACAACCCTTATAGGGTGGGTGAAACGTAGCAGAACCCACATCCACCGGGTTAGGCTCCGCTGCTGTGCCACCCACCCTATCCCCTCCTTACTCCATCAGCAGGTGCTTGGTCAGCACCCGAATCACCTCTCCAGGCTGCGCCCCAAACAGGGCGGCCAGCGCTGCTGCACCGCCCTCACCCAGAGGAATGGGCCGACTCCAATCATTCGGCTCCGCGTAGCCCAGCAGGTGGAGGATTCTAATCGTGCGCTCCACCGCTGGGGCTGGGCCAATCAGCAGATGGCGCACCTCCTCGCGGCGTGGGGCAGGGGCAAACGACTCGGTGGACGCGACTGCGCCCGCAGGGGAACTTTGGTCGTACATGATTTGAGCTTCCTTTGGTATTGAGTAGGGGGGGGAGGGGAATTCAGAAGTCAGAAGTCGGAAGTCAGGAGCAGGAAGCAGGTAGCCTTCTGACTCCTGACTCCTGTCTCCTCCCCCGAACTCAGAAGTCGGAAGCAGGAAGCAGGTAGCCTTCTGACTCCTGACTCCTGACTCCTCCCCCGAACTCAGAAGCAGGAAGCAGGTAGCCTTCTGACTCCTGACTCCTGTCTCCTCCCCCGAACTCAGAAGTCGGAAGCAAGAAGCAGGTAGCCTTCTGACTCCTGACTCCTATCTCCTGACTCCTCCCCCTCCCCCATGAACAAAACACTCAAACCTCAAACCCCTGGCCACCCGGCGCGTGGTTATGCCATTCAGGGTGGCTAAGGGTATCATCACCAAAGCCCCCCGACTGGGTGTTCAGTCGCGGTGAGTTAGGTATCGGTGGGTGCTGATTACACCTGCCGATGCCGCCAACGGTTCATGGTTTGGGCTAAGCTGCCGAGAAGAACAGCTTGATGGAGAAGCATACGGGTATAGTTTGTTGCTGTCAACCGTATTGGAGTAAAAATCCATCTTTTGCCTTCCACATTTATTTGAGGTTTGAGGTTTGAGGTTTGAGTTTTTGCCTTCTTGCTTCTGCCTGCGAATATATCTTCAGACAGAGAAAACTCCTGCGCAACTCACTCCTCAGATAGTCAACGGCTAAGGGCGCGATGCGGCTAAATAAGGGTGCTCTTACTACTCTACGCAGACTATGACCAGTGCTCCCTGGCTTAATAATCACCAATCCTTTTGGCTGGCTTCTACCTTGCCCTCTCGCTATCCAACGCTATCTCAGGATATTGATGTAGACGTGGCCATTGTTGGAGCTGGCTTAGCGGGTATCACCACGGCCATGCTGCTGAAGAGGGCCGGGAAGCGAGTGGCCGTCCTAGAGGCCGAACGGGTTGGCACTGGAGTTTCTGGCCATACAACCGCTAAGGTAACGTCTCTGCATCAGCTCAAGTACCACACCCTAATTGAGGAATTGGGGGCAGACAAAGCCCGTCTGTATGCCCAGTCTAACCAGGCCGCGATTGAGCAAATTGCCACACTTGTCAGCCAAGAGCAAATCGACTGCAACTTTGAGCGCAAGGATGCCTACACCTTTGCTGAAACCCCTGAAATCTTGGATGCGGTTAAGCAGGAGGTTAAGGCTGCCCAATTGCTAGGCTTACCGGCCACCTTCACTACAGAGGTGCCGTTACCCTTTGAAACCTTGGGAGCTGTTAAGTTTACTGAGCAAGCGCAGTTTCATCCCCGCAAATATCTGCTGGCTCTGGCCGCAAAAATTGATGGCGATGGCTCTTACGTGTTTGAGCAATCGCGGGTAGTCACTGTCAACCATGAAAATCCCTGTCAGGTGCATACCCAGGCTGGCTTTACCGTGACTGCTCAAGATGTGGTAGTTGCAACCAACCTGCCGATTCTAGACCAGGGGCTATTTTTTGCAAAAACCTATCCCCAACGCTCCTATCTAATTGGGTGCCAAATTGACTCGGCCAACGCTCCCGAGGGGATGTTAATTGGCGCAGGCAGCGGCTATCGCTCCATTCGCACGACACCAATGGATGATGGCGGACTCTTACTGCTAATTGGCGGCGAGGGCCACAAAGTTGGCGAAAAAGTGGATACTGACGAGTGTTTTGCTAAGCTAGCGAGCTATGCCCGCGATCGCTTTGGCCTCAGCCAAGTTGATTACTACTGGTCATCCCAGGATATGGTGTCCTTCGATAAACTGCCCTATATTGGGCGGCTAACTCCAGCAAACCGGCACACCTATGTGGCTACTGGCTTTAGTCTCTGGGGCATGACTAACAGCACCGTAGCCGCTATGGTGCTGAAGGATTTAATCTTGGGCCAACCCAACCCCTGGGCTGAGTTGTACGAAGCTACCCGCGCTACGCCCTTTCTGACTCCGGCCTCGCTCAAAAATAACCTGGAAGTGGGGGCGCGTTGGGTGGGCGATCGCCTCAAAGGGCTTTTATCCAACCCTGACGACCTCCAGCCTGGTGAAGGCAAGCTGGTCACGGCTGGTCTGGATAAGATAGCCGCCTACCGTGACCCGGCTGGCACTCTGCATCAGGTTTCAGCCGTGTGCCCTCACCTGGGCTGCATCGTGGCTTGGAACGCTGCCGAAAAAAGTTGGGATTGCCCCTGCCACGGCTCTCGCTTTGATGCTGATGGCAAAATCCTTCAAGGGCCAGCGGTTCATGACCTGGCGAAGCGGTGAGCGGTGGGGCCGTGGGATGGTGGGATGGTGAGGTACTGACCCAATATTCCGAACTCTGACACAGAGATTGCGGCGCGAAGGTGGTTTGATGGGTACCTGGAGCCGTAGTATTTGGGGGTGAGTGAATTTTGGTGCGCCAATGCCCCTGTTTAGACGGTTTCTGCCTGGTTGGTTAGCGGGTACTCTGGCCTCGGCTGTGGGGCTAACGGGCCTGGGGCTGGGAGCAGAACTACTGTTGCCTGAACCTGTTCACAGTGCCGAAGATATCACCGTGCGGGTGTCTGGGCCGTTTGTGTTTACGCTAACGGTAGATTCTCTAGAAACCTTTGCCGAAACGGGGGAAGCCACAGGCAATTTCCGTCTGCTGGCCCGGTTTTTGAACGAGCAGGCTCTAGCCGGATTGCGACCTATACTACAGTTCAAGTTTCCCCTGGATGCCAAGACGGTTGGCAACCTCAGCTATTCACCTCTGGGCCGAGATGTGATTGGCAATGTGGGGATTGTTTTTCAGTCTACTCCTGGTGAAAATGGTTTCCATGCGCTGCGGGCTGCGGTTATCAACGCCGCCGCCAAAGCAGGCCCAGAGGGATGGACAATCCTGGATGTGATGCGAGAGTTCCCGGCCAACTCCATCAGCGTGAATGTGCAAGGGCTGCGAGATTTGCAGCGCGAACTGGCCATTTACCTGAGCTATAACCGCGCGGCGGTAGAGGCAATCCGCGCCCAGGCCAATGCAGAGGCTGCAACTCAGGCCAACCTGGATGTAGCCACCCTGCCAGATTTGTCGCAGCCGGGGCCATACGCCTTTACGCAGACAACGATCACGGTCACTAATCCAGCTTTGCGCCAGACTCAGCAGGGGCTATCGGTCAATTACGACTTTGATGTGGATGTGTACCTGCCAGAGAAATTATCGGGGCCAGCACCGGTTGTGATTGTCTCTCACGGCTTTGGCGCGGTGAAAGAAGATTTCATTTTCCTAAATCGCCACCTGGCCTCCCACGGCTATGTGGTAGTCGCACCCGACCATGTGGGTAGCGACTTGCAGTACCGACGCGAGTTCTTGGGCGGTCGGTTGAACACGCTGCTAAGCCCCATTGAGTTTGTCAATCGACCTCAGGAAATTTCCTTTCTCATCGACGAACTAGAGCGGCTGGTGGCCAGTTCTCCCGACTGGGCGGCGCGGCTAGATTTGGAGCGGATTGGGGCCATTGGCGATTCCCTGGGCAGTTCAACGGTGATGGCGCTGGCTGGGGCAGATATTAATCGAGCCCGCATTGTAGAAACCTGCGATCGCGATACCCTTAGCCTCAACTTTGCCCTTTATTTGGAATGTCGTGCCCGATTTTTGCCCCCCAAAAACTTCGACCTCCGTGATCCCCGCATCAAGGCGATTATTTCCGCCCACAATATGGGGGCAGCCCTCTATGGCCCGGAAAGCATTGCCAAAATTAACGTTCCTACTCTCATGGTGACGGGTAGTGCCGATGTCACCTCTCCCGTGGTGACGGAGCAATTTGCCCCCTTCATCTGGCTACAGGCAGAGCCACGCTACTTGGTGCTGCTACAGCGTGGTACTCACTTTTCCTCCAAACCACCCGGCGAAGGGGCAGGCGATGTGCCCGGAATTTTGGTAGGCGAACACCGAGAGGTTGGCTCAGCCTATTACAAAACGCTGACCGTGGCCTTTTTAGGGGCACACCTGCAAGGGCAAGAGCAATACCTGCCCTACCTTAGTGCATCCTACGCTAAAGCCATTAGCGAGGGGCAGCCGATGTTGATGGATATCATCACTAACCTGACTGGAGCGCAGGTCAATGCGGCCTATCCGGGTACGCCGCCGGTAGCTCTGGTGCCGCCACCCGTTGCCCCGCCGTCGTCCAGGGAAGAGTCTATCCTGACTGCCATTGAGCGCACGGGCGAACTCAGAATTGCCATGCGCCGCGATGCCCCGCCCTTTGGCTATCTGGACAACGACAGCGGCTGGACGGGCTACTGCCCTGCATTGGCCATAGCTCTGCGAGACTATCTACAGGAGGAAATGTCGGCAGAGGTTGCCATTGAGCTAGTGGAGCTGCCGTCTACTCTGGGCGATCGCTTTGACCTGGTACGCAATGGTCAGGTCTATCTGGAGTGTGGCCCTAACAGCCTCCAGGAGGGACTTGAAGGCATTGAATTTTCTAACCTCATCTTTGCAACCGGTAGTCGTTTTCTAACCACAACGGCTAAGGCCCCAACCGTGAATCCAGCCCTCTCACTGGAGGGGTTGAATCTGGGAGTATTGGCTAACTCTACCAACGAAGCCTTCCTACAAGAGCGCTATCCCACAGCGACTATCACCCGCTTTGATGGCCCAAGCGGACGCACCGATGCTATTCAAGCGGTCAGCAACGGCCAGCTTGACGCCTTTTTGGGGGATGACATTCTCACCCTGGCGGAGATTGAGCAATTGGGTCTACCGGCGCAAACTCTGACTCTGGTGCCAGAGATTCCCCTTACCTGCGAGTACTACAGTCTGGCCCTACCCAGCCATGACCCCGCCTGGGTAGCTACCGTCAACACCTTCCTCAGTACGGAGGCTGGCGAAGATACCTGGAGCACCTGGCTAGGGGAATTGGCTCCTGGCTACGTTAACACCCTGGCCTATTGCTTAAATCGCTGAGGAAGGCGGCAGCAGACAGACTGGAACCCAAAACCCAAAACCTCGACATCTAACGCCTATTGACGACCCGTCAAACTAAAGTTGCGGAAGTGTTTGGCTTGTTCTTCAATACGGGAGGCCAAGCGATCGCACACCAGACCGCACAAATCAAAAATTAGCTCATCAGACACGCTGTAGTAGGCCGAGGTGCCCTCCGTGCGGCGATCCAAAATGCCGGCTTGCAGCATCACTTTAAGATGCTTAGAGACATTGGCCTGACTGGTTTGAGTAGCCTCGACCAGTTCTTGCACGCACTTCTCACCATCGTGGAGCAGATTGAGAATGCGCAATCGCATGGGTTCGCTCAAAATGCTAAAGTAGCCAGCCACCTGCTGCACAACTTCGGGCGGTACGGTGTTGACCCCAGCCATTGCTTGCCTGCCAGAACGACCCGAAGGTAATTTTAACAACTTTTACATTGGTCAAGCCGTTCATGGTAATACCATCATTCAATCTAAACATTGAATTCCCTGGGCTTTTCGGCTTCTAGCGAGTTGTGCAGCTTCTATAATTTCGCTTAAGCCAGTAGGTCTGCGCTAGCGAATACGCTAGGCTGCTAGCAAAATTGTTGAGCAACCATATTCGGGGTACACCGTCCATGACTGCGCCAATTATTGAAATTTTGCCTGATAAAACTGCCCTGGTACAGCACGCTACCCAGCGAGTGATGACTCTAATCCAAAGTGCTATGGCAGACCACGGCTTTTGTACCCTGGCCCTGGCTGGGGGAAGCACACCTCAACCCCTGTATCAAGCGCTAGCTGGGAATAACCTACCCTGGGACAAGCTCTACATTTTTTGGGGCGATGAGCGTTACGTGCCGATTGACGACCCCAGCAGCAACGCGGGTATGGCTAAACAGGCATGGCTGGATCGGGTGCCTATTCCGGCTTCTCAGGTGTTTATTACTCCAACTGACGATAGCAATCCAGAGCAGGCTGCCCAGCGCTATGAGACGACCCTTAGATCGGTCTTTGGCCAGCTTCAGAGTCTCTCGCCCGATGAGGTACCGCAGTTTGATCTGATCTTGCTGGGCATGGGGGATGATGGTCATACAGCGTCGCTGTTTCCCTACACCGACGCACTGGCAGTGCGCGATCGCCTGATTACCGTTGGCAACAAAGCGGGTGAACCCCGAATTACCTTCACCCTATCCCTCATCAACCGCAGTCGCAGCGTTATGTTTTTAGCCGCTGGAGCTAATAAACAGCCAGCCCTTCAGCAGGTGTTTTCGCCCCAAGGAGATGATCAAGCCTACCCTTCACGATTGGTGCGCCCGGTTGGTGAACTTTATTGGCTACTCGATGCTGATGCGGCGGGCAATTTAGAATTACCCACAGCCGCACCGCCAGCACGGATGTAAGCCCACGTAAAAGGGGCGTTGCCCAACTTGCGTCTGCACGCTTCTTCCGTCAGAATGAAGTCCAGTCCCTATGGACTTTTCTATGATTAGTTTCTATAGTCAAGTGTCTTTGACCAAGTAATGTGATTACCCTTTCGTTACTGCACCCCCTACATAAAACCCCAGTACAAAGCTGGTCTTTTGAGCAAGAGCCATGCATTTGTATTGGTCGCTCTAGCGACAATGATGTGATTCTCTACAGTGCCGTGGTATCCAGGCACCATGTTGAAATCCGCCGTAAGGATGACGGCTGGACAATCATAAGCCTGGGCACCAACGGCACGTATCTGAACGGCAAACGGATTTCGGAAATTGCAGTGGAAGACGGAATTATTATTCGCTTAGCCCGCTCTGGCCCTAATCTGCAAATCCACATGACTGAAGAAAAGAGAGACCCCCTTCAGGAACTACTGCTTAGCCGCCGTAGAGCCGAAGCCAACAACCTGGCCGAGAATCCACCTTCCCCTACTCTGGAGGAACTGACACCCGACGCTTTACCCAACCAAACCACTATCATCAACCATTGATAGGGCTATGGCCAAAAGCGACCAAATCTACGTCATGCGGCCCCTAGCAGGGATAGATGGCGTGTACCAGCACCACGGTATTGACTACGGAGACGGTACCGTTATTCACTACCGCAAGACTGGTGATGAGGCTGTGGTAGCTCGCACCAGCTTTGAAGCATTTTCCTGGGGCAATCCAGTTTACCCGGTTTACCACACGGCGGAAGATGCGCCCGATGTTGTCATTGGGCGGGCCGAAAGCCGTTTGGGGGAGCGTCAATACGATCTCTTCTTTAACAACTGCGAGCATTTTGCGACCTGGTGCAAAACCGGTCGCCACGAGAGCGCCCAACTGGTTAATTTTGGTCTCCGGCTCGACCAACTTAACTTGCCAGAATTTCGCCGTTTGGCCGAACGTGCTAACCAAACCGAGTCACCAGAACAAGCCATGCGTTTGTTCCATAAAGCCATGGGTGACATCGCGGCGGCCTACCAAACTACCCTTACCAATCAGCAGGCTACTCAAAAGGAGATCGAAACCTGGCAAAAGGTGGCCCAGCGTGCTCTGGAGCAAGACCGAGAAGATTTAGCCAAAGCCGCCCTACACCGCAAAGTAGCCGCCAAAAAGCGAGTGGATATCCTGACTCAACAGCTTAGCGACCTGGTGGATTTGGAACTGTCGCTACAACGCAACCGCGACGCGGCAGAGCGGCGGTCATCCTTCCCATCAATCTAGCCTTCTATCGTTTACGCTTTGCCTTACCAAGCCCTGGGCATAAACTCCGCGTCATTCAAAATAGCAACGCTGTCTCCCTTTTGGGCTAGTACAAATAATCCTTGGCGGTAGGCGTAGCGGTCGGCCTCTGACTCGATGCCAATCCCCGCTACGGCACCATAAATTTGCATCTGGGCATATTCTGGGAAAAAGTCACGAAATTTGTCCAGATCCACCACAAATTTCTTCACGTCTTCCACGCTCAAGCTGCTCTTCACCTCAACCGCCAGCACATGGCCCTGGTTGACCACCAGCACATCAATCTCCAATGTGTCGCCCTGTCGTCGCCGCTTAACGCGCTGGCTAACCTGGTCAACCGGAATACCCCGCTCCACAAATAGCCCTTCACAAGCTGAAGCCACTAAATCTTCGACAAAGCGACCCCAAGCTCCACCCAGTTCGCCAATTTGCTTGCTGACCTGGCGATTGATCCGCTTGTTTTCCTCAATGGCTGTGTCTAACAAGCGCTTGGTTGCCTGTATGCGGCGGTCGGTTTCTTGCATGCGGCGGTCGGTTTCTTGCATGTGGCGGTCGGTTTCTTTCTGCGCTTCGGTTAGCTCGCCAAGCAATCGCCAAACATCATCTGCAGTAGTGGACATAGGACGTTCTCTGGATGGCATTTCTCTTTGTCTAATTTACCCAGTGGCGCGGTTGGCCGGCTACCGTAAACAATAGGCAAAGGAGGAATGTAGAAGGAGAAAAATTAGATAAGTGAGCAGAGATAACCAGCTTGCCCATCTTTTCTCTCAGCCTTACCGGGCCTCAACCCACAGGATAGACTTCACTGGGCGTTGAACAACGGTCCCAGTTGGGTCACGGCGACCATAGTGAGCAGTGCCGCCATAGATAAGCGTGGCAGAACTGCCGCCATCCAGATTAAGCGCGTGCACAACGCCCTGTTCGCCCATGAACTTGGCTAACTCTGGCAATGTCATACCAGAGGGCGACTCTCCCGGCACCTGAGCTACCATCACCAGCACCAGGCTACCATCCGCTTTGAGGCCAATAGCTGAGCGGGCGTTGGGAGATTGACTCCCCAGGGCATCCCGCACGGGTGTGGTGGTGGGGTCAAGGAAGCCTTCGTCTACAGAAGTGTCTTGGGGTAAGAGTTGTGGGCCTGCACCAACGGCATCCTCCAGGGTGCATCCGGGTAAATTAGGCGATTGATGATGGGTAATGTTGTAGCGGGGTGTGCCGTCACAGTTGTAGCGCCGAAACTCTGAGCGATTGAGAATCCTATCGAGATAAGAGATTAGGGATGGATTGCCCATCAGCCGCTCATTTTGGTTGGGGTCAGCAACCAGGGAACCATCTACCACCACGTAAGATGTTGTCAAGCCATTGTTGGGGTCAAAAAAGCTAGCATTCATGGCAGCAACCACACAGCCTTCTGCCTTGCAGACCTGGGAGGCGATTTGCTCAACGGGAGCTAGGGTTTCTGCCACAGCCACACGCACAGGATAGTTTACTGGGTCAGGAACAGTGACAACATGAACCACAGCCTTCGGTAGAGCTATGGTTTCGTAAACCGGGGGCTGTGGCGCAATGGGGGTCACGGTCGGAGTGTTAGCCTGATCCACAGTAGCCTGGGTAGCCAGCTCGGAGGCACAACTGCTCAGGCTCAATGCCATCAACGCGATTGAGATAGCCGACAAAAGCCGACAGGCTAGAGAAAACATTGGCATTAAC
>Ga0224723_1001496_pt1 | contig 14001 bp, 15 predicted proteins | sample Balambano_FR2_Me_FD_161647 | JGI IMG/M metagenome (GOLD analysis project Ga0224723, IMG submission 161647) | Freshwater sediment microbial communities from Lake Towuti, South Sulawesi, Indonesia - Balambano_FR2_MetaG | ecosystem: Environmental > Aquatic > Freshwater > Lake > Sediment | place...
TTGTCAAATTAGCTGCTAATTTTTAGTTGTTGGGGTTAATTAACTACTAACAACATATATATAAAATGCTGGCTCTTATAAAAACAATCCGAGAAGCGATCGCTAGTTGGTGGTCGGAGTTTTCTCTCCAAACAAAGCTGTTGGCAGCTGCCACTTTAGTGGTTTCATTGATCATGAGTGGTTTAACATTCTGGGCTGTAAATACAATTCAGCAAGATGCTCGTCTGAATGATACCCGTTTCGGTCGTGACCTTGGGCTGTTGCTTGCTGCCAATGTTGCACCATATTTAGCAGAAGACAATCTGACTGAGGTAGCACAGTTTTCTCAACGTTATTACAGTAGTACGTCCAGCATCCGCTATATGCTTTATGCTGACGCTGAAGGGAAAATATTTTTTGGTATTCCCTTTTGGGAACCGGAAGTAGAGACATCTCTGAGCATTGAAAGGCGAATACAACTACCAGAGGATTATGCTACTGATGCAGATAATCCTATGGTAAGACAACATATAACCCCTGATGGGGAAGTTACTGATGTCTTTGTCCCCCTAAAAGTTGATAAAAAATATCTCGGTGTTTTGGCGATCGGTATTAATCCCAACCCTACTGCTGTGATCTCAACCAACTTTACCCGCGATGTCACCATTGCTGTTTTTATCTCAATTTGGGTAATGGTAATTTTAGCGGGTGTGGTTAACGCTTTAACTATTACTAAACCGATCAAAGAATTACTCGGAGGTGTCAAGCAAATAGCAGCAGGTAACTTTCAACAACGTATTGACTTACCCCTAGGAGGTGAACTAGGAGAGTTAATATTAAGCTTTAATGACATGGCAGAACGTTTAGAAAGTTATGAAGAACAAAATATTGAGGAATTGACAGCCGAAAAAGCCAAATTAGAAACTTTAGTCTCCACAATTGCCGATGGTGCTGTCTTAATAGATAATAATATGCAGGTAATCTTAGTCAACCCGACAGCGCGGCAAATTTTTGGTTGGGAAGGAAGAGATGTAGTAGGTAGCAATGTTTTACATCAACTACCTTCACCTATACAAATGGAAATTACCCGACCTTTGTATGAAATGGCTGCTGGAGAATGTGAAAGCACTGAGTTTCGTATTCCCATGACTCAGCCAACTAAACGTACTATCCGGATTCTTTTAACTACAGTCCTGAATTTACAACGAGAAAGTATTAAAGGAATAGCCATTACAGTACAAGATATTACCCGTGAAGTAGAATTAAACGAAGCCAAAAGCCAATTTATCAGCAACGTTTCTCACGAATTGCGGACACCTTTATTTAATATTAAAACTTATATAGAAACTCTACACGATTATGGCGAAGAGTTAGAAGAGCAACAGCGTCGAGAGTTTTTAGCCACAGTTAACAATGAAACCGATCGCTTGACTCGTTTGGTTAATGATGTACTAGATTTATCCAAACTTGAATCTGGTCGTAACTACCATATGGATGGGTTAGATTTAACACAGGCTGTAGAACAAACATTACGTACTTATCAACTGAATGCTAAAGATAAAGGTATTGAATTAATTCAAGAAGTCGCTCCTAATTTACCTTTAGTAGTAGGTAATTACGATTTGTTGCTACAAGTATTTGGAAATTTAATTGGTAATGCTCTGAAATTTACTAAAACAGGTGGTAAAGTTGCACTTCGGGCTTATCAACTAGAACAAAAATCAAGCTCTCACAATCAACCGCGTCAAGTGCGTGTCGAAATATCTGATACTGGGATCGGAATTGCACCTGAGGATCAACAAGCCATTTTTGACCGCTTCTTTAGGGTTGAAAACCGCGTTCACACTTTAGAAGGTACTGGTTTAGGACTATCCATTGTGAGAAATATCATGGAAAGACACCGTACTAAAATGTATTTAGTAAGTGAAGTCGGAGTTGGTACTACTTTTTGGTTCAATTTAGATGTGTTTGATGATGCAGTCTTAACAAAGAGTGAGATAGTAACTAACTGGACTTTAGACTAGTTCCCAGTGCAAAACTCCAAACCTTTACGCTAATTGACATACATCAAATATAAGCGCACCCACCCAAAATTTAAACAAGGTTATTTTAGTACTTTTGAACTAATTTGACTACGAAGATAATCAACGATGCGATCGCGTACAGCACACTCTTAAGAGTCAGTTCACTTATCAAGCTGCCCCGCCTCCTTGAGTGCGTTGTAGGCTAGGCGATCGCATCCTTGCTCCTTCGGTATCGTCAGAAAAAATTGACGAGCGTGATTTTGTTCTAATCAAGTCTGTTGGGGAGGTTTTTTCGTCTTGCTGAGAAATCGTAGACAAGTTTAGGTGCAGAAAACATGTAGATGTGGAGTTTGGACATAAAGTTTGGTTAGATGAAGTTGACGGTGGAATTGTCAGTAATTATCGAATTTTAAAGGGTAATCCTCACGATACTCAACAATTAGTCCCAAGTCTCGACCAACATATAAAAAATTTTGGTTCACCCCCAAAAGTAGTGACTACAGACAGAGGTGTTTATTCTCAAACAAATGAAAATTATGCTCAATCATTAGGAGTCAAAGAAGTTATCTTACCCAAGGGTGGTTATCGAAGCAAAGAACGAATTAACCATGAAAGAAAGAGAAAATTTAAAAAAGCTCGTCGTTGGCATAACGGGGTCGAAGGTCGTATTAGTTTCCTGAAACGATGCTTTGGCTTACAACGTTGTTTATACAAGGGAGAATTAGGATTTTATCGTTGGGTTGGCTGGGGAATTATCGCTCATAATTTAACTATTATTAGTCGAGAAAGTCTCAAAAACAAAAACAATTTTTGCGTTGAAGTTTGAAATTTTCACTATCAACTAATTTTGAGTGTAATCAAAGATTTTGTTATCATAAATAGCAGATAAAATAGTGCGATTAAACTTTGTTTTAATGATATATCTGAAACATACAACTATTGATTATTAATAAAGTTTTATATCTGATTTGTTTAGCAGTTTCGCACCGGGAACTAGTCTAAACTCCAGTTAATTCGTCAGCATCCATAAATCAGTACCTCCAGTGAGGTTAATTATCTCACAGGTAATAGAAAATTAAATACATGCCAAGTTCGCCAGAATTTATGATCAAGAACTGAAATACTTTGTAGAACTAAAGTAGTACAAAAAGTAAAGGTTAGGCTAGTCTTAGCATAAATTGTTTTTGTTAGACCTTTTTATTTAGCTAAACACATTAACATCTCACAAATCTAAGTACCAAGTCAAACAAATCACAAAACTTGTTACATTTTGGTTAGTTCAAAATTACTAGTAAGATAGAATTTGGCATCATTTTCTTACTTTGCTTTAAAAACCCAGTAAAAATAGGTGTTTCCATCGCCAGTGCTTCGCACGATTATTGCGCGGTTGTGGCTTACTGGCAATAGGTATTGATGGGGCTATTGTCAATCATAATCTAAATAACTTAACTTTTTGTATTTCATTAAGTTTCATAAGGAAAGATTCTATATAATAAATAGCTACAACTCAATTTACTTCAGGTGACATATATCTATGGCAGATGATGACAAAAGCAAGGGATTAGATTCTCGTACTCAGATCATTTTGGCTGTGGTTGGTTTAATCGGCACAGTGTGTGTAGCTCTGTTTACAAATTGGGATAAACTGTCTGCTTCTAATAAATCTGCTTCACCTACTCCTTCGTCTACATCATCTACTCAGCCATCTACGATAGCTAGTGACTCTATCAACACCTCCGTATCTTTACCAATTGGAGAGTGGGAGATTAATGGAAATGGATATAAAGGGACGCTGAAAATTTTGGCTATTGATAGAAATGGGAATGTGCAAGGATCAGTTTTTGATAATCCAATTACTGGCTTTTGGGATGAAGATGCACAGAAGATCGCGTTTATAAGAATCATTGATTCTAAAGACCCTTCTACTCTTCAGTTTCATACAGGCTACATGTTTTCAACTAAGGAGGGAGCAGGCAAGCTATACACTTTGACTGGTTCTTTTGAAGGATTTTCGGGAACAGGTGCTAAGGCTCAGAGAACGACTTACGGTTGGTATGCTCAGATCAAGCAATAGTGGTCGGCATTGTAGGCTTTGTTTACAAGATATAATAGATACTAAGCCAAGATTTGTGTTTTTTCCAGCAAGATGACCTGGAAAGGCTTGATTTTGCGTTGTAAATAACGATTTTTTGACTTTAATGTAGCAAATTTTCAAACCAAGATAGGATAAGAGTTTTCAGACCATCTTGCAGGAAATTACTGGGATCTCGGTGCAATGCCATATATAGACAAAACACTTAAAATCGGAAGAACTAAACTAAATTATCTACGTTTGTTCTAAACTCTAATATCTTATAGTTAAATTTACGATTTTGAGTATAATCTTTGATTTCCTGTATCTTGGGTTCTAGGTCGGTAATGTATTTATTATGGAGACAGTTTCTTCTCATTTCTTTCCATACATGCTCCTGTGGGTTTAACTCGGGCGAGTAGGGAGTGTAGTTGATTACTTTTATACCCTTATCTTCAAGCCACTTGGTAACTAGGGCTGATGTGTGCCACGGAGCGTTATCCCATAGCAATAGTGTTTTTTGATTGATATCGGTATCTTGAAAATGTTGCTGCAAGACTTGCAAAGTACTCTGGCTGTTTTGTCTCTCTTGGTCATAGATAGTTTCCGCCCCTGTTTTCAAGTTTAAAAAGCCGTAGAGAGATTTATTCTCTTTTTTAGCAGTTATTTTGATATAGGGCTTAGTGCCAACTTCTGCCCAGATAGCTTGGGTGGTAGTGGTGTTCTTGATAATAGCCTCATCTTCGGTAATAATCGTGTAGTTCTCAAAATACTCTTTAATTACCTGTCGATGAGTTTGTTTCCACAGCTCTACTTTTTCAGGATCGTACTTGGCATACTTTTGTTCTGGTTTGTGAAATGAGAAATGGTTTTTTTTGAAGATTAATCTTAGAGAAGTTTTAGACTTATACTTGACTTTAAACCTGGTTTGGATTAAATCATCCAGAATATTGACCGTCCAAAAGTCAGATTCATAGCCTAATTCTCTGGGAGCTTGCTTTAGTGTTTTCCCCAGCTCTAGTAGATTATGTTTGGTGAGAAACTGGCGCTTGATTTTATTATGTAGACCTTGAATACCTTGTAGTTCATATAAACTGCGAATTTGATAAACTTGACTCTTTTGATAGTCGGTTATTTCTTGGATAAAATCGAAATCCGCTTTGCGATTAATCATTAAAATGACTTTAGCTCTGTTTTTTTCTCTTTCAGTGGTGGACTTTTCTGATATCAGTGCTAGAAGTCCTTCCTTTTGGGAGAGTGTCAGTTGTAAGGGTTTGAGAGGTATAGAATATCGGTAGTTAGTGTTACCTTGTGCTGGTAATTTTTCCGATTTTAAATGTTTTGTCTATATATTGATTTTTCCTCAGCCCGTTTGACTAGGACTTGTGCTAGTTCTAACGCAGTAGTAGTTTTACCCGAACCCGGCTCGCCCAGAATTAACAGTTTGCCGGCGATCGCACTACCATCAAAAACTTCTAAGATGCTGGTGGTATCTGCAAGCGGTTCGGGCGGTTTATCACCTATCTTAATTTCTGCATCCCAAGGACGCTTCACTTGTTGGGGCTGCAACTCCTTACCCAAATTAATCAATACAGCATTGTGTAAAGATTGCTTTAACCGTGCCGTAACTTCATTTTTTACTTCAGCCAGTAGTATGCACTGATTTTGTGGACGAGCGGGGTCGCCAACTGATGCTGTTTGTTGCCCCAAGAAAAAATTCCATATATCCCCACCTATACGTTGAGCGTTAACGTTCTCGGCATTTATAAACCCACCACCAAATTGGGAGTCGCGTAAGTCGTTATTAGAAACTTTTTTGGGGTCTTCTGACTCTAGCATAGGCTTAATTTGGATGTTCTTGGTTGTCTGTATTATAAATGCCTCCACCAATTTGCTGTACGTGAATTGTATTAGCATCTACAATTCCACCTGCAAACTGAGGATTTTGCTGGTAATAATTGGAGATTTTTTTCGGATTATCGTTAGCTTGATTTAATAGATAAAATAACCGATTAATTTCTTTATCCTTATCCTCAATTCTTGCTTTAAATTGCACTTCTAATGCTTTTTGAGCAAATTCATAACCCTGCATGAAGTCGCCATGTATTTTCTTCTTGTTGGCATCAAGAGGAACTTTGACCCTAACTAAAAGAACTCCATCATCCTTCTTTTCAATACTTTGCACATCCAGTTGAGTGCCTTGGTTTTCTAGTACTAATTTATTAAAAGAGTATGCAAAAGCACCCCAGTTTACACCGTTACGAAAAATTAAGTCTAAAGTTTCTAAAGATTTCTGAAATATTTTAGTAAATTCTCCCGGTACAAATTTTCCACTTAAGGGGCGACGTTCTTGTTGACCTTGCTGAAGATAGACATAATCACAAATTACATCATCTAACTTTGTGAAGCTATTAGTATGCCAGTCTTCTATACAAGCTCCCGTAAAGGTTGATGCGGTGAAATTTGTTCCTAAAGCTTTAGTTCTAACCAAATTAGCGCCACTGAGATTTGCCCAAATAAATTTTGTTCCAGTCAGATTTAAATCACTGAGATTTGCATTGCTAAAGTCTAAACCACTAAGTTCTAATCCTCTAAAATCAGTTTCTATGAAGTTAGCGCCACAGAATTTAGCCCCATCAAGTTTAGCAAAATAAAGTTGAATGTGACTTAAGTGAGCATTATTAAAGTTTGTACCATTAAGTTCAGCATTAGTAAAATTAGCATAACTAAGATTAGCATTGCTAAAGTTAGTATTGGTAAGGTTAGAGTAAGTAAAGTCAGCTTTGATAAGGATAGTATTGCTGAGATTAGCACCACTGAGATTAGTATGTTTAAAGTAAAAATTGGTCAGATCACATTTACTGAAATTAATATTACTAAGATTTAACTGACTAAGGTTATCGTTAGAAAGTTGTGGAATAGTATCAGGGTCAGATATTCTCCATTGATTCCAAATTTCAACTCCTTGTTGCAATATTACAGAATGATTATCTTCCTTATACACCATATTAAACTAAACCCTCAAGCTCGTTTTCAAAAAAATAACTATTCAACTTTCTGCCAACTTTCAATAACTGCCAACAATATATTTATTAAATGCTCATTAATTAGTTATTATTCTTCAATACAGGAGTTAAATGCTCCAAAATTCCATCTAATTGAATAACATTGCATCCAAGCTTATAAGCAAATTCAACAGATTCCCCAGCACCGATCGCACTATAAAAACCCGTTGCAAATTTTATTGCTGCTTTATCGCCTATTTCCTTGTTCATGCCAATAACGTAAGGAATATGTTGAGTGATCGCACTTGCCTGTACCTCTGAGTAACAAGCATTGAGAACAACACATTCAATATTAGAAGCAAATACCTCAAACAATCCAGCCAGCGCAACGGTATCTACTAGCTGCATCTTTCCGGTTTCATCCTCCAGGGCTAAACCATCATCCCCCATACCGTGACCGGAGAAATGGACAATTTGGGGTTTAAAGTCTAATAAAGTTTGGTAAACATCTAGTTACAAAATAATAGTAGAGAAACATAAGGGAATTTTTAAATTTAGGTCTGTACCCGGAGAAACGGAATTTTGGATTGAAATTCCGCTTTTGCAAAACTAAGGTTTAAACAGATGGATATTTAAGCAGTAGCCGGAGTTGCTTCAGGCTTAGGTTCCTTTGGTTTTTTCTCAAAAGTTTGAATATTGGGTTCGAGTAACACAAAACCATTACCCGTTAACTCTCCCATCTTCCCGGTAATCGCTGCCACCCAAACGGGATAATTAGCTTGGGCATCTGTTAGTTTTTTCCACACCTTGGGTTTGAGAGTGACAGGAACAACGGAGCCATCGCAATCAATTTCAAATTGCTGCCATCCATTCTCAACAGTTTGAGCAATTGGTAGTTCGCTAATCTTGATGGTAACTTCTAGCTTCCCTGATGTTGCCATAACGAAAAAACATCCTTGTTTTTAAGATTAAGATTCATAGTTTTTCAACCCTTATACTTATCACAAAAGCATCGAAATAAGGAAGGTTGCTTTCTAATTTGATCGCTCCCGGCTAAACTTAAATAAACTCTAACCAGTGGTTCTGAGTCCCACTTGTGGTAAAATCTATTGCCCGATATGCTTAAAGCGATCGCACTGGCAAGCGTGCAAAGAAGTGGTAAAAAACGTAATCTAGACAACTTGCCTGCCTTAAACACCATAGAAGCACCCGATGAACTGATTCTTAAGCTTTTGCCAAGCTTGGACAAAAAACAACTAGCCCACGTCGCTTAATGGTATTGCTGATATAGTTTTAACTACTGAAATACTGAATTAACATATAGCTAGTCGAAATAAACAACCCTCTACTTTATTTGCACTTAGAGGCTTGACACTTTTACTACTCGAAGTTAAAACAGTATAGTGCTACTGAAAGCGGTGCTAATTGCAGCAGTAAGAATTTTCGCAGTTACCACCATTCTTGTACCCTTTGAAGTTGAGAATAATTTTTATAGAGCAAGGTTTTTAGTTAAGTTTTATTGCGACTCTCGCTTTAGCAGTCACAATCGCCTTCAATAGAATTTAAGATGAGAGAAAAATTATCGCCACCGTTGCCAAATTTAAACGTCTAAGACTTCCAAGCCCTTTAACAAGCTTTTCTAATTAAATACAAAAAACCGACAGGCTTACGAAAGCGACAGGCCTGCGAAAGACTGACGGCGCTAGTGTGTTCCCTATTAATGACTCGGCTAGAGTCCAGTTAATTTGCATTATGGCAGTGTAGGTAATTATTAACAGGCGATCTAAATCAGCAATGAGGAGTGATTATAATCACAACTTATGTTCACAATTTGGCTTGAGAAGACTCTTGCAGGCAAAACTTGTAACTCTTACCTGCCTATTCAATTTATAATTACTCTAGTTTCCCTAGCTTTGTTTTTGTTTTCTCTCTTGCTGCTTTTCAATTAATTGCTGCTCGTATTCCTCTGCAAATTCTAGCTTTTTCAATAGTTTCTGTTTGTGAATACGTACCTTTTCAAGCTGATCTGCTACAAAATCAGTATTCATAAATTCCTTTGCGATGCGAGCTTGCTCCTCTTCTGATGGCATTCTTCCAGCAATCGCTCCATCATTCTCATCGAGACGCTTCCACCTAGCTAGCTGTTCGGGGGTAGGCTCGTAAGTTTTTGACTGACTTGTTTTTGGTAATTCAAAAGACATAAGCTAAACCTTCTTTTTAATCAAAAGCAGTGGAATTTCGTTTTTGGTCAAGGGCTAGTAGAAACATTGATGCCTGATTTTCACTTAGTATCATCTCTCCCGAACCGTTAGTTTCCTCGAAACCTAAATCAGTGTAAAAATTCTTTTCCTCTGGAACAGCAAATAATTTCAGTATTCTACTTAATCGCTTTTCCCGATTTTCTTTGATTATACCTTCAATTATAGCTGTAGCCGCCCCTTTTCTCTTTTCTGGCACTAAGTATTTGATTAGATTCCAGGGGGAGTTAACAATAGATTCAATTTCAATACAGTCTACTAACTCCTCTTCCAAAAAAATTGAAGTTTCTTCAATGATGCAGGCACTGGCTAATAAATTCTGGTCATCAAATACACTTCTGAAGCCTTCTCCTTTCTCAAACAAACTATCTAAAATTATTCTGGTTTTGATAATTCCCCTGTAAAATCTGGTTCCTCTAGCGTTTTGCTCATCGCCTTGATAGTAGGTATCCACGTATTCTTTGGCTTTTTCGTCCCAGAAAATTAAGCCGTCCCTCACTTGCCTTGTCGCTCCGATGACATAATTAAACTCGTTCATTCCAATTTTTTTCAAGCAATATACTAATTTAATCATGTCTATAGGTCACGCTCATAGGTTACTAGAAATATTGTTTAATGTCCCTACCGTAAGCTTTGCGGGTCAATTGGCTGCGTTTGTCTTCTAAAAGCAAAGTTAAAACATCGGGAACTAACCACCAAGAAACTACTGGCGGCAGTGTCTCATAACTTACTTTTCGAGGGCGACCCGACATATAATTGAAGATGACGATAAGAGGAATTTTCACCACCTTACCACCCTGGAGGCCCTCTATTGTCAACTATTTAGGGGTTGCTGAAAAAGTCCTAAACAAACAATCTTAAAGTTGACAAATTATTATATAATTTGGAATTATTTGTAATTCAGTATACTATAATTTTTGTTGATATTAAGCTCGAAAAAAGGTCTATTTTTGAAAAATAAATATAAAAAGGCACAAAAAGCCCGTGACAGGTAAGTAGAAAGATTCATTACTAAAAAAGTAATAGCAATTGCAGTTTTAGAAGTATGAGGCAGTTTCGCCATCACTCTTATGTCTTTTTCTGATAGTTCTGTTTTTTTTCAATACCAATTGAAGATGCAGCCTCTAACATCTTCTTTACCGTTTCTTGATTTACTTTTCTAACTAATTCTACACTAATTCTTTCTCTAAAATGAACTAACATTGATGCATCAAACGGTGCTTCATTACTATAAGATGACATTCATATAAAGTATTGTAGATAAGGATTTTCCTTTATTTGCTCTACCGGTTCTCTATCACTTATGCCTAATTTCTCTTTAATTATTAATGCCCCTAATGCCATCCGGAATGGCTTTGCTGGCACCCCCATTTCTATAGAGAAAGAAGAAGAATACTCGTCCTCAAATTCTGTCCAAGGCATTAAAGAAGCCATGATTACCCAACGATTATCTTCTGAGAGCTTCCCCTCAAATGGAAGTTGAAAGTTTTCAGGTAGAATTGGAGATTGCTCCTGTTTTTGGTACATGGTTACTAATAAGCACACTTGAGTGCTAGTCACGTAGATGCAAGGATTTTAGGCAATTTTACCTTCTTCTCTTGCATCTGGATATATTTCTTTGGTCTGATAATCTGATGGCGCCTGTTTTTCCCTCTTTTTCAGCAAACCCTAGTTAGGCTTATTTGAGCCAACCTACTTACAACATTATAAATCGTAGAGGCTTTTGTTCTATTTAATTAGTGAACACACTAATCAGTATACAAACCAATACTAAAGCTAGTAATAGTAACAAAGCCCGATTACGTCTTACCCAACTCTTAAACTTGGAATCAAAAGCGTTGGCTCGCTGTTGTTGTTGCAAATCTAACTTAGTTTCTTCAATATTTTGGTATAATATACATTCTTTGGCATAAGGACGCTGGGGAAAAGTACAAGTATCATCAGCTTGATAAGTACAGCTTTCACATAAATACTCATTACCCTTAGCACGGTGTAAGGGAATACCAGGATGACCGTAAGCCTTTAACTGAGTACGACAATAAGGACAGTTAATAGCTTGAGAATCAACTTTTTGGTGACAACGGGGACAAGATATAGTACTCAAAGTCTGTGTTTAATTATATATTTTTTTGATTTTAACCAACACCGGGTAATAAAAAATACTCACATAAATTACTTGCACGTTGGGAAACAAGACGGCGCAATTCCTTTATAATTAATTATCTCTTGATTATGCAACTTCTAATGACTTTCCTAAAGTTTTAGGTTCTGGCAAAGTTTCCCCATTTTCCAAAGCTGTCTCAATTAGCATTTCTAAAACTTCCTGAGCATTTTTAAAAGCTTCTTCATAGGTATCTCCATGAGTATGGCAAAACTCTCCCCATTCAGGAAGACTTACAACATAACAGTTATCTTCATCAGACCATTGAATAATTATTGTGTAATGAGAATTCATTTTTGTTCTTCCTCCTGAGCTTTTCTAATTTCCTCTAGTCTCTGAAGTGCATTATTAACATCTTTTTCCTAGTAAGATTTAGCATCACCTCCGTCTTTACCTGATAGGGTAACTCTACCATTTAATAAAGGATGAAACCAATGTGTATGACTACCTTTCCAGAACGATAGGTGAATCCTGCTTCTAACAACAAGCTTTTTAGCTCTCTAATTTTCTTAGGCATATACTAAGTTTACATCTACGCTCTCCATATCTTTAATTTTTCCCTAGTAAATTTACGTGGTCAATAGCTTTTATACTGTATTTGTGCAACACTTTCCGTTAGGTATAATATGTAGAATGTGGGATTTGAGTATAGAACGGGAATAATAAGGCTGTAAGACTTGTGTACATCCAATGCAGCTAGAATATGTCAACCGTCAACATTAAAATTATTCGCGCAGCTTTTCGGGAAATACAGAAGCTCGCACCTAATGAATTACAAAAAGTTTATGAAATCCTACGACGTTTGAGTGTGGGAGATAATAGACATACTAAAGCGCTGAAGGGTTATGACAAGCTGTTGCGAACTAGGTTAGGTGATTGGCGTGTTATTTGGCAACGGGATGAGAATAATATTATTGTCATTAAAGCTGGGTTACGTGGTGGTGTGTATGATGATGCGTTTGATCAGAGCGATCGCACTCATCTGCAAGTAGTAGAAGAGCTTCTCCATCCCCAAGGTACAGAACTTGCAGAAAATCCTGCATATCAATGGAATCACAAGGAAGATACTGATTGGTACAAATTTGTGTATGGTAGTTATCGTTACTCTCCTATACTGACTCAGTATCAACGAAATATACTTGATGAACCACTGAGAATTTTATGTTCTCACTGTGAATCCACTGCGGATGATTTTGAAAATAATGCTTCTGTAGTCATTCAAAGCGCTCCAGGTACAGGTAAAACAGTATGTGCAACTTTATTTGCTTGTGAGATAAACCGTGTTTTTGGTTGGAATACTATGTTGATTGTTCCAGAAGCACTGCGTAGAGATATTTCTGAATTTTCAGAAGTTAAGCAATCATTGGATAATGATAATTTTTGGTTGGGAACATTTCCCCAATGGTTAGCTAAAATTAATCCTGAGTTTGAAAATAGACTTGCTTCTCCCCAACAGGAGTTAGAGTCTTTAAGACAAGCGATGGGGTTTTCTAACTCTACAGAAATTAATTACAATGATGTGTTACTTTATCAAGCATTTATTTTAAAAGAAAATAGTCAGAAACAAAATAAAAATGTGATGTTTCAAGCTAATGCAAGTCGAATTAATACATTGTTGAAGATTAGTAAAAAACATTGGTACAATGCTTTATCTTGTCGATTATCTCGTTTAGATGCTGCTAATATATTAAAATCAAAGTCATTCAAACCTCCAACCAATGCCGACTGTACCATTTTAATTATTGATGAAGCACAAGATTTTTTCTTAAGTGAATTGCAGGCAATTATTTCTGTATGTAAACATTGGGCAAATCAAGGACATCAAACTTATTTGTGGCTACTAGGTGATTTAAATCAACGTATTCAGCCTACAGATTTTACTTGGGCGCAATTACAAATTAAAAATACTATCGAACTCTTAAAAAATTATCGAAATTCTCGACAAATTATAGAATTTGCTAATCAATTTTGGCAAGTAGCAAAAGAAATTACAGCTAAGAATAAGTGTAAGGAATTACCACCACCAGCGAATCCAGATAATGCTTTTGAAATTGGAGATTCTGTATGTTTACTAGAATGTAACTCTAAAACAGAAGCTTTAGAATTTTTAGAAAAATTAGGTGGTGAATATGCACGAGAGGAAAACCGACGTTATTTATTAAGAGATTTAGCAAAAGCTGTAAAGGTTTTATCTAAAAATATAGTCAATACTCACGAAAATTTAGTTATTTTAAATGCTCAGAAAGCCAAAGGTAGAGAATTTGAAGCTTGTGTTGCTTTTTGTTTATTTGAGGGAAATGGTACTCCCACGTTAGAAGAAAGTTTTCAATGGTATACGCTATTAACTCGCGCTCGTTCCCGGTTATTAATAGTAGTGACAACAGCAGAAATTAATCGACTTCAGAGTAGTGGATATGATTACTTTCAAAAGTGCGATCGCGCTAATGCTGAAACAGCAATCAAATGGATTAGTGAAATTGCTAGTGATGCTGATTTAAATCAA
>Ga0224723_1001497_pt1 | contig 13995 bp, 12 predicted proteins | sample Balambano_FR2_Me_FD_161647 | JGI IMG/M metagenome (GOLD analysis project Ga0224723, IMG submission 161647) | Freshwater sediment microbial communities from Lake Towuti, South Sulawesi, Indonesia - Balambano_FR2_MetaG | ecosystem: Environmental > Aquatic > Freshwater > Lake > Sediment | place...
TCCACGTACTCTGGCGGTTGCGCCCACGATGCCCATGCAGCTCATTGCTCCCGTTGCCAGCGAGGAGGTGGGGGCCGATGCGTTGGCATCAGTACCGTGGGGGCTACAAGCGGTAGGCGTGTTAGAGTCTGACTTTGACGGCAGCGGCATCACGGTAGCCGTACTGGATACCGGTATTGCCCCCAACCATCCGGCCTTTGCTGGAGTAGATCTGGTGCGGCGCAACTTTACCACCGAAGTCGATGACGACCAGGATGGCCACGGCACCCACTGTGCAGGCACCATCTTTGGCCAAGACGTTAACAATACTCGCATTGGCATTGCCCGAAACATCAAACGTGCCGTAATTGGCAAAGTGCTGGGCCAGGGGGGAGGGTCTTCCCTTAGCATTGCCCAGGCTATTCAGTGGGCCGTGAGCGAAGGTGCCCAGGTGGTTTCCATGTCCCTTGGGATAGATTTTCCAGGCTATGTAGATTTTTTAGTCAACCAGCGGGGAATCGCTCTCCAGCCAGCGACCTCCATTGCTTTGGAAGGCTACCGGGCCAACGTTAACTTGTTTACCGAACTGACCCGGTTTGTAGAAACCAGCAATCTCTTTGGCCAGGCCAGTCTGCTGATTGCCGCCGCTGGCAATGAAAGTGATCGCCCCACCTACGAAATTGCCGTTGCCCCGCCAGCGGCTGGAACCGGGGTGATTGCCGTGGGAGCGTTGGGGCAAAGCCCAACTGGTTTGACCGTGGCCAATTTTTCTAACAATCAGGTGAATATTGCCGGGCCGGGGGTCAATATTATTTCTGCCTGGCCAAGGGGTGGGTTGCGCAGCTTAAACGGCACTAGCATGGCCACGCCTCACGTGGCCGGGGTAGCTGCCCTTTGGGCTCAGCAGCAACTTCAGCAAACTGGGCGCTTAGATAGTCGCTTGTTAATGGCTCGGCTGATTGCCAGCGGCACTACGATCCCCTTAGCCACCGCTGACCCAGAGGACGTGGGCTCTGGGTTAGTGCAGGCTCCCCGCCCTCTGTAGTTATGCAGAAGGGGTGGTCATAGCGCCAGCAGGATAGGTCTAATACGTTTGAACTCTAATTACATATAGAGTCATTTCTTGCATTGCTTACGGAAAAGTACGCTATATTTAGCCCAGCTATTTGACACTCTCGTTAATTAGAGCCTGATGGTTTCCCAACTTAAGGTTACAGGCTTTACGCCGCCGCCCTCGTCTATTATTCGCCACCCGTTGCTGCAAACGATTGAGGGGACGGTTCAGGTTTTTACATCATCACATCGAAGCTTCTTTACCGATGTGATGGTGCAGGCATTGCGCATTGCTGAGCAGGGCAAGCCAGTTTTGATTGTGCAATTCCTCAAAGGCGGCATTCAGCAAGGGCCGGAGCATCCCATGCAGCTGGGCCAAAACCTGGATTGGATTCGCTGCAACATGCCCCGCTGCATCCACAGCCGCAACGTAGAGCCAGCCGATCAGCAGGCGGTTAGCGCTCTGTGGAGCCATACAAAAACGGTGGTTGGCAAAGGGCGCTACGGCTTAGTCGTCTTGGATGAACTAAGCTTAGCCGTCAACTACAATCTCATTGCTGCCGAAGACGTTGTAGACTTTCTTCAGCATCGGCCCCCGCAAATAGACGTGATTTTAACCGGGCCAGATATGCCAGAAGTTTTGCTCAACGTTGCGGATCAGGTGACTGAATTTCGCCGCAATTTTTTGCCTTAGACCTTACTTGCTCTACTCTGTCAAAACTCAACCACTATGATTAAAAACGATGCCTGGATTACAAAGATGGCTATGGAGGGGATGATTCAACCCTTTCAGCCTTCCTTAGTGCGCCATGTGCAGATCAACAGCCATAGCCAACCGCATCCTGTGATTAGCTATGGCCTTTCCTCTTACGGGTACGATATCCGCCTGTCTCCGGCAGAGTTTCGCATCTTTCGCCACATTCCTGGCACCGTAGTTGACCCAAAAAACTTTAGCCCGGCCAACTTAGAACCCACAGAACTCAGAACCGACAGCTACGGCAGCTATTTCATCTTACCGGCTCATTCCTACGGCCTTGGTGTAGCCCTAGAGCGTATCGCGGTGCCCAATAACATTAGCGTCATCTGCATTGGCAAGTCTACCTACGCCCGCTGCGGCATTATTGCCAACCTCACCCCTGCGGAGGCGGGCTGGCGGGGTCACCTCACGCTAGAATTTTCCAACTCCTCCAGCGCCGACTGCCGCATCTATGCCGGAGAAGGCGTGGTGCAACTCATCTTCTTTGAAGGCGAACCCTGCCAGGTCAGCTATGATACTCGCCAGGGCAAATACCAGGATCAGGAAGAGCGCGTCACCTTAGCCAAGGTTTAGCCAGATGCTCTGTTGGGCATGGGTACCTAGTATCGGGTACTTTAGCTCGTACTTTTGGTTGCTTTTCTTCTGGCAAAGGACTAGCTTAGATGACGACTAGAGTAGACAAATCTTAGATTGAGTTAGAATATAGGCTTAAGGTAGGCGCGTTCTATTATTGGTGTAATTTTGCTCTATGGAGAGCAGGTTGGCGCTGGTTCACGGCTTTAGGCAGGAGAAGATATCAGCCATGATTCCTACTGTTGCTCTCAATAGGCAATGCTTTAGCCAGCTTCCCGATGATGTGTTGCGGCTCATTGGCATGGGGCAATATACCCTCTACCGGGTCAGCGTGAGCGAACAGCCAGAAATACAATACGTACTACGTACTGGCCAGCAAGAGTTTTTCTTCCTCAAAGAAGACGGCGAACCGGTTTCCTTAAATGGTTCGGCAGATTTTGATATTCAAGAGAAAGTTAACCTTGAAGATGTTCCGATTTTTTCTGTAGTGCCTAACCTGAACTGGTTTTGAAGCTCTTAGATTCTGATACAGTCTGGGCGTTTCTAAGTGGTTCCGATGAGGAGCGCTTTTTAAGCGATATTTTATTTGGAATTAAATGCTTACTGTATCGAAATCTGCCAAAAGAAAACATTCTTTTATTTATCGATCAGCTTGATGGATCTAACTTTGTTGCAGCCTACGACTTTCCAAAGGGCATAGCCATTTACTCGACCGCAGAACTCGAAGCTAAGTTAACTGCTAACTCTATCAAAAAGCTTGTGATTGTTGTTACAGGGCATGGCAACCTGAAAGGCATTTCTGCCTCTCCAGATATTCAGCCTTATCACCTGTTATCTGTCATTAGAAAATTGCCTGGAGCTGAAGCTGCTCTGGTTGTTTTGGGCCAGTGCTTTGCGGGCACCTTTAACTTTTTGGAAGCCCGAAGCAAAGATGCCGATGGAAAGGTGATTATTCCTGAAATCTGTTTTATGGGTGCCACAGATTTGACCTACAGTGTCAGTGTGCCTGTAGACCTTTCTAAAGCTCCTATTGCTGATCAACTTGAGTTTCCGTTGCAGTGGAATGCCAACTTATTTCTGATGTTTTTTATGCTACAAGTAGCCGCTCCGATTGATTTTGACGGTGACGATCGGTTCAGCGTTCTAGATGCCTATAAAGCGTCAGGGATTGGCACAAATGCAGAGCTTTTGCGGATTAAGCGGGTAGCGTTTATGAGCCTTCAACAAAGCATAGTTGACAGTACCATTAGTCAGTTCTCCCAGCCTGCTGTCGCTCAGCAGCTTATTGAAAGGGCTCGGCAAGATCTGGATTCTGCATCAAATACTATTCTTACAAATCAGAACCCGTGGATTCTTCATGCTAACCTGGCTCGCAAATTGGAGCTTTAGAATCTCTAAAGTACCCTGGCCTTTAGCAATGTTCCTGGCAGAGTTAGCAGCTTGCGAAAAGTCGGTACGTAGGCCCGCTTGGTGAATACATCGTAGTTGTTTTCTTCAATCACATCCAAAATTTTGCGATACAGGTCTAACGCTGACCAGACAGGCCAACGGGCATCTGCGCTGAGCAAACGAATGCCAGTTTCAGCCTCGGCATAGAATTGGCGTGCCCGCTGGATTTGAAAAGCCATCAGTGATCGCCAGCGATCGTCCAGCACACCTGCTAGCAAGTCAGCCTCGCTGTATTTAAACTGCTCGAGATCTTCTAGGGGTAAGTAAATGCGACCCCGACGGGCATCTTCTCCCACATCACGCAGAATGTTGGTGAGTTGGTTAGCAATGCCCAGAGCCACGGCCTGGGGGGTAGGATCTATGCCATCCTGACGATGCCAGGGGGCGGTTTGCAGTTGAGTATCTACCCCCATCACAGTAGTAGACATCAACCCAACAGTACCTGCCACGCGATAGCAGTACAGTTCCAATTCCTCAAAGGTTTCGTAGCGAGAGCGGTGTAGATCCATCCGCTGGCCTGCAATCATATCTCGAAAGGGCTGAAGGTCTAGCGGAAACTGCTCCAAGGTATCGACTAAAGCAACATCTTCATCATCTACAGGGCATCCCGCAAAGATAGATTCCAACTGCGCCTCCCAGCGGTCTAGGGTCTTTTCGCTAGTGAACTGGGCTTGGGGGCCGTCTACCAGTTCGTCTGTTCTCCGACACCAGACGTAGATGGCCCAGATAGCTCGACGTTTGGCTGGGGCCATCAGCATGGTGCCCATGTAAAACGTTTTAGAGTACTTAGCCGTTACCTGGCGACAAAGCTCGTAGGCATCCTCAATAGAGGATAGGGATTGGCTGGGGGGAGAATCAGTCAGTTGCAGCATCAATATCTCAAACTGGAGAAGGTAAATCTCAAACCGACCACAGATGTATTTGCTTAAACTAGCCTCTCACAACTGCACACAACTTTGGCAAAACAGTTGAAATTAGCCAAAGGCTCTCGACCTTACCTTAAAAGCTCCCTTAAGAAGGGGTAGACGAACTAAGGGGCCACTTCCCCAGACTATTCATGAGTCTGTGACCGGCAGCTAAACGTTGACATCCTGTAATCCTGAGTTCAAACCGTTTGAGCCTGGCCATTGCCACCAATAATGGTTCAACCACTGCTCCAGGCAGACTAGCTAAGCTCCAAACAGGTGAGGCCTTGATCGATTATATGTTGCAATCTGTAACATTGCTGGTCATTTCAGGGATTGGTCGAGCAAAACATCCATTGACAACCGTATTCTCTCAGTTGAGGCATACCAAATCTTTGCTAACCCAGATAAAATAGTAAGCTGCATGCTTTCGCTAATAAAAGGCTAGCTTTCTGGTGACGTCCTGATTGAGGCTGCCCTAGCTTGCTTACTAGCAGCCTCTAGTTGTTTCTCCGAAGCGATTGCAGGCGGTTAATGGTGTGCTTCATTGGTGTATTTGTATGGTTGCTGGGAGCCCTGTCTGTGCCTCAAACTAACTTTGATGTTCTGCTTCAGTCTGATCCACTGCTAGCCAATATTTTGCAGCGCGAATTGCAGCGCCAGCGCGACCATTTGGAACTAATTGCCAGCGAGAATTTTACATCTCCAGCGGTGCTAGCGGCTCAAGGCTCTGTATTGACCAATAAGTATGCCGAAGGTCTGCCTCGCAAGCGCTACTACGGTGGCTGCGCCTTTGTAGATGAGGCTGAGCAGTTGGCTATTGATCGTGTCAAGGAGCTGTTTGGGGCTGCCCATGCCAACGTTCAACCCCATTCTGGCGCTCAGGCCAACTTTGCCGTTTTTCTGGCCCTGCTTCAGCCAGGCGATACCATCATGGGCATGGATTTATCTCATGGAGGGCATTTGACCCACGGTTCGCCGGTAAATGTGTCGGGCAAGTGGTTTAAGGTTTGCCACTATGGCGTTAGCCGTGATACCGAGCAGCTAGACTTCGATCAAATCCGAGCACTGGCTCTGGAGCATCGCCCTAAGTTAATCATTTGCGGCTATTCAGCTTACCCCCGCACCATTGACTTTGCCCAGTTCCGCGCCATTGCCGATGAGGTAGGTGCCTACTTGATGGCCGACATTGCCCATATCGCTGGGCTGGTGGCGGCAGGTCTGCATCCCAATCCGGTGCCCTACTGCGATGTCGTGACCACCACGACCCACAAAACTCTACGTGGGCCACGCGGCGGCCTCATTCTGACCCGTGATGCTGAACTGGGTAAAGCCTTTGACAAAGCGGTTTTTCCTGGCACTCAGGGCGGCCCTTTAGAGCATGTCATTGCGGCTAAGGCTGTGGCCTTTGGTGAAGCCCTGCGGCCTGATTTTCGCACCTATTCAGCCCAGGTGATTGTCAATGCCCAGCGGCTAGCCACTCAGTTGCAGCAGCGGGGCTTCAAAGTAGTGTCTGATGGCACCGACAATCACCTCGTACTGGTCGATTTGCGCTCCATTGGCATGACGGGCAAACAGGCTGACCAATTGGTTAGTAATGTCAACATCACAGCTAACAAAAACACCGTGCCTTACGATCCGGAATCTCCCTTTGTCACCAGTGGGTTGCGCCTGGGTTCTCCAGCCATGACCACGCGCGGGTTGGGCAGTGATGAGTTTGCTACGACTGCTGATATTATTGCTGATCGCCTCCTGCACCCAGAGGACGCTGCTATGGAAAACCACTGCCGAAAGCGCGTGGCCTCTCTGTGCGAGCGATTCCCTCTTTACCCTCACCTGGGTGGCTTAGTGCCGGCGTTGGTGTAAAACTAATCAGGAATCACGCCTAATGTGAATTAGGGAGACCTCATTATGCCGATTGGAAGGTCAAAACGTTGATGCCAAAGTGCCGCTTGAGCGGAAGAGGGATAGACGGCGTAAGATAGGGGAGCGGTTTTGAAACAGCGGTTATGGCCCAGGTTGTTCCAAAGGTGATTATCCACGGGGGAGCCGGTAGCGCCCTGCAGGATGAGGGTGGCTTGGTGGCCATAAGAGAAGACTTGCACCGCATTGTGGAGCAGATTTATCAGCGGGCTAGGAGTGGCGCTAGGGCAGTAGAGTGCGTGGTCTACGGTTGTCAATTACTAGAAGATGTACCGCGCTTTAATGCAGGCTATGGCTCGGTGCTGCAATCGGATGGGCAGGTACGGATGAGTGCCTCGTTGATGGATGGCGCCACTCAGCGCTTTAGCGGTGTGATTAATGTTTCGCGGGTGCAGCATCCCATCGACTTGGCGGCCTTTCTGCAAGCTAGTGAAGACCGGGTTCTGTCTGACCTGGGTGCCGCAGAACTGGCCAGGGAACTGGCCATCCCTCCCTTTGACCCAATTACCGAACTGCGCCTGCAAGAGTGGCTAAAAGAGCGGGCGGGGAGCTTTCAACGGGCCATGGCTAGGGTAGTGGCCGAGCCATTACCCGCCGATACCAAGGCTCGTCGAGGCACGATTGGCGTGGTTGTTTTAGATAGCGAAGGTCAGCTAGCGGTAGGCACTTCGACGGGTGGCAAAGGGCTAGAGCGTCCTGGCCGCGTTAGTGATTCTGCAACGCCAGCCGGAAACTACGCCAACGCCCTAGCCGCCGTGAGTTGCACTGGCATTGGTGAAGACATTATCGACGAATGCCTGGCCACCCGCATTGTTGTGCGCGTAACTGATGGCCTAGGAATAGAGGCCGCCTTTGCCAAATCCTTTGCAGAAGCCACCACCAACCAGCGAGACTTTGGGGCAATTGGCCTAACCCACAGAGGCGAGATAGCTTGGGGCAAAACTAGCGACGTACTGCTAGCCGCTTATCACACAGGCACTACTCCGCGGGATACCCTAGACTTAGCTGTTGGTACTCTGACAGGCCACCTTTTACCTTAGGAATTTCCAGGCAAGCAAAGCCCGTCACTAACCAGCAGCCCTTTTTACCTTAGGATGGGCACCGCTTACCATCACAGAACAGGCTTGCTAAAAATCACCTCAGAGAAATTACCTCGGGGCTGCCTAGAAACCTGACTGAGGTAGTTTTATATCAGCAACAAAGGCAAGGGGGCTTTAACTAATCTCACAGTGATCTTGGTCGCAGGTTACTTTACCTGCGACAGCGGCCTCAGGCACCACGGTAAACCCACCTACGCTGATGCCCGTCATGCCGTACTGCTCTCGCAGCACTTGGTTAAAGCTAGCAATGATGTCCGGGAGTTGCTGCTCTAACACAGAGCGAATTTGATCTACTTCGGGGGGCGGGCTGCCGACAGTTTCAACAGACATGGGCTAACGCGGGTAAAGAATTTAATCATTGTACGGGGCTGAGGAATCACACAATGCAGTTGCTTTACGGCTCTACACATGGGGTCATGCTACGGCGGTTAGCTTGACGCTTTTGATGCCCTTCTCTGTGGCTTTAAATAGCCTCTTACAACCCAGCAATGGCAAACTATTTATAGCTGCGCTGGGTGAGCTGTACATTCTCAAAGCTCAGGTCTTCTCGTTGCATCTGAGGTAAGCGACCCTCTCCGCAATACTGCCATGCGGCTACAAAAGCAAAATTCTCATCATCGCGCTTGGCTTCGCCATCGGGGGTTTGATGCTCTTTGCGAAAATGCCCACCGCAGGACTCTTCCCGTTCTAGGGCATCGCGTGCCATTAGCTCGGCCAATTCCATAAAGTCGGCTAATCGCCCGGCGAATTCCAGAGATTTATTCAGGGTGTTGGCTTCTCCGGTTAACTTCAGGTTTTGCCAGTACTCGGCCCGTAAATCTTGGATTTGGGTGATAGCACTCTCCAACCCATCTCGATGACGGGCCATGCCAACGTAGTCCCAAACCAAGCGACCCAACTCACGGTGGAACTCCATCACTGTCTTTTCGCCACGAATGCTGAGCAGCTTGGTAATTCGAGCCTTGGCGCTGGCTTCAGCTTCAGCAAAGGCATCCTCCTCAGTCGTGACGGCAGGAAAGGATTGGTTAGCGATGTAGTCGCCCAGGGTATAGGGAATCACAAAATAGCCATCTGCTAAGCCCTGCATCAAGGCGCTAGCCCCCAGACGGTTAGCACCGTGGTCTGAGAAATTGGCCTCACCCAGCACAAACAGACCTGGAATGGTGCTCATTAGGTGGTAATCCACCCACAGCCCGCCCATCGTGTAGTGCACAGCGGGATAGATCCGCATCGGCACCTCGTAGGGATTTTCACCGGAGATGCGCTGGTACATGTCGAACAGATTGCCGTATCGGGCGGCGATGGTATCTCGGCCCTGGGTTTGCAGTGCCTCCCGAAAGTCCAGGTACACGGCCAAGCCAGTATCGCCAACGCCGCGTCCTTCATCGGTCATGGCTTTGGCATTGCGGGAGGCCACATCCCTGGGCACCAGGTTGCCAAAGGCCGGGTAGCGAGTTTCCAAGTAGTAGTCGCGCTCAGCATCGGGAATATCGTTGGGGTGGCGAGTATCTCCCGGTTGCTTGGGCACCCAAACCCGGCCATCATTCCGCAGACCCTCGCTCATCAAAGTTAGTTTAGACTGGTAATCTCCCGACACGGGAATGCAGGTGGGGTGAATCTGCGTGAAGCAGGGGTTAGCAAAGTAAGCGCCTCGTTTGTGGCAGCGCCAGGCCGCCGTCACGTTTGAGTTTTTGGCGTTGGTAGACAGATAGTAGACATTGCCATAACCGCCGGTGCAGAGCAGTACAGCATCCCCGGCGTAGCGCTCCAGTTTCCCTGTCACCAGGTTGCGAACCACAATTCCCCGTGCCTGGTCGTTAACCACCACCAGTTCCAGCATTTCCCGCCGGGGGTACACCTCAATGCAACCCGCCTGCACCATCCGCATCATGGCGCTATAGGCCCCAAGCAAAAGCTGCTGCCCGGTTTGTCCCCTGGCATAAAAGGTGCGCGATACCTGCGCCCCCCCAAAGGAGCGATTATCCAAAAGGCCGCCGTACTCCCTAGCAAAGGGCACGCCTTGGGCGACACACTGGTCAATGATGGCGCTGCTAATTTCGGCCAGACGATGCACATTGGCCTCGCGGGAGCGGTAGTCGCCACCTTTGATGGTGTCGTAGAACAGCCGCCAAACGCTGTCGCCATCGTTGGGATAATTCTTGGTAGCGTTGATGCCTCCCTGGGCCGCAATGCTATGGGCACGGCGCGGTGAATCTTGAATGCAAAAACTTTTGACCTGGTAGCCCAACTCGGCCAACGTTGCGGCAGCCGACGCTCCTGCCAACCCAGTGCCCACCACCAAAATAGTGTGCCGCCCTTTATTTTTAGGGCTAACCAGGCGGCAATGTTCCTTAAAATGGCTCCATTGACTAGAAAGCGGGCCGGAAGGAATGCGGGGGTTGAGCATGGGGAATAAGGGATTTTGGATTTTAGATTGTTCTGCTAGAAAGAGGCGGGGCTAGGGTCATTGAAAGGGAAAGCGCAGAGTTAATTGGCTTACTCCTCCCGAAAACGGCCCTCTAAAAATTCTAGAATGCGGTGGTTTTCGGTTTGGAGACCTCGGATTTCAGACTGCATGGTGCGGATATCGGATTGCATGGTGCGCATTTCGGATTGCATAGTGCGGATATCGGATTGCATGGTGCGCATTTCGGAGACTATATCCCGCACATCAATACGAAGATCACGGAGCTCAGTGACTACAATCCCAAAGTTCTGCTGGGTGGTCTCATGGTTGGCTTGATGATGGTTGATAGCTTCTAGCAAAGCACTAACAGCTAGTCGCATATCGATGATTTGGTTTTCAACCTGATCGAGGCGTTCGTTATTGGCCATCGCGGGTTCGGTTCCAGGTAAGAGCGTTGGGTCGATAGAAGATAATATTCCCTCTGGTTCGCCGAACGGTTGTTCAAAGGTCGCTTGAAAGCCCACAGTACGGAATCGGTGTAGGGTTGAGCGCAGCAGCAGATTACTCACCCGAATCCGCATATCTATTTTGTCAGCCTCTACAGCCCTATTTAAGGGGCTAGACCCTTCCAGATCAGTCATAACTAGCATCGAAGAACTGTTCTTTAAGCATAGCCAGGGATTTAGCTAATCGCACCCCAGTAAATGGCCCAGGGTAGCACGAGAAAACCGAGGGCGATCGCCGCGGCGAATACCCCACTAACTCCGTAAGCGATGGGGCGAATTCCCTGATGGAGCACACCGATAGATTGAAAGGCACTCCAGATTCCGTGGCGCAGATGCAAGCCCAGTCCCACCAGCACCACGGAATAGCCCAGGGCATAGGGCAGTTTATGGAAAACTTCTACCACCAGGCGGGCCAAGTCGCGGACGGATTCGCCATTGAGTTGCGTTGGATAATAAGGGCCAAACTTAAAGGTCAGTAGGTGGGCGACCAGGAAAACCCCTAACACGATGCCGCTCACAATCATGGTGCGTGAGCTAAGAGATTGGTAGCTGGTACCCCCTGCCGATTGATACTGGCCATAGCCCTCAGGTCGCGCTTTGAGCCGCCCTAAAAAGATTTTGAGGCCAACTCCAGCATGAAACAGCATTGAGATTAGCAGCACGCCTTCAATGGCATAAAGCAAGATTCCCCAATTTTCGATGTGGTAGGCATAGATGTTATAGGCATCACGACCAGCAAACAGCAGCAAATTCCCCAGCATATGCACCAGCACAAAGGTGGCTAGGGCCAGCCCGGTAACGCCAGAAATCAGCTTTTTGCCGATGGGCGAGCGGTAAAACCGAAGCAGTGGTGAAGCATCTGGAGACTGTGGCGATTTGGGGGCTTTTAGGGCATCAGTCATGGGATTACCAAAGGCTAGGAGAGGCCAATCACATACTTCTTCCACTCTTGGTGGACACCGCTGTGAATTTGCCGGGTAACTTCAAAATAAAGGCTGCTGTGGGGTTTGCGGGGTTGGCTGAAGAGCGGCATACTGGCCTCTCGCGGGGTGCGGCTGCCCTTCTTAACATTGCAACGCACACAGGCCGTGACCATGTTTTCCCAGGTGTCGCCGCCGCCGCGCGACCTGGGTAGCACATGATCCAGCGTTAGCCCGTCGCCGTTATAGCCGCAATACTGGCAGGTGTGATTATCCCGCTGTAAAAGGTTACGACGAGTTAGAGGAATGTCTTTGTAGGGCACTCGAACATAGTGCCGCAGGCGAATTACCGTCGGCAATGGAAACCCAGCATAGATAAACATGCCATTGTGCTCTACCCGCTCGGCCTTGCCTTTGATAATCAGAACGACGGCCCGCCGCCAACTCGTGATATTGAGCGGTTCATAGGAGGCATTTAGCACCAGAACCTTACTCATCCGCGCCTATTGTTAACTAGGTAAAGAATATTAGCCCGATACTAACACACAAGCCGAATTAACCCATGCGCTAGGGTGTAAGAAAGAACGGCAATTCTGACTGGGCGCTGCGAAAGAAAATCTAGATTCTGACCCAGGACGATTCCCTGAGTGCTCCCCAAATGCCGAGGCTACAGTAAGTAGTCAATACCCGTGTTCCATCCATTGGCTCACCAGGGACTTCCCACCATTGTAAAGGCAGCCCAGTAAAAGGGATGGTGTAACTCCTGCTGTCCACTGACGGCTAGCTCTGCTGGCAGGGGCAGGGAGCCGCCGCCCCACTGGATTACACCATCTTCGATGTAAGCCTCACCCCGTATTAGGGCAAGCTGGGCCTGGCGCAGGGCTTCGGCTTTAATGGCCTGCTGGTCGAGTTGTTGATAAAACAACACCATTAGCCCGGTGGTAGCTTCGTCGTTGATGCGCCACAGGCTGGCCAGAGCTGAGCGCGCTCCGGCTTGCAGGGCAAAGCCAGCAAAGCCAAGTTCGGCCTCCAGGTTGCCCATGGCCGTTTGGCAGGCGCTGAGAGTGACTAAATCCACCGGCGGATCGTACCAGCCCAACTCAGCTACGTCATTGAGGCGGAGGCGGCTGTCGAAAAATTGAATGTAGGATTGGTCGGGAGTGCCCCGCAAAAACTGAGCATGGGTAGCCAGGTGGATGATTTGGGCCTGGCGTCTGGCCCGCTGCACGGCTCGAACAGTAAAGTTGGTTTCGCTGACTTTGTCGCCAGACCAGAAGGCTTGAATCGCCTCCATTTCGGCTCTGGCGGCTAGCAACGGCGGTTGGTTGATGAACTGCGAGGCTCCAGCCACCAGCAGCGGGGAATTTTGGCGGTTCAGATCAACATAGGTGGGGTCAATTAAGCCCACGCTGGGAATCAGGCCCACACTGTAGTCTTCGACCAGGAAGCGATCGCCGCTGTGCAGTGCTGCCAGGGGCAGAGTCCGTAGGCCCGCATCCATAATGAAGCCAATATTAGTGACCCCAGCCGCCTCCAGTTGCTCCTGAATGGGGCCGATGATCCACCCATACAACTGCTGGGCCGGAGCCAGGTAGGCAGTGTTGTTGGTCAGATTAGGGTTGGTCAACTGGCGGCGCAGTAGTTCCTGGGCCCTCAGCACCGTCTGGGGGTCGGCGCTCAGCACTCTCTCCAGAATCGGCTCGCCTTCGGCGGTGATTAGCAGCAGTTCCAGAGCGCCCTGGCTAGCCTTTTGATTGGTGACGTTGCGGTTAAACCGCACGTATACAAAAGCAGGCACTTCGCCGGTTTGGGCCTGGATGGTGCGCAGGGTAGCTCTGGCCTGGGCCAGCGTTACCCTGCGGGCCGGTTTGATGGAACCCCCGAAGTAATCGCTAAACTCGCTAGCCAGGGTTTCCTCCACCAGGTCAAACCCCTCATCCTGGAGCAGTTCTCCAGTGCTAGAAAGAGCTACAGGCGTTCCGTCGCCCCCGTCTCCCGCATCGCTATCAGCCTCAAGAATGACGTCTATGCTACCCCCAGGATCTTCAGCAGGTGGCTCTTCCACTTCGGGGGTTACACCCAGGGAAATAAACTGCACCTCGCCAAACTGCCCCCGTCCCACAATGCGGCTGCCCACAAAGGGCAAATCCTGACCGGGCAAGAGATTGACATCGCCAGTGGTAATAGCCCCAGCGGTACCGTTAAGGCTGGGATCGCCCACCGTGAAGGTAAAGCCTCCATAGGCCAGGGTAATGCGGCCACCTTGGGTGAGGCCCAGGGTAGACAGGCTGGCGGCAACCTCTGCCTGGTCGAAAAAGGTGCCCAACGCCTGGAACGTTCGCCCGGTTAACGCCGTGATAGAACCGCCCTGGCTGGTGCCCTGGGCATTGATGGTGTTGACTTGGATGCGATCGCCCGCTTGC
>Ga0224723_1001500_pt1 | contig 13988 bp, 14 predicted proteins | sample Balambano_FR2_Me_FD_161647 | JGI IMG/M metagenome (GOLD analysis project Ga0224723, IMG submission 161647) | Freshwater sediment microbial communities from Lake Towuti, South Sulawesi, Indonesia - Balambano_FR2_MetaG | ecosystem: Environmental > Aquatic > Freshwater > Lake > Sediment | place...
CGCGCTACTGGAGCATAGAGTTTCTAACACTCTACAGCAACCTGGACAAAGCAAGGGAAAGGGCCGAGCGCGACTTTGAGGCAAAACGTATTATAGGCACACAAGCCTCTCTGCCGCTGGCTGCATATGCCGGCAAATACACCAATAACCTGTTTGGGCATCTGGATGTTGCCATTAGCGAAAATCAAATTAACGTCATCATCAACCGTGTGGCCAAAGCTACACTCGCCCATTGGCACTACAACACCTTTCGGGGTGAGTATGAGAAGAGATGGTGGGGTAAGGCGAACGCAACTTTTCATTTCAATGCACAAGGCGAGGTAAGCGCAGTAGATTTTGACGGAGTAAGTTTCTCCAAAACACCATAACGGCTGAAGGCTTCTCCGTGTAACTTTGTAACATCATGATGAATAGAACAGATTTTAATGTAGCCTGCGCGCTATGCGAGCACCTGAAGGATTCGCTGTTTAACGGGCTCAGCCCGGAAGACCTTACCCGAATCAACATGCACAAAACCTGCGTGCACTATAAAAAAGGACAAAATGTATTTTACGAAGGAACACGCCCCACAGGCTTGTACTGCATCAATGGCGGCAGCGTAAAGGTATATAAAGCCGACCGGCAGGGCCGCGAGTTTACACTCTACCTGTGCAAGCCGGGAGACTTCCTCGGTTACCAGTCGCTGTTAAGCGAAGATAAATATACGGCCACGGCAACCGTGCTGGAAGATGCGAAGATTTGCTACATCCCTAAAGATTTTTTCTTCGAAGCCCTGCAAAAGAATACTGCTTTTATGAAACGGGTGGTAAAAGCGGTGTGCCGCGAATTTGGAATTCTGGAAGAAAAGCTGGTTGAACTGGCCACCAAATCGGTGCGCGAGCGGCTGGCAGGCACGCTGCTAATGCTCAAAGAAACCTATGGTATGGAAGGCGAAGGCAGTACCACCATCGATTTGGCTCTGTCGCGCGAAGATCTTGCTGCTATTGTGGGAACGGCCACCGAAACAGTGATCCGGCTGCTCTCCGAATTTAAGCATGACGGGCTCATTGCGTTGGAGGGAAAGAAAATAAAAATACTGAACGCATCGAAAATCGCCAGGCAGGCCAACCTCATCGCCCACAGTAGCGTTTCCTGATATAAATCATACTTTGGCTTGATAGCAGTCAATAGGCTGTCGCCCGGTGTGCTTTAGTTTTGGCATGAAATAATGCCATAACTATGAAAAAGATTATTGCGCCATGCGATTTTTCCGAACCAGCCATTCAAGCATTCAAATTCGCGGTTGCGATAGCAAAAAAAAGTCACGGTCAAATAGTCCTTTTACACGCCATTGAACTGCCGGTGTTGCACGACACCACATTAATGCCCACGCTCTCCTTCGAAGAGGCCTTTTTCACAGACCTGCGCAAGAACGCAGAAAGTAACTTCAAAAAGATGAAGGATAAATGGGCGGCAGGGGTAAAAACGACTGCAGTTATTGAATATGGCTCACCTGCCGCTGCCATTCACAAAGTCATCAGCGACCATGAAGCTGACCTGGTGGTGATGGGTACTAAGGGTGCCAGTGGAGCGCAGGAGTTTTTCATCGGCTCCAATGCCGAGAAAGTGATTCGCCTCTCACCCGTGCCGGTCATCACCCTAAAAGACGAGCCAGGTACCATTAAGAAAATTGCCTTGGCCGTGCAGCCGGGCAGCGACACCGATGAAAAGTTTATGACTGCCGCCAAACAACTGCAAGATCATTTTCAGGCAGAGCTGCACTTGGTGTTCATCAACACGCCCATGGCTTTTCAAGCGGACAGTGTTACGCACAACCAGCTGCAGGCACTGGTGAAACGCTTTATGTTGGCAAACTATCAGTTGCACATTTACAACGATATTGAGGTGGAGGCAGGGTTGGCAAATTTCGCGCAACAACTGCCGGCCGACATGATTGCAATGGGCACCCACGGCCGCAGGGGGCTGCGCCACCTGGTGATGGGAAGCATTGCCGAAGATGTTGCCAACCATGCCCGTTGCCCCATCTGGACGTACCGGCTCTAGCTCATTTGCTGTGGCCGTACTCGTTCCGATCGATTTAAATCAGCAGCCTTTAGATTTAAGTCAACTGGCAAAAAGCCTTCAGGCGCTGCACCTGCCAGATATCCAGGGCTTTTCTATGCACGATGTGCATCGGGGGCACCTGCTGCCACACAAGTCTTCGGGCCTTTACGTGCGCACACAGTTGAAACTGATGCAAGACACCGGAGGCACGCCCGCAGTCACAAAGCTATCAGATGCAGAAAAGTGTGTGCCTGCCCATTTTCTAATGGCCGTCATCGTTGAACAGGATTCGGTGGGCGCCTCATCGGTAAAAAATTTGATGGCGCTCGCCAGCTACCTCAAGTGCCCGTTATTTATCAATCATGGGTATCTGGTCAACCTTCGGGAAATTGTAATGTTTCTGCATGATGCCGCCAGCATCAAAGCCATTACAGCTTTTGTCGGGATGGCCGCACCTTCTATGCGCGATAGCCGAATTACCCTGCTGGTGGAGGCAAGCAGCAACCACCGAACACCGATACCCGAAAGCCATATCGTTGAATACCTGAAGCAACATACTGGCGATCTGGGCATCGTGCCCGTTCACGGCAGCGGCTACGGCAGGCTGGCCGACATACTCAAAAAATTTTCACGGCCGATGCTGGTAACAGGCAGCAGCGCCACGAAGTGGCTTAAAAATCCGATCGACCGATCGAAAATCATGGAACAACAACTTTCTCTTTTTTGTCAACACGCATGACGGCAACCCAACCACATACTACTACTACCTGCTACCATTGCGGCAACCTATGCGACAACCACGCAAATGTCAGCCATGAAAAAAATTTTTGCTGCAGCGGCTGCCGGTCGGTATATGAGTTGCTGCACGAAGCCCAACTCAGTTCATACTATTACCAAAGCACTGCACCGGGCCAAACACAATCCGCCACGCGAATTACTTACTACGATGCACTGGATGTAGATCAATTTGAGCAACGTGCCCTCGTCTTTAAGTCTGCCACACGCTGCACTGCGCGGTTTAGCGTGCCGGCTATCCATTGCATTTCGTGCCTGTGGTTATTAGAGAACATGAAACGGCTTAGTCCGGGCATCACTAACTCGCATGTTAATTTCCAGGAGAAGACGGTCCACATCGAATTTGATCCTAAGCAAATCACTACACGGGGTGTTGCCGAGTTGATGGCCCGCATTGGATACCCCCCTGTTCTGGCGGCAGACTTGCGCCACCATGAACAAAAAACACAAAAGCTGTTGGTAGCAAAAATTGCCGTTGCCGGGTTCGCATTCGGAAACGTCATGCTTCTCAGTTTTCCAGAGTATCTGGGCCTGCCGGCAGATGAAGCAGCTTTCAAAAATCTGTTTGCCGGGCTGGCCCTTTTGCTGGCTTTGCCCGTGGCTCTCTTCAGCGCACACAGCTATTTCTTAAGCGCTTACCACAGCGTGCGACATCGGCAAATTAACATTGATGTGCCGATTGCGACAGGGCTGGCTGCCTTACTCTGCAGGAGCACGTATGAGGTAATCTGGTTGGCCAATCCCGGTTACCTTGATTCATTCACAGGACTGGTTTTCTTTCTGTTAATAGGAAAATGGTTTCAAGACAAAACTTTTAGGCGAATATCGTTCGATCGCGACTACACTTCGTACTTCCCGCTGGCAGTGCTTACGCGGATGCACGCGACCTGGCAACCAATGCCAATAGAAGGACTCAAGGCGGGTATGCATGTACGCGTACGCCACCAGGAAGTGATACCAGCCGATGGCATTTTGCTCTCTGCTCAAGCGCTTGTCGACTACAGTTTTGTTACAGGCGAGGCAGACGCTGTGCCGGTTGAAAAGGGTGCACGCGTATTTGCGGGCGGGCGGGTAGCAGACATGATGGCGGAAATTATGGTGAGCGAACCGGCTTCCAAAAGCTACCTCACCCGCTTGTGGGGGCATGAGGTGTTCGATAAGGTCAATAAATCTAAACAACACCTGTTAATTGATCGAGTGGCGAAATACTTCACATGGCTTGTGCTGGTGTTAGCAGCATGTACGGGCATGTTTTGGCTGTGGTATGAGCCCGGGGTTGCATGGCTTGCGGTAACGTCAGTACTATTGGTAGGTTGCCCGTGCGCGCTGGCATTGGCCCATCCTTTCACCTACGGCAGTGCCTTGCGCTGGCTGGCTCAGCATGGGCTGTTTTTGAAAAGCGCAACGGTAGCAGAAAAACTGGCTGGTATTAACATGGTAGTGTTCGACAAGACCGGCACGCTGACTAATCCACAATCGCAAACGACCACTACCGCCACACTGAGCGACCAGGAACAGCGTTGGATCAAATCGGTAGCGGCATGTTCAGTCCATCCGTTGAGTAAAAAGGTATATGAACATTTAGAAACGGTTGATGAACTGTCGCCTGAAGAATTTGAAGAGACGATCGGCCAGGGAGCAAGTGGCCGGGTAAACGGTCATCAGGTAAAAATAGGTTCTGCCGATTTTACGGGTGCACCATCAACACTCGCAAAAACACATTCGCAGGTACACGTTCAAATTAACGGAGAATATAAGGGCCACTTCTCCATAGCAACCTCGCTGCGCCCACATATACAAAATACGTTGAAGGCCTTACAACATTTGCCGCTGTGGCTGGTTTCAGGCGATACCCATGCGAGCGAAAGCCTCATGAAGGAAGTATTCCCAAAAGGTGCAAAACTGTTGTTCCAACAAACCCCGCACGACAAAATGGAGCTTGTTTGCACTTTACAATCCAATGGCGGCAACGTGCTCATGGTGGGCGATGGATTAAACGATGCGGGGGCACTAAAAGCAAGTTATGTCGGGCTTGCCGTGGCCGAAAATAACAGCCTTTATGCCCCTGCCTGTGATGGAATTGTGGCTGGCGATGCGGTGGGCAAGTTGCCTGTGTTTTTGGCATTTGCGCGGCATGCGCACGGGCTGTTACGTGTGGGCTTCGGGGTATCGCTGCTGTACAATTGCATAGCGCTTAGCTTCGCAGTGAGCGGCATGCTCAGCCCCCTGATTGCGGCCATCCTCATGCCGCTGTCGAGCATAAGTGTGGTTACCCTGGCTACAACAGGTTGTGCTGTGCTGGCCAGAAAAACACTCTGCAAATCCGTATGATGATCGTGGTGGTTTTAATAGCTATCAGCCTAACGGTAGCAGCAGGTTTTTTAGTTGCTTTTCTCTGGAGCCTGTCGGCTGGCCAATACGAAGATGTGGATGGACCGGCCATGCGCATGTTGATGGACGATAATACGGGGCTGGCAGGTAAAGTGGACGCTCCTTTGGAAAACGTCAAATTTCCTGACAAAAATCATACACCTGCCTAATTGCGATCATGCTGCGCTGCATTGGGCAGCCCTACTTTTATCGCCATAACACAACCTTTTTGCCCCGCTATGAACCTGGAGAAAATTTATTATGACAACAAGATTGTAAAAGCGTTTATCATCGCAACGGTGGTGTTTGGCATCGTAGGAATGACCGTGGGCTTGTTGGCGGCTATTCAACTGTTCTACCCGTTATTCAATTTCGACTTGCCGTACACCACGTTCGGTCGCATACGCCCGCTGCACACCAATGCAGTAATTTTTGCATTCGTGGGTAACGCCATGTTTGCCGGGGTGTACTATTCTATGCAGCGGCTGCTAAAAACACGTATGTATAGCGACAGACTGAGCTGGATACACTTTTGGGGCTGGCAACTTATCATTCTGGCAGCAGCCATCACGCTGCCGCTGGGAATTACAACGTCAAAAGAGTATGCCGAACTTGAATGGCCCATTGATATTGCCATTGCGCTGGTGTGGGTTGTGTTTGGCTGGAACATGATCGCCACCATTTTAATTCGGAGAGAGCGACACATGTATGTGGCCATTTGGTTTTACATCGCTACGTTCATTACCGTAGCCGTCCTGCATATTGTTAACTCGTTTGAAATGCCCGTGAGTCTGTTTAAAAGCTATTCGTGGTATGCAGGTGTACAAGATGCGCTCGTGCAGTGGTGGTATGGCCACAACGCGGTAGCCTTCTTCCTCACCACGCCCTACCTGGGCATGATGTACTACTTTCTGCCGAAAGCAGCCAACCGGCCTGTGTATTCTTACCGGCTTTCCATTATCCACTTTTGGTCGCTGATCTTTATTTACATCTGGGCCGGGCCCCATCATTTACTTTATACCTCGCTGCCGGATTGGGCTCAGTCGTTAGGTGTGGTGTTCTCCGTCATGCTCATAGCCCCCAGTTGGGGCGGCATGCTGAATGGCCTTTTTACGCTGCGCGGAGCGTGGGACAGAGTACGCGAAGATCCGGTGCTGAAGTTTATGGTGGTAGCCGTTACGGCATATGGCATGGCTACATTAGAAGGCCCTCTGTTGTCGCTGAAAAATGTAAACGCCATTGCCCATTTTACTGATTGGATTGTTGCGCATGTGCACGTAGGTGGGCTAGGCTGGAACGGCTTTCTCATTTTCGGAATACTATACTGGCTGGTGCCCCGTATGTGGGCCACCAAACTATACTCAGTATCATTGGCCAATGCTCACTTTTGGCTCGGCACACTTGGTATTGTGTTCTATGCTATACCCATGTATACCGCTGGCGTTGTGCAAAGCTTAATGTGGCAAGAGTTCAACCCTGAGGGTTTCCTCACATACCAAAATTTTCTGGAAACCACTACTAAAATAATGCCCTTGTACATCCTGCGCGCCATCGGTGGCGGCTTGTACCTTATCGGTGTTTTTGTGATGGCGTACAACCTGCTGAAAACAGCGCTCGCAGGAAACTTTATTGCCAACGAAAAAGCCGAGGTCGCCCCGCTCGCACCCGCGACCACAGGTGGCAGTTGGCACCACGTGTTAGAGGGCAAACCGGTATTGTTCAGTGTGCTGTCGCTGGTGGCAATCCTGATTGGTGGCGCAATTGAGCTGGTCCCAACCTTCCTCATTAAGTCTAATGTACCAACCATCGCATCGGTAAAGCCCTACACACCCCTGGAGTTGCACGGCCGCGACCTTTACATTCGCGAAGGGTGCGTAAGTTGTCATACCCAAATGGTGCGCCCCTTTCGAAGTGAGGTGCTACGTTACGACCCTCAACATGGCGAGTACTCTAAGTCGGGCGAATACGTATACGACCATCCCTTCTTGTGGGGTTCTAAACGCACAGGCCCCGACCTGCAGCGCGTAGGTCAGAAATATGCTGACAGTTGGCACTTTCGGCACATGCTTACTCCTGCCGAGGTATCGAATGGGTCGACCATGCCCGCCTACCCGTGGCTGTTTGAGCAGCAAATTGATAAAAATAGTACCGGCCCTAAAATCGCTGCGCTTCGCAAAGTAGGCGTGCCATATCCGCCCGGGTATGAAGAGCAAGCCAACGCTGACCTGGACCGACAAGCGAAAAAGATTGCTGACGGCCTGCGAACAGAAGGGTATGAAATAATGCCCACAGCTGAGATTGTTGCCCTTATCGCGTACCTGCAGCGCCTGGGGGTGGATATCAAAGCTGAAAAAGTAGCGGCAAACAATGGAAAACCCTAACAATATTTACCATGTACAAAGAAGTACTCCGCTCTATTCATAACATCGAGGTCTGGCCTTTGATCTCAGTCATCATTTTTTTCATATTCTTTTTGGCCCTGTTATGGTGGGCGCTCACTGCCAAACAGGCCTTCATCAAAAGGATGAGCCATCTTCCATTAGAAGACGGCACACCAACAATTACCGATGCCACTAATCAGCTAGAAGTATGAACATGCTTTTTCTTCCTTTTCTCCTCTGGTTGCAAGGCGCAAACGTGGCACAGATTAGTAGCAGTGTTACCACCAATCAGATTACGTTGCTTTATCTGATAGCAGGATTTATGATTTTGGTGGCGCTGCTGGTTTTTGTGGTTGCCGTTATGCTGCTGCGGGTGGTAAGGGCGCTCACCGAGTCAGCCGAGCGCGAAAAGGCCGAAAGTTTAGGGATCCGGTACCAACCTGAGCCTTCCTGGTGGCAGCGATTATGGCAGCAAGCAAACCAAAGCGTGCCTGTCGAAAAAGAAGCAGCAATCACGCTCGACCACAATTATGACGGGATAAAAGAACTTGATAACCACCTGCCGCCCTGGTGGCGCTGGTTGTTCATCGGTAGCATCGTGTGGGGGGCTGTGTACTTGCTTGCCTACCATGTGTTTGATTACCTGCCGCTATCGGGCACGGAGTACGAAACGCAGGTAGCCTTGGCCGAAGAGCAATCACGAAAGGCCAAAGCAGCTAAGCAAGGGCCTGTAATTGATGAGACAAATGTGGAGTACACCGACAACGAGGCGCTTTTGGCGGATGGCAAATCCATTTTTCTTAACACGTGTGCCTCGTGCCATCGCAGAGATGGCGGGGGTGACATTGGGCCGAATCTTACCGATGACTACTGGAAGCATGGCGGCTCCATCCGTAGCATTTTTAAAGTCGTGAAGGAAGGCATTCCCGGTACCAACATGGTAGCCTGGGGCAGTGCCATGAGCCCGGAGGCCATACGTAACGTTTCGAGCTATGTGCTCACGCTAAGGGGTACCCAGCCACAAAATCCTAAAAAACCAGAGGGCGACCTGTATAAGCCAGAGGTGGATGTAAAAGGAGATACCACCCAGGCCAAGGCCTCGTTGTAGCCGCGCATGGAAACAAATCTATACCAGTTTGATGAGGACTTTCGCAATACACTAACCACGGTTGATGCGCAGGGGAAAAGGGTATGGATATATCCAAAAAAACCCGCGGGGTATTTGCATCGGTGGCGCGTAGCTGTAAGTGTGTTTTTACTCGCGCTTTTGCTGATTGGCCCCTTTATAACCGTACACAACAGACCGCTGCTTTTGCTAAATGTTTTTGAGCGCAAATTCATTTTGTTTGGCCAGGTGTTCTGGCCTCAGGATTTTTTTTTGCTGGCGATGATACTCATCACAGCGTTCGTATTTATCACCCTTTTCACGGTTGCCTTCGGTAGGTTGTGGTGCGGATGGGCCTGCCCTCAAACTCTTTTTATGGAGATGGTATTTCGTAAAATAGAGTATTGGATTGAGGGCGATGCCAATGATCAAAGAAAGCTTCAGCAAGCTGCCTGGAATGCTTCCAAAATACTTAGAAAAACATTTAAGCAACTTGCGTTTCTGGTGGTTGCCTGCATCATAGCCCACACCGTGATGGCCTACATCATCGGTGGCCGGCAGGTACTTGCGCTGGTGTCGCAACCTCCGGCCACGCATTTGCCCGGCTTTATCGGCTTAGCTGCGTTTACGCTGATTTTTTACGCAGTTTTTGCGCACTTCCGCGAGCAGGCTTGCACGGTTGTATGCCCTTATGGCCGCTTGCAAAGCGTATTGTTGGTAAAAACCTCCATCGTGGTGGCCTACAATTGGCTCAGGGGCGAGCCGCGCGGTCAACTTCAAAAGAATAAAGTCGCGTCCAACACAGGCGACTGCATTGACTGTAGGTTATGTGTGCATGTATGCCCTACTGGTATTGATATACGCAACGGTACGCAACTGGAATGTATAAACTGCACAGCCTGCATAGATGCATGCGATGAGGTGATGAGGAAAATCAATAAGCCCAAGCGGCTAATAGGCTATGCTTCAAACCAGGCCATCGAAAACGGCACCCAGAAAATTATGACGCCACGCTTGGCAGGCTATGCCGTAGTTTTAACGGCACTGTTAGGCATGTTGGGGTTTTTAATTTTTACCCAGCAAGACGTTGAGATTACCGCGCTAAAGGCACCCGGCACACTATACGCCAAAACTGATGACGGGCAGATTGCCAACCTGTACCATATCGAATTGACTAACAAGACCACCCAAGACATGCCGCTTGAGCTACGCATTGAACAACCGCCAGGAGCCTCGCTAACCAAAATAAGTACCGGTCAACTGACTGTACCGAAGGAAGCCATGATGAAGGAGTTGTTTCTGATAAAGTTGCCCGAGGACAATATTACCGCCACCAAAATGGTGATCACCGTGGGTGCTTACTATGAAGGAAGGCGCATCGCACATAGCAAAATTAATTTCGTTGGCCCCCTGAAAATGCACAGATAAGATATGATGCACTTTGGAAAATGGATTATGGTGTCGTTTATAGCTTTTGCGCTGTTTATCGGTGCGTTGGTAACCATTTGCACGCTTCATAACATAACCCTGGTGTCGCCACAGTATTACCGCGATGAGCGGGCTTACCTGGCTAAATACGAGCAGCGTAACAACACCAACACGCTTGCCGAAAAACCGAAGATAACTGCAAGTAGCGGTAAACTGCAGGTAAATTTTTCAGAATCCATGCAAATCGTGTCGGGTACTGTTGTAGTTACCCGTCCATCCAATGTCGCGCTTGATCATCATTTTAAGCTTACCACGGGCCCGCTACACGAGTTCACCTTAAGCAAATGGGAACCCGGCCTGTACCGTGTGTCGCTCAGTTGGCGGATGAATGGTAAAGAGTATTATATGGATCAAACTGTAGTGATGTGACGAGCTATGCAGCCGTGGTGTTAGGGTTAGCCGGTAGCTGGCATTGTGTGGCCATGTGCGGCCCTTTGGCGCAGGCCGCGACAAAAAATACCTGGCCCCAACAACTCGTGTACCATTCCGCCCGCAGCATGACTTATGCCCTGTTGGGCACCCTTGCTGCTTCTTTGGGTTGGGTTCTTGCCCTGTTACAAGTGCAGCCCGCTGTAGCCTTGGTGATGGGAGTAATGCTTGTGGCGCTAGGCGTAGGTGGCGTGAACCTACCCGCTTTACCTTGGGCAACAAGGTGGGCAGCACGGCTGATGCCGGGCCTCCGCCGGCACCGTTGGGTGGGCAGCGCAGCCCTGGGCGCAGTCAACGGATTGTTGCCCTGCGGGCTATCGGCCAACGCTTTGGTCATGTGTGTTGTGCTGCCCTCCGCCAATGCCGGTTTCTTGTTCATGCTTCAGTTCGGCCTGGCCACTTGGCCCAGCTTGTGGCTGTGGGCGTGGCTAAGCAAACATACGCACAGGCTCCGTTGGCATGCTCCGCTTGCCCGCGGCAGTCAGGTGGCTGCCGGTGTATGGTTGATATTCAACGGCATCATGCTTATAGCAGGATCAGACACCTCCCCAACCAACACCCCTCCTATTTGTCATTAAAGTATTTTCCCCTTTTGGTAAAATCTGTACATTTCGTAACCATCAAAAAAAACATAACATGAAAAAAATTCTCGTCCCCACCGATTTCTCGAAAGCCGCGCAGACAGCCACAGAAGTAGCGGCCGATATTGCACGCAAATCAGGCGCAGAGCTAACCTTACTGCATGTTATCGAAGAAGTGACGGGTGGTTCATTCAATGTGGGTGGCGAAGTGAGCCAGGGCGACATAGAAGACCGACTCTTTACCATGAAGATGATTGAAAAGGCCCGCAAGTCGCTGGAAAAGATTGTGATGGATGCCAAGTTGGCCGACATAAAAGTGAATGGCGAGTTGCGGGTTGGCAACCCGTTTCACGGCATGCGCACAATCATTACTGAACATAAAGTAGACCTGGTAGTGATGGGCACCAGTGGTCACACCAAAGCCGAGGAGATGCTGATCGGCACCAATACTGAAAAAGTGGTGCGCTCTTCGCGCTGCCCCGTGCTCACCGTAAACAAAAAACCAGCCACTACCGATTTCAAAAGCATTGTTTACGCCAGCGCGATGGATAAAGGCGAGGAAGTTTTCTCGCGCATTATCAAGCGAACACAGCAACTCTACAACTCAACTATTCACCTGGTGCGGGTGAACACACCGGGCGATTTTCAATGCGATCACGTGGTAAAGAACTACATGCAGAAATTTGCCAAAACACTCGGGCTCAAAAACTACACCATCAATGTGTTTAACGACCTGCAAGTCGAAGAGGGCATTATTCGTTTTGCGGATGAGGTCAATGCCGACCTGATCGGTATGGCCACCCATGGCCGCACGGGTTTTGCACATGTTATTGCCGGCAGCGTGGCCGAAGATGTTGTGAGCCACGCCAAGCGACCTGTGTTAACGTTTGTAGTAAAGGGTTCGTAGCCTTTACCCCAGTGCCTGCCGCACATCGCTGATAATATCGTCTACCTGTTCAAGGCCTGCAGAGAGGCGTATAAGTCCGGGGGTGATACCCACGCTCAGGCGCTCGGGCTCTGTCAGCTTCGAATGAGTGGTCGATGCAGGGTGTGTGGCGATGGTACGCGTGTCGCCCAGATTGGCGCTGTGCGAAATTAACTTGAGCGAATTCAAAAACTTTAGGCCGGCTTCAACCCCTCCCTTTACCTCAAAGGTCACAAGCCCGCCTCCCTGGCGCATCTGCCTGGCAGCTAACGCCTGCTGGGGGTGGCTGGGCAACAACGGGTATTTAACCCGTTGCACTTGCGGCTGCTGTTGTAAAAACTGGGCCAGCGCCAGCGCATTGTCGCAGTGGCGCTCCATACGTACGGCCAACGTTTCTAAACTTTTCGACAGTATCCAAGCATTGAAGGGCGACATGGCCGGCCCGGTGTGACGTGAAAAAAAACGCACCTCCTTCATTAACTCCTTCGTGCCCAACACCGCTCCGCCAACTACGCGGCCCTGGCCGTCAATAAACTTGGTAGCCGAGTGTGTTACGATATGGGCACCCCATTTGGCGGGCTGTTGCAAGTAAGGTGTCGCAAAACAATTGTCAACGTTCAAAATCAAATTTCTGCGACTCGCCAAATCTCCGAGCCACGCCAGGTCAATCAAGTCAAGGGCCGGGTTAGAGGGAGTCTCCACAAAAATCATCCGCGTGTTCGGTCTGATTTTGTGTTCCCAGCTCTCATGGCTCTCGGTAACATCCGCATAGGAATGCTCAATGCCAAAGCGTGGAAAAATGACGTTCAGTATTTGGTGTGTGGATCCAAACACCGATCGGGAAGCCAGCACGTGGTCGCCCGACTTCAGTAATGCCGCCATGCTGATGTACATGGCTGCCATGCCCGAAGCCGTGGCAATGCCATCATCAGTACCTTCCAGGGCACACAACTTCTCAATAAATTCGGTGTTGTTCGGGTTCGAAAACCTGGTGTAGATGTTGCCGGCCACCTCATCGGCAAACAATGCACGCGCCTGCTCGGCATCATCAAACACAAAGCTGGACGTTAGGTATAACGGTACCGAGTGCTCACGAAATGGCGTACGTCTATGCTGAAGGCGGATGGCCGCGGTTTCGTTGTAAGGCGGAGTATTCTCTTGGTCGTTAATCATAAAGTAATTTCAAAACTATGCGTAATGGTGGCCGTGGGTTTAAGCGTTTCCACAACAGAACAGTACTTCTCAACTGACAAGGCGATGGCTTTTGCAACTTTGTCGGGATCCAGGCTTCCGTGCAACCGAAAGTGTATGTGCGCCTCGGTATAGACCGCGGGTACCTTATCTTCGCGCTTGCCTGTAACGGTGATACTGAGGTCAAGTAGTGGTTGCCGCTGCTTGCGCAGGATGTTGATCACATCGATGGCGCTACACGAACCCAGCGCTGCCAATAGCAGTTGCATGGGCCGCATGCCCATATTCCGGCCGCCCACATCAGGCGAGGCATCCAACTGGACGGTGTTTCCCTGCTCGTTTCGTGCTTCCATGTGGAAATCGCCACCCAGGCGCCTGATCTCAACTCTTGTTGTCATGTGTTGATGAAGTTGCGAGGCTGCCCCCAATCATTCCTGCCAGGCTTGCCAACGTAGCGGGCACATGGGCAGGCCCCTCCCATGCTGACAATCGCAATAAGGCCCAGCATACCGAGCCTGCCACCATCGCAAATATCGCACCCGCAGCGGTGGCGCGCTTCCAGTACAACCCAAACCCCAATGGAATAAACAGCGACACTAAACTCAGGATGGACGACTCGCCCACAAGTTCGTAAATATTAGAGCGCATGCAAGCCATCACCGTGGCCACGATGCTGAAAC
>Ga0224723_1001501_pt1 | contig 13980 bp, 16 predicted proteins | sample Balambano_FR2_Me_FD_161647 | JGI IMG/M metagenome (GOLD analysis project Ga0224723, IMG submission 161647) | Freshwater sediment microbial communities from Lake Towuti, South Sulawesi, Indonesia - Balambano_FR2_MetaG | ecosystem: Environmental > Aquatic > Freshwater > Lake > Sediment | place...
ACCATGAGGCGCGTCGCTGTGCTCCTGGCTGGGATATTCGCGTTCTCGAAGATGAGTGGCGGTCCTGGGCTATCGAGAAAGCCATCGTGGTCAAGGATGCCGATGCCCACTTCCTGAGCTTCTGCCGCAACCGCGGCGCATACCCGGGCCGCCGCGCCGCGTCCATGTAAGCATGCTTGCATGCAAACATAGCATCATGCTTGGCGCGCTTCATGCTTTCGTGCTAGCATGATTCGCAAAACAAGAATGAAGCGGAGCAGTCGCAATGACATACATCATCGGCATGGTGTCCCAGAAAGGTGGGGTGGGAAAGTCTACCCTCGCCCGCATGATGGTGCGTGAGTTCGTCGCGGGCGGACTGCGGGCCAAGATTGCTGATCTGGATACACAGCAGCAGACCTGTACCAACTGGGCAGGCAGGCGGGCCGAGAATGCCATTGAGCCTGAGCTTCAGGTCCAGAGCTTTGCGAGCGTCAAGACCGCCCTGGCGGAAGCATCGCGGTTCGATGCCCTGATCCTGGACGGCAAGCCGAACGCCTCCGACCAGACGATTGAAATCGCGCAGGCGGCTGATCTCGTTGTGATCCCGACCGGCCAGACTGTGGATGATCTGCACCCTGGCGTGATCCTTGCGCATGCCTTGCGCAAGAAGGGGATACCGGCCGAGAAGATCGCCTTTGCCATGTTCAAGACCACGGGTAGCGGCCGTGAGAACATGGCCGCCCGGCAGTATCTGAGCGATGCGGGCTATACCGTGCTCGATGGTGAGGTTGGCGTCTCTACCGCCTACGGCTCGGCCTCCGACATAGGCCGCGCGATCACGGAAACATCCTTCCGGACGCTGAACGACCGCGCCGCCAGGCTGGCGCAAAGCGTGATCGACAAGATGGCTGAGCTTCAAGATCGGAAGGTGGCCTGATGTCGACCAATCTGACCAAGCTCAAGCGCGGGAAGGGGATGCCGCCAGCGGCGGAAGAAGCCCCCGATGTCATTGCTGATAACCCACGCGCGGAAGCCGTCGAGCTTCGACCGCTTCAGGTCCGCGTCCCGGTGCGGGTGTTTGAGGAGTTCAGCGAGCAAGCCGGGCGCGAGTTCGGCTTCAGCCACGGCTCCAAGAAGCAGCTCTTCTTGAAGATGTGGCAAGCATACAAAGCGCAAAACGTGTAATCATGCTTGCATGCATTCATGCTTTTGTTCAGCCTGGACACGGGTTAGCGCTCATAGTCGTCGCCCCTGTCGTGCTCGTGCTCACTCTCGGAATCCGAGACGCTCCCATAGCGTTCCTGCATATCCTTTAGAAAAGTGCCGAAGCCCCCATCATCATCCTTGCGGCGCTTCGGCGAAGGCCCATCTGCCGCCTGGGCGAAGGTCTGCCGCAGATCGGGTGCACCGTCCTGCGCTGCCGCAAAGGCACTCCAAGCGACCGCCCGGTCCTTGGTGCGTTCCTTCCAGGCTACCTTGAGCGCCTCAGATTCCAGCCGCTGGCGATCCGTGAGAAGCGCCCGGGCGGAAGCGAATTCGATCTCGGCAATGCGTCGTTCGCTACGCGCCTTGCTCATCGCAGTGCGCCGGGCTTCAGCCAGCTCAAGTGTCTGCGCCCGATTGAGTGCGGCCTTTTCGCGCTCCTGCGCTTTTTGCAACGCCTCTCTGCGGGCTCCGGCCGAGGCAAGCACCCTGAAGCCTTCGCCAATCCCGGCTCCGGTACTGTCGCCGCGCATCTCTCGCAGGTGGTCCAGAGCCTTCATCGCGTTCGAAATGCGCCCAAAGAGGCGGCCCTCGCGCTCTTCAAAGGCGGCGCGCGCCGCCGTATGGGCTTCGTTCTGTGAAAGGCGAAGGGGATGGTACGCGGTACCAATCCGATTGCGAGCCTGCGACACTGTTCGCCGGGCCTCTTCGCGGATCGACCTCTTCCGCTGCTCAAAACGATCTGCGAGGCCGAGCCACTGAGCGCGCTGCGCGGCGGCCTGTGCCGCACCATGCTCGGCCAAGGCACGGTCTTTCGCTCGCTGCGTCTCGCGCAGCACTGCCTGAGCGCGGCTATCGCTGTCGAGCTTCGATTCCGGGCCGCTCGCCTGATGGTAGGGCAGGGCGGACTGATCGGCGACAAATTCACCTTGCGCCCGCCGTTCGTTATTCACAACCCGGTTCTCGCAATAGACCTTTCCGCGCTCCAGCTCGTATCCTTGCGCCCATTTCGAAAGCTTAAGGCGGTCGTTGCTCGATGAGAGCATTCGCCCGTCCTCCGGCGAAACCCGGTTGCATAGAAGATGAAGATGGGCGTGCTCTTCATCATTATGGGCGATCAGGAGCACCTGCCGCTCCTCCGCGCCGATGGCCTTGAGGGCACCGATTGCCGCCCGACGCATCTCGTCCTGGGTGAGCCCCTCGCGCTCCTCGGGGTGCCAAGAGAGCACAACATGCAAGACCGGCTGATCCGACTTGCGACCCGAGCTCTTTACACCGGCCGCCGCCTTCAGACGATCCTGGTCGAGCGCCGTTGCCACCATGACGCGCCATGCGAGCTCGGGGTTTTCGGTTGCAAGGTTGCGAGTTTCCGTCCAGGCGACACGCTCGGCGCTCTGGGCGCCGCCCTTGTCGTGCAGGAGGTAAGCGGCCGCCCCTTTGAAGCTGCGACCCTTGGAGACGAGCTTAGGAACCATCGGAGGCCGACACTCGCGCAAGCACCGCTTCGAGCCGGGCACCGATCTCGCGCCAGTAGCGCGTGAACTCCGCCCCCCGGTGCGTCGCCCGCGCGAGCTGGTTGACGTTGACGCCGATCCGGTTGAGCTCGGAAACAAGTACCGGATCGCTCCGCGCTGATGCGGCGCGCACGGGTAGGCCAAGAGCCCGGCGGCGGAGAAACTCTGCCTCGGTCAGGCCCGCCGTCTCGGCCTGGCCGCGCAGAAACGCCCGCTCCGCCACGGTGAGGCGGAACCGCGCAGTCTCGGAGCGTTTCTCTTCGGGCGTTTTCTCGGGCCGAGCCATAGTCGCGCGCCTCCTTGCCGCGCTCATCGCCTCCGGGGGGCGTTCCCCGGTCGTCATGGAAGGGGCGAAACCCTTCCCCGTGGGTCCAACGCGCGGAATGCGTTGGTCGTGGTGGAGCGGCGAAACGCTCCTCGATGGGTCCAGGGAGAGCCGAAGTCTCCCTCGGTCAGGTTTCCAAAGGGCGCGAAAGCTCTTTGGTCGGGGTCCAGCGCCGAAAGGCTGGTCCAGGGTTTTCGGTCCAGGAAGGGGAGGGAAGTCCCCTTAGTCCTGGCCGGGTCGAGGGGTGGAACCCCTTGCAAGATCGCCATTCCGGCAGGAATGAGCGTGTTTTTGTAGCACAAAAACATATCTTGCTACTCTCCTTCAATCTCAGCATAGCATGAAACCGGGCGGTTTGCGAGTTATGACAATGAACGGCTCCACGTATCCGCTCTGCCGCTTGGTTCCGGACAATGTGCGGGATAGTGGAGCTACGGATTCGTGCTACGCTGCGCGCGCAACCATTCATCGCGGTAAGGGGTAGGGGCCGTGAACGAATATTCCTCTGCACGCTCGGGATCGATTGCCACCGCCCGATGGATGACGCCCGATGAAGCGGAGAGGCGGTTCGCCTACCGGGTAGGGGCCTTCTGGTTCGGGCGCAACGGGTTTCGCGGCGAGAACCCCCTTGGCCTTGCCGATGATCGTCACGCCATGCTGGTGGCCGGAAGCCGGGGCGGGAAGGGTGTCTCGGTCATCGTGCCGAACCTTGCCCTATGGCCGGGCTCCCTGGTCGTTGTCGATCCCAAAGGCGAGAACGCGACCTTGATCGCAGCACGCCGGGGCAGGGGCTCAGCTTATTGCGACGGCCTCGGCCAGGATGTCCATGTCCTGGACCCCATGAACGTTACGCAGGTCGATGCTGCTTATCGTGCCCGCTTCAACCCGCTCGATGCGCTCGACCCCCAATCCTACAGCGTCATCGACGATGCGACGCGCATTGCGGACGCGCTTGTCGAGATAGGGCAGGGCGAGAGCCGTCAATGGGATGAAGGGGCGCGGTCGCTGGTCAAGACGCTGATCCTGCACGTGCTCACGCATCCGCACTATGAAGGCCGCAGGAATCTTCTGACAGTAAGACGCCTCATCCTCCGCGGCGAAAACGAAGCGGCGGACGCCATGCGCGCCCAAGGCAATGCCAACCCGCCCTCGGGACACGTCCTCCTGTGGGAGCTGGCACGGCGGAATGAGGCTCTCGGTGGCGTCATCGCCGCTTCGGCCGACAGCTTCTTCGAAAGCGCGAGGAGTAGCCCAAAGCAATATAACAGCTACCGCATCATCGCGGAAACCTCGACCGAGTTCATCGACAGCCCCGGCATGGCGGAGTGCCTCTCGGCCTCCACCTTCAGCCTGCGCGATCTCAAGGCTAACGCCAAAGGCGCGAGCCTCTTCCTATCGTTGCCCTCCCGCTTCATGGGAACGCATTACCGTTGGCTCCGGATGATGATCGCGCTGGCGATCAATGAAATGGAGATGATCCCCGGCCGACCCGCGACCGGTCATCCCGTGCTTTTCGCCCTCGATGAGTTTGCGGGGCTCAAGCGCATGCCAATCATCGAAACTGGTGTGGCGCACCTCTCAGGCTTCGGCGTCAAACTCTTCTTCGTTCTACAATCGTTGGAGCAACTCAAGGCGACGTATGGCGATCTGTGGGAGACTTTCTACGCAAACTGTGGGGTGAAGATATTCTTCGCCACCACCGACAACTTCACCAACGAGTATGTTTCCAAGGCACTCGGCGAACAGGAGATCATCCGCGAAACCGAAAACACCAGCGAGAGCGTCACCGAGCAAACCTCCAGCTCGACGACGAGCGGGGGCAGCAAAAGCAGACAACGCTCGACTGCCGAGACGCGGGGCTCTTCGGACTCCTGGACAACGGGCGGTGGAACATCGCGGGGGACTGGCTCGAATCAAAGCACAAGCCGGGGCCAAAGCACCTCCGAGAGCGAGAACAAGAGCTATGGGCCAGAATGGTTCTTCCCGGAACGAAAAGGCCGCCAGGACGGAACCGCTGAGTCCGCCAATACCGGACGCTCGTGGGGCACAAGCGAGAACTTCACAGCCAACCGCAACTGGTCCAGCGCGAGTTCATCGAACCGGGGCCGCACGACGACAGACGGCACCACCGACACGACGAGCTGGGGCGAGACGACCGGCTCAAGCAGCTCGTCCGGTCAGACGCGCGGTAAGGGCCAACAAATCTTCAAGAAGCCCCTCGTGACGCCAGACGAACTGGCGAAACTCTTCACGCGGATCGATGATCCCAGGCACCGCGCCTATCCGGGGCTTGCTCTGGTCAGTGTCGCCGGGGAAGCGCCGTTACTCGTTCGGCGGACGCCCTATCACCTCGATCCGATCTTCCAGCGGCTCATCGATCCTCACCCGGACCATCCACAATCTTCAACCAAAGCGCATCCCGCGCGCTTGGCGACGCCCCTCAAGCTGTCCATGCCCGAATATGGCGGGACGACCCCCCGTGATGACCTGGCGAAGAAACGCCTGCGAAGCTACAATCTTCGCAGACTACTAAATACTCGATTTACACTATCCGTTTCGCGAACTATTCCCTATGATATAGAGGCCGTGCGCTCGGTTATAGCGAATACGTCTCTTCTTTCCAAATGGTTCCCAAGAGCCCAAAATTCCATTGATTTGCCGAGTCCCTTCTATGACGGAGACTCCATTGGATCGGGCTTTATTGTGTCGGGTAGTCCCTCACGGCCATATCGATTCTTCATCGAATCCCGATGGGACCCAGCACCGGGCGTTTGGACAACGGAGAGGTTTGACCTTGCCGTCAAGCTGGAGAAGGCACGGCCTGACGTGGCAAAGACGACGGTGCAGCTTACGCGGACGTTTAGCCTTAATCGCTTACTCTACCTTCTGATGTATGTATTCATGAAGAACTTTCGCCGGAACCCATCGGCGGAGATTTACCTTGAACGGGAAGCGACAGAGCAGCTGAGCGCAAGTCTGAGAAGGCTTGAATATGCTTGCTTCGATCTCGTCGAACTCGGACGAGTGACTGCTGATGTCGAGGGAAGTGCGATTTGGCTTTTGCATGAATACGCAAACGGCTACGTCTACTATTTCGATGACCTCAAAGTGGGCTCGCGAGTTGGGGAAAAGGATGTTCTAGGCAGGGTACGAGATATAGCCTCCATCGCGTCGTCTGATGCGCCGGATCAACCAAACTTTGACCGCATACTAAGCCCTTGGGGTCCAGGAACTGTAATGGCCATATACAAACGACATGGCGACCTCTATCAAGAGGGAGATAGAATCCTCAGAATCGAGTACGATCCGCAGGCGTAGCTAGTCGTTGGCCGGATCTGCCACGCCGCACGCGGCTCGCCGGGCGCTGATAGAGAAGCCCTCAAACATCTTGAAATACATATCTTCAAGAGACAGGCCCCACGCCTGGGCGTAGTCCGGCGCACGTTTCAGCATCAGGAACATGCCGTGCCAGTATCTTCGGGAATTCAGAGGGAAGAGCTGGTCGAACTGCTCCCATGCAAGAGCGCTCATCTGGATGCGACGTGCCTTACCGTCGGCATAGGGCATATCTCTGCTGAGAAGCACTGTCGCGCGCAGGCGCTCTCGGGCCGTGCCACCGGGAATGATAAACTCTTTACCGTTCAGAACTATTTTCGGGATCATGGTCATAGTCTATCATGTTCTCGGAAGAGTTTTCCAGATTCTCGTATTCCTTGTTCCTTTCTGCGGCCCATGCCTCCATGTTGAAGGTGCCGCCCGAACCCATACCTGGGCCGCTCATCCCCTTGGGCGGGGGCAGGTTGTGCTTGAGGGCTTCAGCGCCGCTCGCAGCCTGGTTCTGCTCCTGACCGGCGGGCTGCCCTTGTCCCTGTGCGGCCGCCTCAAACTGAGGCGAAAGGGGTTCCACTCCACTCAGAGGACCCTCCGTCAGGGGGGCGGTGGTCTTCGAGGTTGAGGTCGTGCGCTCGTCGGCCATGATGGGCTTCTCCGGCTATCGGTATCGGGGCAGGACAGAAGTTTTCCATAATGTAGTTGTTGGGCGCGGCTGACGCAATAGCGCAGCCAATTTTGCGGTTTTTCATGAATTCTGGTATTATGAAATCTGCATTGTATTTAGTTATTGAGAGGTGCCAGAGTAATGAGTCTTTCCGATACTTTTAGACATACGCATTTACAGACGTTCAGCCCTGATATGACGAAAGCGGAGCGTCGCCAAGCAACCGAGAGATTTCGGTCGATGATGATGGAGGCGGGGATCGAGGCGACACATCGGATCACAAAAGATGGCGTCGAGTTTGGATTCCGCAGTGAGGACGACGCCGACGCCTTGCGGCTGAATATGATGGCAATGGAAGGTGATTTCGGGCCGCACACGCATACCGAGGAGTTCGATGACGCCGCTTTGCGCGACCGATGGATCGCGCTTTCCCATGCCGTTGCCACTGGTCTCGGCACGAAAGGGGAGTACGATATCGACGGCCTTAACGTGGTCGCCCAGTTCGAGAACTCGGCCGATGCGCTGATCTTCCGCCGCGCCATGAAGGTGGCGATGGAGAAGGGCACGGAAGCCGCCATTGAAGGCGGGCTTCAGGCGCAGAACCGCTTCCTTGATCTGCGCGACAGTTTCAAGGCCGGTCCTAGCTTTTGAATTTCCCCTCTTTGCCTCTCCCCGCCGGGAGAGGGCCGCACGCGGCCGGTACGTCCATCGCAGTCTGTTTTCCTGCGATGGAGCCTGTAGGGGAAGAGCTGGGGGCGCTGCCCCCAACGCGGGCTGCAAGGGGTGGGTCCTCGCCATGCTCGCATGCTGCGCGTGGCTCCGGTCCCGGCTTCGCCGCCCTTGTACCCTTTCCCCCCGGTCTTCGCCAGACGGTCAGGGAAGCAGGCGAACCTGCTTCCCTGAGAGGATTTAAGGTGCTTCATGCCGCTTCGTCGGCCTTGGGCATCCGGATGACGAGTTCGCCAGTCAGCGGCAAGGCGTCGAGGCGCAGCGTGAAGCCTTCGCCATCCCGATGCGACCAGCCTGCCCCGAGGCGGGTCCAGCGGTCTTTGCCCTGAAGCTCACGGGCGATGTGATAGACGTAGTGGGTCGGGCGGTTGGTGTTGTTCTCGGACATGGTATCATTCCTTCTCGTGGTGGGCTGGACCATTCCAGCCGATGCCCTTCTCTTCACCCGCTCTGCGGAGAGCGGCGCGCACCTTTCGGGAAACGTCCAACCCGGTGCCGGGCCTGCCCGGTCAGTGGTGCGGGCCGGGCGTTGCGTGCCGCGCGCAGGCGGGTAGGGCTCGGATGTTGGCTGGAATGGCTCCGGGTCGCCGGAAGGGAAGGATCAGTACATGCCCACAATCACACTCACCATCGATGCCACCCTCGCCAGGCAACTCGATGAGCTGAGCGATTTCGAGGGCGAGAGCCTCGAAGAGACGATCCAGATCGCGCTACGGGGGCACTACGCCCATCTGGAACGCTTCCGTGCCGAGCTGGAAGCCTCAGCACGAAGACCGTGCAGCGGGCTATCGTGAACCTGGAGAAGGAAGGACTTGTTCTGCGCAAGGACCGTTACCACAAGACCGGGGGCCGGACCTCGAACGAGTATGACCTCTCGCCCCTGGTCGAGCGCCTGAAGCCTATCGCGGTCGATATGGAGAAGGCTTCACAGGACGCGAAGGCGGCGAAGAAGGCCGCAGAACGTCCGGGGCTACGGAAACGCGCCCCGGCGGCTTCGTGATGGTGGCCGCCCATGATGAACGAATTGACCTATCGCCGGATCACGCTGCTGATCGCGGTCGCCACACTTCTCGTCAGCGTCATTCAGCTCTTCGGTTCATAGTCTTCGATGCCCCGGCCGCGACATGCGCTCGGGGCATTCCGCCTACTTCTTGCGCGGCTCGTCCTTCGTGTCGCCGTGACCGGGTTTTGGCACCCGCTCGACGGTCGTCTCACGCGGTCGCTCCTTGGCTTCCTTCACGGTGATAAACTTGCCGCTGTCGGAATCGCGGCCGATGTCGAATGTCTTACGCCCTTTGCTCATGGTCTTCTCCTACCACATGCTGTGCCCGAGTCGGGGAATGTGGCCATATATACCACTTCCGAAGAAGAACGTAAACGGAACACACCTAGCTCACGTAACCGCGCGGGTCTCGAAGAATGACCCTTGCCAGGCAATGCCGATGCCTTTGAGGTTCTCGATGAGTTCATGCGCGGGAAACCCCCGGAGCTCTTTGGGCTCCAGCTTGTGCAGCCCGCCGCCATAAACCCGGCCGTGCCCGAGGAGCTCCTCGGTGTCGATGTCGTTCAGGAACCGCCACGCGGTGCGCAGGGCCTCGGGGTTTTCCTGCATGAAGCGCGACAAGGCCGGTTTCGGATAGAGCATGAGATAGGTATTCAGGGCGGTCGCCTGGGAATGATTGAGGATGAAGCGGAACGGCTTCCCCCCTGCCCGGCTGCGGCCCATGTAGGTGCAGATGATCGGCGCTGGCGGCCTGTTTTCCTGCGTGTACCACGGCCGCCGTGACCGGCAGAGATACCCCTCAGCAACGGGCTTCTCTCCAGCCTTTCCCGTATCGAGATAGGCTTTGAGGACGGGATAGCGCTGTCCAAGCTCCTCTTCGCTCAGGCGCGGATCGAGAAGAAAGAGCTGCTTGTCCAGTACAGGCCGGCCCCGTTGATCGGCCTTGATCTCGTCGTCTGGCAGATGACGGCTACCCGGCAGAAGCGGCCGGAACATCTCCATCGGCAGATTGCGGGCTTCGATCTGCGCCTCGTCCATGACAAAGAAGCTGTTGTCGCCGGTCGCGAGGCCGCGCTTCACGTCGAACAGGTCGCCAAGGGTGATTTCTGATCGAACGCTCGCGGCATCCGCTTGCGGGTAGCGCGTCCATTTGGGCTCATGCGTGAGCTCCGATGCTAGCACAAGACGTTCCACGGCGGGCACGGCCAGCGAACCGCCATAGGTAAAGCGGACCTGGTGATCGCGCCGGGGCGGCGTGTTCCTGATCCAGACCACGGCCGACGACACAAGCGCATCGGCAAACTGCACATCGGTCGGATCGAAGCGGTGAATGTGAAGAAGCGTCACCTTCTTCAGGAGGTACGATTTGAGCATGCGTCCGTAATTCACGCCCATGAACTCGCTCGGGATCAGCCATCCGGCAATGGCACCCGGCTCCATCCAAGGGTGCGCAAGCCCCATGAAATAGCAGTAAAGGCCGGAGAGGCCGCTGATCCTGACGCCGCATGCCTGCTCGGTCTGAAGCGGAAGGCGGACTTTTGCGTCCGGCTCCAGGTGGTGATGCCGCACATAGGGCGGGTTGCAGATCAGAAGGTTCGGCCTGCCCTGCCCTGCCGGTGCCTGCGATTGCGTGAAGTCCTCAAAGCGAAGCTCAAGAGCGCTGCCCTGCCAGAGCGCGGCGGCGGGCTCGCCATAGTGCGGATCAATCTCGAAGCCTTGCGCCTGGGCGATGCGATCCGGCCGTGCTACGGCGCAAAGGGCAGAATAGAACGAGCCTGTCCCGATTCCGGGGTCGAGGAACCTGATCGGCTCCTCAGGCGGAAGGTGGTCGATCCCATAACGCAGGATGTCACGCGCCAGGGCAGTCGGCGTGGCAAACTGCCCAAGGCGGTTGCGCTCCTCCGGTGTCTTGCCGCCGTCCAGCCGGGCCTGAAGCTCAAGCCGCTGTTGTTCCAAGGCTTCGATACTGCTCATAGTCCGAATGCCGCCAGATCATCGATCCGGTGCTCCCATACCCAATCGATCCCTTCAGCGGCCTCATACCCGAGATAGCCGCTGTCGAAGTACCCGCACAGAAAGAGATTGAACCGGACGTTTGCGCCGTAGTTGCTGCGAAGCTGGGCCATCTTCACGGCCTCTTCCTTCCGGCGCTTGTTGGTGTTCGTGAAGTCTCCGGCAGACTTTGCCTCGAAGAAGATCGGCAGTTCGGCCGGGTCTGAGCCAAGCGGCTTGATGACGGCATCGATGGGGATGTTGATGGTGGTCAGGCCGCCTTCGAGCTTGATCGGGACGTTCATGCGGAAGCTGAAGGTGCCGGGAAGCATGGCGTTGAACCGTGCGCCGTCCCCGCCGGGGAGCTGGCGATATCCTCGCGCCTCCAGCCATGCCTTGATACCGGCGAGCTGGCGCTTCTCCTGGGCATTGCGGATGATCGGGTTGGCAACGGCTCCGCAAAGCCGGTCGGCCACGATGGTGGCGGCTCGGTGCTTCTCGACGTCTGTTGCGGGCTCTGCCCGGCCAAGCCAGACAAAGATATCAGGGTCTGCCATCTTCTCGATGATGTCGCCGATCTTGACGAGCTGAGGATCGAGTTCTGCCCGTGACATGCGGGCCGGGAGCTGGTTCATCTCCAGATTCTTGACAAGGTTCGTCGAAACCCCGGCCAGGCCGATGATCCGGTCCACGGCCAGAGGCGGGCATGTGGACATGCGCAAGGTGGGAAGGACGCCCGGCCAGCGGCGCAGCGTCTCAGGCCGGATATTGGTCAGGTTGTCGGTGTTGGCGAGGGCGGCCTCAACGTCTTGGGTCGTCTTGAGGCGGGTCTCGCGGAAAGCTTGCGGCGCAAACCGCATGAACCAGTCATTGTACATATCGACGGATGCCGCGATGTCGGCTTTCCAGTTCTGCGGCTTGTCGAGATTTACGGGCATCAGGTGCTCTTCTTGGCGGCTTGATAAAGGTCCCACATCTCCTCGAAAAGCTGGCGGAGCGATAGTCCCCGGCGGGCGGCCTCGGTTTTGACATCGACGGCCCTCTCCGGGCTCAACGAGAAACCGACGATCTTGCGGTTGGGCTTTTTGCTCTCGGGCATGATGGAATCCTCCTCGTACCACTGTCGACCTGTCGACATGCGCTGTCAATCATTCCACCATATATGGTATGTGAAAGCTGTGGATCACTACCCCTGCCCTACTGTCCGAGGGCGCGGCGGATCGCCTTGAGAGCGTCCTCGGCTCTTCGTTGGCGACGCAGCATTGGACCGCCTCCTCCAGGACGGTCAGGGCATCTTTTAGGAGCCGCTGATCTGTTGCAGACTTTGCCCAAAGCCCGAAATAGACGATGCGATCTTGGGTGTCGGATGAGAACATAAGAGGAACAGATAGCACGAGCGATGCGTTCATGGCAAGATGGTGTTGAAAGCATGCAATGCGCTTTGAATGCTTTCATTGATCCCCTGTATTTGCCTTACACCCCAAAGGGGTCGAAGCGCCGTCCAGTCGGTCCAGGTCCCCTGCCCCGTCCAGAGCCTCGGGCGGATAGTGCTGATCTGCTTTCGGAGCCGTCCCTTGCTTGAGCCCGTTAGAAGGCCAGCAGGGTTCACAGGCCAAGGGCGCGAAGCGGGACCGGAGCCACGCACAGCATGCTTGCATGCGAGCATGGCGAGGACCAACCCCTTGGGCTGGGGTTCCTGATGGTCTTAGGGCTAAATCAAAGCAAGGACGGCCCTCCCTCGAAAGCAGCATCTGCTTAGGGAGAGTCCTGAAGCCATCTGCCGTAAGGACCTGAGCGACCGCAAACGGTTGTTTCCCCAGCGCAGTCAGGCGGAACACCGAAGGGAGTTAAAATCTGTTAGAGTCTTTGAGTTACAGGATTCTGCAAATGTCCTAGGCCATTGTGAATAAAAGGAAAAGTCAGCCTGATTTGCGGTAACCGGTGTGCAAAGTGGGAGCGGCCGGTGTGTGAAGTGACGAATCCGGGTGTGCAAAGTGGGATTCTCATGCGAGAGTTATCCACAGGCTGAGGGCGTGTGTGAAGTGACGAAGCTTGACCTTTGGTGTTTGAAGTGACGATAGTGGTCAAGGCTTCGTGTGTGAAGTGACGTATCCGGGCGGTTGGGACACGGTTCGGATGAGCTTGAGGTGTGTGAAATGACGAAGCTGAGACGGAAGGAGACGTGTGTGAAGTGACGAATGAGCGCTCTCCTCTGCTGCCTGACAGGCACCCGCAGCGTGATCTTTTCGTTTGCGATATCGTTGATGCCGCGCCCAAGGGCGACATGTCCTCGATGGAGCATCCCGTCTTCTCCCTGTCCACGAAGCCGGACATGCGGCCCCGCCGCTATGAGCGCGGCGAGAACTGGATGGAGATATCCCCCTCCCGCTATGGCCTGGCCACGGTCCATGACCGTGATGTCCTGATCTACTGCATCAGCCAGTGCATGGCGGCCCTGAATGAGGGCCGGAAGGTGCAGCGGCGCATGCGCTTCAAGGCGCATGATCTTCTGGTTGCCACCAACCGGCAGACGTCAGGCCGTGGGTATGAGCTGCTGCGCGACTCTCTGCGGCGCCTCAAGGGCACCGAAATCGAGACCAATCTCCGGCAAGGTGCGAACGAGCACTTGAGCGGCTTTGGCCTGATCGATGGCTATGAGATTGTCCGGGAGACCCGTGATGGCCGGATGCTCGATGTCGAGATCACGCTCTCCGATTGGGTATTCGATGCGATTGAGAACAATCACATTTTGACCCTGAGCCGCCAGTATTTTCATTTGCGCAAGCCGCTGGAGCGGCGGCTCTATGAGCTCGCCCGGAAGCATTGCGGGGCGCAGCCGGAGTGGAAGATCGGGCTGGAGCTTCTCCGCGACAAATGCGGGTCAGGATCGTCCCTCAAAGAGTTCCGCCGCCTGGTCGGCAAGATCATCGAAGACGATGCGCAACACGCGCATATGCCCGACTATACCTTCGCCTTCGATGACGACATCGTGGTCGTGCGACCGAAGAAGATGTCCTCTCAGACGGCCCTGCCCCTTCCTCTGGCGTCCTTGCGTCTCGATCCGGATACCTACCATGAGGCGCGTCGCTGTGCTCCTGGCTGGGATATCCGCGTTCTCGAAGATGAGTGGCGGTCCTGGGCTATCGAGAAAGCCATCGTGGTCAAGGATGCCGATGCCCACTTCCTGAGCTTCTGCCGCAACCGCGGCGCATACCCGGGCCGCCGCGCCGCGTCC